>WNFY01003023.1_pt1 | contig 38133 bp, 26 predicted proteins | sample 5400091 | NCBI WGS metagenome assembly WNFY01 (sample SAMN13153364, study PRJNA577476) | soil metagenome | isolation source: 60 cm soil or saprolite under grassland replicate 1 | place: USA:California | collected 2016-06-15 | reverse complement strand
TGATTGGGCTGTTGCTGATTCCGCTCGGCTTCCCCGGCTTGTGGGTGATGGTCGGCGGCATCCTCGTCTATGGCTGGCTCACGAGCTTTCGTTCGGTGAGCGTCGCGCTGATCGCGATCGTGCTGGCGCTCGCGTTCCTCGGCGAAATCATCGAGAGCTGGATCGGCTTTCGTTATGCAAAACGCTATGGCGGATCCAGCCGATCCGGCTGGGGCGCCCTGATCGGCGGCTTGGTAGGCGCGGTGATCGGTGTGCCGGTTGCCGTCGTCGGCAGCGTCATCGGCGCGTTTGTCGGCGCATTCATCGGCGCGGCGCTGTTCGAGTACACTTATTCCCGGCATGCCGGCGTTGCCACGCGCGCCGGGTGGGGTGCCGTCGTGGGCCGGGCGGCCGCCGCCGCCGCCAAGATCGCGATCGGCATCGTGATCGCCGTCATCGGAGTGTTCGCCGCGCTATCTTAGCGGCCGGTGAAGACCCGCTGCCTCGCTCTCGCGTACCTGCTGTTCGCGCGTCCATTGCCCGGCCAGACCCCACCGGCGGCCAGCCACAGCGTTCGCTGGTGGGAAGCCGCCGCCCTCATGGGTGTGATCGGCGTGGCCAGCCTGGCGGACCGCGGCGTCGATAGCTGGATCCAGGATCAGCGTTCGTCGCGGAGCGATGCGGTCGCCCGCGGCTTTCGCAATGGGGGCCAGCCCGAAGTCGTCTTCGGCGTCGCCGGCGGGATCGTCGTGGCAGGTGTCGTCAGTGGCCGGCCAGGCCTGCGGCGTAGTGGAGTGCGTGTGCTCAGCGCGGTGGTGGTTGCCGGCGTCACGACCGCCGTCTTCAAGGGGGGCATGGGCCGGCTGCGGCCTTCGGAGACGACCGATCCGTATGTCTTCAAGCCGTTCACCCAGCACGACGCGTTTCCGTCCGGCCATTCCACCATGGCGTTCGCGCTGGCCACGTCACTGGCAGAAGAAGTCCACAACCGCTGGGTCACGGCCGCACTGTATGCCGGTGCGACGGGAACGGCGTGGTCCCGCCTCAACGACCACCGCCATTGGCTGTCGGACGTCATGGCAGGCGCGGCGGTCGGCATCACTGCCGCGAAAGTCATGGAGGGCCGATGGCGTGTGTTCGGCCTCGGCCCTCCGCGATTTCTTGTCGATCCGGCCGGCTACCGGCTGGAGTGGCGGAAGGTGTTGTAGCGCCGGGCTACTGGAGCGTCGCTCGGGAAGTCGAGGGCTGGGCGACGGCTTGGAGAAACGCGTCCAAGACCGGCCCGGACCACCAGGCCCGGCACGCGATCATCCGGCCGAGCGCCGAGTCCATCGACGGCGGTACCTGCCCGGGCCGCGAGGCCGTGAGGGCATCATAGACCTCAGCGATCCCGACGATCTGCGCTGCGAGCGGGATCTCGTCTCCCTTGAGCCGGTCGGGATAGCCGCTCCCATCGTATTTCTCGTGGTGCCAGCGAATGATCGGCTTCAAGTCCCAGGGGAACTCAACGTCCGCTAGGAGCTCGATCCCCCAGAGCGGGTGCATCTGCGCCACCTCGAGCTCCTCGTGCGTGAGCGGGCCCGGCTTGTTGAGGATCTCATGGGGCACCCGCACCTTGCCCACGTCGTGTAGGTAGGCGCCCAGTAGAATGGTGGTTTCCGCCTGTTCGTCGAGCCCCAGCACACGCGCGATGGTAACGGCATTTTGGGCGACCCGCTCGCAGTGACCGAAGGTGTAACGGTCGCTGGCTTCGATAGACCGGCCCCACTCCCGGACCACCGCCAGGTACGTGGCTTCGAGCTCCGCCACCTTCCCGCCCACATGGATCAGGTCGACCCGCGCGTCCAGCCGGCGGAACAGGCCGTACGCCGCGTTGAGGAGGCGCAGGGCTTCCTGGTTTCGCTCGGTGGTGCGGTACAAGAGGGCCAGCTCGCGGGAGGCCTCGGCTTCGTTCAACACGGAGCCCGCCTCGGCCGCCAAGTGGATCGCCGAGCGCAGCCGCGACTCGGCGAGCGCGGGACGGCCCACCTCCCGGTACATCATGCCCAACACGCGATACGCCTCGGCCTTGGCGCCGCGTGCCCCCAGCTGATCGTACAGCGCAAGGGCCGCCTCGGCATTCTGCCGCGCGTTCTCGAACCGCTGCCGCGCGACGTCCACTTCGGCGTGATTGACGAGGCACAGCGCCTGCAGGTACACATCGCCGACCCGCTCGGCGATGGCGCGACTCTCGCTGAAGTAGCGGTCCGCCTCCGCGTACAGCGCCCGGTCGGCGCTGACCATGGCCAGGTTGTGGTAGGCGATGGCGCAACCGTGCTCGTCTCCTCCCGCGCGGGAGGCTTCGAGCGAGCGCCCGTAGCGCGCGAGCGCCTCGTCCAGGTCCCCCTGAATGTTCGCGACAATGCCCAGGTTGCGCTCCACGCGCGCACCGAGCTCACGGTTCCCACCGCCCAGCTCCAGCGCATCGAGGAAATTCTTGCGGGCGCCCTCGAGGGAGCCGGTCGCGAGGTCCAGCCCGCCGAGCGTATTCAGCGCCTCCGCCGCCAGCAGGTCGTTGGCGATCGCCCGCGCCACGTCGTAGCTGCGATGGCAAAGCTCGCGGGCGCGGGCGGCGTCGTCGCGGTGGTGTCGCAAGATCGCGAGGCGCCGCAGCCCCTCGGCCAGCACTGCCTGCTCTCCCCCCTTTTGGGCCGCGGCGATCGCCGCTTCGTAACGCTCGATCGCCTCGGGGATGCAGCCGGCCCGTTCCCGCTCCCGCGCTTCGTGTAACAGATCCACACCGCGACGCACCCCGACGGCCGGGCGTGGGCCCGCAACGCCTCTCACGCGCGCCTCACCAAGAAATGGCATAGTCCGAGAAGTGGCGGACCTGACCCGTGACCGTCTGACCGGACAGGTCGTCCACTGAGGGGAGGTACTCGAGAATTAGCAGCAGGTCGGTTGTGTAGGCGATCCGCTTCGGCAGCGTCAGCCCCAGCGTGTTGCAGTTCGCATAGCTCATCGTGAGCCGGGCGGCCTGGAGGAATGTGAGCCCCTCCGGCTGGAACTGAAGGCGATTCACCGTATCGGACGGCGCCACGGCGGTGATGGTTACGGCGGAGTCGAGCGCGCCCGCCGGAATCGCCAGCGTGTTCGCCCCCACCAGCAGCGTCCCGCCCTCGGGCCCGATCGTCTGGGTGACCGAGTCGGCCGCGACCGGCGTGCACGCCAGCAGTCCCGTCGGGAGGGGGGGCGGCGGCGGCGGCAACACGTCCCCTTGCGGCGCGGGCGCCGAGGGGTTGACGCAACTGAGGGCGGCGAGTGCAAGCAGGAGATAGCGAGCCTTCATGTGCGCCTCTTCCTTTCGTCGAGCGCGGACCGCGGCGCGGTGACGCGCCCCGCCGCATGCTCCTTTTGCGTGGGCCCGATGCCGGTGCCGGCGTCAGCGAAACGGTTGACCCCGGGATACTCAGGCTCCGGCCTGCCCGTGCGCACTGCGGCGGCGGCGCGGGCGAGCAAGGCTAGAGGATCAATCGGGGAGTACGTGAGGTTGGCCACGGCATCGTACCCGATCCGCAGCGTCGGCCAAGAGACCCGAACCGTTTTGCGCAGCGTCCCGCCGACGCGCTCGGCGAGCTTCAGCGCGCCGGTGTCATCGGTCCCGGGCGCCAGCACCGCGAATTCCGCCGGGCCCCACGCGCCGACGACGTCGGACAGGCGCGCTGTCTGCGCTACGAGGGCGCCCGTGTGGGAATCGGCGGGGTCGCCTTCCACCGCGAACACGACGCATGCGAGCGCCCCGCGGTTGCGGGACATCAGCGCCCCGAGTTCGCGCGCCCGGCGCGCGAGCCCGGAACGGCTGTGCAGTCCCGTCGCCGGATCCACCAGGCCCTCCGCCAGCGCGACATCGATGTTTCGCTTCGCTTGCACATAGGTCTGGAGCTTGAGTGAGAGCTCAGCGAGGTCACAAGGATAGCGCAGAAAGTCCCACGCCCCGGCGCGGAGCGCGGTCACGCGTTGCTCCGGTGTCGGCTTGTCGGCGGTCACGATGAGGACGGGTACATTGCGTCCGATGCCCGGATCGTTGCAGAACAGACAACAAGCGTCGATCCCCGACATGTCCGGCAGCTCGGCATCGAGGATGATGAGGTCGGGCCGGATCTCCCGCGCCCACTCAAGTGCCAGCGTGCCGCTTGCCGGCTGGACCACGGCGTACCCATTCGTGTCGAGCACGCGGCCGAGGGAGTGGTCTCGGACGACCGCGATCAAGACGATCGTCGGAGCAGCAGGGGCGGTGACCATTGCGGGCTGCCCACCCTGTCCGCAACAACCGGGCCTCGGCCATTGCGGTCGAATCAACGGAAGTCAGGGTTGTGACTCGAGCTAGCGGTCGCGCCGCCGCGTGGTGTCGTTCGGACGCCACACCGATGTGTAGCGTACATGCAACACTACGCCGGACGGAGTTCTAATGCGGAGCCTCGACAAGTCCCTCTGCGAATGCCGCCAGACGATTCGCCAGCGTTTCGAGCTCACGCAGGCGCCTGTTGCTGCTGCGCCGATACACCATGCGCGCGGTGAGATGCGTTAGGCCAAGCCACACCGGGATGACCGTAATCACGGCCGAGCCAACGAGGTGCAACGCCCCTACGCCGACGCCGAGGATGGGCCCCATACCGCGCCTCCCCCCATCCCGCCGCCGATGCCGCCATACACCGCGCCGATGAGCTGATTCATGTTTTCCTGAATCGTGATGCGGGTCTGTCCGCGGCGTACTGAGACGGCCACTTCCAGATCACGGCGAATCGCGGCGGCAGCCAGGTCGGCAGGGATTCGTCGGCCACGCGGAGAATATACGAGCCGCCGAAGGTTTGGTTTATGCGGCGATCACGACGTGCGGCTGGGCCTTGGCCTCGTCATATTCCCCCTCCCAGCGCGCCATCACGACGGTCGCCAGGCAGTTCCCGATCAAATTGACGGTGGTGCGCGCCATGTCCATCAGCACGTCGATGCCGAGCAGCACGACCGCCGCTTCGACCGGCAGATGAAACGACGCGAGCGTGCCGGTGAGAATCACGAGGGCCGCCCGTGGCACGCCAGCGACCCCTTTGCTCGTCAGCATCAGCGTCAGCATCATGATCAGCTGCTGCCCCAACGTCAGCGAGACGCCCGCGGCCTGCGCCGCGAAGATCGACGCGACCGAGAGATACAGCGTGCTGCCGTCCAGGTTGAACGAGTATCCGGTCGGCATCACGAAGGCGACGATGCGGCGCGGCACGCCGATCGCCTCCATCTGTTCCATCGCCTTCGGTAGGGCCGCCTCGGACGACGCCGTCGAGAACGCAATGAGCGCCGGCTCTTTCACCGCCGCAGTGAACGGGCCGAGCGGGACCCGCACGAATCGGGCAATCGGCAGCAGAACCACGAGGCCGAACACGACCAGCGCGACGTAGAGCGTGAGGACCACCAAGCCGAGACTCTGCAGGATTCTGAGGGCTCCCCCCGCGCCGCCGTAGCGCAGCACGGCCTGACCGACCGTGAACGCGAGCGCGGCCGCGACGCCGAACGGGGCGAACTTCATGACGAGGCCGGTGAACTTGAACATCACGTCCGCCACCGCCTCGCAAAACCCCAGCATCGTCTCCTTCGAGCGCCCGCGCACCTGAGATAGTCCGATGGCGAACAGCACGGACCAGAAGACGATCTGCAGCATTTCGTTGCTGACCGCCGCTTCGAAGAAGCTCTGCGGCACGATGTGCTCCAGCACGCTGGCAACCGTGACGTGATTGCCGACCGCGGCCGCATCGGCATCCGCCGCCGCAGCCAGGGACACGCCCACGCCCGGCTTCAGGACGTTGACTGCGAGCAGGCCGATGAACAGGGCAAGCGTCGTGACGATTTCGAAATAGACGATGGACTTGAGCGCCAGGCGGCCGACCCGCTTCATGTCGTCGCCGTGCCCCGCGATCCCGACGACCAGCGTTCCGAAGATCAACGGCACGATGATCGATTTGATCATGCGCAGGAACACCGTGGAGATCGGACGCAACGACACCGCGAACGCCGGGAACAGGATCCCGATCGCCACGCCGGCGACCATGGCGACGACAATCCACTGCGTGAGGGTACGGCGGCGGAGGAAGGTCCACATAGGGCGGCGTGAAGGATAACCGCCCTCCCGAACCTCGCCTAGCTGCGCTTGATGAACGTGCCGCGCCGCAGCTCGTCGTAGGCGCGCTGTAGCTCATCCTGGGTGTTCATCACGATCGGTCCCTGCCACGCCACCGGCTCCTGCAACGGCTGACCGGAAACCAGCAGGAAGCGCATGCCGTGCTCGCCCGCCTGCACCGTGATCTCGTCGCCTGCATCGAACAGGACCAGCGACCGGTTGCCCGTTTCCTGCGGGCTTTCGCTCCCGGCGTCCCGCCCGCCCGGCGAGACGCGGTCGGTGCGGACGCCTTGCGGCGCCGAGGCGTCCCGGAAGTGGCCGCCGCCTTCGAACACGTACGCGAAGGCGTGCCGCGATGACTCTATGGGAATCGTCTTGCGCACGCGCGGCGGAATCCAGACGTCCAGGTAGCGCGGATCGGCGGCGACCCCTTCGACCGGCCCTTTCTTGCCCCAGAAATCGCCGGCGACGACGCGCACGCGGGTGCCGTCATCGTCGACGACTTCCGGTATCTCCTGCGCGTGAATGTCCTGATAGCGGGGATCGGTCATCTTCAGGCTGCGCGGCAGATTGGCCCACAGCTGAAAGCCGTGCATCCGGCCGCGCTCGTCGCCCTTGGGCATTTCCTGATGCAGAATGCCGCTCCCCGCGGTCATCCATTGCACGTCGCCGGCGCCCATCGTCCCCTTGTTGCCGAGGCTGTCGCCGTGCGTGACGCTGCCGCTCAACACGTACGTGATCGTTTCGATGCCGCGATGCGGATGCCACGGAAATCCGGGGAGGTAGTCCTCGGGATGCTCGTTGCGGAAGTCGTCTAGAAGAAGGAACGGATCGAAGTCGCTGGTACGGCCAAAGCCGAACGCCCGGCGCAGCTTGACGCCGGCGCCTTCCAGCGTGGGCAGCGACTGGGAAATCGATTTGACGGCGCGGATTGACATGATAGCCTCTGAGAACCGGTTTCTATGAGAACACTAACGGGTTCCCAAATTGAACTAGCGGCGCAGCATGCCCGGTTTAGAACCCCAGCCAGTACGTCATCTTGACGAGGAAGATGTTCTCCGATGGCCCCTGGAACAGCGCGTTCGCGTCATCGCCGAATTGGATGTTGCCGCGCGGCAGATTGGGGATCTGACTCGAGCGCGTCCACACGACGAACAACGTCGAGCCCGGCCGGTACTCCCAGCGCAGCACCGCGTTGCCGCGCAGCGAGCGGAACGTGAAGGTCGGGTCGGTCAGCGTATCCGTCGGTGCTCCGCCTCCCAAGGTATCGGCGTCCAGGAGAATCGTGGCCGCATCGCGCGAAGGGTTCGCCGCCGGCTTCACGACAACGCTGCCGAAGTCGCGACCATATTCGAGCCGCCGTGCCGTGCGTGGGGCGGCGTAGACGTTGTAATGGCTGTAGTCGCCCGCAGCGATGAGCGGCTGCATGAACAGCTCGAGCGTCAGCGTCGGCGAGAACGTGACATTGAACCGCGTATCCATCGACACCGAATTCTGCGTGAGGTGCGCGAACACGTACCGTGTGCCGGAGAAGAGACTGGCGCTCGGATCGGCGTAGCTCCCCACATACTGAAATCCCTCCTCCTGATGCCCGATGGAGGGGCCGAGCGTCAGAGTGACGTTCGACCGGGGGCGCAGCTCCAGGGAGAGGTTGAAGGAGTGGTTGCAGTCGCCCTCGGTGTTGCAGCCCCGTTCCGCGTTGAACTGGCCGACCACCTTCCTGCGCGAGTCGGTGTTGATGTTCAGGTAGTAGTCGTTGATGCCGGGCCGTCGCACCACCGGCCCACCGCGCGTCAAGCGATCGTCGAACACGCTGGGCCGGACGATCCAGAACGCGCTCATGTTCCAGTAGCTCAACGTCTGGATCTGGCCGTACAGCTCGCCCTGCCGGTCGTTCAGGTCGCCGTCGAAGTTGTACTGCTGCTGGCCGCCGACGATGAACAGGAGCTGGCGGTACCATTTCGTTGGCTTGGTCCAGATCGGCAGGATATTGGCCTCCATCCACCAGTAGTCGGCGCGGGAAAAAAACGCGATATCGTTGTTGTTGTAGGCCGGCGTACGAAAGTTGGTCGAGACTTCCCAGAGCCAATGACCCGATTCCTTCGAAAAGCGTGCGTAGCCGCCGAGCCCTGCCATGCCGGTCCGCGGCGCGCGCGCATCCACAGTATCGGAACGGTCGGGGCGCTGAAAAAAATGCGCGGAGCCGAACCGCACGCGCCGCATCGCGGCGGTATCGCCGGCGACGTGCGTGGCTGCCAGCTGCGCCATCAGTCGATAGGTGCGTTTGCTCCACCAGCTGTCGCTCGAGAGCCCGAACACTTCGGCGTGGTGCGTGAGCCGGCTGGCGAGGTAGGGATCGCCAAGATCACGATAGACAGAGGTCGCCATGGCCTTGATCTGCGTGGCCCCGCCGTTCAGGTCCTTGGCCACACGCGTCGCGACATAGTTCGTGGCCGGTTCGACACCGAAGCGTCCACGCGTCCCCGCGGAGTCCGAGAACATCACACGTGCCGTTTCGCGCCGCGTCACCGCGTCGAGCGCCCCGATGGACCAGCCCGAGGGCGTGCGTCCGGTCAGTTTCGCCGCACCCAGAATGGTCGAATTCTCCGGCACGTCGGCGTAGGCAACCGGCACGCTCAGTCCATCGCGATAGGGCGAGATCTGCGGCGGCCGGCCGATGCGCCGCGTAGCGAGCATCGTCAGGCTCGACACGTTGGAGCAGAAGAAGCAGTTTATCCCGCCGAGACCGAAGTAGCCCGCCCCCTCGACGAAGAAGGGCCGCTTCTCGTCGAAGAATGTCTCGAACGCCGAAAGATTGACGACGGCGGGATCGACTTCGACCTGCCCGAAATCCGGGTTGACGGTGGCGTTGAGCGTCAGGTTGGACGTCACGCGCAGCGTGGCGTCGCCGCCGATGCGGCCATCGAGCGCGTGCGGATCGAAGAAGGGATTGGTCCGGTCGCCGGGAACGTTCTCGGAGCGGCCAACGACGTAGGGTGCGACCTCGGCGCGCCCCGGCGCGTGCCGAATCACCAAGCCATGCAAGTGTCCGAAGCGCGGCGGCCCACCCGTCTCTTGCAGCCCCCACCACGACCATTGCGACAGCTCGTTCAGGCGATTCTCTTGCCGCCAGATCTGGAGGCCCCACGTCTGCTCTTCGGACGTGGACGGATAGCGCAACTGTGAGAAGGGAATGCGCATCTCCGCGGTCCAGCCGAGCGAGTCGATGCGCGTCTGAACTTCCCACACCGGATCCCAGGAGGGATCGCCACCGCCGCCGAGGCCGTTGGCGTCCTGCTTCACACCCGACGGATTCACCTGAAAGAACAGACGGCCGATGTGATCGTGATAGGTGTCGAAGATCACTTCGAGATAATCGGAGTTCATGTCGGCATCGCGTCGAACGAGGCGCGTGCGGACACCCCGCGAGCCGGAGTCGTCGAACATGCGCGCCCCGACGTAAATAGCCGCATCATCGAAGGCAAACCGCACCTCGGTCCGCTGAGTCGCCGGCTCGCCCTCGTGCGGCTGGTTCTGCCGGAAACCGATGGCTGGCTGGGCCGTGCGCCATACCCCTTCGTCGAGCCTGCCGTCGAGATGGATCTCCTCACGTAGCGGTACGGCGCTGACGTCGGGTGCGGGCGTCGGATGGATGTTCTGCGCTATTAAGGAAGGAGGGACCGCCACGCACAGCACGGCGAGATAGACGGTGGTTCTCGACATGGCAGTCACCTGGGCTAGGATACCTCCTTGGACGCGGCGTGGACGGGAAAGGTTGCGGCTCTGACTGGAGCCTTACAATCTCCCACGTTAGATATGTCTCACCGATGACACCCTCCGGACCTGAGGCGCCTGCCGCGCCTCCCGCAGCAGCACCCGTCCCCGCACCGCCCAATCACCTGCCGCCACGCATCCAGCGGCTGGCGGACATCTCTCAGAACCTGTGGTGGAGCTGGCAGCTCGACGCCCGTGAGCTGTTCCACCGCATCGACCGCCGCTTGTGGGAAGGCACACGGCACAACGCCGTGCAGTTTCTGCGGCAGGTCTCCCCAGACCGTCTCGAGGAACACGCCAGGGATCCGATATCCCTCGAGCGCTACGATCGCGTGGTGCGGCGGTTCGAGCTGCTGAGCCAGAAGAACGGCACCTGGTTTGCACGCCGCTACCCCGAGCTGCTGAACCGGTCGATGGCGTACTTCTCCGCGGAATTCGCCCTGCACCGCTCACTCCCGATCTATTCCGGCGGCCTCGGCGTGCTCGCGGGCGACCATTGCAAGGAAGCGTCCGACCTGGGCGTCCCGCTGATTGGGGTCGGCCTCTACTATCACGGCGGCTATTTCGATCAACAGATCGGCCTCGATGGATGGCAGCGCGATGCCGATGATCCCGTCGATCCCACGGTGAACCCCGTCGTTCGGGTCAACGGCTCTGACGGCAAGCCGTGCGTGGTCGCGGTCACCATCTCCGGTCGCGAGGTCCGGGTCGGCGCGTGGCGCGTCATGGTGGGGCGGATTCCCGTTTACCTGCTCGATACCGACCTCGAATCCAATGATCCAGGCGACCGCCAGTTGACGGCGCGCCTGTACACGAGCGCGCCGGAATGGCGCCTGCGGCAGGAGTGGGTGCTCGGGGTCGGCGGCGTCCGTCTCTTGCGTGCCCTCGGCATTCAGCCGGACGTCTGGCATGCGAACGAGGGGCATGCGGCCTTCATGTTCATCGAGCGCATGCGCGAGCTGACCGGAACGGGTCTCAACCCGGCACAGGCGCAAGCGCAGATCCGCGCGTCGAGCCTGTTCACGACGCACACGCCGGTTGCCGCGGGGCACGACGTCTTTACCACCGAGCAGCTCGAGCAAGTAACCGGGCCATTCTGGAACACGATGGGTCTCACCCGCGACCAATTCATGGCGCTCGGAAAACCAGGCGCGGATGATGGGCGCTTCGAAATGACCGTGCTCTCACTGCGACTGGGCGGCCGCGTGAACGCCGTGTCGGCTCGACACCGCGAAGAATCACGCCGCATCTGGCGCTGGATGTGGCGCAACAAGCCTGCCACGGAAGTTCCCATCGACCACGTGACCAATGGCGTGCACCTCAGCACGTGGATGGCGCGGCCGATTCGGGATCTCCTGGCCAAATCCCTCGGGTCCGATTGGGAACTCGAGGCTGAACCGGCTGCGGTCGCCGCCGCTATACGCGCGGTCGATGATGACCGGCTGTGGGCCGTCCACGACAGCCTCCGCCAACTGCTCTTTCACTACATCCGGGAGGAGGCCCGCCATCGCTGGCGTGACAAATGGAAGGATCCGGCGCAACTGGCCGCATCTGGCGCGCTCCTTTCACCCGCCGTCCTCACGATCGGTTTCGCCCGGCGGTTCGCGACCTACAAGCGCGCCGACCTGCTCCTCCGCGATCGGGAACGGCTGCGGCGCGTGTTGACCGACCCGCGCCGTCCCGTCCAGATCATCTTCGCGGGCAAGGCGCATCCGGCCGATGACCCGGGCAAGCGCGTGCTCCAGCAGGTGTTCATGGCCGCGCGGGATCCCAGCTTCGAGGGCAGGATCGCCTTCCTCGAGGATTACGAGCTCCACCTGGCGCATCGCCTGGTCGCCGGCGTCGACCTGTGGCTCAATCTGCCACGGGTGCCGCTCGAGGCCTGCGGCACGAGCGGCATGAAGGCGGCGCTGAACGGGGTGCCGCAGCTGGGAACGCTGGATGGCTGGTGGGCCGAGGGATATACGGCCGAGAACGGATGGGCGATACCGCTCGCGTCGGCGGAAGGGGACCAGGACCAACAGGACATGGAGCATCTGTTTGGCCTGCTCGAAGACAAAGTAGTTCCGATGTACTACGATCGACTCCCTGGCCAGCACTCCGGGGAGTGGGTACATATGATGAAAGGGGCGCTGGCGGTCGCGGTGGAACGCTTCACCACGCGCCAGATGCTTCAGGCATACGTCACACAGTACTACGTTCCCGCTGCGGCCGGCGAAGCGAGTCCCGGCGATCCACCACTGTAGCAAACGAGGGTGCGTTGAAGACCCGGGTTCTCCACCTCACCGCCGAATTGTGGCCGTACGCCCGTACGGGCGGCCTCGGCCAGGCGGTCGCGGGCCTCGCCGACTATCAGGCGGGCAGCGGAACCGAGAGCCACGTCGTCCTGCCACTGTATCGCGAAGCGCGGTCTCACGCCGGCAAGCTCGAGCCGTTCGGTGAGGCCTTCACCGTCGAGAGCAGCGGCCGGCGCGAGGCAGTGCGTTGCTGGCACCAGGTGGGTGACGACTATCCGAAGACGATGTTTCTGGAGCACAACCCGTCATTCGACCGGCCCGGTATCTACGGCGATTCGACCGGCGACTATGCGGACAACCCGCAGCGCTTCGCGCTGTTCGCTTCCGCGGCGATCGAGATCGCGCGGCGGATCGGCGAAGGCAACCTGATTCTGCACGCGCACGATTGGCATGCAGCACTCGTGCCGGTCTTCTTGCGGCGCGTGTACCGTGACGAGCCGGATCTGCAGCGCCTGCCCTGCGTCTTGACGGTGCATAACGGCGGATTCCAGGGCGTCTACCCATATGAGGTGCTGAAGCAGATCCACCTGCCCGACGACATGTGGTCCCCGGATTTCATGGAGTGGTACGGCCGGCTCAACTACCTGAAGGGTGGGCTACACTACGCCGACATGGTGACGACGGTGAGCCCGACGCACGCGTTCGAGCTGTTGACCGACGTCGGCGGCTTCGGCTTGCAGCATAGTTTCCGGCAACTAGGCGATCGGTTGGTGGGCATCCGCAACGGCATCGACGTCGACAAGTGGAACCCGGCGACCGACCCCGACATCCCGGCGCGGTTCACTGCCGATGACATGTCGGGGAAAGCGCGTTGCAAGGCCACCCTCCAGGAGGCGTGGGGCCTGCCGCGGCGCGCCGACGTGCCGCTGTTCGGGATGAGCGCGCGCCTGGTCGCTCAAAAGGGCCTCGATCAGATCGTCGCGTCGCAGTCGCTGCGGCTGCTCGATGCGCAATTCATTTTCCTGGGCGCCGGCGAGGCGCAGTTCGAGAACGCGCTGCGCGAGCTGGCGGCCCGCTTCCCCACGCGGGTGGCCGTGAACACGGCGTTCACCGACGCGCTCGAACATCATTTGCTCGCCGGTGCCGATTTCCTGGTGATGCCCTCGCTGTACGAGCCGTGCGGCCTGACACAGATGCGCGCGCAACTCTACGGCGCGCTGCCCGTGGCGCGCCGCGTCGGCGGGCTCGCCGATACGATCGACGACGGCGTGACGGGCATCCTCTACGATGCCTACAGCCCTGAGGCCTTCGATCGCGCCGTGCAACGCGCCGTGACGCTGTATCAGGATCGCGCCTGGTTCAGCGATCTGGCGCGCGGCGCCATGCGCAAGGATTTCTCCTGGCGCCAGCCCGCCGAGGCTTACGCGGCGGTCTACACCCGCGCGGCGGCCGCGCGCGCCATTCCCGACACGTCCGCCGCCGACAAGAGCGGACGCGCGCCCCGCAAGCGGTCCACCCGCAGCAAGGGTGGACGAGGCGTGAACGCCCGTCGCTAAAGGTTCCTCGATGGATTTCGTGCTCACGCTCCACGGTCACCTGCCGTACGTCCTGCATCACGGCCGCTGGCCGCACGGTAGCGTGTGGCTGTGCGAAGCCGCGTTCGACAGCTACCTGCCGCTGATCGAAGCGCTGCAGGCACTGGAGCGCGAGAAGATCCCGGCACCGATCACCCTCGGCGTCACGCCGGTGCTCGCCAACCAGCTCTCACATCCGTCGTTCGTCAGCGAGTTCGAGGCGTACATGGCGCGCCGTCTGGAAGGCGCGGCCGGCGCGCCCGCGCACCTGGCGGCGTCGGGCGACGCAGCGCTCGTCCCGATCGCCAGGTTCTGGCACGAACGCCTGACGCGGCTGCTGGCGTTGTTCCGCTCATTGGACGGCGACCTGATCGGCGCGCTGCGCGGATTCGAGGATCGCGGGCGCATCGAATTGATTTCGTCCGCGGCGACGCACGGTTTTCTTCCGTTGTTCGCGCGGGATGAGAGCATTCGACTCCAGCTCGCGGTGGGCGTGGCGGAGCACAAACGGCTCTTCGGCCGCGCGCCGACCGGCTGCTGGCTCCCGGAATGCGCGTACCGGCCGGGCGGGCCGTGGGGACCCGCCGGCGCGCGCCCGCAATCCTACCGCGCCGGCACCGATGAGCACCTCGCCGCCGCCGGCTATCGCTACTTCTTCGTCGACACCCACCTGGTGCTGGCCGGCGCCGCGCTCGGATATCCCGACGTCGAGGCGATCCCGGTCACCGGGCCGCGCACGCCGTACGTCGCGTATCGGGTCGCAGCGTCGAAGCGCCGGGCGCACGATCTGTTCGCGCTGGTGCGCGACCCCAAAGCGTCCGGCCAGGTGTGGTCGCGCGCCCAGGGCTACCCCGGCGACGAGTGGTACCTCGAGTTCCACAAGATTCGCTGGCCCGACGGGCTGCGGCTGTGGCGCGTTACCGGCAGCGGCGTCGACCTCGGCGGCAAGCAGCGCTACGACCCCGGCGCCGCGGGCAACACGGCGCGGAATCACGCGGAGCACTTCGCGAGTGTGCTGCGCGAAACGGCGAGCCGGGTACAGGAGCAGAAGGCAGCGCGCGGCCCGCAGCCGGTCGTGACCGCGCCGTTCGATGCCGAGCTGTTTGGACATTGGTGGTTCGAAGGCGTCGACTTTCTCGAGCAGCTCTACCGGCAGCTCGCGCGCAACGGCGTCCGGCCGGTCACGGCCCGCCAGCACATCGCGGACGGCGGGAAATCGCGGCCCACAATCCAGCTGACCGAGGGCTCGTGGGGCAAGAACGGCGACTTCTCGATGTGGCTGAACGAGCAAACGTCGTGGACGTGGAAACGGCTCTGGGCGCTCGAGGAGGCGTATTGGGCCGTCGCGCCCAAAGCGCTCGCGGGTGGACCCAAGCCGCGGGCGGTACTCGCGCAGGCGACGCGGTCGATGCTGCTCGCGCAAGCGTCGGACTGGCAGTTCATCATCTCCACCGCGGAAGCGGCGGACTACGCCAATCAGCGGTTCGACGAGCATTGCGGGCAGGCCGAGGACCTCGTGCGGGTACTCGCGAGCGGCAAGATCGATGATGCGACGATGCAGCGGGTGGAAGCGCTGGGGGCGCAGGACAACCTGTTCCCCAACGTCCTACGCAGCATCGTCGAAGCGCTGGCATGAGCGTCGTCATTCACGGACACTTCTACCAGCCGCCGCGTGAGAATCCCTGGACTGGCCTGGTCGATGTCGAGCCATCGGCGGCGCCCGATCACGACTGGAACGTCCGCATCACGCGGGAAGCGTACCAACCGCTCGTTCCCATCTATGAGTTCCTGAGCTTCGATTTCGGACCGACGCTGCTCGACTGCACATCATCCTGCCGCTCGCCAGCCGGCGCGACAAAGAGACCGCAGTGCGGTGGGGCATAGCGCACTTCAAGCGCCTCTTTCGGCGAGATCCCGTCGGATTCTGGCTTCCGGAAACCGCGGTCGATCGCGAGACACTCGACGTCCTCGCCGCCGAGGGAATCCAGTTCACGGTGCTCGCGCCGCATCAGGTCTCCAAGCCGCCCGCGCACGGCCTGCCGGCGCGCATCGAGCTGAGCGGCGGCCGGTCGATCGCGGTCTTCGTGTACGACGGCGTGTTGTCGCACGACGTCGCCTTCGGCCCGCTCACCACCGACGCCGATCGCTTGATCGAAGCACTCGAGCGCACGCCGCCGGGCGCGCTCGCCAGCATCGCCGTCGATGGCGAGACCTTCGGCCACCATCACAAAGGCGCCGATCAAACACTCGCCACCGTCATCCATCGCCTCCAGCAGTCCGGCAAGGCCCAGGTCGCCAACTTCGCGGCCGCGTTGGCCACCTACCCACCCGCGACGACCGTAGACCTGGTGGAGCCAACGTCCTGGAGCTGCCCCCACGGCGTCGAGCGGTGGCGCTCGGCTTGCGGCTGCAAAGTCCACACCGACCGGCCGTCGCAGCAAGATTGGCGCGCCCCCCTGCGCTTCGCGGTGGAGTGGCTCGCGCACGAAGTGCACGGGATCTACGACCGCGAGGGCCGCGATTTGCCTGGGGGATCGCGGGCGTTTCTCGAGGCCGCAGGAGCCACCGGGCCCGTCCGGGGCGACGAGAACACCGCGCGGCTGATCGAGATGGAGCGAGGGGTGCTGCGCGCCATGTCGTCGTGCGGTTGGTTCTTTGACGACATCGCCGGCCTCGAGGGCCGTCAGGTGCTCCGCTACGCCGCGCACGCGATCTCGCTCGCCGGCGCCGAGAGCGCCCGACTCGAGGCAGGGTTCATCGCTCAGCTTGGCGACGCGCGCAGCAACGATCCCGCCGCCGGGAGCGCGACTGACGTGTTTCGCAGCACCTTCCAGCCGACGCCGTCATGACCGCACCCCTGCGATTCGTTTTTGGCCTGCACCTGCATCAGCCGGTGGGGAATTTCGACCACGTCATGGCCGATCACGTGCGCGACGTCTACCGCCCGATCATCGAGCGCGCGACCGCCGCCGGCCTCTTGCCGCTCACACTCCACGTCTCGGGCCCGCTGCTCGAGTGGCTGGAACAGCACGACACCGCCTGGCTCGACATGATCGGCCGCCTCGCGGCCGACCAACGCGTCGAGCTGTTGCTCGCGGGGTTCGACGAGCCGATCCTCGCGTCCCTGCCCCGCCCCGACCGCCTCGAGCAGATCAGCCGGATGCGCGAATACCTGAAGCGACGCTTCGGCGTGCCGGCGACCGGTCTCTGGCTGACGGAGCGCGTGTGGCAGCCGGAGCTCGCGGCGGACCTCGCGGAGGCCGGCGTCGAGTACGCCCTTGTCGATGACCGACATTTCCTGGTGAGCGGATTCCGGCGCCAGGAGCTGCACCGACCCCACCATACGGAATCCGACGGCCGCCGCGTGGGGCTGCTGGCGATCGACGAGCGGCTGCGCTACCTGATCCCGTTCCGGCCACCGGAGGAGACGGCGGCGTACCTGCGCGAGCTGCGCTCGCAGGGCCACGGCCTCGCGGTGTTGGCCGACGATGGCGAGAAGTTCGGCGGCTGGCCGGGGACGAAAGACTGGGTGTACGGCTCCGGGTGGCTCGACACGTTTCTGCGCACCATGGAGCAGCTGACCGCAGCGGGCGAGATCACGCTGGCGACCGGCCAGGAAGCGTTCCGGGAGGTCCCGTCAGGAGGACTCGCCTATCTCGGCACGGCGTCCTACCGGGAAATGGAGAAATGGGCGCTGCCACCGGTGGCCCAGCGGGAGCTCACCAGGCTGGAAGAGGAGCTTGGCCCCAAGGATCTGGAGGCTTCGGCAGCGTTCGTGCGCGGGGGACACTGGCACCATTTCCTGGTCAAGTACCCCGAGTCGAACCGCATGCACAAGACGATGGTAGCGCTGTCCGCGTTGTCACGCAGCCGTGGCGATCCGCCGGAGGCCCGGCGGGCGATCGGGCGTGCCCAGTGCAACGACGCCTACTGGCACGGCGTGTTCGGCGGCCTCTATCTCCCGCATCTTCGCAACGCGATCTGGCGCCAGCTCGCCATCGCGGAGCGCGTGCTGCGCCAGGGAGAATCGCTGGCGTACGACGAGCTGGATCTCGATTACGACGGCTATCCGGAGCTATGGATCCACTCCGCGCAGTTCTCCGCGGTAATCAGCCCGCAGCGCGGCGGTGCGATCGAGATGCTGACGCGGTTCGCGGATCTCACAAATCTCGCCGACGTCCTGACCCGGCGGCGCGAATCGTATCACGAGATTCCCACACAGCCGCACGGCGGCGACAACAAAAGCAGCGGGGGGGGGGTGGGGGGGGGGGGGGGCACCGCGAGCATCCACGACATCGAGAAAGCGTCCCGGCTCACCGCCCTCCCGCCGGTAGACGCCGAGCCGCGCGCCATCCTCGTCGAGCGACTGTTGGGCGACGATGTATCCGCCGCCGCCTACACGGGCGCGAAGTACCAGGCGATCCGGTCGTGGGCAGCGGTGCCGATGAGTGCCCGCGTGTCGTTGAACGGCGACTCTGCGACCGTGGTACTGCGCGCGGACGATCTCGAGAAGCGATTGATATTCGACCGGGCGGGTTGCCTCGACGTCGCCTACACCTGGAACGCGGCGGCCGCACCCGCGAACGCGGTGTTCGCACCCGAGCTGTCGCTGGCTCGGGAAGTTGCGCTGCGCCTGCAGCCTGACACCGAAGTCTGGCGCTCCGAAATCACCACCGTGGCGCGCAGCGAGCGCGGCTTTGAGGAAACCGTCCAGGGATTCTCGCTCACGCCGCGTTGGCCGGCCGGTCTCGGGGCGTGCTCGCTCGAGCTCGGCGGCGGAGGCACATGAGCTTCGCGGCGCTCGCCGGCCAGCTCGCCGAGGTCGGCCGCCTCTGCTACGCCCGCGGCTGGGCGCTCGGCACGAGCGGCAACTTCAGCGCGGTCGTCGGCCGGACGCCCCTCACGCTGGCGATCACGACAAGCGGTGTCGATAAGGGCGTCCTGGAGCCGGGCCACATCGTCGAGATCGACGAGCACGGCCGCGTAGTGGGAGGCGCCGGCACGCCATCGGCCGAAGCGACGTTGCACCTGGCAATCGTGCGATCGCGGGGAGCGGGCGCGGTATTGCATACGCACTCGATTTGGAGCACGATTCTCTCAGACGCGGCCGGCGATGCGCCAGGGGGCGGCGGTCTCGCCATCGACGGCTATGAGATGCTGAAGGGCCTGGACGGCGTCCGTACCCATGAGCATCGCGAGTGGCTGCCGATTCTCGAGAACACGCAGGATTGGCCCGCCGCCGTTCCACGGATCGAGGCGAAACTGCGTGAGCATCCCGAGGTGCACGGCTTCCTGATCCGGCGGCACGGCCTCTACACCTGGGGCCGCGATCTCGCCGCAGCCAGGCGACAAGTCGAGGTATTCGAGTTTTTGTTCGAAGTGTTGGGACGAAACCGAGGTGCGACATGGCAACCGTGAAGATTCCCGCCGAGCAGCGGACACTGACCGATCAGCGCGAGGTGACCGAATACCTCGCGACGTTGGGCATCGACTATGAGCGCTGGCCGCTGGCGCAGCGCGCCGCGGCGAACGCGCCGGCGGAGGCCGTACTGGCGGCGTATGCGCCTGAAATTGAGCAGCTGAAGGCCCGCGGCGGATACGTCACGGCGGACATCATCGACGTCACGTCCGCGACGCCCAATCTCGACGCGATGCTCGCCAAGTTCAGCACGGAGCATTGGCACGACGAGGACGAGGTCCGATTCATCATCCGTGGCCGCGGCCTGTTTCACATTCACCCCCGCGAAGGGGGTGGACCCGTCATCGCCATCGAGGTGGAGGCGGGTGATCTGATTCGTGTCCCGCGCGGCACCTGGCACTGGTTCGACCTGTGCGGGGACCGCGACATCCGCGCGATCCGGCTGTTCCAGGACAAGTCGGGATGGACGCCCCATTACACGAACAGCGGGACCGACAAGGGATACCAACCGCTCTGCATGGGGCCGAGTTACATCCCATTGGGCTGAGCGGCATCCGCGCGGTCCTGTTGGACATCGAGGGCACGACTACACCCATCGCGTTCGTCCACCAGGTCCTGTTCCCCTACGCGCGCGTCCGCGTCCACGACCTGCTGGAGCAGCGTGACGTCGCCGCGCTGCGTGCCGAACACCAATCCGAGCCGCCGCACGCCGATCTGCCGTCCTGGAACGCCGCGAACGAGCGGGCCTCGGCCGAGGCCTACGTTTACTGGCTGATGGACCGCGACCGCAAGTCGACGGCACTGAAAGCGCTGCAGGGCCGGATCTGGGAAGCGGGCTACCGCGCCGGTGACTTGAAGGGCAAGGGCGAAGTCTACCCCGACGTGCGGCCGGCCCTCGAGCGCTGGCACGAGGCGGGGAAGACGATCGCGATCTTCTCGTCGGGCAGCGTGCAGGCGCAGCGCAATCTCTTCGCCAACACCACGGACGGGGATCTCGCGTCGTTTCTCTCGGGCTATTTCGACACGACGACCGGGCCGAAACGCGAAGCCAGGAGTTATCGTCAGATTGCGGCGACGCTGGGACAGGAGCCGCGTGACGTGTTGTTCATCTCGGACGTAACCGCAGAGCTCGACGCAGCCAGAGCAGCCGGCATGCGGACCGTGTTGTGTGTGCGCGGCGCCGTCTCGCCGGACGATGCCTCCGCAAACCATCCTCGCATTCGGTCCTTCGCCGAGCTAGCGTAGGCGCCATGGGTGTCGCCGGTATCGTCGGGCTGCTCGTGGTCGCGTGGGCGATTTTCACCTTCAATCGCCTCATCCGGCTGCGCCAGCTGGGCGACAATGCGTGGTCCGATATCGACGTGCAGCTCAAGCGGCGCCACGACCTGATTCCCAACGTCGTCGCCGTTGTGCAAGGCCACGCCGGCTACGAGAAAGGCACACTCGAAGCAGTCGTCGCGGCCCGCGGGCGGGCGCTCCAGGCATCTCAGGCGGGACCGGCGACACGCGCCCGAGAGGAAGACCCGCTCGGGAATGCGCTGCAACGCGTCCTCGGGGTGGCCGAGGCCTATCCCGAGCTGAAAGCCGCCGCGAGCTTCGCCTCGCTCCAGTCGACGCTGATCGACGTCGAAGAGCACCTCCAGAACGCCCGCCGCTATTACAACGCGGTCGTCCGCGATTTCAATATCGCCATCGCGCAATTCCCCGCCGGCATCATCGCCGGCATGATGCGGCTGCAGCCGCGCGAGTTTTTTGGCCTGGACGACGCGTCCGAGCGCGCCGTGCCGAAGGTGCCCCTCGTCCTCCTGTTCCTGGCGCTGTCGGGAACGGGACTCAGTGCGCAACGCTCCTACTCGATCGAGCGGTTTGACGCGCGGATTCGCGTCAATCGCGATGCCAGCATCGATGTCACCGAAACGATTGCCGCACGTTTCGTCGGCTCCTACAACGGGTTGTATCGCACGATCCCGGTCGTGTACCACGGCGCCCAGGGATTGAACTGGACGATCCGCCTCATGCTGCAGAGTGCGCGCGACAATGCGGGACACGATCTGCGCACCGAGACCAGCCACGAAGGCGCCTCCGTCAAGTACAAGATCTGGATCCCCGGCGCCACCAACGCAGAGCGTACCATCGTGCTGCGCTATCACGCGACGAACGCGCTGCGCTTCTTCGACGAGCACGACGAGCTCTACTGGAATGTCACCGGCGACCAGTGGGACGTGCCGATCCGCAGAGCCTCGGCGGAGATCGAGTTGCCGAGGGGAGCTCCCGGCGGGCGCCCGGAGATCGAGGTAGCTGCCGGCACGCCGGGCGTGCGCGCGATCGCCTACAACGGCGTCTACGGATCGACGACTCGCGACGCGAAGGTCACCATCAGCGACACCGTCATCCGCCTGGCGATGCCGCATCGGCTCGATTTCCACGAGGGCCTGACGGCGGTGGTCGGATGGGACAAGGGGTTAGTGACGCGGCCGACCGCGATGGATCGCGCGATGGAGCTTGCGGGCAGCAACTGGCCATTCTTGATCCCGATCCCGGTCTTTCTCATTGCGTTCATGCGTTGGTCGCGGCGCGGTCGCGATCCGCGGCGCCGCCCGGTGACCGTGCTGTACGAGCCGCCCGCGGGGATCACGCCGGCCGAGGCCGGCACGCTGATCGACCACTCGGTGGACATGCGGGACATCACCGCCACGCTGATGGACCTTGCCGTGCGCGGCTACATACGCATCGAGGAACAGGAGAATCCGAAGCTGTTGGGCCTGTTCGGCGGCGGGACGGATTACACGCTGCACCGGCTCAAGGCGAGCGAAGGGCTCAAGCCGCATGAGCTGGCCGTATTCAACGGCGTCTTTGGCAAAGACGACGTCTTCGAGAGCTTCAGCGCCAACTCCACCATGTCGCTCAGCGTCAGCGTCGATGGCAAAGAGATCAGCCCTCCGTCGACTGGGGGCGGGACCAGCCGCCAGCGCGTGCCCGTAGAGGAGTTGAATCAGCGCTTCTACCGGCACCTCAATCCCATTCGGAATGCGATCTGGGATCAGCTGATCGACAGTGGCTTCTACAGGAAGCGCCCCGAGCAGGCGAGGCAGGAGGCGATGCGGTTGGGCTGCGCGCTGCCGCTGGTGATCGCCATCGCCGGCTCTCTGCTCTCCCCTTTCTTCCTGCTGACGCCGGTGCCGTTCATCCTCGCCGCGCTCGTGTCGGCACTGATCCTGTACATCTTTGCGCAGCTCATGCCGTCACGGACCGAGCCCGGCACGCGGGCGCTCGAGCAGGTGCTCGGATTCGAGGAGTTCCTGCGCCGCGTCGACTCGGAGCACACGCAGGCCATCGTCGGCCACCCCGAGGTGTTCGATAAGTGCCTGCCGTATGCGATGGCTTTCGGTGTCGATCAACAGTTCGCGCGCGCCTTCGAAGGCATCTACAAAGAGCCTCCCGGCTGGTACGTCGGACCGAGCGTCACGGACTTCAACGTCAGGAATCTCTCGCGCCGGGTCACACATCTCGAAACGTTCCTCCGGACGACGATGACATCCACCCCGCGCAGCGTCGGGACGACCTGGTACTCGTCCGGGGCGAGTGGCGGCGGGTCGTCGTCCTCACCGAGCTGGTCGTTCGGCTCGGGATTCGGCGGCGGTGGCAAGTCGGGCGGCGGTGGATTCTCGGGCGGGGGCGGTGGAGGGGGCGGCGGTGGCGCGTTCTAACATCACGAGCCTCCTGCTCCTCCTCGCACTCACGCCACCGCAGCGGTCACTTGCCGCGCAGGAGAAATCGTACTCCATCCAGCGCTGCGATGCGGCCGTTCGCGTGAACAAAGATGCGAGCATCGACGTCACCGAAACGATCACGGCGCGCTTCGTCGGTTCGTGGAACGGCTTGTACCGCACGATTCCCGTCGCCTACCGCACCTCGCAAGGATTGAACTGGACGCTCGGCGTCGCGTTGCTCGGCGCGCAAGACCAGTCAACGGGACAGAATTTGCGCACGGAGACCAGCCGGCAGCGGCACGACATCAAGTACAAGATCTGGATCCCGGGCGCTGCCAACGCGGACCGCACGATCGTCCTCCGCTATCATGCGACCAACGGCCTGCGCTTCTTCGACGAGCACGACGAGCTGTACTGGAACGTGACCGGCGATGCGTGGGAAGTGCCGATCCAGGTGGCGACAGCCGAGATCGAGCTGCCGGTGGGTACTCCCGGCATCCGGGCGATCGCGTTCAACGGGGTGTACGGGTCCGGCGCACGCGATGCGACCGTTGCGATCGATGGCAACATGGTCCGGGTGGCGATGCCACACGCGCTCGGCTATCACGAAGGCCTGACGGTAGTGGTGGGCTGGGATAAGGGTGTCGTCGCTCAACCGTCGGCTGCCGCCCGCGCGGCTGCCACCGTAAGCAGCAACTGGCCGCTGCTCCTGCCCATCCCGGTTTTCCTGCTCGCGTTCTGGAGCTGGTGGCGACGGGGTCGCGATCCTCGCCGCCGGCCCATCGCGGTCCAGTACGAACCGCCAGCCGGCATCACGCCGGCCGAGGCGGGCACGTTGCTCGACAACTCGGCGGACATGCGCGACGTCACCGCCACGATGATCGACCTGGCTGTGCGCGGTCAGCTACGCATCGAAGAGCACCAGAATCCGAAGTTGTTCGGCCTGTTCGGCGGTGGGACGGAGTACTCCTTGCACCGGCTGAAGCCGGTCGCGGCCGACTATGGTGACGGCATGGCGCTGCACGAGAGCAAAGTGTACACGGGAATCTTCCTTGGCCACAACGAGGTCGTCCCTCTCGCAGAGCTCAAGGACGACTTCTACAAGCATCTCCCGGGAATTCGCGACGCCATCTTCGACGCATTGACCGGCAACGGCTTTTACCGCAACCGACCTGACAAGGTGAAGCAACACTGGATAGGAGCGGCGGTTGGCATCGGCGTGTTGGTGGGCGTCGGCGGCACGTATCTCTCGAAGCTCACACCGCTCACCCCGGTCCCGTTCGTCATCGCTGCGGTCGTGTCCGCGCTCATCCTCATTGCCTTCGCCCAGGTCATGCCGGCTCGGACCGAAGCGGGAGCTCGTGCGCTGGAGCACATCCTGGGATTTGAGGAATTCCTGCGGCGTGTCGAATCCGAGCAGTTCAAACGCGTCATCATCGGCCATCCGGAACTGTTCGACAAGTATTTGCCCTTCGCCATGGCCTTCGGTGTGGAGCGGCAGTTCGCACGGGCGTTCGAAGGGATCTACACCCAGCCGCCGCAATGGTACGTCGGACCGAGCATCATCAACTTCAACGTAACTCACTTCTCGAGCAGCATGTCGCATCTCGGCACGGTGGCGAGTACGACGATGTCGTCGTCGCCGCGCAGCTCGAGCGGGTCGGGGTTCGGCGGAGGTGGAAGCTCTGGAGGCGGTGGGGGTGGCGGCGGAGGCGGGGCTTTCTAACCTGGGAGTGGACGATGAAGCGGTTTCTGTCGATGGCCGTCATGTTGGTCAGCATAACATGTCATTCATTAGCAGCCCAGACGCACGCTGCGATCACCGCCGCCGATCTGCGGCAACGTCTCTATCTCATTGCGGACGATTCGCTGATGGGCCGAGAGACAGGCAGCGCAGGCGCGTTCACAGCGTCGGCCTATGTCGCGGCGGAGTTTCGGCGGCTCGGCCTCGAGCCCGCCGGGGACAGCGGCACGTACTTCCAAACCGTCCCGTTCTGGGTGGTCGCGATGGATCCGCACTCCCGCCTCGTGACGAGCGACGGCACGGCGTTGCAGCTCGGTCCCGACTTCCTGCCGGTGAGCCTTGCGGTCGCCCCGAAAGTGCTCGTTCAGACGCCCGTGGTTTTCGCGGGGTCGATCGCCGATACCGCGCACCTGATGGCGGCGACGGGGATCGCGGGGAAATTCGTCGTGCTCGACGTTCCGCCCGGATTCGACCGGCGGGCGATCGGATCCCTGCTCGGCCGCTACCGCGAGGCGGCAACGGTCGGAGTCGTGGCTCTCGACCAGCTCGGCAGCGAATCGATCGCCCGGATCCGCGAAGGCCGGCCGGTTTCGGATACTTCCCGTAACCCGCGCGCGATCGCGTTGCTGTGGCTGAGCCGGCACGCCGCCACCGCGGTGCTGGGCAGCGATCCCGCCACCACGACGCCCGGATCGACGGCGGCCAACACCATCAGCGGGCAGTTCGACTTCACCCGCAAACCCGTACAATGGCCGGCGCGGAACGTCGTGGGCGTTCTGCGCGGCTCCGACCCTGCCCTGCGCAACGAGTACGTGTCGCTGTCGGCCCATCACGACCACGTCGGGTTCGACCGCAGCCCGGTAGATCACGATTCGCTGCGCGCGTTCAATCGTGTGGTGCGGCCGATGGGGGCGGATTCCCCGATGCGGCCGGCGACCGACGAGGAACGGGCGAAGATCCGGACCATTCTCGACAGCCTGCGCGCCGTCCGCCCTCCGCGCGCCGATTCGATCCGCAACGGCGCGGACGACGACGGCTCGGGCACAGTCGCCATCCTCGAAATCGCCGAAGCGTTCGCGCGCGGCGGCCCGCGGCCCCGGCGCTCGATTCTGTTCGTCAGTCATACCGGCGAAGAGGCAGGTCTGCTCGGCTCGCGCTGGTATTCGGATCACGCGACGGTGCCAATCGATTCGATCGTCGGCGAGATCGATCAGGACATGATCGGCCGCGGCACGGCCTCCGACTTTCCGCGCGGCGGCACAGGCGCAGGCAGTCCGACCTATCTCGAAGTGATCGGTGCCAAGCGGATTTCACGCGAGTTCGGCGACATGCTGGAGGCGGCGAACGCGAAGCAGCCGCTCCCCTTCGTGTTCGATTACACTTACGATCAGCCCGGCCATCCACTGCAGTACTACTGTCGCGCCGATCACTACAGCTACGCACGCTACGGAATTCCCTCAGTTTCGTTTTCGCGCGGCGAGCATCTCGATTACCACCAGGTGACGGACGAGGCCCAGTACATCAGCTATCCGGATCTGGCGCGCGTCGCGCAGATGGTGCACGACGGCGCCTTGGCGATCGCGAACGCGCCGGACCGTCCCAAGCGTGACGTGCCGAAGCCGACTGATCCGAATGCACCCTGCCGTCAGTAACGAGGCGTCTTAGAAGTACTTCAGCCACCAGTCGCTGCGGCGCGCCTTGCGGTCGGCGTACCAGCGGGCCGCGAATCAGGTCCCGCGCGCCAGCAAGTCCGGCTCGCATTAACTTGCCTCCGCCCATGACGCCCCGAACGGCGAGCTTTGCACTGGTGCTGGCGCTCGTGCTGCCTCGCGCTGCTGGCGCCCAGAGCCTCCGTGTCCGGACGGCGACGGGCCGGATCCGGCTCGACGGCCGGCTGGATGAGCCCGATTGGATGCGCGCCGACTCCCTGACGGACTTCCGCCAGCGTGAGCCCTTCATGGGAGAGCCTGCGACCGAGCGCACCGTCGTCCGCGTGCTGCGCGATGCCGGCGCGCTCTACGTCGGCGTACGGGCGTACGACGGGGCACCGCGTCGCATCCGCGCCACCCAACTGCGGCGCGACGCCAGCCTGTCGAGCGACGACAATGTCCAGCTCATCATCGACAGCTTCCACGACCGCCGCAGCGCATTCGTGTTTGGCACGAACCCGAACGGCGCCCGCTGGGACGCACAACTCGCCGATCTCGACAACCTCAACGAGAACTGGAATGGCATCTGGGACGTCGCGGTGTCGCGCGACGCCACGGGGTGGACGGCCGAGTTCCGGATTCCGTTTCGCACGCTGCGCTTTCGCAACGGGACGGATGTGCGGTTCGGCTTCAACGTGCGCCGTTTCATTCGGCGCAAGAACGAACAGGATCTCTGGCGCTCCTGGGGTCGCACGGAAGGGTTGTATCAGCTCCTGAGGGCCGGCGAGCTGAGCGACATCGGTGACGTGGGTCGGGCCCGTGACGTGGAGCTGTATCCCTATGTGCTGAGCCGCGCAATCGAACCGGCACACGACAGCGTCGGCGCGCGCGCGGCGGATGGCTTCGTCGGTGCCAAAGCGGGGCTCGATGCGAAGCTCGCGGTCTCGCCGACGCTCACGGCGGACGTCACGGCCGGCACCGACTTCGCGCAGGTGGAGGCCGACCAACAGGTCATCAACCTCACGCGCTTCCCGTTCTTCTTCCCGGAGAAGCGGCAGTTTTTCCTCGAGTCGAGTGGGCAGTTTGAGTTCGGCACGCCGGAACGGGCTCAGGTGTTCTATTCGCGGCGCATCGGATTGGACTCGACCGGCAGCGCCGTCCCCATCGTGGCGGGTGGCCGGCTCTACGGACGTGCCGGACCGTGGCGCATCGGCGTTCTCGACGCGCAAACCGGGGGTGAGCGTGCCAATAATGCCGTGGTGCGCATGCAGCATGATCTGCTTGCGAGATCGTACGTCGGGATCATCGGCACCCTGCGAACGGCTGCGGCATCCGGTCCCGCGGCAACGGCGGGGTTCGACATGGATTTCCCGCTCATCGTGCACGGGCAGAACCTCGAGCCCAAATTCTGGATCGCCGGCAGCCGGACGCCCGGCGCAAGCGGTGTCCCGCTCGCCTGGCGACTATCGGCCGACAATCCCAACGATCTCTTCGACAACTTCATCTCGCTCTACCGCATCGACGCCGGATTCGATCCCGCACTGGGCTTCGTACGGCGCACGGGGATCTGGGAGACGACGGGTCACGTCGATTTCATGCCGCGGCCGCACGCGCTCGGCATTCGCCAGCTGGATTTCACCGTGCCCATTCCGAGCTGGGACATCATCGCCAACGCATCCGGATCCCTGGGGCGTACCGGCGACTGGCAGACGGCGTGGTTCGAGTGGCGCGTGTTCGGCGGCGACCGCGACAATGGCGACCACTTCGAGGTCAACGTTCAGCGGCAGTTCGATGCACCGCCCGATACGTTCGAAATGTTCCGTGGGGTGAGTGTGCCGCCCGGCCGATACTGGTGGTCGCGCTACGAGCTGCAGTATGAGACCTCGGCAGCGCACCCGTTGAGTATCTCGGCTTTCGTGAACTGGGGACCGTTCTACGGGGGCCGCAGCGCCGACCTGGAGCTCGAGGGCACGTGGCGGGGCGGTGGCCATGCCATCGTCGGCGTCAACCTGACGCGCACCGCGGCGCGCCTCCCCGCGGGAGGCTTCACCGCGCTCCAAGCCTCGAGTCATCTGGAATACGATTTCAATCCCCGCTCGAGCCTGCTTGGGTTCGTCCAGTACACCAACGAAGACCAGCGCGTCGATTTCAACATCCGCTTCCACTGGATTCCGGTGATCGGTGACGATGTGTTCGTAGTCTGGAACTCGGGTTACAGCACCAATCCGGCTTCGCGGTATCGATTCCCCGCTATGTCCTCCCTCACGAGGCAACTGAACGGCGCTTTCGTCGTGAAAGTCGTCCACCGTCTCGCTCCATGAGCGGTGACACGCTCCGGGCGCTCCCGCCGGATGGACGGCTGTTACTGCTCACCCGCTTCATCCGCTTGTTCGGGTACGGGGCGTTGTCTGTCGTCTTGGTCCTGTACCTGACCGGCTTGGGGATCGGGACGCAGCAGATCGGTCTCCTGCTGACGCTTACGCTGGTCGGGGACACCGCTGTCTCATTCTGGCTCAGCACCCGCGCGGATCGGTTCGGGCGGCGGCGCATGCTCATTCTCGGAGCCGCGCTGATGGCAGCCGCCGGAATTGCGTTCGCGCTGACGCGCAACTTCCTCGCGCTCCTGGTCGCGGCCACGATCGGCGTCATCAGTCCCAGCGGCAATGAGGTCGGACCATTCCTTCCCATCGAGCAGGCCGCGCTCGCGCATGTCGTGCCAAGCGACCGCCGGGCCGGCGTGTTCGCGTGGTACACACTGACCGGCGCGTTCGCGACCGCGCTTGGCTCGCTTGCCGCCGGTGTGTTATCCCGACCGCTCCACTACCGCGGCATTGTCGTCCTGTACGCTGCACTCGGCATCGTCCTCGCCATCAGCTTTACGCGTCTGTCCACGGCCGCGGAGGTACCGGCGCCCCGAACCAGGGCGTTGTTCGGCCTGAGCCGCTCCCGCAATGTGGTGCTGCGGCTCGCGACCCTGTTCGCGCTCGATTCGTTCGCCGGCGGGTTCGTCGTGCAAAGCTTTGCCGCCTACTGGTTCTATCTCCGATTCGCCGTGGAGCCGGCAACGCTGGGCGCGATTTTTTTCGGGGCGAACGTGCTCGCGGGCATCTCCGCCCTGGTGGCGTCCCGACTGGCTGCGCGTTTTGGCCTCATCCGCACGATGGTATTCACACACCTGCCGTCGAACGTGCTGCTCATTCTCGTGCCGCTCATGCCGAGCCTGCCGCTTGCCGTGGCCGTGCTGTTCGCGCGTTTCAGCATCAGTCAGATGGACGTGCCCACCCGTCAGGCATATCTCATGGCGGTCGTGACTCCGGAGGAGCGGTCGGCAGCTGGTGGGATAACCGGGGTGGCGCGAACCGTCGGAGCCGGGCTCGCACCCCTGTTTGCCGGACTGCTGTTTGCACGGCCGAGCTTGATCAACGCGCCCTTCTTCATTGCCGGGACACTGAAGATCGTGTATGACCTGCTGCTGTATCGGGGGTTCGGCCAATCCAAGCCTAGTCCCTCTTGATATTCATCTCATCCAGTGCGGCGCGGAGCCCGCGCGCGAGTTTGAGCGCGTCCCCTTCGCCCCAGAAATGCATGAAGAGCAGCCGCGGTGTCTCGCTCAACATGTGGCTGTGCAAAGCGGTGATCACGATGCCGTTCGCACGCAGCGCGCGCAGCACCGGATTCACTTCGCTCGCAATCATGACGAAATCGCCCGTGACCGCGGCCGTGCCGGCGCCGGTCGCCTGGAAATTGATGGCAGTCGCCACACCCATCGCCGGTGGCACTTCCATGCCGTCCAGCGTCACGCTGGTGGCGCGTGGGACACTCAACTGATAGACCCCGCCGTTGACTCTCCCGTGTGTCCCGATGGTCTGCGCAATCTGGGTGGTATCCAGGCCGAGCAATGGCAGCGCGGCCGACGCCGGCGCGGGAGCGGGGGGAGGCGTCTGCGTACGCGCGAGCGCATCGTGCACCACGGTCGCGAGGGCGACGGGCCCTCCCCGGCCTTCGATGTGGAGATAGACGACGTGCGGCGATTCGCCGACCAGATGGTTATGCAGGGCCGTTTGCTCGATGCCGCCGAGTTGGAGTGCATCGACGACGGGGCCCACCTCGGACGGCAGCAGGACGAGGTCGCCCATTAACATCGCCGCGCTGTCTCCCGTCTGTTTGAACGCCACCCAGGAACCCAGCGCGAGCGCCGGCTTAACGACCACCTTGCCCACGGTGACATGAAGGTCACTGCGGGGAAATCCAATGATTGCCCGATCTGCCCAGGACCCGGTCGACTTGTCTCCAATCGATTGGCGTGGAACGGGACGGCTGTTGAACTGTGACGGCGCACACAAGCAACAGGGAAACGGCGGTCATCGTGTATCCTTGCCGGGGTTTGTGTAGTCTGAACAATGCCGAGAACTTGTACGTTCAAGCATCATGCTTGGGTCCAGGCAACTTGTCGCAAACCGGGGGTAATCCTAGGACATGAAGACCATCATTCGCGTCACGCTGTTACTCGGCTCGCTGAGTTTCCTCGCCCCCCGAGCACAGGGGCAGTACTTCGGCCGGAACCCTGTTCAATATGAGAACTTCCACTTCAAAATCCTGAAGACCCAGCATTTCGACGTCTATTTCTATGATAAGGAAGCGCCGGCGGCGGCCGAAGCGGCGCGCATGGCCGAGCGCTGGTATGCCAGGATCTCGACGGTGCTGCGGCACCAGCTCAGCGGCCGCCAACCGCTGATCCTCTACTCCGATCACCCGGATTTCGAGCAGACGAACGTGCTCGGCGAGCAGCCGGGCGAGGGCACGGGCGGCGTCACCGAGAGCCTGAAGCGCCGCATCATCCTGCCGATGGGGGCGTCGCTGGCCGAGACGGATCACGTGATCGGCCACGAGCTGACGCACGCGTTCCAATACGACATCACGGGCGTCGGCCGGGGTTCGGTGGCCGGCGGGCTGAATCGCGTACCGCTCTGGTTCATCGAAGGCATGGCCGAATACATGTCGCTCGGCCCCGTCGATCCCAATACGACGATGTGGATGCGCGACGCGGTGCGCCGCGGCGAGCTCCCCAGGTTCCGGGACCTCGAGAGTTACAAGTATTTCCCGTACCGGTGGGGCCAGTCGTTCTGGGCCTATCTGGGCGGCACGTATGGTGACGACATCGTCGGCGCGCTGCTGCGCGCGGCCGGCCGGACGGGCAACGTCCAGGCGTCGCTCGAGACGATGACGCACCGGCCCGTCGATAGTCTCATCGCGGACTGGCATCGCGCGTTGACCGAGGCGGCACAGCCGGTGGCGGTGGCGACCGGTGTCACGCTCCCCGCCGATAAAGCGCACGTCCAGCAACAGCGCCTCATGCCGGTGACGACGACGGGCGCGCGGCTCCTGGTGAGTCCCGGCAAGGAGCAGCACTACAACATCGCGCCGGCGTTGAGCCCCGACGGCCGTCGCCTGGTCTACTTCTCGGACGCGGGACTGTTCTCCATCGACATGTACCTCGCCAACGCGGAGAACGGACACACGATCCGCAAGCTCGTGTCCGCGACGCGGGATCCACACCTCGAGAGCATGCAGTTCATCAGCTCCACCGGTGCCTGGAACGCCGACGGCAGCCGCTTCGTCTTCGGCGCCGTGGTGACCGGCAAGCCGGCGCTGCGCATCGTCAAAGGCGATAACGGCGACCTGGTGCAGGAGATCAAGTTCCCGACGCTGGGCGAGATCTTCAATCCGACGTGGTCGCCCGACGGCACCAGGATCGCGTTCAGCGCTCAGCTCGGAGGGCTCACCGATCTCTTTTTGTATGATCTCGCCGGTGGGCAGCTGCAGCGCCTGACCGATGATTCGTACGCCGATCTGCAGCCGGCGTGGTCACCCGACGGCTCGCAGATCGCGTTCGTGACCGACCGCTTCGGCACGTCGCTCGATTCACTGACGTACGGCGACTATCAGCTCGCCGTCATCAGCGCGCGCCCCGGCGGACAGATCACGCGGCTGCCACATCTGCCCAATGCCAAGCACATCAATCCGCAGTGGAGCTCGGACGGCAAGAGCCTCTACTTCCTCGCCGATCCCGGCGGGATCACGAACGTGTTCCGGATGTCCGTGGGCGACGGGGCCATCACGCAGGTGACGAACGTGTTTACCGGCGTCAGCGGGATCACGTCATTGAGCCCGGCGCTCAGCGTCGCGCAGCGAGCGCCTCGCGCGGTGTTCAGCGTGTACACCGGCGGCGGCTACGCCATCCAGGCGCTCGACGATCTCGCGACGCTGGCGGGCGGCCCGGTGACAGCTCTGCCCATATCCGCATCGGTACTGCCACCGACCGACCGCTCGGGCGTCGGCGCGGGCATCGCCATGGCGATCAAGGACCCCACGCCGGGACTCCCCGACGCGGGCTCGGTGGCGCTCAGCAGCGCCGTGAAGGCCTACCACCCCAAGCTCGGGCTCGATTTCATCGCGCAACCGAGCCTTGCGATCGCGGCCGATCGTTTCGGGACCTACGTCGGCGGTGGGATCACGCTGTACTGGAGCGACATGCTCGGCGACCACAATCTCGTGACGATGGCCCAGGTGAATGGCAGGCTCGCTGACTTTGCGGCGCTCGCGGCGTACCAGAACCGCAAGTCTCGGCTGAACTGGAGCGTCGCGGCGCAGCAGATCCCGTACATCACCGGGGCACTCTTCTGCTGCCCCATAGACGGTAATGGCACCGAGTGGCAGGTGGTGGACCGCTTCAAGACGACCTACCGCGAGCTCAGCGGCGTGGTCGCGTATCCATTCAATCGCGCACGGCGCGTGGAGTTCTCCGCCGGCGTGCAGCAAATCACGTTTGCCGAGGAGCTCGATTCCCTGGGATTCAATCAATTCACAGGGCAGGAGTTCCACAGCAGAACCGACCTGCCTACGCCGGCGCCTGGATTGACGCTGGGCGTCACGAGCGCCGCGCTGGTGCACGACAATGCGTTTTTCGGTGCGACGAGCCCGATCCTCGGCAGCCGCTGGCGGTTCGAGATCGATCCAACGTTCGGCAGCCTCAAATTCCTAACGGCTCTGGCAGACTATCGGAAGTATGTGATGCCCTTCCGGCCCTTCACGCTGGCGGGACGGATCATGCACGTCGGCCGTTACGGCCAGGACGGCGAGCGTTTGTACCCGCTGTTCATTGGCTATTCGAGCCTCGTGCGTGGGTATGACTTTGGAAGCCTCGACGCGAGCGAATGTGGCACTGGCCCAACGTGCCGCATATTCGACCAGTTGTTCGGCAGCAAGATCCTCGTCGCGAACGCCGAGCTGCGCTTCCCGCCGTTTGGTCTGCTCGGCCTTGGTGGCGGGTACTATGGCTTCCTGCCGATCGAGGCCGGGATCTTTTACGATGCTGGTCTTGCGTGGACCACGTCGGAGGGCGCGCAGCTCTTCGGGAATGGCCCACGGAAAATCGTCCGCAGCACGGGCGTGTCGTTGCGTATGAACCTGTTCGGCTATGCGATCGGCCAGATGGATGTGGTGCACCCCTTCGACCGGCCGCAGAAGGATTGGATGGTGCGGTTCAGTTTGACAGAAGGGTTCTAGATTGTTCGCAGTGTGACGTAGGGGCGCAGCGTGCTGCGCCCCTACGTCGTTTCCGGCTAGCGCACGGGCAGTCCGCTCGGCACGGAGGCCGGCACAAGCCCCGAGAGGTCGCGGGCCGCCGGGTCGGTGAGCGACTTGAGGAATGCGACGAGCTCGCGCTGCTCCGTCTCCGTCAACTGCAGCGGCGTCCGCAGCTGGAAGTCGAGCGTCGCGAGGATGGTGTCGATCGTCGCCGGGTCGCCGTGATAGCTGCTCTGCACTGCCGCCGGGAGCGTGGCGGGGTTGAACTCGCGCAATGACTTCGGCACGTCGCTATAGTGCGCGACCACCGTCTCCAGCGTCGGGAGGGTGCCGTCGTGAAAGTACGGCGCCGTCAGCTCGACATTCCGCAGCGGCGGCACGCGGAACGCGAACGCGTAGAATTGATTGTTCTGGAGCTCACCGCGGCCGAGGTCGAGCGGCGCACCCCGCCCCACGCCGGGGCCGAGCTGCGGCGCTCCACTGTTGGAGAAGGATTGCCCGCCAAGGAAGGGTCCGTTGTGGCAACTCGCGCAACGCGCCCGCGTGAAGAACAGGATCGCGCCGCGTTTCTCCTCGATGCTGAGTGCGTTGTCCTCGTGACGCAGGTAATGATCGAAGGGGGAATCGGTTTTCATTAACGCGGCCGTCTGAAAGGCGGCGATCGCCCTTGCGGCGTGGCTGAACGTGAGACTGGACTGCGGCAGGCCGGGATAGGCCGCGTGGAACAGGGTGACGTACTCCGGGATGGCGAGCAGGCGCTGCATCACGGCCTGCCAGACTTGAGCCGGCTGGCTGTCGCTGATCTGCGCCAGCTCGTTGGGATTGCCGAGCACATCGACGTCGCCGGGATCGCCGCGCATTTCCCGCCGGTTCAGCACCGGCATCATGGCCTGCGCGGCGATGACGTTCGGCAGATCTGGTGGCAGGGTGACCTCGGGCGGCGGCGGGCCAAAGCGGCTGAGCCGGCCGTCCCAGAAGACATAGGACAAGCCGATCGCGGTGTTGAGGAGCGACGGGGCGTTCCGCGGCACAAAGCTCCGTCCCGGACCAAGAGTGCGGGTAGTCCCGGTTCCGGTGCCACCCGTGCCGATCGCGAGCGGCAGACCGTCCGTCGCAGCGAGCGCCGGCTCGTGACACGTGGCGCACGCGATGTCGCGGTTGCCGCTCAGGATCTTGTCGAACATCAGCGCCCGCCCGAGCGCGACGAGCGCCGGATACTGCTGCGGGGGCGCCCCAATCGGCGTCACACCCCACAGGCCGATGCTGCGCCGCAGCTGCGCATCGAGCGATTCCGGGAAACTCTCGGTCGGCGGCGTTTCGTCGCACGCCGCCGCCAGCAGCAGCGCCGCGACACATAACGGTCTGACGTAAAAAGTCATGATGCACCTCCTCGCCGGGGGGGGCTCAATGGAGCGGCAGCGACAGGGAGATCTGATGAGTGGAAGTATTCACGTCGATCAGGTTCAGCGGACCACTCGGGGCCGCGAGGATCGTCCCGCTCGCCAGCGCGAGGTCGCGAACGCCCACGATGAACTGGGTGCCGGGACGACCGGCGCCCTTCGTGACGCGGCCGCGATACCGCAGCTCGAGGTCCGGGAACCGGAGCGTGATGCCCCAGGTCGGCGTCCACTCGAGCCAATTCGTGCGCAGCGAGCGCTGGGCGAGCTCGACATTGTCGGTCTGCTGCAACCGATAGTTGATGGAGCGCAGCATCAAACCGAACTGCACGCCGAGCGCCTTGTGCGTGCCTGCGAGATCGATGTCGCGACCGGCGCCGATGCGGAACACGGCATTGGAGAACCTGAACCGGTTTTCAATCGTCTTGCTGCCGCTGGGGATCGTGTCGCCTCCAAGCGTGGCGGTCGGAACGATCGCGTCCGCCCACGTGTAGCTCCGGATCGGCTCGTAAAGCGCATCGACGCCGAACGTCGCCGGGCCAAGCACCTTGGACAGTCCCAGACCGAGATTGTAGGCGTAGGAGCGGCCCGGATCCCACGGAATCACGGCCACGTTCGTGATGTCATAGTCGGGAAGTTTGGGGTGCGTCGCGCGATTGACGGTGAGGACCCAGCCGATGCGCCACCCGGGTGCCGCAAGCGGCATGCGATACTCGAGCTGTGCACCCCAGGTGTTGGTGTGATCGAAATTGTGGTCGGTGCGCGGCTCGAAGACGATTTGCTGCAATCCGGGATCCCAGACCTGATCCACATAGAGGACGCTGTGCGTAGCGGCAAAGCGATTGTGGAGGACGACGGCCTCGAGCGACCGCGCGCCGCGCTCGCCGGGCCATTCCTTCAGCGCACCCACGCGGAAATCGATGGCATGGCCGGTTTGTTCGACGCGTCGACTGCCGCTGTAGAGCAAATCGACGCCGTCGAGCGCATGCAGTCCGGTCCACAGCGCGCTGCCACCGACCGAGAGGTTCCTGCCCGGCCAGCTCCGTCCAATCATGCCGAACCCATACTCGTTGCCGTGTGCGCGCAAATCGGGACCGGGGATGACCGCGTCGCCGCGCAGCGTTGGCGTGCGTGGGGTCGCTACGAATCCGGTAGGCCCTTGCTGCGGTGGACGACTCGCGTCGACCTGTTGCAACACGAGCGCAAGGCCACCGTACCAGTTCGCCCGGTGTGCCAGCATCGCGAACGGCAGCGAACGCCCGCCACCAGTGCCGCGCGATACACTATACACAGTCGGGGCGCTGAAGAATCGGGAGCCGCGCAGCCGCGCCGTCGTCGCCGGGTTGGCGAAGGGGTCGCCCACCAGATCCGGCAGCGCGATCGAAACGCCGCCCAACCCCAGGTTGTCGGACGGGAAGATTTGGAACTGATCACCCTGGGCGATCGGGATCGTTTTGATGGGGATCAGTTGGGCTGGTGCAGGACTAACGAAAGAAAGGAGCGGAACGGCGACACAAACGGCCCGCAGGCCACAGGACGACATAGACACCTCGACGGAGAAGGGTCCCTTTAAGAATGGATACCATGCAGGACCTGATCGCGTCACCAGGAGGCGCGCCTAACGTCATGTTGCACTGATGCAACAGAACCGGAACCGCAGGCACGCGGGAGGGGTTCATCCAACCATGCAAAAGCGCAAACTAGGCAGTCAGGGACTGGTGGTATCTGCTTTGGGCTTGGGCTGCATGGGGATGTCGGACTTCTACGGCACGCGCGACGACTCGGAATCGATTGCGACGATTCATCGCGCGCTTGCGCTGGGCATCAATTTTCTCGACACCGCCGATGTGTACGGGCCGTTCACCAACGAGGTGCTCGTCGGCAAGGCGATCAAGGGCAAGGGGAATCAGGTCATCCTGGCCACGAAGTTCGGCAATGTCCGCGCCCCGGACGGCAAGTTCATCGGCCAGAACGGGCGGCCGGAGTACGTGCAGGCCGCCTGCCACGCCTCGCTGGGTCGTCTCGGCATCGATCATATCGATCTGTACTACCAGCACCGCGTCGATCGTGCCGTGCCCATCGAGGACACCGTGGGTGCCATGGCCGACCTGGTGCAACAGGGAAAAGTGCGGTTCCTCGGGCTGTCGGAGGCGTCGGCGCAGACGGTGCGGCGCGCCCATGCCGTCCATCCCATCACCGCATTGCAGACCGAATACTCGCTGTGGAGCCGCGACGTGGAGGACGAGATACTCCCGACCGTCCGCGCGCTCGGCATCGGCTTCGTGGCCTACAGCCCCCTGGGCCGTGGCTTTCTCACCGGGCAGATCAAACGGCCGGAAGACATTCAGGAAGGCGACTGGCGCAGGAACCATCCGCGCTTTCAGGGCGAGAACTTTCAGACGAATCTCGAGCTCGTGCGCCGGGTCGAAGCGCTCGCCCGGGAGAAACGCTGCACCCCGGGCCAGCTGGCGCTGGCGTGGTTGCTCGCCAGGGGCGAGGACGTCGTCCCAATCCCCGGGACCAAGCACCGCAAGTATGTCGAAGAAAATATCGGCGCCCTCAACGTGAAGTTGTCGGGCGCCGACATTGCGCAAATCGAGGATACAGGTGTCGCCGCGGGTGCGCGCTACGCGGAGGGCGGGATGCGCACCGTCAACGGCTGACCGAGACTTCTCCCTTGGCCGCTTGCTCGAGTGTCGCGATATCGAGCTTCTTCATTTGTAACACCGCCTGCATGACGCGGTTGGCCTTCTTGGGATCCTTGTCGCTCATCAGCTTGCCGAGTGCGGTCGGCACGATCTGCCAGGAGAACCCGAACTTGTCCTTGAGCCAGCCGCACTGGCTCTCGGCGCCGCCGTCGGCGGTGAGCTTGCGCCAGTACTCGTCGATCTCCTCCTGGTTTTCGCAATTCACCACGA
>WNFY01000393.1_pt1 | contig 38229 bp, 21 predicted proteins | sample 5400091 | NCBI WGS metagenome assembly WNFY01 (sample SAMN13153364, study PRJNA577476) | soil metagenome | isolation source: 60 cm soil or saprolite under grassland replicate 1 | place: USA:California | collected 2016-06-15 | reverse complement strand
TAATAGATATAGTATGTTATATAACACATTATATCTTTTATAAAATTTAATAGAAAAATATAATTAATGTAAATAGTATATAATTTAATAGTAATGTAGTGGGTATGTTTTAAAATGAAATCTGGAATTTATAAATTGTGTATAATTAAAAGTTATAGAAACTACCTTTAATTAAAAACTATTTATAATCCAATTAAAAAGTTTAATTATATAATAAATAACACCTATTGTAAAAAATACACAGATATTATTTTAACATGTAATAAATACTAAATTTACATAAAATTTTTCTTTATAATAATTACAATTATTCTTATTAGTTTAATGGTAGAACAAGATACTTCTAATATCTGAATCTAAGTTCGAGTCTTAGATAAGAATTCCCTCTAGAAAAAAAAATATTTATTTATTTGAGTTTGATGATGGCTCTGATTGAACGCTATGCAAATGCTTGACACATGCTAATCGAACGTCAATATTTAATTTGTAAAAGTTATGTATATTGAAGTGGTGTACAGGTGAGTAATCGGTGTTATGGCTACCTAGGAGTAAGGTAAAATAAATACCTTATAGTAACAATTTATTATTATTTAATTAATACTAAATCTAGTCACCCTGTGGCTACTAAATTGAAAGGTTAGTTTAACAGGTTAATAATTATAATAATAAAGTATGTTTATAAAAGAAAAAGAATTTCGCTCTTAGTTGATTATTAATAACCATCGGATAAGTAGTAAGTATGGTAATATCATATTTAGCTTATGTCCGTAGTCAGGACTGAGAGGTCTATTGATCACACTGGGTCTGAAAAAACCCCAGTGCGTGTAGTACAGCAGTGAGGAATTTTGGTCAATGGCCTAACGGCTGAACCAGCAACTTGCAGGAATGAGAGTTAATATAAATGGTTTATTAACTTGCTTGACTAGGTCTTATAAAATTCTGGATAAAGCTTATAATGAAAACTTTATATCTATAGGTCTCGACTAAATCTTGTGCCAGCAGTCGCGGTAAGACAAGGGAGACGAGTGTTATTCATCTTTAACAGGTATATAGGGTACCTAGACGGTGTACAAAGGCTTATATTAGTACCTGTTACACTTGAGTTTGATATATGAGAGGAAAATTTCAGAATTATTGGTGTGTAGGGATGAAATCTTTTGATACCAATAAGACTGATAACGGCAAAGGCAAACCTCTATGTACAAGTACTTACTTAATTTCATTGAAAAATGAGAAAAAAAATTAAGAACAAAACTTAAATTTCTAATTTAAAAAAATAAAGTATTATAACTGACGTTGAGGGACGAAGGCTCAGGGAGTGAAGAGGATTAGATACCCCCGTAGTCTGGGCAGTCAATGATGAGTGCCATAGGTTGGCTTTAGGCTGAACTATAAATGAAAGTGGAAGCACTCCACCTCAAGAGTAATGTGGCAACGCAGGAACTGAAATCATTAGACCGTTTCTGAAACCAGTAGTGAAGTATGTTATTTAATTCGATAATCCTCGAATAACCTTACCACAATTTGAATGACCTAAAATATTATATAGTTAATAAGTTTTTTTAATATGTAAATATTATCAAAATAGTGAATTCCTGATTATATTTTTTAACTATATTGTTTAGACCACATGCGTTGCATGGCTGTCTTCAGTTAATGTCGTGAGATTTGGTTAGGTCCATTAAATTAACGTAAACCCTTGTTTTATTTAAAATAATAAGGCAGCTCTCCGCTTACAATTGGATGTGATAACAGGGACTAAGACAAGTCATCATGGCCTTAATATTGTGGGCTATAGACGTGCCACATGTACCTTTACAAAGGGATGCAATAATGCGAATTGGAGCTAATCCCTAAAACAGGATAAAGTATGGATTGTAGTCTGAAATTCGACTGCATGAAAAAGGAATTACTAGTAATCGTGAGTAATCACATCACGGTGAATCTTATCTCAGATAGGTACTAACCACTCGTCAGGCGCTGAAAGGAGTATGTGCAATAAGTTTGGTGGCTGCTGTTTGATACTCTAAATTAACAGGTTTAGATCTTTTGGCAGAAGAATCTTCGTATGCGTGACTCTAATTGGTGTTAAGTCGAAATACGGTTCGGGTTGGGGAACTAGCCCGGGATTAATTAAATAATAACGATACACCCAAAAAAAGTCTGTGCAGGGAGCATAAATATTCTATATTTATATGGTTCGAATCCATAGATAGACTCACATATTGTTGTGATCGTTTAGTAATTTTTATAATTTAAGCCTGGTTAGCATTGGTAATAAATGCGCTTATCAGTGATTTTAAATCATCAATAACAACTTTTGTTTAATCTCGCTAAGTTATGTGTTATGGAGACTCATGTAATACCTCATAACTGTGAAGGTGACTTAGGAACCCTAGTACTATTGTTTAAATGTTTATTTTAATTTGATTAAGAGAAATGGGTGCAACTCCCATACTGGGCATATGAAAGGATTTCTATTAACTTAAATAATTTTCTCCCAAATATTTGTTATAGAGTTGTTATTTGAATCGTTTTATACAATATTTTAAAACTAAAGATTTATTGCATTCTAAAAAAAAATAAAAGGAGAGTTCCTTTATTGGTAAGAAGGGTTGAGCTGTAAACTCAATAGTATTGTACTTTTAAGAGTTCGAATCTCTTGTCTCCTAAAATATTTTTAAAATTTTTTATATAATTACATATATTTTGTATGTATTATTTAATAGCCTTTATAGCTCAATGGTAGAGCGGAATACTGTTAATATTCTGATAAATGTTCGATTCATTTTAAGGGCTTTTACTTGTGTGAAAATATTTAATGTAAAGCCATCTATTTATAATATAATTGCAAATTTTAAGTATATTCTGCTACACATCATTTCAAACATTAATTTTTCCAAACAATTTTACTTCAAAAAAAATTTTACCATATAGGGCTATTATATAAAAATATATAGTTTTGTTGATAATAGCTATTATAATAGTAATTGTGAAATAGTTATGAAAAACGGTAAATAATTATTTTATATGTTGTATATAGTTAATGAAATGACATTTAATGGTTATAGTACATATAATTTAGATTTATTATACATTATTGCCATATTATTAGGTATATTAGTTATTATTAGTAAAAATCCAATTGTATCTGTTTTATTCTTAATAGGTTTATTTTTATCTATATCTGCTTATTTAATTCTAACAGGATTAAACTTTATAGGGTTATCTTATTTATTAGTATATATAGGGGCAGTATCTATACTATTTCTATTTATATTGATGTTAATCAATGTTAGAATATCTGAATTATTAATAGATAGTATAAATAGTATACCCTTAGCTATCTTATTAGGTAGTTTTTTTAATTATTTTGTAAATAATGTTTTACCTTACATGGTAATGACTAATAATTTATTATATCTTTTTAGTATTAAAAAAAAATTAACTAATGTAACATCTGTATCATGAGATGGATATTTAGCAGAAACTTCTCATATAACAAGTATAGGAAATATATTATATGGTAATTATTCTATATGATTAATAATTACCTCTATCATATTATTATTAGCAATGGTTGGTGCAATAGTTATAACTTTAAAACCACAAAATGTTAAATAAATTAAGCAAAATAATATTATCTTTCTCCCATATCCCTACCACAATAAAAAAAAAGAAATTAGCTCAATTGGTAGAGCATCCGTTTTACACACGGACGGTTAAGTGTTCAAATCACTTATTTCTTACTACTTATGATAATAAGTATATATATTTATAGAGATCTTAGCTTAATGGTAAAGCGTATGACTTTTAATCATTATCATAAGGGTTCAAGTCCCTTAGATCTTAAAAATATATACGGCTATAGGTTAATGGTAGACCATTCGTCTTCCAAACGATATGTACCGATTCGAATTCGGTTAGCCGTATAGAGTTAGTAACTTAATTTGGTAAAGGCCTTTCTTGTCACGAAAGTAGATGCTGGTTCGAGTCCGGCCTAACTCGCATAATTTTAATTAAATATATAACTAAAAATTCTAAAAACATTAGAATTAAAAATATTATAATGATAACTAAAGGAAAAGTTGCTATTGGTAAGGCGAGATATTTGCTAAATATTGTGTTTAACACCTGGTGGTTCAAATCCACTCTTTTCCGAAAATGATGAAAAATTTTTTTATATCTATATATAAATAGCTAAATTATTTAAGTAATTATGCTAATTTATACAAAAAAATGTTAAACCTATTACTATAAGTTGTATTGTGGCATAAGTTTTAAGTTAAAAAAAAAATATGATATAATTAATATTTTTTAAAAGAGTATAGTTTAATTGGTAAAATAGGAAGCTTCAAACTTCAAATTTCCAGTTCAAGTCTGGATGCTCTTGTTATATTTTTAATCTTTTTTTAAGGATATTTTTTATGATATTATTTATATAATTAAGGTTCCTTAGCTTAATAGGTAAAGCGCATTTTTGATAAGGATGTGATCGACGTTCAATTCGTTGAGGAATCAATCAGTGCGTTAGTTAAATTGGTATAATGACATGCCACGGACATGTTTTTACAAGTTCGAGTCTTGTACGCACTTTAAGAATGAAAATATATTTGATGGTTTAATTAATATAATTGTACAATTCATTAAAACATGAACCATACAAATTAATAGAGAATTGACTGAGTGGCTTAAAGTGGTAAGCTTGAAACTTATTTGGTTGAAAAACCACATCCGTTCGAATCGGATATTCTCTGTCATATATTATAAATATATTATCTGTAATATTTATAAAATACATTTTATATTATAAACGGGTTAGAGCCAGGTTGGTTAGGCGCCTCATTTGGGTTGAGGAATAGTTATGTTCGAATCATAATAACCCGATATATGATTTTAAATAATTGTATATATAAATATATAGTAATGTATTTGATATGTAATGTATTATTTCATAATTTTAATTTCTTAATAATATTTGTATTATATATTTTTATTTGTACTATATATTTTAAGTATTAACTTTATGGCAAGTATATAAAGAGACTATTAAGGGAGGATAAAGGGCTGTATATTAAGTCAGTATGGAATAATTTCCATTAAAAAACGAAGTGAATTGAAGTATCTTAGTAGCTTCAGGAAAAAAAATCAAACGAGATTCTATTAGTAGTGTGAATGAAAATAGATAATAGGCTTCAAGTAAAATGGGTTAATCTGTTTGAATAAAGGGGAACCTTCCTCTAAGCCTTAATATAATATACAAGCGAAAGAGAATAGTACTGTGAAGGAAGATTGTCTCCATAAATTAGTAGTCTTATAAGCAGCTCAAGGTAAGTTTAATAAACATATGAGAGCGTACCTTTTGTATAATGGGTCGGCAAGTTCTAATTAGATGCAAGCAAGTATGATAAATATAAAGAGAAAATAGTAAAAGTACTTAATGAACCTAAGTATTAATCAAATTTGCCTAGATAATCCAATTATTAAGTAATGAATAAGTATCTAAATAGAGACCCGAAGAGTAGTGATCTTACCATGGTCAGGCTTATAAAAGGCCGAATGGTTTATCGTTGTAAAGATATCCAAAGAATTGTGGTAAGTTAGTGAAAGACAATTCTGACTACTATAGCTGGTTTTCCGCGAAACATATGTAAGTATGTGGTTTTAATTACATCATAGCAGGTACAGAACTGTGATCTCGGACAATTGTACATTAATATTCGGGGAATTTAATTACCCAAAAGGGTAATATTCCTTTTTTTTTAGAGTTTTAATGTCCTGTGCATATGGGGGGGTCGTGAAGACTCTATTCGCGAGTATTTGCTCTCGGAAGGGCAATGATGAATATTGAACTATCAGACATTTAACGATAAGGTTGTATGTCAAAAGGGAAACAGCCCAGAACAAGTGTTTAAGGTTCCAAAGTTTTTGTTAAGTGAAAGTAAGGAAGTATTTAAACTATACAACCAGGAAATAGGCTTAGAAGCGGCCATTTTTTAAAGATCTCGTAACAGAGCACTGGTTCAACAAGTTAATTATTAATTAACCTAATTAGTTAAAAGCGCCGAAAATATAACGGATCTAAACAAAACACCGATACCTTGTCCATAATAATAGTAGGTTAAATATTGAGGTTGAAACTATTAATTGAAGTTAAAAAACTGGAGGAGTTAGAAATAATTGAAAGAGAATAATTATTTTTACAAATACTCAAAAGATCTTTATAATGTTGTAATTTAATATAAAGTCTTTAAGATTTTTATATAATTTAATGTAAAGTCTTTAAGATTTTTATATAATACAATATTTAATCCTATTTTAAATATATTTAAATACTATTTGAGTATTATTTATGGGGTAGCGGAACATTGGGTACACAGGATTAGAAATAGTAGTGATCTTCAAAAGGTAACATTAATTTTTAATGTTACCTTATATAAATACATCTATTTCCATAATTACATAAATATATAATTGTAATTTGCTCGCCAAAAAGCGGGTTTTCCAAAAAGTTATCCCAAGTGATAATGCTGACATGAGTAACGAAAAAGAGTATACCTCTCGCCTTAAGCTTATGGGAAAGTTAATCGGTCTCTAAATTAAACCTAAAGGATAAAATGATGAGAAAATTATGTTTTGACAACATAAATTAGTAGAGTAAAATGTTCTGGAAAAAAAGCATATTTTCTGAAAGCTAGATATATGAAAGCTAAGTATATAACTGTAGAATAAACTAAATAGAAAATCTACATTATATATGCTGAGGATTTAGAGAATAAACTAAAACAGATGATACTACTTTCTTAAGAAAAAAAAAACAAACCGTACCTAAAAACTACCACAAGTAAGCTAGTAGAGAATACGAAGGCGTTTGAGCTAACAATCATTAAGGAACTCGGCAAATTGACACCGTAACTGAGGGAGAAGGTGTGCCATTCCTACTGATTAATATCAGGATAGGAAGAGGAGACATAGAATGGTGTTGCACGACTGTTTAATTAAAACACAGCACTTTGCGTAAGATGTAAATCAATGTATAGAGTGCGCTATCTGCCCAATGATGGCTGGTTAACGGATTTACTTAGGCGACTAAAATAGCTTAGGTTTTGAAGGAACCCCCATTTAATGGCGGCCTTACCTATGAGGGTCCTAAGGTAGCGAAATACCTTGGCATTTAAATGATGTCGCGCATGAATGATCTCACGATGCAACAGCTGTCTCAATGATTGGCTCAGTGAAATTGGAATGGCAGTGAAGATACTGCCTATCTCTAGATAGACGAGAAGACCCCATGCAGCTTTACTGTTACTAGTTATAGGGTATAATTTAACAGGTTTTAGTGAATAAGGTAGTTGATAGACACAATTGAAACACCTTTACTCTGGTTATTATATCAGTAGAATAGGTTTACATTCATATTGTTTACTGACGTCTGAATGTAATCCAAAAAAGGAGATAAATCTCAGGAGACAATGGCTAGCAGATGGTTTATGCGGGGCACAGATCCCATAAAGAGTACCTGGGAGTATCCAAATTTAATTTTGTAATATGCCATACGCAAAATATATAGAGCTTTTATTAAATAATTGCTTTATATATTTTTAACTTTTTATTATATTTAGTTTGTTATTTTTTATATTTACTTTTTCGGGAAAATGTTTGAGAGAAAAAAAAGTTTCTATAACTAATTCAGTTATATTTCTATTTGAGTTAGAACTAAAACAATTTAAACTAAGTAAGATTTTACCTATGTGGAAAATAGGTGTATATATAATACTAATAATTAATATTTATACAACACTTATTAATTATAATATTATTAGTTGTTTTTTTTTATTTAACTGTAAAAAAAATGATATTGATATGTACTTCCAAAGTTTAATGGCTTAATCTTGCTTTACTGTTTGACATACACGTCTATCAGTTGCGTAAGCAGGGCATAAAGACCGCAAGACGCAGTAAGGAAAGGTCTTGTATTATTGAAAAAGCTACGCTGGGGATAACAGGCTAATTGCGCCAGAGAGTACAAATTGAGTGCGCAGTTTGGCACCTCGATGTCGGCTTAGCTCATCCACATGAATGTAGGAATCATGAAGGGTACGACTGTTCGTCGATTAAAGAGCTACACGAGCTGGGTTAAATACGTCGTGAGACAGTATGGTTTCTATCTTCTAGAGGAAATTAGAGTAAAATAAGGATAGCCCCTTCGTACGAAAGGAGTTGGGTATGGTAACCTATGGTTTACCTGTTGTTTATATGCTTAATATTAACATGATAAATAATAAGGAGAATAGGTTCTCCTTAATAAGTGGAGAAAGGGTATCTACTAAAAAAGGAGAGTAATATATATTAATTGTGAAAAATTAATTTCCTATGTCAAATAATTATTTTGGTAATACTAAGTTTAAGTAAGACTTAATACTCAAGTATATATTCATAGTATAGGCATGGCAGGAAAGCTATGTTAGTTAAGATAAGTGCTGAATGCATCTAGGCACGAAGCTTACCTTAAGATACTCTTAAAAACGTAGTATAACATTACGATCTGCACATATGTTAGTTATAGCATATTAGACTGTAATTATTCCTTTTAACTTATAGGTAACCCTTTTGCATAGATGATAGGCTTTGGCTGTAAGGGCTTTGATGTTCTCAGGTATAAAGTACTAATTTTTGGGAAACTAGATAATAAACTAAAAAGATGAGACTAGTTGATAATTACAGGTTTTAAAACTAAATAACATACTTATCATTAAAAAATACTTTAGCCTGGTTTGCATAATAGTAATGCACCCGTTTTGTAATCGGAAGATATGAGTGCAAATCTCGTACTGGGCTAATTAAATATATTTTAATTAATTATTAATGCGGATTGATGTAATAGTAACATACCTGGCTCATGACCAGTAAATAGGGGTGCAAATCCTCTGTCCGCTTATTTTAAGGCTATAGCTTAATAGGTAAAGCAAGCTGCTCATAATAGCTCAGATGAGTGTTCGAATCATTCTGGCCTTAATGTGAGTAAATAGGACTTTAGATGGAAAGGACTCACTCCATCACACTAAGACTCCGATAACCTATCAAATTTCAAAGAAAACGAGAAGCGTACCTCTCGTATTTGTTCGAAATAGGTAAATCCATTCTTAGGAGTCTAGGACGATAGTGTGTAATGCTACTCCGTATTTATACGTAAAGGTCACAAGTCCTTGTAAAAGCAGAGTGTATACTATTGTAATATTTCTTAATAGTTTTATATTTTATATAGCAAAAATTTACCTATTTAAACAGTATGTAATAAATATAAGTAACTTATAATTCCTTTTATAAAAAGGAATCTTCTTAGTTATCTCTAGTAAAAGTCCGAGTGCTGGAATTGGTAGACAGGACAAATTTAAGCTTTGTTGACGTTATGTCGTGAACGTTCAAGTCGTTCTTCGGATAAAGGCTTTAGTATGATTTAATTTGTTAATATATTTAAACCCTATTAAAGATTAACCTTAAAATACTTTTTTTTTTATACTTTTTTAGTTTGTTAGACTAATTTAAAAATTGTTGTATAATCTATGTCTTTAGATTATTATCTTAATTATAGGAACAATAGTAGTATTAACTATTATTTTAAGCTTTTATATAAGCTCTAAGGCCCAATAGTCAAGTGGTTAAGACGTAACATTTTCACTGTTAAATACACGGGTTCGATCCCCGTTTGGGCTTAGTTAAAAGTTTATAAACTTAAGGGGATATAGTTTAATTGGTAAAACTGCGATTTTGCATATCGTTATTTTAGGATCGAGTCCTAATATCTCCATTAATATTTATACTAGGCTCGAGAAGCTCAATCTGGTAGAGCGGAACTCTGAAGATGTTTAGGCTATAAGTTCAAATCTTATCTCGAGCACAAAATGTTTTTATTTATCATTTATTATTAATTATAAAAATGTATAGATTCAAAAAAGGTATAAAAAATAAACAGATTTGTAAAGGTTAAGCTGTAAATTTGTTATATTAACATAATATTTACAAAGATTATCATTATAATTAAATAAAAAAACTATTATATTTAATTTAGCCTTAGAATAAACTTAAAAAAAAATGGGTATGCTGAAATTGGTAGACAGGTCCCGCTTAGAACGGGGTGAAATTAATTCATATAAGTTCGAGTCTTATTACCCATAGTTATAATATTGATTTATTATATTTTTAATTATGTATATTTTAAATTTATTGTAATTTAATAATTCCTATTTTTAATATGTAGTAGACTAATGGTAAGTCATAAATTTTTGGTATTTACTTATGGGTGTTCGAATCACCCCTACATAGAACAAATTTAAGGTGGATATAGTTCAATTGGTAGAACAACTGTATGTGGCACAGTAAGTTCCCTGTTCAATTCAGGGTATCCTCCCAGAGTATAATTTTTATTTTTTATATTATTATAATATTTTAAAAGTTTTTATATATAATTAAAAAGCCAGGATAGTTCAATTGGTAGAACATTAATTTCATGCATTAATAGTGGGAATTCAAATTTCTCTCCTGGCTTATGCTAATCTTTTTACTAACTCTATTGTTATTATCTAATTCAATCTTAAGTCGTGATAAATTTATCTTCTGGCTTACACTAATTTTTTTTATTATTTTATTACATTCAATTACAAATCGTTATAAATCAATTTACGATTCAACTATTTTTATATCATTTATTCAGTGGATGCTATTTACTGATATTTGATATGCTGTATACATATTTATATATTAAGAATGTAATTCCTATATTCTTAATACTTTCATGATGATGATTTTAAGACTAACCTGTTATTTACTTTATTGTTATTACTAATAAAGTTTCATAACAGAAGAGTTATTAAGTATTACTCATAGTATCTTAATTAGGGCATTAAATTTTAACTTTAAAAAATTATACCAATAATTCGTTAATATATTTAATGTTAAATATATTAAAAAAAAAAAATCATTTTGATGATAAATCATTAAATATTAATTTTATAAATAAAGAAAAAAATAATAAAATAAAAAATAAATTTAAGAAAGATGAATACAAAAATATTATATATTACCCATCTTCAAGTAAAGAATGATTTAGTAGTGTATATAGTTTTGATAAATCATATTTTAAATTATTAATAATTTATGATGTTATACTAAATAAATTATTTTGAAGTTATTGTAATATGCTACAATATAAAATTAAAATACTTTTTAAACGTAGACGTGATAATAAGAGTCGTTATTCAGCTAATAAAATATATGTAAGTAGAGCTGAATTAAAACATACTAATTCTAAACTTATTATTATACTATATACATACAATAAACAAAAATTATCTATAGAACAATATATTAGAAAACTAGTTACACTTACAAAAATAAAAAAAATATTAGTTGAAGGTGATATAAAATATATAATAACTCATAAAAACAGAATAATTCATTTATTAAAAAATAAATTTTTTGTTTTTAAAAAATGAAAAATGGCTTTCTTTATAATAACTCATAATTTATTGAAATATTTAGTATTAAATATTAAGAGAAAAAAACTTTATAAAATACCTACATATAATATTAGATTATTAAAAAAATTTTTCAAATTACAAAAAACATTATTTAATTCTACAAAAATAGTTAACTTTAATAAATCTAAATTTAATAATTTAGTTTTAAATTTAAAAAATTTAGGTTTAATAAATTTAATAAAAAAAATATATGATAAGAAAGTAGAAATAAAATTAATTGAATTAAAATCTATTCATTTAAACAGCGATGTTTTTTCGTCAGCAGTGGCCTTAAAATTAAGAGATAGGAAAAATAAAGCAGTTAGAGTTTTAAGAAGAGCCATTCTACAAATGGTAAAAATTCCTGATTTACATACACTTATAACATTTGATGATAATATTCAAAGTATGAATAAAAATAGTATTTTAAATACTATAAAACAACAAATAGTAAGTGGTGTAAGATTTGAAGCATCAGGTAGATTAACTAGACGTTTAACTGCTATGAGAGCTATATTTAAATATAGATATGTAGGTAGTTTAAAAAATATACGTTCCTCTTTTAATAATAAATCTTCGACTATGTTAAGAGGTTATGTTAAATCTAATTCACAATATACAATTATAAATTCTAAAACACGTAATGGATCTTTTGGGCTAAAAGGTTGAATAAGTAGTCACTAATTTAGTATTAATAAATTATGCTTTATTAATTTATTATTATATAGTAATTAGCTATTAAATATGATTTTATTAAATAAAAAGGATGATTATAAAAGCCTTTAATAAGATGGATAATATATCTATTTTATTTATAATTTTTATAAACAGTTTTATAATTAGCTATTATGATAATTATAAAACTGTAAAATTTAATTTCAAATTTGTAGAGCAATTATGGTAGAAGCTTAAATATAGTAAAGACCATAGTACCAAAAAGTCCTTATTAATAAAAGATTAAAATATATAATATATGCATTATAGATATATAATTATATTTTTCCTTTAAAATATACCATATTTTTGTGTAATTTTATGATAATTATTTTTAATTCAAATATGTTATATTTATCAACAATAATGTCTATTCTTGAAGTGTTAGCTGTAACCATACCTGTATTATTAACAGTAGCTTTTATAACAATAGCTGAGAGAAAAACAATGGCTAGTATGCAAAGAAGATTAGGACCTAATGCAGTAGGTTGATATGGTTTACTTCAAGCATTTGCAGATGCCCTTAAACTTTTATTAAAAGAATATGTTTCTCCTACACAAGCCAATATATTTTTATTTTTTCTTGGTCCTATTATAACTTTAATTTTTTCATTATTAGGATACGCTGTTATACCATATGGTCCTGGTTTAATGATATTAGATTATAACCTTGGTATATTATATCTTTTAGCTATGTCTTCATTAGCTACATATGGAATATTATTAGCAGGATGATCTGCTAATTCTAAATATGCATTTTTAGGATCTTTAAGAAGTACAGCTCAATTAATTAGTTATGAATTAATTTTAAGTTCTGCTATACTACTAGTAGTTTTATTAGCAGGTAGTTTAGATATAACTGTTATTATAGAAGCTCAAAGAGCTATTTGATATGTAATACCTCTATTTCCTATATTCATTGTGTTTTTTATAGGATCCATAGCAGAAACAAATAGAGCACCATTTGATTTAGCAGAAGCTGAATCGGAATTAGTTAGTGGGTTTATGACAGAACATTCGGCAGTAATATTTGTATTTTTCTTTTTAGCTGAATATGCTAGTATTGTACTTATTTGTATTTTAAATAGTATATTATTTTTAGGTGGTTATCTTTTTGACTTTAATTATTATCTCTATCCTTATTTTTATTTATTACAATATATAGCAGGTGATAGTTATATGTATCTAACAGATAATGAATCTAATTTCAATGTTATTGACTTTGATAATTATAGTACAGTAATAGGAACAATTGTAAGTGGTCTAGTAATAGGACTTAAAACTTGTATTATGATCTTTATTTTCATATGAGCTAGAGCTTCATTCCCTAGAATACGTTATGATCAACTTATGTCTTATTGTTGAACTGTTTTATTACCAATAGTAATAGCATTTATTATACTAGTCCCTTGTATATTATATAGTTTTGATATAATACCTTGTAATATACCTATATTATAAATTATAATTAAGATTTTAAAAATCTTAATTATAATAAGACTTTTAAACCTTTTTTAATCATAAAATGATTATAATAAATTCTATTAACAATAAAAATAGAATACTATTATCATTATTACTAATTATAAAAATATAATACTATTCAGAATACAAATAAATAGAATATTAGTAAAGACCTTCATAATATTATTACCTAATTATATAGACATTTTTATGTAAACACTAATGTTTATATACAAGTAGTATTTTGACAAAAAAGTTTAGAGCATGCAGGGCATTTAGTCTCAGTATAATGAATTGAAAAAGGCATAACTTTATTATTATCCATACAACGCACATCTTTATACTATCTAAAATCAATAGCACCATACTATTGTTTTCTATCACATATTGTATGTTTACATTCTTTACATTTAGTGTTTAAATTTGTATTATTATTACTTGACATAAATAAAATGGTAATCAAAACAATAATTAAGAATATAAGTACAGTAAGCAGTTTAAAAATAGATATATTAATTGGTAATAATAACATATTTGAATTAAAAATAATTATCATAAAATTACACAAAAATATGGTATATTTTAAAGGAAAAATATAATTATATATCTATAATGCATATATTATATATTTTAATCTTTTATTAATAAGGACTATCTTCACCTACCTGTACTACAACCTCACGGGGTCCAGTATGAGGGTCGTATGAATATTCTACAGGTTTATCATAGAGGTAATCATTTAAACACCCAGGACAATAAGAATAACTATCAGAAAAAGAAATTAATTAAGTATTTTCTCAACCAAAGATATTTCTAATACTCTCTAATGCTGATGCATCATTCAATGATAGCATATGACTAATGAAGTAAATAAAAAGAACTATACTTCAATAACGTAAAAATATAAAAATATTTTTATTAATCCCAGACATAAAGACTAGCGAAGAATTTATAACAATAGTATTATTTAAGTCAACAAAAGAATTTTCAATTGTAGTTACAGCATACATTACAACTGAAAAGTATAAAAAGTATAAAACTGTAGATATTTGACCAAATTCTATAAATGGTGATTCTACATGTTTAGCTCCTAATTGCATTAAAATTAAGAAATTAGCAACAAATATGTAGAAAGCTACTTTACTTAAAGGTCTAAATTGCATTCCTCTAGATCTACTTACATCAGTAATAGGTAATAGTAATAAAATTAGAATAGCAGAAAACATAGCTATAACTCCTAATAGTTTGTTAGGTATAGATCTTAAGATTGCATAGAAAGGAAGAAGATATCATTCAGGAACTATAGCTGCAGGAGTTTGCATTGGGTTTGCCATTACATAATTTTCACTATCACCTAACACATTAGGCATAAAGAACACAAATAAAGATAATACAAATATAAATAAGAATATTGTAATAAGATCTTTAAATATGTAATAAGGTGCGAAAGATATTCTTTCATAATTACCTGAAACACCTAAAGGATTACCTGATCCAGCTGTATCATGTAATACTATTAAATGCATTAGTGCTAAAGCAGCTAATACAAAAGGTAATACAAAGTGAAGTGAGAAGAATCTATTTAATGTAGCATTATTTACAGAAAAACCACCTCATATGAACTCAACAATATCTTGTCCTACTCAAGGGATGGCACTCATAAGATTAGTAATAACTGTAGCCAAATCTCTAATTTACTTATTCCAGCTTATGTTTAAGCTCTTAGTGTTTAAAACAAGTAAACCATGTACATGATACTTATCTTAATAAAAATAATTGTAATCTAATACAGTATTATGCCTTGTGTTTTAATATAAAACATTTATATATTAAAAAAGATTCCGACTGTACATTAAGCAGCATTTCAGCTACCCACCAATGAACCAGTCTGTAGCGATAGTTTACTCTACCGACGGTCTTAATGCTAAACAAACATCTTTAACCTAGTTTTCATCAGTATTGCTATATGGATAACTATAAATTTTCAGTAAAAATTCTTTTATATAAACCATATAACTATATTTAGTTTTTATTTATTTTATATTTCATTTCAGGTATAATATATGGAGATACTATATTTCTAAGATTATCCATTGATTCTTTCCATATATAAATTATATATTGATTTTTATTACCTGCTAATTGAATAGAAGCTTTAACATTAAAATTATCATTCAAAGCTTTTATAAGGATTAAACACTCATTATAAGTAAAAGAATTAGTAGTAAATTTTAGACCTTTACCTACTTTTGCTCCATCATCCATAATTCATATAGCTAAAGCCAAAGGAGTTAAATATTGACCTATACATTCTGGTACACATTTTATGTTATGTTTATATCATAAATCATGTATTCAATTAAAACTTGTATAAGTTCAAGTTGTAAACCTTATTATTTTTCTTATTTTACCCTTACTACCTAATCTAGTTGTTATAACAGGTATTTTAGGGTTACAATATCCTAATTCTGATAATAATTTGTGTAAATACAAAAGATATTTGACATGAACACCTTCTTGGAAAAAACTTATACTAGTGCCTAATCCATTTAATCTTTTTTCAGTATGGGCATCTCCAAGAAGAGATCCAAATATAATAGATATAATATCTATATTATGTGGACCAATTCTATATATACCCTTAAGTCTACTTACTTTTGGTTCAACTCCAAAATAAATAGGAGTTATTAACACTAAAAAGAAAGAAATGAAATAAAAACTAAACATTTGAGGCTCAAAAAATAAACCTCATAGGCTCATTTGACCATAAGGCAAGACATAACCCAAGAAAGCTGTAGCCATCATTAATATAAATATAACAGTACCAATAGTTCATACTAGAGTTCTTGGTGCTCTATATGATCCATAGTACATACCTCTTCCTATGTGTAAGTAAACTAAAAAGAAAAATGCTGAAGCTGTATTAGAGTGTAAATAACGTATTAATCATCCATTATTTACATCACGCATAATATGTTCAACACTGTTAAATGCTTCTATTACACTAGGGTTGTAATGCATTGCTAATGTTACACCTGTAATTATTTGTATAATTAAACAAAAGGCTAATAAAGAACCAAAATTTCATAAATAACTTAGGTTTACAGGTTGTGGTGAATCTACTAGATATGAATTGGCTAATCTTAAAATTGGATGACTTTTTAATAATCTCATTTACTTATATTCTATTTATTCTTTTTTTTTTTAATTTAATATAATATATTCACAAATTACACTATTTTTAGTAAAATTATCTACACACTATTTTAATTATATTACAATAATTGTTTTATAAAATGTTACTAACATGAAGCTATATAATATTCTGCTTTAAAAAAAGGATAATACAAATAGCATAGATCTAATCTAATATATAGTAAAAAAAAGTTACTAGTGTTAATTTCGAATTTTTTTAATAGTAAATTGTTTATAATTTTTTTGAAACATTTCATGTATATATATCATATACATTATTATAAATTTCTATACTTTTTAGTATCTATTAGCAAAAGTTACATAATGTATAAATATTAATAAAAAAGATATTTTACTAATATAGAAAAATACGTTTAACAATATTATGTATTAGTACTTTTTTTACATGGGCTTTAACTAACATATGATTTTTTGAAAAGTATATATTATTCTTCTCTCATAATTGCTGTAGAATATATAGTATATATATATATAACTATTATATAATAATATTAGTATATAATTATAATAAAATTATATTTAATATAGCTACAATACAATTTTCCCAAAAGGGGGTTTTGTTATACTATTATTTATTACATTTGTTACAACTTTCATAACAAGTTAGTTGTAATTCAACTAATTTTAACACATTTAATTACTATTCTCAAAGCTGCAGCTAAAATTGTCTAGAAAAAAAATTTTTTATCTATTAATGACAATCCTCACAAGCATATACACCACATTCTACACAATAGTAATATTCAGATTTACCTTCCGAAAATGCGGAATGTGATTCATCGTAGCAACATTTAGTTTCAGGACCTATAGGAGTATTGTCTGCTAATCACGCGTGAACTCCATTATCACAGGTAGGCTCTACATTATTATTTGTACCCGAAGTACCATTGGTTTCCGAAGTACCATTATTTGTTGCTCCCCCATCTGTTCCAGAATTATTTTGACCATCTGTGGATAAATAAACATTAGAGTCTACTGTATACAATGAATCCCCTATATATAATGAGTCTCCTGTATATAATGAGTCCCCTATATACAATTCTTGTAAAAAACAATAATAACTAAAAATACTATCTACTGATGGAAATAAATTTATAGATAAAGATATCACATTTACTATTAATAGAACTAATAACACTATAGGTAATTCAGCTAATAAAGGTAAAATTATTTTACCTATCTTCACTAAATTAAATTTAACAAAGTTAAAATAGTTAATTATTACACTAATAGCAATTATAATATAGCTAACTGCAACTAAAGTTGCATAAGATATATGAATACTATTTATATTAGATAAAAATAATAACCCTGCTATTATTATAAAAGGTAAAATTAAATTAATTTTACTTTGCAGACCACTAAATCTTATATTATCATTACTGTCAAAAAGTACTAATGATAAAACTATAAACAGTGTAATTATAAGAATAGCATTATTAAAGTATGAATTAAATAACATGTAAAATATTAATCCTACTAAGATATATAATGCATAAGATGTAATTACTCCAGTATTTAATTTAGCTATGTTACTACTTATATTCAACAGTCCTTTTTCTAACCCATATGGTCCTAAATATTCTATTGATCCTTTATCTATTACTTTAGTAGTTTGACCTCCTAGTTTTAAAACAATTCCTGTAATAAATCTATTATAAAATAGTTCTATTAAGAAACGTTGGTTAAAAAAACTGAATATGTTGTAACCTACTCTAGATAATTTAAAATAAATTAATATAGTAGATAAATATTCAGACAACACTATAGAAATTACGCTTAACAATATAGTAAAAATTAAAGGCAATAATTTAAATAGAGTTGGTACTCCAAATTCAGTATCTAGCATTATCTCATGAGAAGGATGTATAAATAAAGCATTGTCTGAAAAGAATGCTGAACCCAACCCAATAAACATATCCTTTGTTATAAAACCAAAGAATATAGAGAACACAGCTAAAATCATTAAAGGTAAGCTCATAAAGATATCACCTTCATGTGCTTGTTTATAATTAATTAAAGGTCCATTAGGATTAGTTAAGAATGTTAAATATAAGACTTTCACAGAATACAATGTGGTAAACATAGCACCTATAGTAGCAATTATGTATACAGAAGTTCCAGAGAAATAAAATTGACCATAAGAAGATTCAAGTATTAGATCTTTTGAATAGAACCCTGTCATAAATGGGAATGCTACTAAACTCAATGAAGCTATCAGCATCACTGAATATGTCAATGGTAGGAAAGATTTTAATCCTCCATATCTTCTAAAGTCTTGATTATCAGCTACAGCATGTATTACTGCTCCAGCTCCTAGGAATAAAAGTCCTTTATAAAAGGCATGATTAATTAAATGAAATAAAGCTATATTATAACAAGATAAACCTACAGCTATAACCATCATACCTAATTGACTCATAGTAGAATAAGCTATAACTTTTTTAATATCTTGTTGGAATAAACCAATTAGAGAGCTAAACACAGTAGTAATAGCACCTAATCATAAACATAGCATTAGTACTGTTGAACTAAATTCTATTAAAGGAGATGAACGCATTAATAGATATACACCTGCTGTAACCATAGTTGCAGCGTGTATTAATGCAGATACAGGTGTAGGACCTTCCATCGCCATAGGTAGTCATACGTGAAGTCCTACTTGAGAACTTTTAGCCATGGCTCCTATTAATAGACATATACCTACAATAGTTACAATATTTTCATTCATGTAAGGAGCTAATGAGAATACAGTAGCGTAATCTAAATTACCAAATGATCATAGTATGGCAAACATACCTATAGTTAAGAAACAATCACCTACTCTATTAGTTAAAAATGCTGAAAGAGAACTTTGGTTTGCTGCTATTCTAGTAAATCAGAAACATACTAAAAGATAGGAACAAACCCCAACACCTTCTCAACCTACAAACATTAATAAATAGTTATTTGCTGTAACTAATATAACCATCATAAATGTAAATAAACTTAAATAACTAAAGAATCTTTGATTATGAGGGTCATGACTCATATAACCTATTGAATATATATGTACTAAAGAAGAAACTATTAGTACAGGTATAAGCATAGAAACTGTTAGTGAATCAAAATGAAATCCTCATGATACATTTAATGATTCAGAATCAATTCATCTAAATACCTCTATTGACACAGGTATATTATTTAATCCAACTTCAAAGAAAGCAATTACAGCTAATATTGTTGTTATTACAACAGCTGTACATGTAATTATTTGAGCTCCTGAGACTCCGATTTTTCTACCAAAAAAACCAGAAGCTATTGATCCTAATAGTGGTAAGATTATTATAGCTAGATACATTATTTAAATTCTATTGCAATACTTCCTCTTAATCTATAAAAAGCTACTAAAATACCTAAACCTATAGCAGATTCTGCTCCAGCTATGGCAATTATATAAATAGCATATGTTTGACCTAATATATCATCAAAGCTAAGTGAACTAACCAATATTAAGAATGTAATAGCTAATAGCATTATTTCTATTGAAATAAGCATTAATATAATGTTTTTTCTATTTAAAACAAAACCTAAAATTCCGATTGTAAATAAAATTAGTGATAAATTCATTGTATAAAAATATAAATTAATGTCTTTATGATAAAAAGTGATAATTAACCATAAGCTTAAGTAGTACTAATACTCTTAATAAAAAAGTAAAAAATAAGTTTTTTTATTTATTTTTTTTTCTCAAGCTTTAATAAAAAATTATGGGGTGTTAAGGATTCGAACCTTATATAACTTATTTATTACAAATAAGTACATACCATATGCACCCCTTTTTTTGGCTTTATCCTAATATAAAAAGAGATATTAATAAATATTTTATATAGGCCTTCTCCCTTATTTCTTCTATAAAGAAGGATTTGTTATTTTACATATCATAACAAGTTACTTGCAATTTAAGTTATTAAAATATTAAATTGCTATAATCACACATATATTGCAAATATTAGTAATATATCTACCAGACTAAAAATCTATTGAATTACTTCTGTAGTAAACATAATTACCGATTACCCATAGCTCTTTGTATAAATGTAGTGTAAGCATGATTATTGTGATTTGAATCACACCCACCACATAAACGTCTAGAACATGGTTCACATGAATAATAACTATGTGTTATTTCATTTTTGCAGCTAAAGCAATTACCACAGTTAGCATCCAACCCTCACGGGTTTTGTTTATTTCAGGCATGATTTCCACCTATTTTTTCACAAAATCTCACGTCACCATCTGCAGTATTAACATTTCCATCCGTAGGAAAAATACCATAATTAATGGGACGTTGACCAGTAGCACTGCTACCACTATCTGGACCTGTAGCACCACCTCCAGAACTTTGTGTTGATAAACAAATGTGATAATCTATCCCTACTAAACTAGGATTTGTTAACATGGGAGAATCATTTATTTCAGCACAATCACCCTTTAAGAAGTGATAACAATATGTTATATCTTCAACTGAGGGCAACGTAATATATAATTGATGCAACATAATAACTAACAATCATATTAGGTATAACACGTGTACATTGGATATTACAAGAATTACATGTTTTCACCTTATAGATGTGTTTATTTTATTAAAATATTTAATAACCATAACTAAAAAAACTATTCAAAATAATACTGCTAATAATGTAGATAAAGACATAGCACTATTTTGGAAGTACAGTCCTCAAGCTTTAGGTGCATCACAGCTAATTACATTGAAATCAAAACAGTAAATTAAAGTAGAAACAGAATAATGGATAGCATCCAATATAGGTGCAGGATATATACCAAAAATAATAGTAGGTACTACTAATGGTAATAATACCATAAATTCTCTTTTATTTAAGTCTGGAACAGTAATTGCAAACATTCTTGAATAGAATCCTCCAAATGATATTTTTTGAAACATATATATAGTATATGCTGCAGAAAATACAATAGAAGAACTAGCAAATAAACCAAACAAGGATGAACTTTCAAATACTCCATATAATGACAAGAATTCTCCTATAAAATTAAGAGATAAAGGTGCACCACAATTTGCAAGACATAATATGAAAAATAATATCGCAAACAATGGCATAATTTGAGCCATTCCTCTATAGAAAGCTATTAATCTAGTATGTGATCTATCATATAATATACCACCTGCACAAATAAATAGCCCTGGTGAAACTAGTCCGTGTGCTAATCCTAAATTAATACTTCCTTCAATACCTTGTATACTGTTACTAAATACACCTAAAAGATAAACTGCTGCATGAGAAACTGAACTATATGCTATAAGTTCTTTAACATCTATTGTTCTTAAAGTACTAAGACTAGCATATACTACAGTAATAACACCTATTAAATAAATTATATAGGTATACTCCATATATGCTTTAGGTAATATAGGTAATATTAATCTTAATATACCATATAAACTTAATTTAAGAACAATAGCTGCTAAAATTATACTTCCTCCTAAAGGTGATTCAACATGAGCTTTTAGAAGTCAAGTATTTAAAAATATTGTAGGAGTTTTTACAGCAAAAGCTATAAAAATACCATAAAATAAAAATAGTTGTGTTAAATAAATGAAATTTCCTTTAAAAAGAGTATCAAAATCTGTAGTACTCATAATAGATGACATTGCTAATATAGATAGTAATAAAAATAGAGAACCCAATAATGTATATAAAAATAAATAAAAACTTGCTTTTACTCTGTTATCTGACCCAAATATACCTATTAATATAAATAAAGGTGGTAATATACTTTCAAAGAATATATAGAATAACAAAATATCTAATACTAAGAAAACTGCTAGTAATAGAGTTTCTAATAATAATATTATTATAACATAAGACTCTACATCTTTTGAAATTGATGTTCAATTTGATAATAATGATATAGGAATAATTATTGTGGTTAATAATACAAAATATATGGATAAACCATCTACACCTAAATAAAAGTCAAAATAACTTATTTCATGGTATTCTTGTACAAATTGAAATTGGTTTGTACTAAAATCAAATAAAATAAAAATTATTAAAGATATAAATAAATTAAGTATAGATGTGCTTAAAGCTATAAATTTTATATTTGTTAATGAAACTCCACAATCTTTATTAACTAATATTACAAATACACCTATTATGGGAATTAAAAGTAAAGATGATAATAACATTTATAAAACAAAAAGAATCGATACCTCTGTATCGTATAGAATAATAATGTATCAGCCATACTTTTTATGAACACCATAAATATATTAAGGTAATATAAAATATATTAAAATTAACCTAATGATAATTTATTATGGGCTTTAATCAAATATATTGAGCTTCTCCCACTGCAGTATAAAATTATATTTATAGAGCAATTTACCCATTAAAAATTAGTGGGGATTTGTTATACTATTCTTTGTAACATAAATAACAATTTTCATAACAAGTTAACTGCAATCTAAATTTTTACAGAAAGCCATATTTTATAGTTAAATAGAAAATTTTATTATACTATTGTTCTTGTAATCAAGAAAGGAATTTAACTAAAGGTACAGATTCAACAACTATAGGCATAGAACTGTGTAATATACCACAAATTTCTGAACATTGACCATAGAAAGTTCCTAATCTATTAATAAGAACAGAAAATTGATTTAATCTTCCAGGGTAAGCATCACATTTTATTCCTAATGCAGGTATTGCAAATGAATGAATTACATCTGCAGCAGTAAGAATAAATCTAGTATGTGTAATTTCAGGAATAATTACTCTGTTATCAACTTCTAGCATTCTTAAACCTCCTTTTTCTAAATCTGATTCTGGTACTAGATAAGAATCAAACTCTACAAAATCTCCATCACTATTTAGGAAATCTGGATATTCATAGCTTCAATATCATTGATGACCTTCTGCTAATACAGATAATGAAGGATCTGTTACTTCATCCATTAAATATAATAGTTTGAAAGAAGGGAAAGCTATTAATACTAAAATTAGTGCTGGAGTTATTGTTCAGATTAATTCTATTAATGTACCGTGGTTAAGATATTTATTACTAATAGGATATTTAGAACTTTCAAAATTTCTAATTATAGCTCCTTGTATTCAACCAACACTAAATAGAATAGCAACTAGATAATACATAATATTATCATGTAATTCTACAAGAGCTTCCATTTGTGGACTAGCACTATCTTGGAAGTACAGTCCTCAAGCTTTAGGTGCATCACAAATAAAGTTAATACAAGAATTATCATTGAAAAGATAACCCAATATAATAGCTAATAGTCCAAAATTAACCTTATTTGACATACTTTGTAATGGTAAGCTAGTAAATGCGTGAGGTTTAGGAGGGTTATGTAAAGCTCATTCTAACCCAGGGGCACATTTATCTTTAAGTATACGTAAATAATCACTAAATAGTTGAGGAACTGCTCAAGGGTATCCAAAAACAGCTTTACCATTTACAAGTTGTAAGTACACTATTTGGAAGAATAGTGCAGTAGCAGCAACAGAAATAACTGAACCAATACTACTAATAAAGTTTCAACCTGTAAAAGCATCAGGGTAATCACTTACCCGACGTGGCATACCTTGTAATCCTAAGAAATGTTGAGGGAAGAATGTTAAATTAACCCCAGCAAATAACACTCAGAAATGAGCTTTAGAATATAATAAATTATAATCTAATCCTAAAATTTTTGGTATTCAGAAATATCATCCACTAAATAAGGCAAATACAGCACCCATACTTAATACATAATGGAAATGAGCCACAACGTAGTAAGTATCGTGGAAGGCAATATCAAGTGAAGCATTAGCAAGTACAACTCCACTTAACCCTCCAATAGTAAACATAAATACAAAACCTAATGCAAATAATAATGAAGGTATTAACTGTAAAGAACCACCATAACAAGTGGCTAACCATGAGAAGATCTTAATACCAGTAGGTACTGCAATAATTAGAGTAGCAGCTGTGAAATACGCTCTTGTATCCACATCTAAACCGACTGTGTACATATGGTGACTTCAAACTACAAATCCTAAAATACCAATAGAACACATGGCATAAACCATACCTAAATAACCAAAAACGCTCTTATTGGAATTAGCTGAAATTGTAGTACTTATTATACCAAACCCTGGAATTATTAATATATAACAATAGCTTTGATTAATCGAATAGATTTAAATCTATTCTGAATTAATACTCAAGAACTTTGTCTTTAAAGACTTATATTATTGTTAGGACTTTATCTTAAATTATAGGATTATCAGTATTAACATTGGAATTTAACCTATTCATAGTATTTTTAAGTTTAAAAATTTTATTTAAACCTTTTTCAGTTAAATGATCTCTATTTTGAATAATTATATATGCTTTTCTCCATTTTAGATAATTAACATGTTTACTGTTTAACAAATGATAATAATCAAAATAATTAATTACTTTTTTAGCTGATCCAAAACTAGTTGAACCATAATAATATGTATCTTGGCTTTTTTTATAGCCAATGTTACCACCTAAAAACTCTTTAATTAAAAGTAAAAGATCATTTCTTTTTTGATCAATTTGAAAATTTAAACGTACTTCTGTTTTATTTCTAGATTCACGATTAACTAACTTAATTTGAAAACTAGCATCTGTATCACTAAATCTAACTAACCACAAATTTTTAAAGTCTTTACTAGTATTTAAGGTAAAATCGGTTATTTTACTAATATTTGAAAAATTAGGATGATCTAAAATGTTACTAAATATTTGATCTAATTTACTTTATGATCTTAATTTTCCATTTATTAGATTAATTACTCTTTCTATACCTTTAATTGCAGATATAACTAATAAAACCGCGTTTTTATCTTTAACTTTTTGAACACTACCATAACCTATTTTTTTTTAAGGTAGTAAGCTAAGTATGTATCTAATGAATTGAAAGCAATAACTAATTGTTGTTTGTTACTAAAATGGCCATCCCATCTATTAATCCGGCTAAATAATGACCTAATTGAGTATCATTAATTGGTCTCATATGAGTAGGCACATGAACAGAGATAGGTTTAATTTTTTCTGTATCGACTGTATTTTCACATACTATAATTTCGCTGCGTAAAGTCTCTGAGGTTCTAAATTTATACGTATTACTTATGAATTCATTACCTGCTGATTTGCTTCCCCGTTTTAACTTTTTTACTATAAAATTTGAGTATTTAAAACTCCCTACCCAAGCAGTCCCAGCATATAGCAACGTTAAGAGGCTTATATATTTTACCTCAGGATGACCAAAGAATCCAATTCTTTAAATTTAATTTTTCTTCACGTTAGTGAAACTTTCTAATTAAATCCTAATATCGATAGTATAAAACCATGATTTATAGTTAACATATAATATGTTAACAAAGAATTCGACTGTACATTAAGTAGCATTTCAACTACCCACTTGTGAACCAGTCTGTAGCGGTCACTCATATAACCGACGGTCTTTGAATGAAAGAATCATTGACCGTTAACACTAGTATTGCTAATATTTATACTAACTTTTCCTTATATTCATGACATTTAAGAATATGTTAAGTAATAATTAAACTATTATAAATATACTTAACTTGAGAGTTGCAAGTAGTAATATCTAAATATTAACTAAGTCTATGGTATATTTAGAAAACTAAATATTCACTATTTCGGATCTTATAGTTTTTTACATCTGTCCTTATAGCTTCATAACTTGTGCATTAAACCATGACTTGTTTTCCCTATTTTTTACATTTGAATACAAACTTTTAATTAGAATATTTATTTTTTTTTATTACAAACTATTATACTAAAGGTAGATTTAATACAATAGGATGAGTGGTGAAATAATATGGACCATATACCAGTATATGTCTAGGTTCTATGCTTAGTATTATAATTGCTTCAAGTAATATATTATCTAAAGGATTAGAATTATCATCAGACATAAACTTAGAGATATTATTACTGCTTGATCTGTTAGCAATATTAGTTGGATCATTAGTACTATTACCTTTTCCGAAAATAGAACCTACTTTATCTAATGCGTTATTAAACCCATTAGGGTGTTCTACTCCATGAGTGAAAGTAAGGTATGCACCCGCTAAGATTCCTGTAGCCACAGAAGCAACTCCTTTTGCTAAAGGACCTCCTGGTGTTTTTCTACCTGCCAAAGAAGCAGCACCTAGAATACTACCTACTTGTGCTACACCAGAAGGGAATTTAGAATAAGGTCTATCTACAGAAACTCCTGACGGTTTATTTTCAGCACCTTTAGATGAATTGTCATTGACATTTGAAATAAGATCTGAAAAACTAAACGAATAATATTCTAATATAAATTCTAGAAGTTTATAAACTTCTAGAAGTATACAGTAAAATACTAAAAAAAAGGCTATGAAATATACTATTTGGTTAATTATTTTTGATAAATTTAGTTTTTTCATAAATTAAATGTTATTATTAAACCACAGTACTAGATGAAGCTCTAGATAAGCTTTGTTTATAAATAATTTTGTATTTATGCAAATATATAAAATATACTTGAGAAAAGATGTTGGTATAATATAGGATCACCACCACCTGCTACCTCAAAGAATGATGTATTAAAGTTTCTATCTGTTAATACCATAGTTATTCCACCGGCTAAAACAGGTAATGATAATAATAATAATACAGCTGTTATAACAACTGCTCATGCAAATAATATTAATTTATGTAATCTTATACCTGGACTTCTCATATTAAATGTTGTAGTCATGAAATTCATAGCTCCTAGTAAACTAGATATACCAGCCAAGTGTAATCCAAATATAGCTAAATCTACACTTGGACCACTATGACTTTGTATACCTGATAAGGGTGGGTATCAATTATGTTGCTAATCTCATTGTATAGTCTACAACTATCATCATACGCAATGTGTTGTACATTGTTCGGACTATACCTTTATTTTGTAAAAAAATTTTTTTTTTGTTTTTCAAACTTTAATGGTAGTAAGAATTAGCTTCTAGAGGGTTTTTCATTTTATAACTTTTTAATTATAAACTATTCTATCTTTTTTTTTTAGAAAAATAATTTTGTTATTACTGGAGTTAATATTATGGTATATAATAAAAAGCTAATTAAGAACGGTGTCTCAGTAATTTGTACTGCTATCAATTGTATTGCTATTATTACCAACTGTACTACTAATACTAGCTTTTTTTTTTATCACCCTTATCTCGTCCAGAATTACCTGAAGGATCACCATCGTCTCCCCCCAGAATTACCTGAAGGCTTAGTATTTATATTAACTTGTTCTCCTGCCATTTTTATTATGTAACCTCAAACACTTTTTAAATAGCATATAAAAGTGTCAATTACAAATAGTAACAATACTGCTAATAACAATTCTTGTAAAATATCTAAAAATATTATTACTTCTACTTTAATATGGGTATATCTATCTAATATAGTATTCTTGTCTTTTACATACTTATTAATTAAAGCTACAGTATAAAATGTATACAGACATAAATAATATGAGTTATTATTCACAGATATACCAAACATTATGAAAAAACATGCTCCTAACTTAGTAACCGCTAGTTTATTCATATTGTAATAAATTCAATAAATATAAATGATTTAATAATAAATATAAATGATTAAATAATGTAATCAGTTATAAGTATCTATTTTATTCAGTCACATAAAATTAATACCTAATGATTGATCACTAAAAGTATTTATTTTAGTATGATAACATTTTTTGTTGTTAGAAATATTTAATATTTTTAATTTATTAAATTCATTACTATTAAGTAAACAACTGTTATTAGCTAAATTTGCATTAAATTTATTAATACCAACAGCTTTCATGTTTAACAATATAAAGCTATCATTAGTTCTTTCCATACCATTGGTATCTACCAGTTTACTTTTAATACTTCTCATTATATTTTGGATTGATAATAACTTAGTATAATCCCCTTTGTGTTTAACATACGATCTAGCTCAAATTTTATATTCAACACTTTTCATACCTATTAGATTATCTTTAAAGTATTTGATTATATTTTCTATGGCCCTGGAATTTGTAGTGTCTAAAATAAAGAAATTGTGCTTTTCTCTAAATCTGATAACAGTAGAAATATGTAATAGTTTTCGTATACTCTCTAAAACTATTAGATCTAGTTTTTGAGTTATACCAAATCCATGTACTATTCTATCAGTATCTTTAATTGTTAAATAAAAACTACCCTTTCCTTCTACAAATCCACTTAATCAAGGTTTAGATACAATATTTAATATTTTATAATAATCTAATGGATAGTGTACATTCTCCCAAACAGGAGAATTATATACTTCAGGTATAGTTTTTTCTTTTAATGCTCATATAAGTTTATCTTTTTCTAGTTTATCTAGATTAGAATTAGTTAATATACTAAACGCTTCTTTTACTTTTATATAATTAAAATATTTTCTAGTTAAAAGAGGATATTTATCAAAAATAGGAAATATTATACTATTTAATTTATTTCGGTCTCTTATGGCTATCTGCGCCTTAGTACCATCTTTGATTATATTTCCTATACCTAGATTAGTTTTAATATAATATAAAGCTCTTAGATTATATCTAGAAAGAGAAATTTTATATGTTAAAATCCATTTACCGTTTTGGTTATATATACCAAAAGTACCTTCCCCATCTGTCATTCCTACTAACCATTGTTCAAATCATTGTTTTTCATTTTTTACAAGATACTCTTTGTTAAGTCTCTGATGAATAACAAAATTTTTCTTTGCTACCCAGGCGTATTGTCCCCGTGTCATAAGCGTTCTAACATACGATTTAAATAATCATGAGTATCTTATTTCTTTTTTTTGAGGATATTCACGCATCGAAAAGAGTTTATTACCCCCTAATTTACTAAAAAAAAAGAAGGACTCCATATTAAGAGTTCACCCTGTCCCTACACCATTTTCTATTCCACCAGCAAATAGAAATAGTACAATACTAGGTATTAAAGATAAGTAACTAATATTATTAAGTCTAGGAAATCCCATATCAGGGCCTCCTAATCCTAATGGAAGTAGAAAATTACCAAAACCTCCAATTAAAGCTGGCATAACCATAAAGAATATCATTATTATTGCATGAGCAGTTATAATGCTGTTATATAATTGATTATCAGCAATATACTGTACACCAGGACCTGACAACTCTAATCTGATAAGTACAGAAAAGGCAGTACCTACTAAACCTGAAAATAATGCATATATTAAATATAATACACCTATATCTTTAGCATTTGAAGATAAAAATCATCTTTCAAACCACATACTAATACCAGATGTTTTTATATTTAGGTTATTGTATTTATCATTTTTAGATAAAATAATTTTGCTTTTAAACAAATTACTAATAAGTTCAGAGGAAGAGGTCATACTTTATCTAAAAGTCAGCGTATTTTAGATTTTAAATTTGTTAGCTAATTTCATAGATTTAATAATTCTATAAATTAATTCATTGTACAAATTTAAAAAATATAAAAAAGTTAATTTTATTACACTGTTACTATTGTTTAATCATATATATAATAATTATATAATTACCTACATAGGTAATTACTATATAATGAATAAAATTATATTTTTTAAAATAGCCACATACATATTAGTGAAACATTTGCTCACTAAACAATTCTACAAAATGTATTTGTAAGTTATTAAGATACTTTTCAAAATCTTAGCCTTATATGGTCTGTCTTATAACAGTACAAACCTATTAGGCTATAATAAGTAACATCTATAATTGTAAGAGATATGAAGGAGTTGAACCTTATATTTATGATCTGCAATCAAAATGCATAGCCCTATGCAACATATCCCTTTTTTTTTAGTGGGCTTTATCATAATGTGAATTTAATAATCCCTATTGTTAGTCATTGACATGGAGTATCTATTGACTTGACCTGTGGATCATTACAACATTATTATGCAATATAATATTATCGCTTGTGAATGGTTACCAATAAATTATTTTATATAACATATTACTGCTGCAATAATCCACCAAGGATATCCAGATTATGATCCACTTCCAATTGCTGTTTACAAATTAGTGAGAGGGTAATATATTTAATTATAAAAAGAGAAACACTAAAAAGAGGAAAGAGGAACACTAAAAACTACCATCTTCTCTGGCTACCTTATGCTAACCCTAAGCACTCAAGTTTTTGTATTAATGACTGTGCAGATAATGCTTATTAATATGCCTATACGTGTATGGGTCGGCCAAAAATAATTTAAAATTGCCACTATTAAATTATTTTTTAATAATGGATTTCACCAAAACTAGCTAATGATCAAGATAAATAAAAAGGGTTTTAAACCCTTTTTATTTCTGTCATCAGGATAGCGTTGTTTGAAATACTAATATATAGTATGCAATTTTCCCTTTTTAATAAATAGAATTTATTGAATCAATAACAAGTTAATTATAATCCAATAATTTACCCAAACCAACCATCCATGCAAAAAAAATAAAACTAAATATAGTTTAATGAAACTGTAATTAGTAAGCATTAATAGAACAAAGGATAGTTACATCTAATTTAAATATGTATCCTAAAGTTAATAATACAAAAAATATCCTCATAATAACTAACAAATAAACATAATTATTATATCTACTTATACTGTAAGGGTATACTAATAATATCTATATTTCAAATAGAAAAAATAAAGTTTGATGTATATAATATACATTATAATATAATTATATATAATATAGTTTATATATGTATATAATACACAAACATTACTATGTAAGTATATATTAATATATTCTTAATTAAAAATTTATTTAATATAACACACTTTTAATACTTTAAAAAAGATTAAATTTATCAGAAATAATTTTAAATTTACTCTTTATAAAGTATAGTTAATGTAATTCTAATGCATCTTTAATATATGAGCAAGATAGAACTACGAAAACTTGAGATTGTATAAAGGCAATACCTAATTCTAGTCCAGAAAATGCTATGATAAATGCTAATGGTAATAATCCTAATATAAAGAAAATGAATCCAGAACTCATAATATTATATGTAAATCCACTTAAAATATTTAATAACATATGTCCTGATAAGATGTTAGCTGCTAATCTAAGTCCTAAAGATACATTTCTAGCTAAGTGTGATATGAATTCTATTAGAACTAGTAGTGGAAGTAATCCTAAAGGACAACCTGCTGGAACAAATAAAGAAAAGAATTTTAATCCATGTTCTTTGAACCCTAAAACTATAGCACCTAATACTACAGTGAAACTAAGTGAAAATGTTAATATAAAATGAGATGTTGATGCAAAACTATAAGGTATGATACCTATAAGATTATTTATTAAAATAAAAATAAATAAGGCATATATAAATGGGAAATAAACTTGCCCATTTTTATTGTTAATTTGGTTTATTACTATACTATGTATAGTAGCATATAATGATTCTTGAGTTAAAGATCATTTGTTTGGAGTAATTCTTGAGTGATTAGTAGCTAAGATACTAAAATAAAAAGATAAAAATGCAGCTATTGTCATATATAAACCTATGTTAGTTATAGATAGGTTCATATTTGCTAATAGAGGTGTATCAATGCTGAATAAATTTCTTATTTCAAATTGATCAAGAGGACTTATCATTGTTTCATATTTAAACATTTGTAAATATTTTTGTTTTACTACAAGTATAAGAAAATTTGTACAATAATTAATAAAATTTAATCTTTAAAGTACAAACTATACTAATTAATAAATTAATTACCATAAAATATAATCTTGAAAAGATAAATGATATATTTACTAAATTGTTATTTAACCTATTTTAAAATATCTTACTTGGATACAAGTAAGCCGGATCTTGTTATGTAATATTTAACTAAAAAAAAAGATTTATTAAGGCTTTTTATTTAATAATTATAATAAAATACTTAAAGTTTTTATTATTTTTAATTTCTGTGAATTACCTAAGCTTGTACCTCACTTTTAAAAGCTATATTTAAATTACTGGACTTCCCTACTATATTTTCTTAAAAATTATTATATTAATAAAATTAATATAAATTACATTTGTATCACAAGTTTAATATATTATTATACTAAAATAACACAAGGGTATGAAGGAGTTGAACCTTATGTTTATGATTTCTTATATAAATATATAGCCTTATGTAACATATCTCTTTTTTTAGTGGGCTTTAATCAAACATATGTTGAGCTTCTCCCACTATTGCAGTACAATTATACTATTATTATATAACTCTTATGCAATTTTCCCTTCTTTTAATAAAGGGGATTTGTTATACTATTTTTACATTTTTATAACAAGTTAACTGTTATCTCACAACTACACTAGCAAACCCACTAGCCAAAATCTATGTTTTTTTACAATAAGATATTATAATATTTACATTTGTTTGATTAGGAGTCTTAACAAATAACTCAGGGTTAGTACTTTTTAAATGTAATAGTACATGATCACCTTTTTTAAAACTATATCCTAGATCACCTAAACTAACTCTTTTAGCTGATATTTGTTGTTGAGCTCTTAGTTCTAATAAGGCATTTTTTTGCCTAGATAAAGTATCTCCCAATGTTGTTAAGGATTCTTCATCTAAAGGTTCAAGAGGTGTGGGTGCTGATGCTTGTGGTGGTGAATAAGGCTTAGGCTCTGTTGCATTACACATTTGAGTGAAAGACATAGGTGTAACTTTACGTTCCCTTTTGTCTGACTCACTCGTAGTTGAATAAAGAGCATCATTATTATTATTAGGCCCACCACCTGAAGAACCACCATTTCCAGAAGGTCCCAGATTATCACCTGAGTTTTCTCCTCCTGTCATAAAGACATACTCACCATTAAAATCCAGATATAAACCATCAAAAACTAAATCTGATGGAATAGAATGTACTAAGAATAATATTCCATTCATACTAATTATTAGGGCTAAAGTAAAGAGATATATTAAATATATGCCATATAATACACGAAGTATTAGTGTTGGATCATATATAAATATATCTAAAAATTTACCTAGATACCTAGATAAATTGATATGGTTACTTGAATTATAAACCAAGTTAACCATAAGAAATATCATTATTATTGCATGAACAGTTATAATGTTATTATAACATTGATAATCAGCAATATACTGTACATCAAACCCTGATAATTCTAATAAAATAGGTATAGAAAAGACAGTACCTACTATACCTAATAAAAAAATATATGCTAGAGATATAGGTTTAATATCTCTAGCACTTAAACAACTACACATAAAAATATCTGATTTAGGTACATCTTCATATAATAATGTAGATGTTTGTTTACTATCTATAGTAAGTGCATTTTTACCTAATTCAAATATAAACCCTAGGGTTAGTAGTATGAAAAAAATCATCATAATAACTAACCCATAAATGTCATTATTATATCCACTTACACTGTAAGGGTATACTAATAATATCTCTAGGTCAAATAGAAGAAATAAAAGAGCAAAAATAAAAAATGATACACTAAATTGTGTTCTATTTTGCCCTAAGAATGAATGAAATCCACATTCAAATACACTGTCCTTTTCTTGGTAAGGATTGTGTGGTGCTAAAAGTAAATTAATTAATAATAATAGAATAGATAATATAGGTATAAATATAATGAAAAAAGTTGTACTTGTCATTTATATATTAAAAAGTATTAGTGCCAATATATTAGTAATATTTAATAATTCTTCTGGTACAAACATAAATAATGTTATTATGAATGTAATGATAGATATAGATAAACTCAAGTAACTAGATAAAACTATATTATTAATTTTTATATTTACTTTTTTAAGAATAATATTTTTTTCAGTAATTAAACCATCTGCACTAAAATTACTTAGTTCATCATTTAAAACATAATCTGGTTTATCAAAAAATATTTGTTTTATTATAGCCAGATAATATACAGCACTTATAACACTAGTTAATATAGCAATTAATGACATAAAAATATAACCATTGTCAATAGCTGCACTTAAAATCATCTGTTTACCAAAAAATCCTATTAATGGAGGTATTCCTGCAAAAGAAAATAAAGTGATAGCTAAACTTAGTGATAATAAAGGATTTATATAATAATAACCCTTTAGTTGGTCAATAAGTTGAATAGGAGAATTATTTATATCATGTAAGTTATCATTATTTTCATTAATTTCTTCTTTACTTTTATTAATTTCTTCTTTAGTTTCTTTATTAATTTTACTTGTTTTAATAGACTTAACTTTATATACATAACAATATAAAGAATAACCTATAGCAATAATTAAAATAAAAGCATTTAAATTAGATATGGAATATTGTATTAAATAAAACATAAATGCTTGTGTTGATTCTACTGTGTGTATACTTAAACCTAATAATACAAACCCTACATGGGATATAGTACTAAAAGCATATAATCTTTTTATTCTAGATTGTGTTAAACCTACTATTGTACCTATTACTAAAGATAACAGAGAGCTAAATAATAAGCTCATTGTTCAAGAAAAGTTCATGTCAATCATTGATTTACTTGTGTAATGAACTAATTCCAATAAAAAAATAAAAATGGATATTTTTGCTATTATAGCTACAAAAGTTGTAACTATAGTTGGTATAGCATCATATACATCAGGACTTCAAAAATGAAATGGAGCTGCAGAAACTTTAAATAAGAATCCCACAGACATAAATAATAAACTTATATGAATATAATACGATTTATATCAATAAAGTAAACTTGATACATTATCTTCACTAACATTAGATATACTAGTAATTATATATAAACTATCTAAATTTGTAGTTCCTGAATTTGCATACAATAAACTTGTACTTAAAAGTATAAAACATGATGATAAACCACCTAATAAGAAATACATAAGACCACCTGATGTAGCAGATTCTGAATCTCTATATATAGTTGATAATAGGTACAACCCATAACTTTGTAATTCTATAGATAAAAATATAGATACTAAATCACTTGTAGATATTAGAAAAATACCACCTATAACAATAAATAGTATTATTAAAGAATATTCTATTATCTTAAATTGTTCTCCCATTTTATTTAATATTATAGTTTGATAATAGATCAATTGGGTAAATAAAAGTCTATCCATAGAACTATATTCTTTTAATCAAATTTTTCTAGGGTAAAATGAAGTTAATAATAGTATTACACTACTAATAGATAAAATAAAAATATGGAATACAGTAGTAGTAGATGTAGTATGAAATAAACCTCCAAATATTCCTATACCTTTATTTAAAAATAAAAAGTATAAATTATCATATGAAATTAAAATTGCAATTACTAAGATAGTAATTGTTGCTCTTGAATATAAAATTGATTTATCCCGTCTTAAAGTAATAGAATTAGATAATAATAATAGAATTAATGATAGTATTAGCATTTATCAGAAGAGAGATTTGAACTCCCAAATTAATAGTTAAATATATTAATTTTTTACCCTAAATTGCTCTGAAAAAAAAATATATTTGAAAAGTCTTAACATAATATTTAACTTTAAGATCCTCAATAATATATGGATACAAATAAAAATAATCATACAACATCAACAAAATGTCAATAAAGTATACCAGCTTCTAATCCTAGATGATGATTATTTGTTAAATGATATGCTAATAGACGTCATAGACCTACAGCTAAAAATGCTGTACCTATCATTACATGTAATCCGTGGACAATTTGTATTAAAGGCTTTTTGTCCTTTATATCCATTTATTAACTAAATGGTTAAGACTATGTCATCAATTTATTATAAATTAATAAATTGCAGGGTTTTCATGGTAAGATTATTGTTAATAAAGTACTCACTTACTAGTCGTTGAACCTTGATAAATGAGATTCAATATAGAATCATTATAATAATTTTATTGATTTATCTTTGGCTGCATATTGTCCTTCATAATATTGAAATAGGAATTTTATGCAATTTACCCTATTTTTCTATTAAAACTATATTTACACATTATAACATTTTCTTTATATAAGAAATATAATAAATATAAGAAATATAATAATTATTATCAGTTTAATAGAATATATTAGCAATTACCTTTTTATTTTAATACTAACTATTTTGTTAATATTTTAATACTATTATTAGATATATTATTTATATTATTGATTTTAAAAGGGGCTGAGATTAACCCTGTTCCAAAGTAAAAACATGATCCAAAAGCTCCATCTGATATAGTAAAGGATGATACTGAATATTCTATACCTTGTAAACCTGTAAATATAACTGCTAATATAATAGTATATAGTAAACCATATAAAGCTTTACCTCTCTTTCCATTAATTAAAAAATGGTGTCCATATGTAACAGTAAATCCTGAAGAAAGTAAAATAACTGTATTAACTAATGGTAGTTCAAAAGGATCTATAGCTTCTATTCCCATAGGAGGTCACATTGCACCTAATTCAACTGCAGGTGAAAGAGCACTATGGAAAAATGTTCAGAATATAGCTAAGAAAAATAAAGCTTCTGATACTATAAATAAACCTACACCAATATTTAACCCTCTTTGTACTGCTAAAGTGTGGTTACCTATATATGTACCTTCTGCTATTACATCTCTAAATCAGAATGACATAGATAACACTAAAGATATTATACTTAGTAATAAATTATTTTCTGCATAAGCAAATCCATGAAAAGATAAAACTGCTGATGTTGTAAGACTTAATAAGCTAATTGATGTATATAAAGGCCATGGAGAAGGAGATACTAAATGAAAAGGATGTGCTTGAAAATTACTTCTATTTAAATTTAACATTATATTTTATTAAAAATTCACAATACATTTTTTTTATTTAAAGTATTAATGGTCTATTGAAAATATCAACTATATATAATTATAGATAAAGTATTGTTTATAAAATTTCCATTTTTGGTAATTATAAAAAAATTTTTTTTAATTAATGTTAATATATTTATATTTACCATCATTGGGTAATTATATAATAATTTTCTAAAAATTAAATTTATGTGCATATAAATAAAATATATATATATATAATTTAATAGTAATAGATATAGTATGTTATATAACACATTATATCTTTTATAAAATTTAATAGAAAAATATAATTAATGTAAATAGTATATAATTTAATAGTAATGTAGTGGGTATGTTTTAAAATGAAATCTGGAATTTATAAATTGT
>WNFY01000391.1_pt1 | contig 38320 bp, 49 predicted proteins | sample 5400091 | NCBI WGS metagenome assembly WNFY01 (sample SAMN13153364, study PRJNA577476) | soil metagenome | isolation source: 60 cm soil or saprolite under grassland replicate 1 | place: USA:California | collected 2016-06-15 | reverse complement strand
TACGCCGGCAAGGAGAGGCGTGTGCGGGGCCCTTTAGGACGGCGGCCGCGGTGGAAAAAAGCCATCGTGACGTTGAAGGAAGGCGAGAAGATCGACCTCATCTGATGGGGAGAAACTTATGGCTCTAAAAGAATTTCGCCCACTAACACCGACGCTCCGTTTCAAGTCGCTGCCTGGCTTTGATGAAATCACCAAGTGGCGCCCTGAAAGGAGTCTTGTTGAGCCGAAGAAAAAAAGCGGCGGTCGCAACAGCTACGGACGGCTCACGTCACGGCACATCGGCGGCGGTCACAAGCAGAAGTATCGCAAAGTGGATTTCAAACGACGTAAGCACGATGTCTCGGCGGAGGTCATCGGGATCGAATACGATCCTAACCGCTCTGCCCGCATCGCTCTTATTAAATATTCCGATGGCGAGCTAAGTTATATTCTCGCTCCAAACGGCCTTCGAGTGGGATCGACGGTTATCTCCGGAGATGATGTTGCAGCCGAGTTGGGAAATGCGCTGCCGCTACGCGCCATCCCTCTTGGCGCGAACATTCACAACATCGAATTGAGTCCGGGTCGTGGCGGCCAGGTGGCGCGTAGCGCCGGGCAACAAGCAACGTTAACTAATATCGAAGCTGGTTACGCGCTGGTGAAGATGCCTTCCGGCGAAATTCGACGGATTCACGAAAACTGTTTCGCCACGGTTGGCCAGGTAGGCAACGTCGATCACATGAATGTGTCGAGCGGCAAAGCGGGACGGACGCGATGGCAAGGGCGGCGGCCACATGTGCGTGGGATGGCGATGAATCCGATCGATCATCCGATGGGTGGTGGCCAGGGGAAATCAAAAGGAGGTGGCGGCCGTCATCACCCAGTCAGTCCGTGGGGACAACTGGCAAAAGGATTCAAGACGCGCAGCAAACATAAACCAAGTGATCGTTTTATTTTGGAAAGGCGAAAACCGAAGAAGAAAGCGTGAGCGATGATCAGTGAGAAGTGAGAGGTGGCTTTACTTACCACTATTCACTTCTCATAAATCACTTGAAACTTATGGCTAGATCGTTAAAGAAAGGACCCTTCGTCGAGTTGCATCTTCTGGAGAAGATCGACAAGATGAACAGCTCGGGCGCAAAGAAACCGATTAAAACCTGGTCCCGGCGCTCGATGGTGACGCCGGATTTTGTCGGCCACACGTTTTTGGTGCACAACGGAAAGACCTTTAATTCCGTTTTTGTCACCGAGAACATGGTTGGCCACAAGCTCGGTGAATTTTCGCCTACGCGTGTGTTCAAGAAACACGGTTCACACACGGCGAAGGTGACCAAGTAATTGCAGATTGCAGATTTCAGATTGCAGGTTGGCAGGTCGCGGTTACACCGCGGGCTCGTGAAATTTGCAATTTTGAATTTGCAATTTGCAATTGGGTTTTGCGCACAAGCGCAAGGGAACAGTTCTTTGTCAGAATCCAAGATTGAAAATGGAGCAAAGCCCACGGCGGCTGAAGCATTGCCGCAGCAATATGAGCAGTTGCAAAAGCAATTGTCCATTGCGCAGGAATCGCTCAAGGCGTTAACGAGCAGCCTGGCGGAGTCTAATGCCGAAGCAGAGGAGTTTCGCCGCAAGTATTCCGATTTGGAATTGCGAATGGAAGCGCTGGGACTGGCTTCAGCAAACAAAGACCGAGCGAAACTGGAGCAGCGTTTGCTCGCCGCGGTGAGCGATCTTCAGCTTGCGCGGAAGGAGCGCGACGAATACCGCGACCAGATGTTGCGCTTGAACGAAGCAGTGTGGTGTTATTTGAAAACGTCTCAGGGCGGCGACGCAAAAGCGCGAATGGAGGTGGAGGCGCAACTGCGCAGCATCAATACGCTGATCGCAAAATCAAGCAGCGCTCCGGACGTGCCTGAGCCAAGTTTGATGGATGGCAGCGTGATCAGCCTGAAGGAGGAGTGGTCGTTTGTAGTCGGAAACCTCGGCGAAAAACAAGGAGTAAGGATTGGGATGCCGATGCGCGTGATGCGAGATGATCGAAGGATCGCGACTCTGCGAGTAGTCGATGTGCGTCAAAAGATTTGCGGGGCGGTAATTCAGGAGATGGATTCAAACAAGGAAAGAATAAAAGTAGGGGACCGCCTCCAGGTGGATGCGCAACCCAATGTGAGTTTAAAATAATGGAAGTCAGATCGACATATAAATACGCGCGGATTTCGCCGTTTAAGGCGCGCGAAGTCACGCGTGAGATCCAGGGTCTGCCGGTTTCGGCAGCACTCGATTTGCTGACTTTCACGCCGAAGAAAGCGGCATTTCTGATTAGCAAAACCCTGAAGAGCGCAATCGCTAATGCAGAAAATAACGCGAACCTAAAACCTGACGTTTTGGTGGTAAAAGAGGCAATTGTTGGTGAAGGCCCAACGGTAAAACGGATCATGGCGCGCGCCCGCGGTAGTGCCAGCAGGATTCTGAAACGCACCAGTCACATTCGCATTGTGCTTTCGGATGAGATTGCAATCGAAACGCGCGGAGCGCGGAAGGCAAAACGGGAACAGCAGAAGAAAGGGACGAAAAAGGGCGCCAAGAGCGAGGCGCATGAGAGCGCGGCAAGGCAGTCCGAGAAGAAATCAGCTAAGCCGAAGCAGCGCACAAACATGGATAAATAATCTTATGGGACAAAAAGTAAATCCAACCGGGTTTCGCCTCGCCGTGAACCGTGACTGGCGGTCGCGCTGGTATGCATCGACGCAGGAATTCCCGTCATTTTTGCATAGCGACCTGAAGATTCGCGATTACGTGAAGAAGAAGCTGCAGTTCGCAGCTGTTTCAAAAATTGTGATTGAGCGGGCGTGGAATTCAATTCGGGTGACCATCCACACCGCCCGTCCCGGCATTGTGATCGGACGAAAGGGTGCGGAGATCGAAAAGATCACGGAAGAAATTTCCAAGATGGCGGAGGGCAAACAGATTAAGATCGACATCCAGGAAATCAAAACGCCGGAGCTTGACGCTCAGCTCGTGGCAGAAAACGTAGCGCTGCAGATCGAACGGCGCATTGCTTATCGCCGTGCAATGAAGAAAGCCGTCCAGACTGCCATGGATTTTGGTGGGGAAGGAATTCGGCTGCGGTGTTCCGGCCGCCTCAACGGCGCGGAGATTTCCCGCTCCGAATGGTATCGTGAAGGAAAAATTCCGCTGCACACCTTGCGCACGCCGATCGATTACGGTTTCGCTGAAGCAAATACGGTCTACGGCAAGATCGGGGTGAAATGTTGGATTTGTAAAAAGGAAGAGCCAGCGCCTCAGTCGGCTACACCAGCGCCGCCACCCCCAGTCCCCGAACCGGCCAACGTCTAGGAGAAAAACTTTATGCCATTGATGCCAAAACGCGTGAAGTATCGAAAGTCCCAGCGAGGGAGCCGAAAGGGGACTGCTTCGCGCAATCTCAAAATCGATTTCGGCGAGTTCGGTTTGCAGACACTGGAACGCGCCTGGATCACCAATACGCAACTGGAAGCCGCGCGCGTCGCGCTCACTCGCAACATGAAACGCAAGGGCAAGCTGTGGACCCGGATTTTCCCAGACAAATCGGTAACCTCGCGTCCGCCGGAAACGCGCATGGGCAAAGGCAAGGGTCAACCCGAGTACTGGGTCGCGACAGTGCGGCCTGGTAACATTTTATTTGAGTTAGATGGCGTGCCGGAATCCGTCGCACGCGAATCTCTGCGCCTTGCAGCGGACAAGTTGCCGGTGCGCACGAAGTTTCTTACACGTCATCACATCAGGGCCGCCTAAGAACCATGAAAATGAAGGAAATCACCGAGCTCAGCACGGACGAGTTATTGACCAAGAGGCGTGACTTGCGCCAGGAAAGTCTTCACCTTCGTCTGCAACAGCAGAGTGGCCAACTGGAGCAGCCCAGCAGGTTGCGCTTGCTGCGGCGAGATGTTGCCAGACTCGAAGCAGTGCTGACGCAACGGGAGAAACAGAGCGCGAAGAAGTAAAGTTATGGCTGAACAACATCAACCAATTTCCTCACAAGCTTCGCCGCAGCCCGAGGCTGCGAGCCGTGGTGCACGCAAGGGACGAACCGGCGAAGTCATTTCCAGTGGCATGAACAAAACGATCGTCGTGCGAACCGTCACGCGTGTGCCACATCCCAAGTTTGGTAAGATCGTCAAACAAATGAAGAAATTTTATGCGCATGACGAGAAGAACCAGGCGAAAGCCGGCGACACGGTTCGGATCATGGAAACGCGGCCGCTGAGCAAATTGAAGCGGTGGCGTCTGGTAGAGGTTATCCAAAAATAAGCGCGACAGCGGGAGCACGAGCAAGAGAAACAATTTCGATGGTACAACTTCGATCCAGACTGGATGTGGCAGATAACAGCGGCGCGCGCATGGCGACGATGATTGGCGTGATAGGCAAACAGACGCGCTATGCCGGCATCGGTGATGTGATCACGGCTAACGTGAAGGAAGCCAGTGCAACCGGAACAGTAAAAAAAGGCGAAGTAGTGCGTGCGGTTCTCGTTCGCACCAGACAGGCAATCCGGCGCGACGATGGTTCTCTGCTGCGTTTCGATAACAACGCGATCGTGATTATTGACAAAGATTTGAATCCACGCGGTACACGCATTTTTGGGCCGGTCGCGCGTGAATTGCGCGAGCGGAACTTCATGAAAATCGTCTCCCTAGCCCCGGAAGTGCTATGAATCGAATGAACTGTCACGTTAAAAAAGGCGACCAAGTCGAGGTCATTTCCGGGAATTTCCGCGGTTCTTCGGGAAGAATCCTGGCTGTGTTTCCGCGGAAGCAACGTGTTTTGGTCGAAGGTGTGCGCATTATCAAGAAACATCTGCGGAAATCGCAGGATAATCCGAGCGGGAAAATCGCCGAGCGCGAAGGCCCAATTCATATTTCGAACGTGAAATTAATCGAGCGCGAGGCAAAAGCGGTGAAAGGTGCGAAACCAGAAAAAGGAAAAAAGCGTGGTCATCCCGAGCGCAGCGAGGGAGCCCGAAAGTAACCGGGGATTATGAGATTTTGCTTCGCTGAGAATGACATTTGTTAAAAATGGAAAACGAATTTCATCGCTATTATAAAGAGCGTGTTATGCCGGCGCTGCAAAAGCTGCACGGCTACAAGAACGTTCATCAAATTCCCAAAGTCGAGAAGGTGGTCATTAACACGTCGATCGGCTCGCAATCGGACGTGAAGCAAGCGCTGGAAGAAGCTAAAACGGAGCTTGCGCTGATTACAGGGCAGCGCCCCATAGAAACGCTGGCTAAGAAGAGCATTTCCAATTTCAAATTACGAAAAGGCCAGGCGATTGGCGCGAAGGTGACCTTGCGTGGAGAGCGCATGTACGAATTTCTCGAGCGCTTCATCAAGGCGGCGCTCCCGCGCATTCGCGACTTTCGCGGAGTGTCTCCGCGTTGTTTTGATAATCACGGCAACTACACTCTTGGGGTTTCGGATCAATCGATTTTCCCTGAAGTCGAACTCGACAAAATCAAGCGCAACATCGGATTTGATGTTACAATTGTCACCACGGCGCGAACGGATGACGAAGCCAAATCGCTCTTGAGCGAAATGGGGATGCCGTTTAGCGACCGGGCAAAGAAGCCCGTCGCGCAACCCGCTTGATTTTGATGAGTACTCTTACCGACCCTATTGCCGATTTTCTAACGCGTGTCCGCAACGGCACGCGTGCGCAAAAGCCGGAGGTGCTTATTCCGTACTCCAAGATCAAGGCCGAGATCGCGCGCATATTGAAAGATGAAGGTTACATTTCGGATTACTCGATCGACACGGGCGCTGCTCACCCGCGCATCAAGATCACTAACAAACTCGTGAACCGATCGACCGCCATCGCAGGGTTACGGCGAGTGAGCCGTCCGGGGTTGCGTCGATATGTCGGCGCCGATGAGATCCCGCGCGTGCTTGGTGGAATGGGTCTGGCAATTCTGTCCACTTCGCGGGGCATTTTGTCGGGACGCGAAGCGAGAAAGCAAAAGGTGGGCGGCGAATTGCTGGCTTACGTCTGGTAACGATTTAATAAACTACGAACTCATGTCACGAATTGGAAATAAAGCAGTCGAGATTCCCGACAAGGTCAAGGTGAACGTTGGCGGTGACGGCGCGGTGTCGGTGGAAGGGCCCAAAGGAAAGCTTCACTGGAAGCTTCCGCGCGATATCAAAGCAAGCGTGAAGGACAACCGGGTGTCCCTTGTCCGCGAAGCAGAAACGCGAAGCGTGAAAGCGCTACACGGACTCTCACGCAGCCTCGTGCACAATATGGTGCAGGGAGTGAGTGAGGGCTTCACCAAGCAGCTCGAAATCGAAGGCGTAGGTTTCAGGGCTGCCGTGCAGGGATCGATCCTTAACTTGAGCCTCGGTTTCTCACATCCGATTCCATTTTCAATCCCCAAGAACATTAAGATCACAGTCGCAGACAACACGAAAATTACGATTCAGGGCGTCGACAAGAAACTGGTGGGGCAGGTAGCAGCGGACATCCGTCGCTTTTACCCTCCGGAGCCATATAAGGGCAAAGGCGTTCGCTACGCCGGTGAGCAGATTCGTCGCAAGGAGGGCAAGACGGTTCAATAATATGGCGACGACTCGCAAGGCAGCGCGGCAGCGTGTTCATCGGAGGATCAGGAAGAAAGTCGCAGGTACCGCGCAACGACCGCGGTTGGCAGTTCATTTTTCTGGGAAGCACGTTTATGCTCAAGTGATCGATGACGATGCGGGATGCACACTGGCGGCCGCGTCAACAATGGAAACTTCGTTGCTCGAGGGAAAAAAACTGCGTGCAAACCAGGCCGCGGCACAATTAGTCGGCAAGGCAATCGCGGAACGTTCGCTGGCGAAGAAACTCGAGCGAGTGGTTTTTGATCGCGGCGGATTTTTTTATCACGGAAAAATAAAGGCATTAGCAGAAGCAGCGCGCGCAACCGGCTTGAAATTTTAATTCATGGCTTATACAACTTCTTCAGGCAGGCGACCAGACTCGCGCAGAACAGACAAGGCCCCCGCGGCGAAAGGCGATACGACAGAGAAGGTTGTGTTTATCAACCGCTGCGCCAAGGTCGTGAAGGGGGGGCGACGTTTTAGCTTCAGCGCGTTGATTGTTGCTGGAGATCACGATGGGAAAGTGGGATGTGGATTCGGTAAGGCCAACGAAGTCTCAGAGGCAATCCGAAAGGCATCCGAGGCGGCGCGTAAATCGATGGAGAAAGTTTCGTTGAACGAAAACACGATTCCTCACGAAGTGATTGGAGAATTTGATGGAGCACGGGTGCTCTTGCGCCCGGCGTCGCCTGGCACCGGGATTATTGCCGGCGGCGGTGTACGAGCCGTAACTGAAGCAGCCGGCATTCGCGACGTGCTGGCCAAATCGCTCGGATCAAGTAATCATGCCAACGTAGTCAAGGCCACCATTGCTGCGCTGCGATCACTTCGCCGGAGGGACGAAATTTTTAAGGTGCGCGGCATTCAGGTCGGCGATGGAAAAGGTGAGCGACATGATGCGTCTTCATAATTTGCAGCCCCGTCCAGGTTCGCGACATCGGGTCAAGCGCCTGGGTTGCGGTGAAAGTTCAGGGCATGGGAAAACCAGCGGCAAAGGGCACAAAGGTCAAAAGGCGCGTTCCGGTGGGAGCATTCGGCTTGGTTTCGAAGGCGGTCAGATGCCGTTGATTCGACGTTTGCCGAAGCGCGGATTTAACAATGCGGCCTTTCAAAAGCATTATGCAATCGTGAATGTTAGCGACCTCAATACGTTCAAAGCCGGAGTGGTTGTAAATGAACAATTGTTGCGTGAGTCGAATCTCGTCCGAGGCCATTTCGCAGGAATAAAAATCTTGGGCGACGGCGAATTGAAACATGGCCTGAAGGTGGAAGCGGACATGGTCAGCGCTACAGCACGGGAGAAAATCGAAAAGGCCGGTGGAACTATTACGTTGCGCGAGGAGGGAGCGCTGAAATCGGGTGCGATCAACAAGACGGACGAGGCTCAAATCTCCGCGAGAGAAGCATCTGCTGAACCTATCTCGCCGGCGAACGGGAAGAAAAAATCGTCCAACAAAGTGTCGAGGAAATCGAAGTCGCGGGCAAAAAAGAAAACGGCGCAGAAGAGCTAGCTTCCCGGCACGCGATGTTCCAGATTTAGCAGATGGTCTCGGCGTTTCTAAACACAGTCAAAATACCGGAACTGCGTCGGCGGATTTTGTATACGCTGGCGATAATCGTGGTTGTGCGTCTGGGAGCTGCGATCACGACTCCGGGAGTCAATCAGGCCGTTTTACAGGAATGGTTTCGCACGTCACTGACCCAACGGACCGGCGGCGGTTTAGCGGCGCTTTTTAACTTGTTTAGCGGCGGAGCGCTGGAGAATTGCGCGATCTTCTCCCTCGGTATCATGCCGTACATCAGCGCATCGATCATGCTGCAGTTGCTTACTGCAGTGATTCCGCAACTTGGCAGGCTGGCACGTGAAGACGGTGGCCGACAAAAGATCATGCAGCTAACGCGCTACACCACACTGGGGTTGTGCATTTTTCAAGGTTATCTGCTGGCGTTGTCGTTTCAGCATCCCGAGTCATATCACACCATGTTACCGGGGATCACTGACACGATCAGGAATCTTGGAATTCCGCTGGTGGACGATCTTGGCTGGAAATTTAGAATCGTAACGGTGGTTTCCCTCACCACAGGCACCCTTTTGCTGATGTGGCTGGGCGATCAAATCACCGAGCGTGGCATCGGTAATGGAATATCGCTAATCATTACGATTGGCATTGTCGCGCGCCTGCCGGCCGCTCTGGCGCAGGCATGGAAGACGTTCGTGCCTTCAACGCAAACCGGTTCGAGCCAGGTCAATCCAATGGTTCTTGTGATGCTCGTGTTGTTCTTGATCCTCGTCATCGCTGGGGTGATCGCAATCACGCAAGGCGTGCGCAAGATAACTGTGCAGTATGCCAAGCGCGTGGTGGGTCGCAAAATGTACGGCGGCCAGACGCAATACATGCCTTTGAAAGTGAATTACGCCGGTGTGATGCCGATCATCTTTGCCTGGGCGCTGCTTTTGTTCCCGGCCACCATCGTGAGCTACGCATTTAAGAACAGTCCCACCGCAAATCGCATCGCGACTGCGCTTTCCACCGGCTGGCCGCATTATGTCGCTCTTGCGGCAATGATTTTCTTTTTCAGTTATTTCTGGGTTGCCACACAGTTTCAACCAACTCAAATCGCGGACGATCTAAAAAAATATGGTGGTTATGTTCCCGGCGTCCGGCCAGGCAAGCCGACTGCGGACTTTCTCGATTTCACGATGACGCGGCTCACGTTTGCCGGCGCGATTTTTTTAACGGTGATAGCCGTTGTGCCAAGCCTTCTCAGCCAGGGTTTGAACGTGCCCATGATCACCGCGCAATTCTTCGGTGGCACGAGTTTGTTGATCATTGTGGGCGTTATGCTCGATACGATGCGTCAGGTGGAGACGCACCTCATTCAGCGACACTACGACGGCTTTTTGCGAAAGGGCAAGATTCGCGGGCGCTCATTCGACCGCGCTTCGTATGCTCGCGGAGAGGCAGCGGCTGGCGGCACGCTGATGTGGCTGTACGTGGGAATCGCCGTGCTCGTGATAGCCGGGGTCGCTATTTTTCTTTACGGGCGATAGGTGAAAAGACGGCTTGTTCTTCTTGGCGCGCCCGGTTCGGGCAAAGGCACGCAGTCTGAAATGATCACGCGCCAGTTTGGCATTCCCGTCACGTCGCCCGGCGCTATCTTGCGCCGTGAACGAGATCTTGGCACGCCTTTGGGGCAGGAAACCGCTGAAGCCCTTCGAAGCGGCGGGCTTGTCTCTGACAAAATTATCATTGAGTTGATCGAGGACTGGTTGCGCCTGCATGGTAGCCATGGATTCGTCTTTGACGGTTTCCCTCGAACGCTGCCGCAGGCCGAGAGTTTAAATTCCATGTTAGCAAGGCTGCGCACGGCGTTGGATTTGGTGATCTGGCTGGAAGTATCGGAGGAGACTGTCCGGGAGCGCATTGCTGGCCGCCTTCAATGCGGCGAGTGTGGTTTTACCACCAGCTCCTCGAGCGCACAGTTTGCCCACCGTCCCGTATGTCCGTATTGCGATGGTCCGTTGGTGCGCCGCAATGACGATGATCTGGGCGTATTGCAGATGCGATTGCAGGAGTTCCATACCAAGACCGAACCGCTGGCAGCATTCTATCAAAAAATGTCGACCTTGCATCGGATCGACGGCAACCGCGATCGCGAATCCGTCTTTAGCGATATTTCACGACTGATTGAAGACAAGAGCGCGACATGATTCCGATCAAAAACGCAAATGAAATTGAGAAGATGCGACAGGCGTGTCGCACAGCCAGCCAGATCCTGGACCGCGTTCGCGACTTGGTTCGCCCTGGCATTACGACCAAAGAAGTGGACGAAGCGGCAGCGGACTTCATGGGCGAAGCCCATGTGAAGAGTGCATTTCTCGGGTATCGCCTCGGGCACCGCGTTTTTCCCGGTAACATCTGCATCTCGCTTAACGACGAAGTGGTTCACGGCATCGGTAGCCAACGGCGCATTCAATATGGCGACATTGTGAAACTGGACATCGGTATTATCCAGGATGGCTGGGTTGGCGATAACGCCACGACAGTGCCGGTTGGGATCATTGATGAACGGACGGACCAACTGCTGCGCGTCACCGAAAATGCGCTCGCTCGTGCAATCGCCGCCGCCCGCGAAGGCCGTCGCCTCGGCGACATCTGCGCTGAGATTGAAGATGAAGCGCGCCGATTTGGTTTCTCAGTAGTGCGCGAATTTGTTGGGCATGGAGTGGGACGAAAAATGCACGAAGAACCACAAATCCCCAACTACGGTAAGCGCGGCAGCGGTCCAAAGTTGAGAGCAGGCATGACCCTGGCAATTGAGCCGATGATTAATATCGGCATGTCCGAAGTAAGGTTGCTCGACGATGGGTGGACGGTGCGGACGGCAGATGGGATGCCGTCGGCGCACTTCGAGCACACGGTCCTGATCACAAAGGATGAGCCAGAAATTCTGACATGGCGCGCAAAGACGCAATTGAAGTAGAGGGCACAGTCGTCGAGTTGCTGCCCAATACCATGTTTCGGATTGAGCTGGCGAACGGCCATCGTGTTCTGGCGCATATCTCCGGGAAAATGCGTTTGCACTTCATTCGGATCTTGCCAGGAGACAAAGTTATGCTAGAGATTTCACCCTACGATTTGTCGAAGGGGCGAATTACGTATCGCCAAAAATGACAGCACGGTCGCCGTGCTGCCTTTTTCCATTTCGCGGATTATGAAAGTACGACCATCAGTAAAAAGACTTTGTGCCAGTTGCAGGATCGTGAAGCGCAAAAACGTCGTGCACGTGATCTGCAAGAACCCGCGCCACAAGCAGCGCCAGGGATAAGATTGAGCTTTTAACTTTGTAACCTATTTAACCAACATCATGCCAAGATTACTAGGAGTCGAAATTCCAGCAGACAAACGCATCGAGGCGTCACTGACCTATATTTACGGCATTGGCTTTAGCACAGCCCGGCGCATTCTCGAGCAGACCAACATTGATCCGAACATTCGCGCGAAAAACCTTACGCCGCAGCAGTTGAACGAAATCATTCACGCAATCACGAACAACAAGATCAAGATTGAAGGCGACCTGCGCCGTGACGTGCAGGGTAACTTGAAACGTCTGCAGGCGATCAATTCTTATCGCGGCATCCGTCATAGAAAGGGCTTGCCAGTGCGCGGCCAACGCACTTCGACGAATGCCCGGACGCGCAAAGGACCGCGCAAGACCGTCGGCGTGATCCGCAATCCGGAAGCCAAAGCCGGCAAAGTCTAAATATTAAGCAGAATTATGGCTGAGCCAGACAATCCAACCGATCCGAGTTCCGAGGCACCGAAACCAGAGGAGTCGAAGCCCACGGCGGCTCCGGCGGATTCCCCCGAACCCGGGAAGAAAGTTGCAAGTTCAAAAGCTGACGCAGCGAAGCCTGCCAAAAAACCAGCCAAACAAAAAAAGGAACAGTCAGCTCCGGCCGCACGAGCTTCGGAGAATCTTTCGCTTTCAGCCGATGACGTCGAGAAGCCAAAGGTCGTCAAAGCCAAAGGCAGCAAGAACGTTCATTCGGGCATCGCGCATGTGCTTTCGACGTTCAACAACACAATCGTGACGATCACTGACATTAAAGGCAATGTGATTGGGTGGTCGAGCGCCGGTAAGGTGGGCTTTAAAGGTTCGCGCAAAAGCACTGCGTATGCGGCGCAGATGGTTGCGCAGGATGCGTCCCGGCAGGCGATGGGCCACGGGCTGAAAGAAGTGGAAGTTTTGGTAAAAGGTCCGGGAGCGGGGCGTGAGTCTGCGGTGCGCGCGTTACAGGCGATCGGACTCGATCTCACTGTGATCCGCGATGTTACTCCTGTGCCGCACAACGGTTGTCGCCCGCCGAAACAACGCCGCGTCTGATTCCGCTTCAACGCTTTAACCCTTAACGATTTAACGAACCCCAATGGCCAGATACACAGGACCAAAAACAAAAGTAAGCCGACGTTACGGCGTGCCGATTTTCGGTTCGTCTAAAGCATTGGAACGGAAAAATTATCCGCCCGGCATGCACGGGCCGCGAGGTGCCCGACGCAAACAATCCGATTATGCAATTGCGCTCGGTGAAAAACAGAAGCTGCGCTATCAATACGGACTTCTCGAAAAACAGTTCCGGCGCATTTTCCAAAGCGCGCTGCGCAAGCGCGGCGTCACAGGTGAAACGCTTCTCCAACTGTTGGAGACGCGGCTCGACAACGTCGTTTACCGCCTTGGCCTGGCCAATACCCGTAGCGCTGCTCGCCAGCTTGTGTCCCACGGGCATGTGCTCGTGAATGGGCGCAATGTGAATATTGCTTCCTACAATGTGAAAGCGGGTGACGCGATCACGATCAAAGACAAGCCGAAATCCCGCCAATTAGTGCTGCGGAATCTTGATCTTACACAAATTGTTCCCGTGCCCGACTGGCTCACCGTTGATCGCGATGCGCTCAGCGGCAAGGTCGCGCGAATTCCGTCTCGAGAAGAGATGCAACCAATCGTGAACGAACAGCTTATAGTCGAGCTGTATTCAAGGTAGGCCGATTCGCTGATTGCCCAGGGACGATTGAGATCAATCGTCCCTGCCTTCAAGATATTCCAGTGCCTTATCGTAGCTTTTGCGCTCGAGGTAGTGCGCCAGGCGCGGATCGATCGGCTGCGGAACCTCTCTTTGTAGCTTCTCGATCTTTTCTGAGACTGCTTTTAATCGCTCGATGTGTGTTGCCTCATCGCGACGGCTTTCCTCATCTCGGATCACTGCGAGTCGTTCGCGCAGAACTTCAGCCAAATCGCGCAGAGCCTTTTCCATTGTGTCTGCTACCGATGCTCTCAGACTTAGCGGCGACCAGCCTCGAAGAGCAGTTGTCGCTTCGCTTCGAGCCAATCCGAGTCTGCGTCACCGGGCAAAGCAAATCTTCGCCGGCGTTCGGATATGAAATATGCGCGGAGACGAATTGCGTCGTCTAATGGCTCCGATAATTCTTCCGCTTTTGGAGTGATGGAAATCTTCGCTTCGGACGTCGTTGGCTGTTTGCGGCCCGTCGCTCTGCGACGCGGACTAGACGCTCTACTGGGTTTCACTTTTGAAGATGACCCATCAGCTTCTGCCGGAGCCTCATTCTTTTTTTGGATAATTTTGTTCTTTTTTGGCACAGATTGATTCGTGTTGATAATTGCAATTGCTTTATCGTTCATCCGTCGGTTCGCAAGTGCTTTCTAGCTCTTCTTTGACAGAGCGCTAGATTAAACGAAACCCCGTTTGCATGAGACATTTCGTTTTCCGCTGGGCGGTCACAACGATCGCCGTGATGGTTGCCTCTGCGGTCATCCACGGAATTCGTTATGATACTGTTGCGGCGCTGATTGGCGCATCGCTTTTGCTCGGTATTCTCAACGCGTTTGTTCGCCCGTTTCTGTTAATCCTCAGCGCGCCGCTTATTCTCATCACGCTCGGCTTTTTCATTCTGATCCTAAACGGACTGTTGCTGCTTGTGGTACCAAGCATTGTCGTCGGATTCCACGTGGATCATTTTTGGAGTGCGTTTTGGGGTGCGATAGTTATCAGCATTGTTAGCTGGATTTTGAGCGCGTTTTTCCGCGGGAGCGATGGGCGCGTGCACGTGCTCACTCATCACACGCAGATAAAACACGTCCGTGGCAGGGTTCTTGAAGACGACGAGCGCCACCGAAGGTAATCAATTCGGTAAGCTAGCCAAAATACTTGCTCAGCCGCGTGCGGAGTTCTGTGCGCGCGCGAAAGAGAACGCTTTTTACCGCGGAAACGGACAGATCGAGCACGTCGGCGATTTCCTCGTAGCTGAGCTGTTCATACCGGCGCAGCACCAACGCCATCCGCTGCGTCTCCGGCAGTTGCAGAATTGCTTCCTCGATCGTTTGCCTGAGTTCCACCTCGAGCAGTGATGCATCCGGCGCCAGATTAATGTCATCCTTCAGAGGAAGATCCTCTGCGCCGGCTTCCGGCTGAAGCGGAACATGCGCGCGGCGTTTTGTGCGGCGCAGCTCGTTGAAGACCAAGTTGCGCGTAATTTTCAATAACCAGGTCGTGAATTTGGCCCGTGGCACGTATCGGCGCGCGCTTTTCCAGACGCGAATAAAGACCTGCTGCGCGATGTCTTCCACGTCCGAATTGCTGCCCAGCATGCGCGCCACAGTCCCGGCCACGAGAGCTTGATGCTTTTCGATGAGCTCCTCGAATGCGTTTGTGTCGCCTCGCCCCACCAGCCGCATCAGCCGCAAGTCGTCAGCGTCATCTTCCGACCTCCCTCGGTTTCCTTGGTCGTTGCCAGACATCGGTCAGTTAGACGTTCCCACGAGACAAAACTTGCCAGAAAAACGACAACTGGCCAAAAATCACGCGGCATGACATTTGTAGCCATGGTTTTTGTTGCAAGCCAGTACCGCCCTGTGCATGCTTGGCTGTCGAGGGCGTTACGCTCGGACTGCGCATGAATTACCAGCTTATTCCGAAGGAACTCAGACCGATTGCTGAAAAAGTTGAGGCGCAGCAGCGCATTTCAGAGGCGGACGCTCTCACTCTGTATCGTGCGAATGATCTCAACGCGCTTGGAATGATCGCGAACGTGGTTCGCGAGCGCAAAAACGGCAACTACGCCACGTACATCCACAACCGTTACATCAATTACTCCAATATCTGCATTTTATCGTGCCAGTTCTGCGCTTTCGCCGCCAAGAAACGCGACGACCACGCTTTTGAATATGCGATTGACGAAATCGTGAGTGTGGTGAGTGATGCGCTTCGCCTCGGCATCACGGAAGTGCACATGGTGGGCGGGCTGCATCCGACTCTGAAAAAGGATTGGTATCTTGACCTCTTACATCAGTTGCGCGCACTTGATCCGGATCTTCACATCAAAGCTTTTACCGCGATCGAGATTCGCCACCTGGCTCAACGGATTTTCCGGATGCCGATCCGCGATACACTGGGAATTCTTCGCGAAGCGGGGCTTGGCTCGATCACTGGCGGCGGGGCGGAGATTTTCGATCCGGTTGTGCGCGATCAAATTTGCCGCGGCAAGGAAACTGCCGCTGAATGGCTGGATGTGCATCGCACCTGGCACTCCATGGGTTGTCGTAGCACCTGCACCATGCTCTACGGCCATATCGAAACATTGTCTCATCGGGTGGATCACCTGCGCCAACTTCGCGAATTACAAGATGAAACAAGCGGCTTCACCGGCTTTGTTCCTTTTGCGTTCGAACCGTCCCAATCCCACGGGATCCTCGCCCACATAAAGCGCGCCTCTGCATTCGAACAACTTCGCAATCTGGCGGTAAGCCGGATTTTCTTGGACAACATTGACCATCTGACCGCTTATTGGGTCAGCCTGGGATTGCCTCTCGCACAGGTCTCGCTCAGCTATGGCGTGGACGATTTGCACGGCACAATTTTGGAGGAAAAGATTTTCCACATGGCCGGCGCCACTACACCGCAGCAACAGACTGTAGCAGCTCTGGAGCATGCTATTCGCGAAGCTGGTCGCGAGCCAGTCCAGCGCGATAGTCACTACCGGCATATATCTCCCCGGCGGACGGCTGACAAACGCGCAGCCTCGCCCGCTACGGAACTCGCCTGCGCATAATGACAGGTGAGAAGTGAGACGTAAGACGTGAGAAGTTAGAAGCAAAGTCACTCACTTACTTCTCACATCTCACTAATCACGTCTCACGTTGAAATCGCTCCACATCGGTTGCGTAAAATATCTCAACGCGCGTCCTCTCATCCGCGGCTGGCCAGATGACGTCGAGTTCGATCACCCGTCGGCTCTGTGCAAACGATTGGCCAACGGGGACCTGGATGTCGCGCTTGTTTCCAGTTTCGAGTTTTTGCGGAACCGCATTTATCGAATCGTTGATGACATTTCCATTTCGTCCGACGGACCAGTTTTCAGCGTCGTCGTCGCACACCAGGACGAAATTTCCGAGATCGACGAGATCGAGCTCGATCCCGCATCGAAGACTGCGGCAAACCTTTTGCGCTGTTTGCTTGCGGATTTGGGCTTGAAGCCTCGCCTTGTTCGGAACACAGACTTTCAGTCTGTGTGCTCAGCGGGTTTGGAACCTGGTGTTTCTGCGCTAGGGCAACCGGCTGAATCGCAAACAGCGGAGAACATCTCCGCTAGACACACAGGCAAAATGCCTATGTTCCCAGTGCGTCGTCGTGCGCAACTACTCATCGGAGATCAAGCCATTCGCTTTCGCCAGAGTCATACTGGCCAATATCAATTTTGGGATCTCGGCGAGCAATGGAAGAAACTTACCGATCTTCCATTTGTATATGCGCTCTGGCTGATTCGCCCGGAAGTTGTTAATGCAAAAGAAATCGCGGATCGCCTTCGCTTGTTGCGCGATGAAAACCTCGCCAATCTCGACGAGTTGATCGCAGCCGAGAAAGAATTTGATCCTCAATTCTGTTCCCGCTATTACCGCGAACACCTTCGCTTCGGCTTTGGCGAAAAAGAGAAGGAAGGTCTGCGAATTTTCGCAAACCTTTGCGAAAAGCACAGTCTCCTTCCGAAGGCTAATCTTGTGCTCAATGTGGTTTAGCGCTCTGCGCGGCCAAACCGAGATCGAGATCGTCAAGCTGCCAGCCTAACCCTGTAAAACGGAATCGGAGTTTGATGCCTTCTCGATCAACGACAAAAGAGCGCACCCCTGTAAAAAACGCATATTTTACTTTCGACCAGTTTTCAGGTTTGCCAGTCGAAAACCGGAACTGCCTCGGATTTTGGAGGTTCTTCAACGCTCCCGGATTAGAAACAAGGGCTGCGATTCCCTCCGGTGTCGCGTACGCATCAATGATCGCGTCTATCAGAGTCGGGCCGAGGTTAGCCCAGCGCTTGTGACCCGCGCTCGCGTGAACGAATCGCGCGACGAGCTGCTTTTTCAACGATGCTCGAACGGCAGGAAAATCCACACGTGAACTGATCGCTGCGCTATCCCCAGATCGAATCGCGACCGTAAATCGCCAGAACGAAAAATACGGCGAAGCGCCGTAGAGGATGAGCAGAACAACGCAAGCAAGCGCTACCCACCGGACGACTTTCATTCAATGCTCCAATTTTTCCTCACCACCGATATATCCAGTGCGACTTGAACTCCGTCGGACAGGGGCCACCAAGCGGGCCCAGCAGGCGTTTGTGGTTGCCTTGTCAGACAGTTCTGCACGAATAAACTGATCAGTGCAAAGCCGCGTGGAATCCAACACAATCGACACAGCGCCGCCGCCGATCTTTACGCGGCAAAGTCGCTGGATTTTGGCATCGCACGAGGATCTGAATGGCACAGCGATTGCGTGGAGCGAAATTTGCGGATCTGAATGCATCGCGCGGTTGCTTTCACGAAAAGGATTTCGCTGTAGGGGCGAAGTCGAAAACTTCCTGCGTCCGCGTCTCAGCTCTCTAAGCGATCCGTTTTTGCTTCCACAAATGCGCGCGGCGATTTCTCGCATTCTCGCTGCGCTGGATCAACACGACCGCATCGTGCTCTTCGGCGATTATGATGTGGATGGCGTGACGTCATTGGCGCTACTCGATGAAACGTTGCGCGCTTATGGCAGCGCACCGGCACTGTTTTTGCCGTTGCGCATGGAAGAAGGCTACGGTTTGAGCCGAGAAAGCATCGACCGTTGTGTCGAACAACATCAGCCACAATTGCTCATCGCCGTCGACTGCGGCACCTCGTCAGTCAATGAAGTGGCTGATCTGAAGAAACGCGGTATCCACGTCATCATACTGGATCACCATGAACCGAAATCCGAATTGCCCGATTGTGTGGCGATGGTAAATCCGAAGCTGACGGAATGCGGCTTCGAATATCTCTCCAGCGTTGGGATCGTTTTCAAACTTTGTCATGCGCTGTTGAAGACGCGGCCCCTACCCGGCTTCGATTTGAAATCGAAACTCGATCTCGTGGCGCTCGGCACGGTGGCAGACATCGTCCCGCTGCGTGACGAAAACCGTCTTCTGGTGCAGCGCGGCTCGATCGAGATTGCGCGGACATCGCGCATCGGCTTGAAGAAATTAATGCAAGTGGCCGGCGTTCGGCAGCCGATCTTGCCTGAGGACATTGGCTACCGACTCGGACCGCGATTAAATGCTGCGGGGCGTTTGAGCACAGCGGAGAAATCCTTGCGTCTGTTGCTGACGCAAGATGAAAGCGAAGCAACGCTGCTTGCGACGGAGCTTGACCAGCAGAATCGGGACCGCCAGGAAGTGGAAAAGCAAATCTTCGACGCGGCGGTGGAGAAAATCGACAATCAGTTCAACGCAGCCGCCGACGCCGCCATCGTAGTCGGCGCGCGGGCCTGGCACCCCGGAGTGCTCGGCATCGTGGCGGCCCGGCTGGTTCGAAAATATCATCGGCCTGCGATAGTGATTGGCTTTGATGAGAAGGGAATCGGCAAGGGAAGCGGACGAAGCATCGAAGGATTGAACCTGGTCGAAGCCCTGAATTGTTGCGCTGACAACCTCGAGAAATACGGCGGACACGAGATGGCCGCCGGGCTGGCAGTGCGCGAGGAAAATTTCGATCGTTTTGCCGAAGCATTTCGCAGGACCGCGCGCGAACTTCTTTCGGAAGAAGCTTTGCAACCCTGCCTGCAACTGGATCATGAGCTCGCGTTCACTGACATCGATGTCGAATTTTTGCGCTGGCATGAATTGTTGCAGCCGTTTGGAAATGGAAATCCGCAGCCGCTTTTCTTTGCGCGCGAAATCGAACCAGTCGCACCACCGCGCGTGGTGAACGAAAAGCATCTGATCTTTCGTCTGCGGCAAGGTGACCGCCATCGCCGCGCCGTTTATTTTGACGGCATGGCAAATCAATTGCCGCCAGCACCGTGGGATATCGCATTCCGAATTCGCACGGATGAATATGGAGGTGAAACATTAGTTGCCATGCACATTGAAGCGGTGCGGCAGGCCGCACACCGCGGTTGTGATGACTGAACAGTGAACAGCGTATTATCATCTAACCGATCACAGATCACCGATCAGGGATCATCAGCGACTCCGAAATCACCTCAGACGAGCGTTGCAATTTCGCAGTCGCTCGAGGAATTAAATTGGATCCCGCGCCCGAAACTCCTCGCGCTGCGGCGTCTCGAGATTGAGACGGTCGAAGATTTGCTCACTCATTTTCCACGGCGCCACGAAGATCGCGCTGAGTTTCCGCAATTTCCGCGCGAGGAAAGCGAGGTTCCGATTTGTCTCTGCGGAGAGGTGATCAAGACTTCGCTGCGCCGCTTTGGCAGATGGAAAAAGATTTTTGAGGCTACGCTCCAAGAGTCAAAGGCACATGCCCTAAGCGAGCCTCTCGTGTGCCGATGGTTCAATCTGCATTACGTGCAGAAGATGATTATGACCGGTCAACGCCTGGTTGTCTTTGGCAAGCCCCGCCTGCGCGGAAAGCGGATTTGCATGGATCATCCGGAGTTCGAGGTCATCGAAAACGATGAGGAAATATCAATCCATTTTCGCAGGATCACTCCAATCTATCCTGCCACCGAGGGACTTTCGCAGCGTGTGTTGCGCAGCATTGTTTATCGGCTTTTGAATGACATCGCTCCAGCATCTGCGGAATTCGAAACATTATTGCCGCGCGCACTCATAAACGGGGCTATAAACCGCGCGGCGGCGATTCGGGCAATCCATTTCCCAAGCGATTGGCAGGAACGCGATTCCGCCCGCGAACACTTGGTCCTCTCTGAATTTCTTGCGATGCAACTGCTGATTGCATCGCGACGCACGAATGCATCGATTCGCGTGGGCCAGGCGCACTGCGGACGCGGCGCATTATTCGACAAATTTGTGAAATCGCTTCCGTTCGAACTGACCAGTGCGCAGAAGAAAGTCATCGAGGAAATCCGGCGCGACCTTGCGACTGGCCATCCAATGAACCGTTTGTTACAGGGGGACGTTGGTTCAGGCAAAACCTTGGTCGCCACAGCAGCCATGCTTCTGGCAGTTGAAGCCGGATATCAGGCGGCGTTCATGGCGCCGACGCAAATTCTGGCTGAGCAACATTACGATGTGCTGCGACGCTGGCTCGATCCGCTGGGCGTGCGCGTTGGATTGCGAACAGCCGCGCGACAGGAAGAGAGCGGCCCGCTGCCGCTCTTCGATTCGGATAGCGCACGCGGGGTTCCGGGGAGCACAGGCTATCAGCCTGTGGTGTCCGGCAGCCTGCCGGACACACGAGCGCGTCCAACGTCTAACAGCATGGATGTACCGCATTATCATCACCGAAATCTCCCTCACTTTGAACGGCCATGGGCCAAATACGCCCTGACATTGGCCACGCGGAATCATCGACAATTGTCGGCGAAAGCGCGTGACGTCGTGCTCGAATCAATCCTGCATTGGAAGGATCAGCGATACGAACTGTACGCGGTCTGTGTGATGCCCGATCACGTGCATCTTCTTATCGAACCGATGATCGAGAGGCAGAAGGACTCTGGTGGAGCGCTCTTTTTCTCACTTTCAAAGATTCTGCATTGCATCAAGTCGTTCACTGCAACTCGAATCAACAAACTCGAGAACACAAACGAGCCTTTGTGGGAGACGGAATCATTTGATCGCATGATTCGCTCGGAGAGTGATTTGCGGGAGAAATTTTATTACATCACACGAAATCCTTGGGATTCAGGGGTAGTGAAACAGGGCGAAGACTATGGATGGGTTTGGTATCCCGGGACCTATAACGCTGAGGTGGTCGCGGCAAGCTGCCGCGAACAACAGGCTGGCAGCCTGTGCTCCCCAGAAAAAAGCCGCATCGCGCGCGACGAGCCACAGATCATTGTTGGCACGCATGCATTGCTTTATGAAGCGGTTTCATTTTCGGATTTGGGGCTCGTCGTCATCGACGAGCAACACAAGTTTGGCGTCGCGCAACGCGCCCGATTGACCACACGCGAACCGGCGCCCGACGTGCTAGTGATGACCGCCACGCCGATCCCGCGAACGTTAACGATGACCATATACGGCGACCTCGACGTTTCAACGATCGATGAAATGCCGGGAAACCGGGGCAAAATCGTTACCGCTGTGCGCGATCATGCGAAGCTCCCTGAGGTTGTTGCCTTTTTGCGAACTGAATTGGAAAGGGGTCGCCAGCTTTACGTGATTTATCCGTTAATTGATGAGAGCGAAAAATTGGACGTAAAAGCCGCAACTGCGGAGTACGCCCTGTGGCAGGAACGCTTGCGTCCGTTTCGCTGCGAGCTGCTTCATGGCCGCATCGCGCCGGTTGAAAAACACCAGATCATGGAACGTTTTCGGCGCGGTGAGACGAACGCGTTAATCAGCACGACTGTGCTCGAGGTCGGTGTCGATGTTCCCAATGCCACCGTAATGCTGGTCGAAAACGCGGAGCGTTTTGGTCTGGCGCAACTGCATCAACTTCGGGGCCGGATCGGTCGCGGAGAGCATAAGTCGTATTGCATCTTGCTAACTTCCGCCCAGGGGAACGAAGTCTCGGCGAAGCTCGCCGTTTTGGAAAGAACACGTAACGGTTTTGAGGTAGCCGAAGCCGACTGGGAGTTGCGCGGCCCGGGCGATTTGCTGGGTACGGCGCAAAGCGGTCTTCCTGCGCTCAAGATCGGCAACTTGAAGACTGATGCGGAATTAATGCGACGCGCACGCGCGGCCGCGCTATCGATCTTCGAGGCAGATCCGCGTCTGGAATGGCCCGAAAATCAACGTTTCCGCAGCCTGATTGTCGAACAACAGGGACGAACTTTTTCCAATGTCAGCTAATGAAAAATCTCGCGAAATTTTTGCTCTTTGTCCTGATCGTCAGTGCGGGAATTTCCCTGCTGTACGATTACCGTCTTAAGCACGGAAGGTTAAATCCACCCTCCACGCGCACGCCGGAAAAGTACACGCTGGCCTCCGAGCCGAGCGTGGACTCAAAACAAGTTGCTTCGCTGGAGGCGTTGAACCGGGAACGGCGCGCGCTGGTCAAAAGCGTTATTCCGTCCGTTGTTGCCGTCAAAACGTCGAAGAAGATAGCTGTCCGCCGCGAATACGGGCTCGATCCTTTTGAGTTTTTCTTCCCGAATCAACGAAGGTTTCGGAATCCAAACGATGAAGCGCTGGCGCAGAATTCGCTGGGCTCGGGAGTCATTGTGACGAACGAAGGTCACATTATCACGAACAATCATGTGGTTACGGACAGGCAAGGCAATGCGGTTGATCAAATTGAAGTGCAACTAAGCGACGGACGAACAAAAAAAGCGCGGTTAATAGGCGCAGATGACCAGGTGGACGTTGCTGTGCTTAAGATCGATGAGCCCGGCCTCAAGCCGCTTAAACTTGCTGATTCTGATACAGTGCAGCCTGGAGATTTTGTCCTCGCGATCGGTAATCCACTGGGGTTTGAGGAAACTGTAACGGACGGAATCATTAGCTCGAAAGGACGACCAAATCGGAGCGACTTTTTCGCTGATTTGCTGCAGACCAATGCCGCAATTAATCCAGGAAACAGCGGTGGCCCGCTGATCAACCTCCGCGGCGAGGTGATCGGCATCAACACTGTGATCGCGTCGACCACCGGCGGCTCGCAGGGACTCGGCTTCGCGATTCCCTCGAACACTGTCCGCACTTCGCTGGAAAGCTTGCTGAAGCAGGGGCGGATCATCCGCGGTTACCTCGGCATTCAGACACGAGCCCTGCAGCCCGGTGAAAGCGGCACGGATACCGATGGAGTTACTGTCGCGCAAGTCCAGGCCGGCTCACCCGCCGCTCAGGCGGGCGTGCAATCAGGCGACGTTATCCGTGGATTCGATGGGCATGAGGTGAAGAATATTAATGGGCTGCGAAGCCTCGTGGCCCAGACTCAGTTAAACAAAGAAGTTGAGCTTGAAGTCATCCGTGACGGAAAACCGCTCAAAGTGAAGGCGCAGATCAAGGAACAACCCGTTAATTTCCAATCCGCAGGAGTTCTGCCACAACGAAATCAGCCGCAGCCTCAAAACCCACGGCAACCGAACGATCAGGAAGATCAAGAAGCTGACGACGGCGGTCCGCTTACTTCGATTCATGTGGAAGAACTGACGCCGCAGATGGCGCGTCAGCTTGATCTGCCCGCCAATGTGAAGGGCGTTTTGGTGACTAGTGCGGATCCTGATAACAGCGCGGCAGAATTGCAGAAAGGCGATGTGATCGAAGAAATCAATCAACAGCCGGTCACATCGGTTTCGGACTACAACAAGATTGTTGCCTCACTTGATCCGAGCCAGCCACAAGTCTTATCGGTCTGCCGGCACCGGTCGCGTTCGTTTCTCGTTCTGCGACCGCGTTAAATGGTGTAGCGGTGTGCTTGCTGCGGTAAGCACCGTCAACACGCGATCGCGTGGCGACGGCAAACGCCGGAAAGCATTTCCCAGAGGGCATCGAGCACGCGATTCACCGATCTTTTTACGAATTCGAAGTTTTGTTTATCGACATACGAGTCAAGCATTTTTCGCTCGGCAGTAGAATGTTCACGGTCCGCCTCCAGATGGACGGTGAAGTATTGGTAATGTTGCGAATTGGTGAAGCGGTAGTGCTTCTTCAGTCCGTCGATTTTGGATTCACAGATCGCTGGAATCTGGCTTTCATACGCGTAGAGAGCTGCGAGACCTTCGGCTGTCGACCCGTCGGCGCAAATTGATCGGAACGTTTCGATCAGCTTCTTTGTTTCTGGCCATTTTTCTGCGTTTTTGGCATCGCTCTGAGAGACGCCGAGGCCGTTGGCGAATTGGAGCCAAAGCTCGGGATGATTCGGCGACCCGGCTTCCTCATCGACCAAGTTATTCAGCAATTGTTTTCGTGTGTCTTGCTCCTCGCACTTCGCGTGCACGGCGGAGAGATATGTCGGAAATGCTGCAACATGATGATAGTACTGCCGCGCGTAATCGGCGAGTGCTTCCTTGCTCAACTCACTGCGCGTCCACGCGAGATAAAACGGATGTTTCAACAGGTGCTTCGCCGCGATGTCATTATCAATTTTATCGAGATGTTCGTTCATCATTTTTCTCCAGATAACTTTAGAGCCACAGATTGCCACAGATTTTCACGGATTAAAGAAGCAGAATCTTATCTACATTTCATTCGTGTTTATCTTTGGCCGAAAATTCACGCCGTTTGCAAAATGTGTTTGATGCCGCGGATGGGGATGACGACCCAGGTAGGGCGATGGTTTAGCTCATAGCCGATCTCATATACGGCTTTGTCGAGCAAGTAGGCTTCCAGCATGATTTGAAAGTCGTCGCTGTTTTTCGGGACGAAAATTGCTCCGGTGGTCGTCTTTAAATAGCTTTGCAGAAACACGCTGCTCATCTGGCGATACCAGAGGTCGGCCCAACGTTCCAGGAAGGGCACATCTTCTTCGCGCATGGCTGGCTGCCATAGCGCGCTGTAGGCGGCATACTGGAACGAGCGCATCATCCCCGCGACGTCACGCAATGCAGAGCGTTTCAGCTTCCGGTCGCTCAGGGGACGCGCCGGTTCACCTTCGAAATCGAGAATGACAAAATCCTTTCCAGTGTAGAGCAACTGCCCGAGATGATAGTCGCCGTGAATCCGAATTTTCGCGGCTTTTGTGCGGCGATCCAGCAGTCGCTTTTCGCGCGCGAGTATTTCCTGCTCAGCGGCGAGCACAGCCTTCGCTTCATTTCGAAAGGCTCGGGAAAGGGCGGACAATTTCTTTTCCAGAAGATCAAACGTTCGTCGCAACGTTGTGCGCATCGTCTGGTAAACAGAACGCTGCGCCATGGCGTTGAACGGCTCAGGCAGGAACGCAGGATCATCCGGGGACGATGTCAGCGCGAGATGCAATTCGCCGGTGCGTTGTCCAAACAGCTTTACTTTTTCAGGATAAACGCCACCGATCAGCTCATCCAGCAGCGCACCCGGAGGCGCGCTTTCATTCTGAAGATCGGCTTTGCGCTCCAGCACCCGCTCATAAAAGCGACCCACCGAATCCACCGTGCGCGTCCAAACGTCGCCTTCATTTGTAGCAGCGCGTTGTAACAAGCAGACGACGGTTGGTTCTGCTTTTGGCCGGCGATATTCAATTGCGCCGACGAATCCTGGCACATTTGGAAACTTCGTCTGTTCTGTCAGGAACCGATTGATTTCGACATCGGGATTTAGACCATCCTCGATCTTACGATAAAGTTTAAGGAAAAATTTGTTATCAAAGAGCATCGACGAATTGCTCTGCTCTCCGCTGACCACGTGTGAATCACTGGAGGTAAGGGCTTGATCTGCCTCGAATCCGCTGGCGGTGACGCCGACAAAATCGCCAGCCCGCGCCTTCAACGCCTGGCGGCGTGCGATCGCTTCGAATAATTGTGAGCGAAAAGTTGCGTCCCAGATCGCGTCGAAGAGAACCGCTCCATCATTGCCTGCGAAGCGCGCTATAATCGCATGCTGCGCGTTCTGGGAAATTGAGCGCACTGCATCGTGCGACGCGATCTTTACCGGGATCGCATAGATTTCCGTAGGAGCATCCAGATAGCTAATCTCAATGAACCAGAGTTGCGCGCCATGCGGGTCCGCGGAAATAGGAAGCTGCTCGGTCACTTTCAGATCGCGAAAAGTGCGCGCCTTCGAACCGAACCAGCGGCAGTTGCGGATATATGCGGGCAGGATTTCACGCTCCAGCTGTTCTCGCTGACTATCGTGAAGCAGGGTATCCAGCTGTGCCGGCGCTTTCAGTGTCGGCACAATGCGTTTCTTCAACGCACGGCGAGCCTCGGTCGGCGCTTGCAGCGCGAACCAGTAATAGGCGTGCGGGCCGAGCGTGATGACATAGCGCGATTTTGTGATTCGCCGAAAGAGATTGCGGCTAAAAACTTCCATAGGCACGCAGCCCGCGAAGCGCGACAGATCTAACTCCGCCGATTGTGCGAACCGCGAAAGATTCGCCACCACCACTATAGTCTCGTTTTCCCAACGGCGAAGGAACGCCAGAACTTTCGCATTCTCAGGGTAGAGAAATTCAAGAGAACCACGCGAGAATGCCTTGAAATTTTTTCGCATGGCGATGACCCGGCGAGTCCACCAGAGCAAGGAGGAGAGATTTTTCTGCTGGTTCTCGACGTTAATGGCTTCGTAGTGATATTCAGGATCGATCGTAACCGGCAGATAAAGCTGCTGCGGATTCGCTCTTGAAAATCCCGCGTTGCGGTCCGGGCTCCACTGCATTGGCGTGCGGCAGCCATTGCGATCGCCCAGATAAAAGTTATCGCCCATGCCGATCTCGTCCCCGTAGTAGATAATGGGCGTGCCCGGCATCGAGAGGAGTAGCGTGTTTAGCAGCTCGATTTTGCGGCGACTGTTTGCAAGCAGCGGGGCGAGCCGGCGGCGAATGCCAAGATTAATTCGCGCATGCGGATCGGTAGCGTAAACCCGATACATGTAGTCTCGCTCTTCATCGGTGACCATTTCGAGTGTGAGCTCGTCATGGTTGCGCAAAAACATTGCCCACTGGCAGTTCTCGGGGATCGCCGGAGTCTGGTCCAGTATATCGATAATCGGAAAGCGATCTTCCATCTGCAACGCCATGAACATCCGTGGCATTAGCGGAAAATGGAAACTCATGTGCGACTCGTCGCCTTTACCGAAATAAGCGGCCGCGTCCTCCGGCCATTGGTTAGCCTCTGAAAGCAGCATCCTATTCGGAAATTTCGCGTCGACATGCGCCCGCAGCTTGCGGAGAAAGTCGTGCGTCTCAGCCAGATTCTCGCAGTTGGTGTCTTCGCGTTCGTACAAATACGGGACAGCGTCGAGGCGAAGTCCATCTACGCCGAGCGAAAGCCAGAAATCGCACACCTTCTCCACGGCAGCGTGCACGGCTGGATTATCAAAATTCAGATCTGGCTGGTGTGAATAAAAGCGGTGCCAGTAGTACGCTTTTGCAACCGGGTCCCACGCCCAGTTAGATGTTTCGAAGTCTTTAAAGATGATTCGCGCATCTTTGTATTTCTCCGGGGTGTTGCTCCAGACATAGAAATCCTTGTAGACAGGGTCGTCACTATGACCGGCCTCGTTGATCCTGCCGGCTGCTGCCGCGACAGCGCGTCGCGACTTTTGAAACCACGGGTTTTGATCGGAAGTATGATTAATGACGAGTTCCGTGATGACGCGCAAGTTGCGCTGATGTGCGGCGTCCAGGAGCGCGCGGAAATCATCAAGCGTGCCGAAATTCGGGTTGACGTCAAAATAATCGGCGATGTCGTAGCCGTCATCGCGCAGAGGGGACGGATAGAATGGCAGAAGCCAGATTGCGGTGACCCCCAGCTCTTGTAGATAATCGAGCTTTTCAATCAGCCCGCGAAAATCGCCCATCCCGTCGCCATCGCTATCGCAAAAGGTCTTTACGTGCAGCTCGTAGATGATCGCATCCTTGTACCAAAGCGGATCGATAGATGTGTCATTCAGTCCCTGTGCCATGCGGTTAACTCTTGACGCACAAAACGCTGCGCGCAATCAATCGATTTCGTGCTCGCAAAACTGATGGACGAAGTCGGCTGCGCAGTTTAAGACACCCGATTGCCATCCTGCGCTCGATTTGTTTCTAATCCCTGCGGTTCCTGATTGTACATGAAACCTTCCAAGCTAGTTGCTTCCACGCGTCCCAAGCCGAAGAAACGCGTGCACCTGGCAAGACCCAGAGCGCGCCCGCGCTCTGTTCTGCCGCAGCTAGAACCCGGAGCCCCGAGTGATTTCGATCTGATGAAGGCAATCCAAACCGGCGATCCCGATGCGCTGTCTCAGCTCTACGATCGATACAACGGAATCTTAAAGGCGCTTATCCTGAGGGTGATTCACAACGAAGCGGAAGCCGATGATCTCCTGCAGGAAATTTTCATGGAGATCTGGAACCAGGCCAAAAACTTTTCTGCTCAAAAGGGTAAACCGCTCGGCTGGATGGTCACGCTGGCGCGCCGGCGCGCGATCGATGGTTTGCGCAAGAAGCAGGCTTATGCGCGTGCAGAGGAACGCCTGCAAAACGAAACCGAACAGCAGCCTGACGCGTGGGTGCATAACGCCACTGAAGAGGAAATTGTGCTCAGCGATACGCGCCGTCTCATTCGCAACGTCATTAAGAGCCTGCCACCGCCCCAGCAGCAGGCAATTGATCTGGCATTTTTCAGAGGTATGAGCCAGCGCGAAATCGCCGCTAAAACGAATACACCGTTAGGCACCGTAAAAACTAGGCTTGAACTTGGCCTCAAAAAAATCTATGACGGTCTCAAGGAGCTGAGAGATGAACTTTAACGAGTTCGAGAATCAGGCACGGCTCTACGTTATCGGTGCGCTCGAGGCGGACGAATTGGAGGAATTCGAGAACGCCCGCAAGAAATTCGGGAGAAAAGGCGAAGACTTCATCACGAAATGCTACGCGTTACATGAAGCTTTCGCGCTCAGTCTGCGTCCGGCAAAAGCCTCTGCCAACATCAAAGAACGGCTGATGGCGATGGTGAAAGCAAAGAAGGAAACTTAAAAGCCGTTCGCGGTTAGTTTGTCTCCGGGCGCGAGGGAGGCGACGATTTTTTCGAAGCGCGGATCGCCGCGCAATGGGTCCCACCACGGCTCCAGCTTTAGTTCCCCATAGCCGGTAGTGCTCGGGGTGCGAACGGCAATAGCTAGCTGTTCGCACGCTAGATCGTCATCGCCAACCCACGCTGCGATCATTGCCAGATATTTTATCAGGGCATTGCCCCGGAACGCATCTTTCTCGACGGGTAGAAGCTCGACTGCGCGGCGCCCTTCTTGCAGCGCATCTTCTTTCCGTCCTAGAGCGGCGTCGATCAAACCAAGCACGCACCATGCCGGCCCGAAATCTGGTTGAGCTTGGACGACTTTCACCTGCTCGGCGCGCAACCGCGAACGCGGCCCGCGCTTTCGCTTCATCCTTTTTCATTCGAGCGATAACAGAAAAAACAAAACGCGGCGCTCACGTCCGGTTTGCAAAAAGTGACTGCCCAGCTGGAGATGAGCAGCCAGCCGAGCGTCGTTGTCGAAAATCCATAGAATCGTGGCGAAGGCGTCGATGACTGAGCGTAAAAGGTAGCGCGAGCCTGGGGCTGGCGACGGAGCACTATCCAAGCGGGACGATGCGCAACCTTTGCTTAAGCGCGCATTGATCTGAATAAACCCGCAGCGACTGTCGCGTGCCTAGCTTTCCAGCTCGCGCAGAATGAATTCCTGCAGAAAACCGTAGAAGTTTACCTGAAAGAGACTCAGATCCCGGCGCGATCCGATGGGCGAGCGAAAATGGTCGTTCAGCTCAGTTTCGGTGAAGTTGTTTTTCGCGGCTATCACGAGGCGCGCCTGATTAAGCGCGCTCAACCAGGCGTGAGCGTGTTTGGAGGGAATCCGCAGCGTGCGGTGTACGAAGCTTTTCTCGTTGCCGTTTAATTGCTCCAGATCAGCAGCCACGGTCTGCGTCGCCGTCTGAAAAAGACGCCGCAGCTCGGGTTGCACATACAACTTCCACTCCGCACAAATCTCCGCTTCTTTTTCATATGTCGGAGGACTGAAGAGGCGTTCGTCGGCAGCGGGTACCCCGCCCGGGTCTGCGCTGGCAGGAATCTGCCGAAGCAATTCCGCCAGGAACGGGTCCAGCTCGGAGAGTTCGATCTGGTTCTTGCGCCTGCAAATTTCCATCTCAGTACACCTTCTCGAGAGTGGCGAGCAGAAGATAACCGTGCAGTTGTTGCACATAAAGTTCGGCTCGCTCGCGCATGCCGCTCCACAAGACCGATCGGCCCTTGTGATGCACTTCCAACATGTGTCTCTCTGCTTTCTCGCGCGGATAGCCGAAGACCCGTTGGAAAACCATGGTCACATAACTCATTAAATTCACAGGATCGTTGTGGACCACGACCTGCCAGGGAACATCGAGATCTTCTTCCGAACGCGCTTCTTTTTCGATTGTGGGCTCGGCGGTTGTTATGGTCCCGGCCTTCTCGTTCCACGCCGTGCTGAGCTTTCTAGTTCCTTCGATTTGCGTGACGCCCCGGTTGTCCTGCGACGGCCCGCAACTCATGTTAAGAGGCTAACATACAGCTCTCTCAGTTCAAACTGTAGTGGCGGTCTATGACCGCCGGTCAGGGTTTGCAGATTATAGGAGATTGCACTGCGTTTTCGGCGCTCACAGAGCGCCGCTACAGTCGCTCAGGATTTTTTCTTGCGCGCTCTTCATTTTGCGCGCCTCGGCTGAGGTTCGATCGTCGAATCCGTGCAAGTGTAAAAGCCCATGGACGATGTACAGCTGGATCTCGCGCGCGAGCGGATTTCCAAACACACGAGCGTGTCGCCTGGCCGTTTCAGCGCTGAGAAAAATTTCACCATGTTGAAACGTCAGCACGTCAGTCGGACCGCTTTGGCCGAGAAACTGTCGATGTAAGCCCGATATCCGACGATCGGAAATGAGCCAGACAAAAATGTTCCGCAATTTGCTCAGCTCGGTTCGTTCCCGCTTTCGGAGCTGCAAGCAGCGACGTAGGACTTTCACCGTGAATCCTTGGAGCTCAGCAACATCGACTGGGACCTTTCGCTGAAGGTTACGAACCGTGATCTTTGGTGGATTGCCAATTGCCAATTGCCAATTGCCAATTGGAGCTTTTGCGCCCCTGCTTTGTTTGGAATGATTCACGTATGAATCCTGAAGAACTGAAAGCCCGCACGAAAAAGTTCGCTCTGCGCGTCCTGAATTTGGCAGATAAACTTCCGCGTGGTCTGAAAGGCAGAGTGCTCTCGGATCAAATTGCACGTGCGGGAACCTCTGCTGCCGCAAATTACAGAGCAGCGTGCAAAGCCCGTTCGCGCGCGGAATTTATTGCAAAGATCGGCGTTGCCGAAGAAGAAGCTGATGAAGTCCAGTTTTGGCTCGAGCTGATCTCTGAAGATAACCTTTTGCCCGCGAATCGATTGACGGAGTTGCAACAGGAAGCGCGGGAGGTAACGGCTATTTTTGCAGCATCGCGCAAATCTGCGGTACGCGGCGGCAAGTAATTGGCAATTGGCAATTGGCGTTTGGCAATCCATTACGCCGGCGGTCTTTGTTCCGATTGGAAATTGCGCGTGATCAACCGTGCGCCTTTGTCGAAGGTAAAATACGCCCACGCCCATTGAATGAAGACCAGCAAGCGATTGCGGAATCCCACCAGGAAAACGATGTGTACAAATAACCACGCCAGCCAGGCGAGTCGACCTTTCAAGTGCATGAACTTTAGATCCGCGACTGCTTTGTTCCGGCCAATCGTCGCCATTGTTCCCTTGTCCCAATAACGGAAGCGTCGTGGTTTACCCCCTTGTATCATTGCGAGTACATTGCGCGCGGCGTGTCGTCCCTGTTGCATCGCGACCGGCGAGATTCCTGGCAAGGGTTCTCCAGTTTGATGCGAGAAATTCGCCAAATCACCGATCACCTGGATTTCGGGGTGTCCGGGAACAGTGAGATCGTCGTTCACAATAACGCGACCGACGCGGTCAAGGGGGGCGTCGAGAGTCTTGCCAACAAATGACGCATTGTTGCCAGCGGCCCAAATTTTCACGCGGCATGGGATAAATTCGTTGCCAACCTGCACACCAGCTTCAGTAAGATTTGTCGCCCGCGTGCTTGTCCGCACTTCCACGCCAAGGTCCACCAACTGTTTTCGTGCACTCTCCGATAAATCCTCTGGATAAGCAGCCAGCAGACGCGTGTCGCCTTCTATTAGAATGACACGCGCTTCGGATGGATTTATGTGACGAAAGTCCTTGGCGAGGGTGTGTCGGGAAATTTCTGCGATCGCGCCGGCCATTTCAACACCGGTCGGTCCACCGCCGATGATGACAAAATTCATCGCAGCCCTGCGCGCCGCTTCATCTGTGCTTTTTTCTGCATATTCGAATGCCAACAGAATCCGGCGGCGCAGCTCAATCGCGTCCTCGAGACTTTTCAACCCCGGAGCAAGTTTTTCCCACTCGTTATGTCCAAAGTAGGAATGTCGTGCGCCGGTGGCGAGAATCAGATAGTCGTAATCGATTTCCGAATCGACGGTTTTCACTTTTTTGGCCTCGATGTCCACGGCTTCAACTTCCGCAAGGATCACCTCTATGTTGCTGCATTTGCTCAGGACTGCGCGGATGGGCGCGGCAATATCGGCAGGTGAAAGTGCGGCAGTCGCGACCTGATAGAGCAGCGGTTGAAAGAGATAGTAATTCGTGCGGTCGATGACCGTGACGCGCATATTCTTGCAGGCAAGCTTTTTGGCTGCCTCGAGTCCGCCAAATCCTGCACCGACAATAATGACGCGCGGTTTTGCCGTGAACGCATTTTCCATCCCGAAATTGTAAGGCGTTTCTGTGAACTCCGAAAGCATTCGCGAGTTGACACAGACGCCCTACAAACAAAACAATTTGTTATTGCGCCCGCACGAATTATCTTTTGCCTCCCATGCCGAAGCCAATTGCGCGAAGCAAAACACGCAAGTCAGTCGCGAAACGCTTTAAAATCACAGCGCGCGGCAAAGTGTTGCGAGCGCACTCTGCGCGACGTCATTTACTTTCGGCCAAGACCGCGAAGCGTAAGCGGCGGTTAAGCAAAGCGGCCCGCGTCGACCATACCGACGTTGCTCGAGTGAAGGCAAATCTGCCCTTCGGCTAAGCTCGTTAGTCTTGTTCTAGTACTCGCCAAAATCCGGCGACGGTAACGGCCGCGAAAGACTTTGGACTTCGGAGTTGCGCGTTGCAATTCTTGCGAGAAAATTTGCTTTCCGTCAGGGGCTATGGATTGAGGACTGACAAATCCCGCCAGGGCAGGAATGCAGCAACGGTAGTCTGATCCTCCTTGCCGTAGTTCTCTGGCGGACTTTTGCCCGGTGCGGCGCGAGCAAAGACGGCCCGAGTGAACTCGAAGGAGGCACCCGCTTGTCCCATGAGTTATGAAACTGCTTAAAGTCAAAACGGCGCGCTTTTCGCAAGTGGTCGAAAAATGCGGCAGGCCGCAGGTTTATACTCTGTGGCAAAAGCCGGCTGCCGATCGTCACCTTCAGGCGCAAATAAGAAACAGTCGGGTCATGACAATTCAAAAAAGCGAGAGCGGGACGGATTTCGGAGTCGTTGACTTCAAAGGCAGAAAAGGTGCGACTTACCTCGTTTTTCCCAAGTCGCTGAAACGCTTCGCGGACAAGCGTATTATTGGAATCGACTGGGCGTTTGTGGGCGACTAGCGCTGTTAACCCGGCGGCCAGGCTAGCGCACGTTTCCCAAGCAAATGGACGTGCAAATGCGGCACGCTTTCACCTGCGTCGGATCCGCAGTTGATCACGACGCGATAACCATTCGATAACTCAAGCTTTTTCGCAATGTCGCGGGCGACCAGAAGCAATTTGCCGAGCAGCGCGCGGTCATCGTCCTTCGCATCCGTCAAACGCGCCACCACCCTTTTTGGCACAATCAGCACATGCACCGGCGCCTGTGGGTTGACGTCATGAAAAGCGATCGCGTCGTCATCCTCCCAAATAATTTTCGCCGGGATTTGTCTTGCGATGATTTTTTCGAAAATGGTCATGATGTTTCAGAGGTGGAGTATCAGTCCGTCCAGGTAAATCTGCGCAATCTGACGCTGATTCAAACCCGAAAGCTGGAACCGTCTCGGTGTATCTCGCAAAACTTTCAATGCACGGAGCAATTCAGTCGCGCAAAATCAGTCGCCGGTGTTAGCCTTTCGCGGACGAAACAGACAATTTCCTCGCGCAGCGCGTCGCAGGCGCGCGTCCACGTTTTGACACCGCGAAGGTGCTTCACGCAAGATTGAAGAGAGCAAAGCTTGAGATTATCGGCGCCGGTTGCAACCAAGGCGTTGATTCGTTTTTCCAAAAGATCAAAAAACGCGAGTTCATAACCAGTACCGGCAAGGTACGCGATGTCCAGTAACGAAACGGAAATAGGCGGCGGCGAGGGCGCAAAATGTGGCACGATCTCCTTGTAGCCGATCACTTTCAGGACGTACCGCACAGTCTGCGATAACTGGTTAAAGGCGACGACGTTTTCGTCGTTTCGCAGGTGCAGGTAAAAGGCAATGCTTTCCGTAACGTGATCCGTGAGCCACCAACTGGGATAGCCGGCTTCATCAGCGGCCCGCGTGATCGCAGCGTGCAGCCAATCGCGGCTGAACTCGAAGAGTTGCCCTGAGTTTGTGCGGAGATATGGAAATTCTTCCTTAAACGCGACCATGATTCTTGGTGATCGGCAAGTTGCGTGATCCTTGCGTCGACTTCTGTGCTGTCTCAGGCGGAAATAATTCCCGCTGGAGCGCATTAGGCTTTATGCGACGGCCCAGCGTATGAATGGCATCTACAAATTGATCGACATCCTCAAATCGTTGATATACCGACGCGTAACGCAAATAGGCGACTTCATCGAGCGCCCGAAGTTTTTCGAGCACTTTGGCGCCAATTACCGAAGAGAGTACTTCGCGTCCACCGGTTTCCAGCTCATGCACAATCTCCTCGACCATATCTTCGAGGGTAAGAAGACTGGTGGACCGTTTTTCAAACGCCTTGGCGATGCTGGCAGCAAGTTTGCGGCGGTCGAACGGTTCATGTGTTCTATTACGCTTCACCACACGGAGGTCAGAGCGTTCGATCTCCTCATAAGTAGTGAAACGATATTTACACTTTAGACATTCGCGGCGGCGGCGGATGCTCGAAGCATCCCGCGACTGACGGGAATCGATGACCTTGTCATCACGAGACCCGCACTTGGGGCAACGCATAGTGTTAAGCGGCTAATTACCACACTATAAGTTGTGGAGTCAATCCTTCTTTAATCCATTTTGCGTGTCGATTCGATCTGCGCAGCGTATTGACGCGACAACCTGCCGACGTTACCGCATTCGGAAATGCAGAACCGCAACACGCGCAGCGCAGCTTATGGCCCGTGGCTCGTCGGCTTGGGCGCCGCGCTTTGGGGCACAGAAAGCGCGTGGCGTATTCCGCTCAATGAGATTTTCGACGCAAAAGTGATCGTCTTCTGGGAGCATGTGCTCATCCTCATGATGTTCCTGCCAATCTTGATCTCGCATTTGTACGAGATTCCAAAAATCCACGCGCGCACGTGGGCCTTCCTGCTTTTCTCCGGGTTCGCGGGCTCGGCGGTTGGCACAGTCTTTTTCACCTTGGCGTTGAAATACGGGAACCCGACCGTGGTGAATGTAATCCTGAATATACAGCCCGTTATATCGACTATCGGCGCGTTCCTGCTTTTTGGTGACCGGCTTGCGCGGCAATTCTTTTTCTACGCTGGCATTGCTATGATTGCTGGTGTGCTCGTCTCTGTTGCGCATCCAACCATGATCGCAGTCTCATTCCAGCAGGCCGGCCTTAACCTCGGCACCGGCTACGCACTGATCTGTGCGCTGTTCTGGGGACTGTCAACTGTTGCTGGGCGCGGCGTGATGGTCGGTATGTCCCTTCGAGTCGCCTCCAGCATGCGCATCGTCGTTGGGCTCACCTGCATGACACTGATTCTCCTCGCCTACGGCAAACTGAACGGCGCGGCGCTCTGGCCGGTTGCCGCGCACGCGCATCCTACGAAGGCAATTGTTTGGCTGATTCTACTCGCGTCGGTCTCGGGCGGAATTCCGCTCCTAATTTATTTTCAAGGCTTGCACCTCACGCGTGCATCCACGGCAGGCTATTTCGAAATGATGCAAACACTCGCTGCCGTATGCATCACCTGGGGTTTCTTCCATGCCAGTCTTCAGCTGCACCAGGTAATCGCTGCCGTCGTCCTAATTGCTGCTGTAGCCTTGGTCCACCATGTACAACAACAGGTCGAACCTCACGCCTGATTGCGACCGTCTCCAAATCCTTCGCAGCTTTCATTCACGAGTTTTCTCTACGCTTTTCCGGGTCAGTTCGAATTCGAAATGCGTTTTCGTTCCGTCTGGATTCAGCGTCTCCCACTTTTTGCTCAGGTGATCGCGATCTTTAAAAAAGAGCTCGAGACCATTGATATGTTCCGTCCCTTTTTTCCAATTGGTGATGTCCTGAAACACGAATGTGATCGACGCGGGATTTTCTCCAAACCCTTTCGCGCGCAAGCGCGGTTGATTCCCGTCGCGCGTGTACAACGTCATCAGCAGCGAATGAACACCATCGGGATAATAAACGGCGATAAACCCCGAATTGCGTTCCAGGATAGCATGGCCGTGAGCGACGGCTTCAAACGTCGCGTGGTACGACCGACCGTTTTCCGTAAAGCTCCCCGTGCTTGTCGCGCCGGAGCCCTCGGGCAAAGGCGGACCAACCAGCCGGCTCTTGAGAGTTCAAAATCCGCATTCAACAACTCCGCTCCATGAACGCGCGCTAGAGAAAATAAGACCAACCCGATACCGGCCATTCACATAGAACAACTTTTTCCCGTCGTCAGGGAGCGCTCACCGTGGCGGTGACGCTTTCCCATTCCGCCGTCAGGCGGGCAAGATCGTGGGTCAAAGCGGAGAGATCGCGATTGATCGCGGTGGCGCGACCACCCGGTGTGTAAGCCGCTGGATCTTCCAGCGCCGCGGCTAGTTCTTTCTGTTGTCCTTCCAATGCCGCGATTTTCGTCTCGAGTTCGCGCACCCGCTTTTCTTTTTCGCGTCTCGCTTTGGCAATCGCATTACGCGATTCCGCTTCCAAGCGCTTTTGCGCCTTTTGTTTTCTTAAACTCGAGCCGGTTTGCTTTCTGCCGTTCGCCACGCCGGAGTTAGTCGCCGTGGCGACACCGTTGACCTCTGACGCATCGGGGCTCGCGGTCAGGGCCGTCCGCGCCGACGTGGCTTTTGATTTGTCTAGGTAGTAATCATAATCGCCGGGGTAGAATGTCAGTTTACCACCCGTGCCGTTCGCACCCACGGTTACGTGCAGGACGCTTGTAGCGATAGCGCGGATAAAATGAACGTCGTGACTAATAAAGATGAGCGTCCCGTGATATTGCTTGAGCGCGCCGATGAGGGCATCGATCGAGCCGACATCAAGATGCGTCGTGGGCTCGTCCATGAGCAGAAGGTTCGGCGGATCGAGCAATAGCCTGACAAGGGCCAGCCGCGACTTTTCGCCACCGCTCAAAACTGCGACGGTCTTAAAAACATCGTCCCCGCGAAACAAAAAAGAACCGAGCACAGTGCGCGCGGTTTGTTCGGACACGGGATTGGGCATGTCGCGTGCGCTGTCAAGAACGGTATGGCCCGCGTTGAGGACGTCGATTCGGTTCTGTGAGAAATAACCTGTGCGCACATTATGTCCGAGTTCGCGCACGCCATGCTGCACGGGCAACACCCCGCTCAGCAACTTGAGAAGAGTCGATTTCCCCGCGCCATTCGGGCCGACAAGCACGGTGCGTTGACCGCGCTCGGCATGATATTGCATTCCGCGATAAACAACGAGGTCGCCGTAGGCGTGATCGACATCTTTCAACGTGATCACGCGTAGGCCGCTGCGCACCGGTTGCGGGAAATGGAACTTGATCGTTTTTCCGCGCGCGACCGGGGCCGCGATTTTTTTCATGCGATCGATCTGTTTCAACTTGCTCTGCGCTTGCGATGCTTTGGTTGCCTTGGCGCGAAATCGATCGGCAAACAATTGCAGCGACGCGATTTCTTTCTGCTGATTTTTGTAAGCGGCGAGCTG
>WNFY01004677.1_pt1 | contig 38380 bp, 36 predicted proteins | sample 5400091 | NCBI WGS metagenome assembly WNFY01 (sample SAMN13153364, study PRJNA577476) | soil metagenome | isolation source: 60 cm soil or saprolite under grassland replicate 1 | place: USA:California | collected 2016-06-15 | reverse complement strand
CGCTCGCTCAGGAACGCGGCGTCGCAGTGATTGTTAATCGGCCATTTGGAGCAGGGGATCTCTTCGGCAAAGTGCGCTCAAAACCGCTCCCGGATTGGTCGGCCGAATTTGATTGCCGATCTTGGGCGCAATTTTTTCTGAAGTGGATCGTTGCCAATCCAGCTGTAACCTGCGCCATCCCAGCGACTGACAAAGCGCGCCATCTCGAAGACAATATGCAGGCAGGAATCGGTCGGCTTCCTGATGCAAAGATGCGCCAGCGAATGGTCGAATCTGTGGCGTCGCTCTAAGCGCATTGCCTGGACAAGATCTTTGCCCGTGGTGCGCTAATCCTCGCGCGTAAGTAACTAGATACCAGAGCTATAGGTTCGAACGGAAAATTTAGTGTTTTGTTAAAAAAATCGCTTGCAGAAGCCGCCAAAATGATCGATATGACGCGCTCTTTATGCGAAAAATATTCCCCCTCCTAATTATCCTCTCTTGCGTCGCGTTTTATCCACGTCCTGCTGAGGCGTTGATCATGTCCGCGGCAAAACCAAAGTTTGCTTACAAAGATGTTTCCGGCAAAAAACAGTCGGTTGAGGTCGTGGACAAATATCAGCCGAAAAAAATTGTCCGCCCGCTTGCCAAAATCGATTCCAAGATTGACCCGAAACTGTGTCGCGCTGCCACGATTGCCCAGGAACGCGCAAATGCCCACTCGCATTCCCTGTGCTGGCGATTCGTGAAAGAGGCGCTCGTTGCTGCCGGAGTGGTTCGCTCGCGTCCGACAACGCTATTGGCAAAGCAAGCCGGGAACGAACTCGTGAATAATTACGGGTTCAAGAAGCTTCCGGTTTCTGATCCGTACCAAGCGCCGGTCGGCGCCGTGCTGGTTTATGGCGCCAAGCGCGCGGCTGGTCACGTAGAGATTCGCACCCAGGATGGGTTCGCGAGCGATTTTCGCTCAAAGACGCCATCGCGTCGTCCGTTAATCGGCGTCTTCGCGAAGGCATAGGCGGTTCGACTCGGTCTAACGTTCCGAATCTTGCCGACTCGCGACGATTCGAGCGTCCAAATTCTGCGCTGGAAAATTGTCCAGCGGCGCTGGAATCTTTGCTGATGATTCAACCGATCCGCCTCGCGATGTGGTCGGGCCCGCGAAACATCTCGACCGCGATGATGCGCGCATGGGGAAATCGGCCGGACGCGTTCGTTGTCGATGAGCCGTTTTACGCGTATTATCTGAAAGCGACCGGCAAGAAACACCCCGGCGCGGATAAAGTGATCGCGACCGGGGAGACGGATTGGCGAAAAGTTGTCGCGCAGCTGACCAGCCCCCTCCCAAACGGCAAGCTCATTTTTTTCCAAAAACAGATGACACATCATCTCCTGCCGGAGGTGGACCGGGAATGGCTTGCCAGCGTCACAAATTGCTTTCTCATACGCGATCCGCGCGAAGTGATTTCCTCCTATGTCAAGAAGCGCGAGGAGCCAGCGCTGGAAGATCTCGGGTTTGTGCAACAGACGGAACTGTTTAATTTTGTCCGACAACGCATGAATGCGGCTCCCCCGGTTGTGGATGCAAAAGACGTGCTGCAAAATCCCGAACGAATATTGCGCCTGCTTTGCGAAGCAGTCGGTGTCGAGTTTAGCGAATCGATGCTTTCTTGGGCGCCGGGCCTGCGCGAAACGGACGGGATCTGGGCGAAGTATTGGTATGGCGAAGTGGCAAGATCGCCGTCGTTTCAGCCATATCGACGAAGGCACGTCGAAGTGCCAGCGCACTTACGGGAAATCTACGATCGTTGCCGCGAATGTTACCAAAGGCTGTATGAACATCGCTTGCATTGAACCGCGGATGCTGCGGGCGATAGAGAAGCCAGAGCCTCATTTCCAAAATAGGGTTCAGCCACTAAACTGGGAAGATTAGTGTTCATTCGTGTGCTTCCGTGGTTAGCTTTTTCGTTTGATGTTGCAGAAATTCGATGAGCGAAATAGCGACCTGATCGTCAATATCAACGGACAACTGGTGCATCGTGACAAAGCAGGGGTCAGCCCGTTCGATTCGGCAGTGCAAGGCGGCGACGCAGTTTGGGAAGGGTTGCGCCTGTATGACGGTCGAATTTTCAAGCTCTACGAACATCTCGACCGGCTGGAGCGGTCGGCGCGCGCCTTGTCGTTCGCCGAAATTCCGCCGCGCGAGAAAGTCATCGAGCAGATCAAACGCACGCTCGCGGCAAACAAGATGCGAGACAGCGTCCACATTCGTCTCACGCTCACCCGCGGCGCGAAGATCACCTCAGGGATGGACCCACGCCTGAATCAGAGCGGGCCAACGTTGATCATTCTCGCCGAACACAAATCTCCCGTGTACTCAAAAAGCGGTCTCAAATTGATCACCGCAACGGTGCGCCGGCCGCCGCCAGAGGTTCTCGACGCACGAATTCATCATGCGAACCTGCTGAACTCGATTCTGGCGAAGATAGAAGCAAACAACGCCGGCGCGGACGATGCGCTCATGCTCGATACGTGCGGTTTCGTTGCGGAGACAAACGCAACCCATGTGTTCATCGTGCGCAACGGCGATCTTGCGACCAGCCGCGTCGTGGCGTGCCCTGACGGAATTACCCGCGCGACCGTTGTCGAGATTTGTGCCTCCGAAAAAATCCGGTGCGTCGACACCGATTTGTCAGTTGTCGATGTTTACGATGCTGATGAGACGTTTTGCACGGGAACAATGGGCGAACTTGCCGCCGTAACAAAGGTCGACAATCGCGTCATCGGTGACGGCAGAGTCGGCGCGATCACACAACGCTTGAGCGATCTGTACGCCCAGCGCACCGAGACTGAAGGCGTACAGGTCGTTCATCTGTAGCGTGATGTAGCGCATGCGTCCTCGCTTCCGATTTTCCCGCGGCAAGCCCGGAGCTTGCGCTACTCTATGACGGCCACTGCCGCCGCCGCCTTACCGCCCATCGTCCCAGGTTTTATTTTGAAAGGAAACCCGCCCCGATCCTTTCTCGAATGCTTCGAAGTGCGCCGGGTTTTGCTGATAGTATTTCTGGTGATACGTCTCGGCCGGATAAAATTTCATCGCCGGAAGAATTTCGGTCACGATCGGTTTATCGAATTTGCCCGAGCCCGCGACCTTTGCCTTTGACGCTTCGGCGATGTTCTTTTCCTCATCGTTGCCATAAAAGATCGCAGCGCGATAACTTGGCCCAATATCGGTAAACTGCCCGTCCGCCTGCGTCGGATCGATTTGTCGCCAATAAATGTCGAGCAACTGATCGTACGAAATTTTCTCCGGATCGTACGTGATTTCGATTGATTCTCGGTAGCGCGGCGGGTTGAATGCACCAAAAACAGCCGCCAGCGAAAATCGCGGTCTTGATTGCTGGAGAAGGCGAATTTTCGGCGCGACCAGCACCACTAAGAGATACTACTGCAACGGTAAAAAGCAGGGCAAAAACTGAGATTCTTTTCATGATTGTCGATCTTAGACAAAGCTGCCGGTGGTTTGTTTCGGCTTTTTTGGGCTTGTTGAGATAGCAACTGCGTAGTTTTCTCCCAGCGTGCTCGTAGGCGAGGTTAAAGTAGCTTACCGCCCCGAAGAGTTTCGGGGCTCTCCGCTGATCGAACTCGATTCGGTAACCGACCGGCTCGATCCGGAGAAAATCTTCGGACGCAACGCGCCGTTGCACGTCGATCTTGGCTGCGGCGACGGCTCGTTCATTTGCGCGCTGGCAGAACGCATGCCGGAGAGAAGTTTTCTCGGAATCGAGCGGTTGCTTGGCCGAATCCGCAGCGCCGCGCGAAAAGCCGCCGCGATGGTTGGCAATGTGCGCGTGCTGCGCATGGAAAATTCGTATGCGGTGCGTTATTTGTTGCCGGCCGGGTCAGTGGAAACATTTTATCTCTTGTTCCCCGATTCATGGCCAAAACGCCGCCATTGGCGGCGGAGGATCGTAACTGGAGAATTCTTACGCGCGATCAGCCAGGCACTGGCTGAAAATGGAAGATTCCTCATCGCGACCGATCACCTCGATTATTTTCAAGAAATCGAACGGATCGCGCGAGCAAATCCCGATTTCACGATGGCTTCTCCAAGGGCCGGAGATCTGCCGCTCACGAAATTTGAGCAACAATTTTGCGCGGAAGGCGCGATGATTCATTGGCTTGAGCTCCGAAAAGTTTCGCCGGTGAGATAACTCTGTGCTTCCCAACCATTGCGGCCAAAGCGCACTGTTACCGCGCCCATTTGGTCCTGGCGAAAGAGTTTGATGCCGCGGGTTCGCAAATCCTCGGCCCAGTTGTCGCTGATTCGTTCGGTCGGAGGGAAATCGCGCGAAGTGGCAATGATCAGGCGCGGCTGCACAACATCGAGAAAACGTCCGGAGCAGGAATTTCCAGAGTAATGCTGTCCTTTGACGACGATGTCACTGTGGAGATTCAAACCGGAAGACAGCAGCGCGCTTTCGGTTTCCACGCCACTGTCCGACATGAACAAAACCGATGTCGATGGAGCAATGGATACCTGAATAACATGTGCCTGGTCGTCCGCTCTCCTTGCAGAAAATATTCGTGGCGGAAAAAGGACATGGGCGACGACGTCGCGCGACAAGCGGAAATTGTCTCCGGCGGTCAAATCGTTTGGCTTGACTCCGCATTCTTGGAGCAGGCGCTGCAATCGACGATGAATACTCGAGCGATCTGGCGCCGGATTATCGATCACCCGGACGCGGGGATAATCGTGCAGCAATTCCGCTGCGCCGCCAAGATGGAGCGAATCTCCGTGCGTTAGAACCAAACCATCGAGCCGGTTTACTCCCGTCCAATGCAAATACTCGCGAACAACGTCTTCGTAGCTCCGTTCGCTCCCACAATCGAATAACCAGTTTCCACCTTCTGTCCGCAGATGAACAGCCGCGCCGGCGCCCAGGTCCAGCACGATAATCTTTGCCATGAGCTTTTCGGGCCAATGCGGTTGGGCGACGTAAAAATGTCCGCCGGGAAGTTGCGCCAGCAGTTGCACGATCCCAAGAACAAGCTGGCCCAGAAGCCAGTTGGCATTATTGAAGACTATCGCGAGCCATGTCAGCAGCGGCGTGGCGAGAAGGGAAAGGAGAGCGATCGCGAGAATAAAGAAGGTAATCGGAACGACCACGAGGTTCGCGAACAATGAAATCGGCGTAACGATATGAAAATACCAAAGGATGAATGGCAATGAGCCGATCCAGGCGGCGAGCGAAACAGAGGCTCCGCGGCAGAGCCATTCAAAACCAAGCTGCGCAAAGCGCCTTGGCCCACGCAGTAAACTTCGAGGCAAAAAAGGATCGGGCGCGCCCCATCGCTGTAAGAATCCAAAAAGAGGATCGGCGAACAATATGATCGCACCCACCACTGCGAACGAGAGTTGGAAGCCGGTCGAAAAGAGCTGGTTCGTATTCCAGCACAGAAGAAAAAAAGCGGCTGCTGCCAGACTGTTGAGAACAAAAACTTTTCGGTCGAAAAACAAACCGCCGAGGAGAATCGAAGCCATCACCGCGGCGCGCACACTGGAAACGTGCAGGCCGGTGACCGCTGCATAAAAAAAGAGTAACGGAATAATAAGCGTGGCCGCCCATTTGCGCGACAGTCGCGCGAGCGTTGCAAGCATCCACAAAAGTGTCGCCACGATTCCTACGTGCAGACCGGCGACAGCGAAAAGGTGAAGTGTGCCAGTTTGTTGAAACGGCTCTTCGATGTCCTCAGGCGTTTCATGCCTGAGACCGAGGACGATTCCGCTGAGAAAACTTCTTACTTCCGGCGCGTCATCCAACCCGCGGCAAAGTGCGTTTTGCATCCATAGCCGGGACTTCTGCGCTGCGCGCAAAATTGGGTTTCCACCGCCGTGCCTGATCAGCGCGCCGGCGCCAGATATGCGCGCATATCGAATTCGCCTGGATTTCGCGGAGGCGCGATTACTTCTGCCTTTCCGAAAAGCCTCAATTCATCGCCGAATTCTGGATTACTCCGCCAGCGGACCTGCCAGACCGCGCGTGTCGGTTGTTTCCTGTTTTCGAGTTCAATTGACTCGAGCTTGAGCAGGAACGTCGCAAATTTGTTCGGTCCGATCTTGGGCTCACTGATGACGAAGCCGGTCGCTGTGACAATTCGTGGCCGGTTGCCAAGCTCCGCAGCAAGCTGCTGCCCGTCAGTGTTGCTGGTTCGCAAGCCGTGCAGCAGGAAGAAGCCAGTCCCGACGGTTACATAGGTCGCGATTAGGCGCGGCCAACACAGGAGAGCGACGGCGCAGAGGACGATGATTATCGCAGCTGCCACCAGCGCGGAGGAAGAGAGCGGGAAGAAGTCTGCCAGAATAATTCCCAGGCCGGCCATTGCCGTCAACCCGACGAATGGTTGACGCGGCGCATTCAGCTTCATTGCCCCGCTTTTCGTTTATTTTGCGGCAACAATGCAAGTCCCTTCCAGAGACTCAACTAAGATCGGTGACCTGGCACGAGAAGCACCGGACGCGCACTCCGTTTGAGCACGCCTTTGGTCGTGCTGCCCACGAGCAAGTTATACATCGCGCCGTGTCCGTGAGTGCCCATCACAATCAAATCGGCTTTAAGAACATCCGCCGGATTCAAAATTTCTTCGGCCACCGCTCCAGTCGGCTCGTGCGAAGTGGCCTTGATGCCGTCTTGAGCGATTTCTTTTGCCAATCGGGACGAGGATGCGTTTATATTCGCGCGTTCGAGCTTAGTTGTCGCGGCATCTAATCTCAAGACAGTAGGATGACGGGTAGTGGCTCAGTTTGGAAGTAACCCAATCGGGAACTTTAGCTGAGTGGCAAAATGGTATGTGACCTCAGGATGTGCGAGGCTGGTGACATGAACACCCCAAACTTCATCAGCCTTCCCAGCGGGCGCATAATTGACCTTGATAAGCTTGCCTACATTTCCGCAGCCAAAGAAAGCCTTCCTGGAATACGGTTTTCTTTCGGCGCTCAATTTAATGAGATGGGTGCTGCCGATGCAGCCGTTGTCTTGGATGCGCTCGACGCGCGCGGCGCAGATACGACCGAACTACGAAAAAAAGCCGGTATAGCAAAGCACTAAAATCCAGCGGGATTTACAGGAGCGCCAAGATTTCATCCAACGACCAAACGTGATCGCTGACGCCCGCTTTCATTGCGGGCGTGACGCGGAGATATTACATTCCGAAAAATCTTGTCCTGATATTCGGAACAAGCGCGTCCAAGTCGACAAGCAGTTTGTCAAATCGTATTGCGCGATACCCCGGTCATGCGCGAGATCGAGCGCATGGAATTGCCTTCGACCAACGCAGCCAAAATTCGCCCACGCTGCTCAGTGCTTAGCTTGTTCATACGGGCATTAGGCTTGCCCGCCTAAGCATTGTCACCGATTTTTTTTGTGCTTTGCGCGTCGCCCCGTTTGACGAAAAGATCCTCTGAGGGCTGTGGTTTCGGATTCGGCGGTGCTTTCTCCACCGTTTCCGGCGACCGGGAAAAATCACGGTCGTAGGCCTTCATCATATCGTTCGTCGTTCCTGACCGGAGCGTCTTTTTGACTTTGTCGATCTCAAGCATTTTGGAATTTTGGTACGTGTTCTCGCTCGAAAGTAAATCCTTCTTTTGAAATCCAGCGGAATGCTCTGCTTTTCGTAAGCAGGGCGACATGGATTCTGCCCCCTACGGTGGCAATTGACGATGAAAATCCTTGCGCTTTTATCATTACGTCTATCAGGAAGTAGACGAAGTCGATTCCTGCTTGTTCAGACAGGCTTCCCACGTCAGAAAAGATACGGGTTACACCGCCTTGGTCGTTTCCGAAGATGCTGTACTTCTGATCGTAAAAATCCGGCTTCGCAAGGTTAAGTTCGGCATTATCAGCATGCGCCTTGGCCTGTATTTCGTCGTGATATAGGTTGAGCATATCGACCGTGCGCTGCCTAAGTGAGCAGTATGAAGGCCAATCAATGCCGTTTACGACACGTTGGATTACGTCGTATTGGCCGCCGAAAATCACATTAAATTCGCCTCTTTTTACTGCATCCTGAATGTCACACTTAAATTCCGTGGTCACCCTATCGTAGCTGAGTGTTAATCGCCATAATTCTGGTTCGCGGAACTCAGTTGAGTAGCCGGATAAAATTACTTCCATAGTGGGGCGCATCCACGCGTCGGGAATCTCCGCTTGATATACTCCCTGAATAAATTCGCCGAGTTTATCTGCGAGCCACTTCATATCATAGGAACCGGTGTGCTCCATGATCTCCGCTTGCGTTTTAAACTTTTCGACAAGATTCCAAATGGTTGTATTCCCAACGCGCGAAGCACCCGCGAAAAGCAGACACGCTCTCATCGGTTCCAGATCGTAAAGTTTGGTAACGCTTGGTAGCTGATCGACCGGCATGCTCTGCGCTTTTTCCCATATTTGACGCGCATTTTGTAATAGTGTGATCCCGTCAGCGTCCTTTTTTATTTCACCAGTTGGTTCAAAAAACGTAGCCGCTATGGCGGCTGGAAATACTAAGTCCGCGCTTGTAGTTGCTAGGCTATCGCAGCCAACGAGGATAAAATCTCTCGCTGCTAGCGCGACAATCGTTGTCACGGCTTTCCCCACCGCGCTATAGCTGCGCGGCGCGCAATTTCCGCTCGTCTGTCTGCCGACAAATTCGCTGCTCGTGCCTTGCCGCCCCTGCTGCCGCCCAGCTTGCCAAGAATAGATGCTGCTTCGCTGCGCAGTCTTTTTTCGTCGGCTTTTGACAGCCCCAAACCAGCGTTTTGTGGAATCGGTTGGCCGGTCGAAAGGGCAACAATCCGAGCTGCATTCTGGTTCAAATCGCCGGTAGCCTTTTTCTTGCGTGATCGGGCAGGCATGACGCAATATGCTTGAACGAGCAGGGATTGGCAAGGGCACTTTCATATATTATTTTTCAAACCGAGCCATTGCCGGATGACGATTCTGCGAAGCCCCTGAATCAGTCGCTTCGACAGCCTCCTGCGCGCCAAAGCCGCTACGGCGGCGAAGCGAGTCTTGCCCACCAACGCAAAATCTGGTGCAGAGTCTGCGGGCACGCCCTATTTTTGCTTATGCACGATTTGTTTGCCAGGGAAGAGCCCGACGCCGCCGCGAAGATCGACAGCGCTGCGTCGCTCGCTACGCGGATGCGCCCGCGCTCCCTCGAAGAATTCGTCGGCCAGGAACATATCCTCGGGCCGGGAAAACTTTTGCGCCGGGCAATTGAAGCGGATCGTTTGCCGTCGGTGATTTTCTCCGGGCCGCCCGGCAGCGGAAAGACAACGCTTGCTCGGATTATTGCGGAGATGACCCATGCAAAATTCATTCGAATTAGTGGCGTCGAAAGCAACGTCGCGGAAATGCGTCGCGTCATCGCTGCGGCGACGAATCGCCTCCGCACTTCGGGGCAAAAGACGATTTTATTTATTGATGAGATCCATCATTTCAACAAAGCGCAACAGGACATTCTTTTGCCTGACGTTGAGACTGGAAACCTCCGGCTCATCGGCGCGACTACGTACAACCCCTTCTTTTATGTAAACAGCGCTCTCGTGTCGCGGTCGCAGGTTTTTCAACTTGAACCGCTCCACGTCGAGCAACTCGAACAATTGATCGATCGCGCATTGACCGACAAAGAGCGTGGCCTCGGAAATTACAACGTTAAGATTGACAAGAACGCGCGCCAGCATCTGGCGAAGCTCAGCGACGGCGACGCGCGCAAATGTCTAAATGCGCTTGAAATTGGGGTGCTGACGACGACGCCTGACTCTCGTGGCGTGATTCATTTCATTATCTCGGTCGCGGAAGAAAGCATTCAGCGGAAAGCGGTCGTCTACGATCGCGCTGGCGACGCGCACTACGACACAATCAGCGCGTTTATCAAAAGCATGCGCGCTTCCGATGAAAAGGGCGCCATGTACTGGCTCGCGAAAATGCTGCATGCCGGCGAGGATTTCCGTTTTATCGCTCGCCGTATCGTTATTTTCGCGAGCGAAGACATAGGTCTCGCTGATCCAGAAGCGCTGCCGCTCGCCATCGCCACGCAACAAGCGGTGGAATTTGTCGGATTGTCTGAAGCGCGAATTCCGCTGGCTCACGCCACCGCTTACATGTGCCGGGCGGCGAAAAGCCGCGAAGCTTACGACGCGCTCAACGCCGCAACCGAAAAGATTGAAATGGAGCAAACCAAGCGCGTCCCGGAGCGCCTTAAGAATAAGCATTTTCCGGTAAATCCGGAACGGTAGAGCGCGGCTACCGCGAATGTCCTCGCAGAGATCGAACAGGTAGGGGCGGTTCACCGAACCGCCTGGGCGATTGAGGTCAATCGCCCCTACCAAGCCCCAGCGAAACTGGCATTTTATGCTTGTATAGAGGGAAAGAGATAATCACAATGTTCGCCTGGTGAACGCGGAAGTCGGGGAGGAGAGTCTAGGTGAGCCGCGTCAGTTCGCGACTACGCGCTGGAGCCTAATCCTTTCCGCTGCCAACTCGGAGAGCGGAGAGCAAGAAGCGCGCACCGCGCTCGACGACCTTTGCCGAACTTATTGGCGGCCCGTTTTCTCGTTTGTCTGCCGGCGCGGCTATTCAATGGAGGATGCGCAGGACCTCACGCAGGATTTTTTTGTGAAGATACTGGGCCGTAACTGGCTGCAGCACGCTGACCCCAATCGCGGCCGGTTCCGTTCGCTCTTGCTCAAGTCGCTCGAGAATTTTCTGGTTAACGCCGCTGAGAGAACTCATACCCGCAAGCGCGGCGGCGACGTGGAATTTATTTCCTGGGACGATTGGATGGCGGAGGCGCCATCGCAATTATCCATCTCGGCTCAAGCGCTCGACTCATTGGTGCCGGAGCGGCTCTTCGACCTTAGCTGGGCCGTGACGGTGGTAGAACAGGCGCTTCGACGCCTCCGCGAAGAATGCGAAAGTAAAGGCCGGCGCCGGCTTTTCTACGCGTTAAGCGTCCACCTCACAGAGGAGCGCGATGAGGTGTCGTACGCCAATCTTTCGACTGCGCTGGGGATTGCCGAGAGCGCGGTGAAAAAACAGCTGCATACTATGCGGCAACGTTACCGATCGTTGCTGCGCGATGAAGTCGCGCACACGGTAACCGACCCCGCGGAGATGGAAGACGAGATCAGGTACCTGTGTGCGGCCCTGGCCGCCGGGACCGGGTAACTCTGATGAAAAATTCGGACGGACTTCCTAATTTGCTCCCGAATGCGACCAAGAACCCGGCAAAATGCGAGAAGTGCGGCGCAACCATGCGACTCGAAACCGGGGTCTGCCCAAGTTGTCTCTTACGCGAAGGACTGGGAATTGTTGGCGACGTGTCGAGCGCGGCTTATGAAAGCGTCCTCGCTGAAGCCGATGTGCCGGATACGCAATGGCACCTGGGCAACTACGAAATTCTCAACGAGATCGCGCGCGGCGGCATGGGCGTGATTTATCGCGCCCGGCAACGACACTCCCGCAGGATCGTCGCCGTAAAGCGCGTCTTGAGTTACCAGGCCGATTCGCACGAGACGCTCGAGCGTTTCCGACGCGAAGCCGAAGCAGTAGCCAGCCTTGATCATCCGAACATTCTTCCGATTTACGAGGTGAGCGAAAGCGAGGACGGCCTTCCGTTTTTCAGCATGAAATTCGCGACGGGTGGAAGCGTGCGTGACGCGGGATCTTCTCTTCGTTACGAACCGCGAAAGTGTGTGCAACTGATGGCAAAGGTAGCGCGTGCTATCGAGTACGCCCACGGCCGGGGAATTCTCCATCGCGATCTCAAACCTGGAAACATTCTGCTCGATGGTCGGGGCGAACCACTGGTGAGTGATTTTGGTCTGGCAAAATGGCTGAGCGCAAACAAAGACCTTACGAAATCGCTGACTACTTTCGGAACCCCCGGTTACATTGCACCTGAACAGGCCGAGGACGCAGCCGCCGATCTTACCCCGGCGGCAGATGTTTACAGTCTCGGCGCGATTCTCTTCGACTTGTTGACTGGCCGGCCGCCGTTTTTGGGCTCAAACGCACTTTCCGTTATTCGGCAGACCTCGGAAACGCCGGCACCGAAATTGCGCTCGCTCGCACGTTCACACAACCGGGATTTGGAAACCGTTTGTGCACGCTGTCTCGAGCGCGATCCAAAAGCGCGCTACCAATCCGCAGGAGATCTCGCGGCTGATCTGGAGCGCTGGCTCGACGGACGTCCAATCGTCGCCCGTCCGGTCTTAGCGCCCACGCGGCTCTGGCGCTGGTCGCGGCGCAACCCGGTACTGGTTGGAACCGCTGTGGCCTGTCTTCTTTTGGGAGCGGGAACCATCTGGATGTTCCGGGGCGAAGCGACGCGAACGCCGCAACGCTCCAGCCTTCCAAATGAAGCTGCGCTCTCGCCGCAGGAAGCAGCAGAGCGTTCGCAACTGCGCGCGGCGCTTTTGGTCGTGCCAAGCCTAAAGGAAGACATAGCGGAGATGCACATCAATACTGGACAAGCCTCGCAATGGGAACGGGTTTACGCCGAGCTCGCAGCGCGTTTCCATCTCGACGAGAAATCGCTCCCCAATAAATTAAAAAGAGTTGCAGAGGCGGTTAGACGCGATCCAGATGCGCCTATTTTCGAGCGACTCGCCGCCAATTATCTCCTGAGTGATTTTGTAGAAGCTGAACGGCTATCGGTCACCGCAGCAGAAGAGGCGCGCAAAGCTCAACCGAGCAAAACAGCGGATATAATCCAGCCCCTGAAACTGGCAGGCATATCAGCCTTCAGAGCTGGTGAATTCGCCCGCGCCATGGATCACTTGCGCGATGCAGAGAAGCTGACAGATCGCGCGCGTGATGCAGAGGCGTGGGCCGATGCTCAGTTCGTGATAGCCGGGGTTACATACACCTACGGCGCCGGAGACTTTATCGAGGCTGAAAAGTTACTCCGCAACGTTGTGGAGGTGCGCACCTCCGTGCTCGGGCCGGAGCATCGCGAAACACTCAAGGCCCGGTGCGGTCTGGCGGCGTGTTTAATAATGCAAAGCAAGTATATCGAAGGTGAAAGGGAGTATCGAAACATACTCGCCTTGAACGAGAAAATACTGGGGCCAGAACACCCCGAGACGCTTTTCAGCCGCTGGGACTTGGCGCAAGCGCTAAGCCAATTCAATCCCGCCGCGTCGTTGACGGAAGAGCGGCGCCTCCTGCAACTCAGGGAAAAGGTGCTCGGGCCGGAGCATCATGAAACCATCAGGACGCGCGTGGCGCTTACTACTAACTTGGCGAACATGGGTCAGTGGCTAGAGGCGATTGCAGAAAAGCGCAAGGTGATAAAGGTTCAGGAAAAAGTATTTGGACCTGAAGAGCCCGAGACGCTCAACACATTAGTGAACCTCGGTGAGAACCTGGGGGATGTCGGCGATTATCCAGCAGGCGAGGAGATATTGCGCGAGGTTCTCAGGCGCGGCGGGAAAAGGCTTTCACCGGCGGGTGGCGTTGGGCAGCGTTGTCGCAGCACGTTGGCATTTATGCTTGCAGCCGAAGGCAAGCATGCAGAGGCCGAAGTGGTAGCCCGCGAGGTCGTAACGAGCCAGGACACGACCGTGGGCGCTGAGCTATCAGGCACGACCCGCAGCGACCTCGGCGCGATCCTGGACACGCAAGGGAAGCACGAAGAAGCAGAAGCGCAGATTCGACAGGCGTTGCGCGCAAACGAGAAATCGCACGGCCCCGAGTATAGCGATACTCTAGAGAGTCGCGGTCGTCTCGCCAGGAACCTTTGGTGCCAGGGGAAATATAATGAGGCCGAAGCGCAACTTCGGAAATTAATAGCAGTGAACGAAAAAGTACTGGGGGCGAAAACCTATCTTTTCGAGAACAATGTGACATTTCCGCTCTTCGACGTCCTCACGCCGTTCACGAGCAAAACACTTTTAGCCAACACACTCAGGGATCAACGGAAGTACGCCGAGGCTGAAGCTCAATACAAAGAGATCAGGATAAACGAAGCGAGGATGTTCGCAGAGCGAGCTGCAAAAGCTGCCACCAAAGGTCCGGGAGTAACTGATCCTTTACACGCCCAAATATATGGCGCTTTCTTGACTGAGCTCGAAAGCGGTCGTCCAATCGTTTTAACCGAGGCCAAATTCCACGATAGCTTGGTGGCGCGAAGCAGCACGATTCAAGGGACATCGCGCTAGCTTGGGCGTGCGTTTGAATTGAAATTTCCACCTTGCCGATGCGCTTCGGTTTTGTGACGCAAATTAATTGGGAACTTCGCCTTTCCTTTCCTGTATAGACTAATGAAATGAAAACAGCCAACCAAGATTGCACCTCATACAATTCAAAAATGTGACTTATACAAAAAATGAAAACAAGAACTATGACAACCCTACAGTTAAGAAAATCCAACGGACGCCCGCCTTGGCGGCGCGTTTTTTTCGTCATCGCGCTCGCGCTTGGATGCTTTGCGTTTTCGCCGCAAGCGCGAGCCATTTGTCAACAAGGCTGTGACCTCGCCAACTTCAACACCTTCCTGGGTGATGACGCGCTGAATAGCAACACAACCGGCTCCGGTAACACGGCAGTCGGTTGGCAAGCGCTCATTAGCAACACAACCGGCGGCAGCAATACGGCCATCGGTTCGGGTGCGCTCCAATTCAACACAACCAGCTTCGCCAACACCGCCATCGGTGGTGTTGCGCTCGAATTCAACACCACCGGCTTCGGCAACACAGCCATCGGTGATGGGGCGCTCGTCAACAACACCACCGGCTTCGCCAATACGGCCATCGGTAACACTACGCTCGTTAGCAACACAACCGGAAGCAACAACATTGCCTTGGGCGTGCAAGCCGGTATGAACCTCACCACGGGCGGTAACAATATCTATATCGGCAACGTTGGGGCTGCGCGCGAGTCCAACAGAATCCGCATTGGCACCAATGGGACTCACACGAACACCTCCATCGCTGGCATCAGCGGAGTGACTGTCGCAGACGGCGTGGGCGTCATTATCGACGCGCGCGGACACCTGGGCACGGTCGTTTCCTCGGCACGTTACAAGGAAGCCATCAGACCGATGGACAAGGCAAGCGAGGCAATCCTCGCGCTCCAGCCGGTAACCTTCCGCTACAAGCACGAACTTGACCCCGGCGGCATCCCGCAATTCGGCTTAGTAGCTGAGCAAGTGGAAAAGGTGAACCCCGCTTTGGTTGCTCGTGATGACCAAGGCAAGCCTTACACCGTGCGTTATGAAGCGGTGAACGCGATGTTGCTGAACGAGTTTCTTAAAGCACATCGCAAAATAGAGCAGCAAGAGGCGACTATCGCCCAGTTGAAGGAGGAGATGGAAACTGTCTCCGCTCGTCTAAAAGAGCAAGATTCGAAAATCCAGAAAGTGAGCGATCAACTCGAACTGAACAAGGTTGCGCCGCAAGTCGTCCTTAACGCTCGGTGAAGGTAGTGGCGGTTCACCGAATCGCCGGGCGATTGACGTAAATCTGCCCTTATCAGTTCACGATCAGTCGCCACGCCTCACCGCGTGGCGGCTTTTTGTTTTACCCGGGCGCAAGGTGGATCGAGACCTCCGGGATCGATGGTAAACAGGATCTTCACCACAAAGAACACGAAGAGCACGAACAGAAACCGGACAAGATTTACAGGATTTTTCCTCTGTTCCTGGGTTCCTGATTATTTTTGGGAACTTCGCCTTTTGTTTCCTGTAGGAACCAGTGAAAGGCCAGAAATGATTTCTCACGACGAGAAGTCAAAGAAGGCCAAAACAACAGAAAGAAAATTAGTTTATGAAAAATTCAAACATTACCAAAAACCGCATGCCAGTGGCTCTGCTACTCGTGTTAGCGGCTGCCATTATCGGCCTGGCGCCAGCCTTTTCGACTAGCGCCCGGGCCTATAGCATCAGCGACGTGTCGGGAAACTACGTTGATCTCCTCGAAGGGTGGGACTGCAACGGCAACTGTTCGGGTAAACAGTTTCTCCCGCGCAGTCTCGTCGGTCTCGTCACGTTCACGCCCGCGACCGGCACGTTTCACGCGCACTGGATCGCCAGACTGGCTGGAGAAAATCACACCACCGACTTTGATGGCAACTATACCGTGGATGCGGACGGCCACGGGACGATGACATTCATCGGCGCCTTCCCAAAGCAGCGCGATTTTTACATCGTGAACGGAGGCGCTGAGCTCAAGTACATCGTTACAGACCCAGATAGCTTCACAGCAAGCGCCAGCGGCACCTTGACCAAACAATAGCGAACACCATCTCAGGTGACCAGCACGGCCCGATGCCGTGCTGGCTCAGATGAGTAGACGGTGAGACGACCAACTTTCGATCACCGGTATTCGACTTCGATAACAAGGGGGGAGATGAGATAAGGCGCTTCGGTCCGCGCTTGCTGGCCAGTTTTGCTCGGCAACGTGCCCCGCTGCTCTGACACAAATTCGCCGCTTACTTTTCCATCCCGGCAAGAGTAGGCCGTGGGTGTTCATGCGTACCATGAACAGAAGGAAGCGAAGACAACAAAGGGTCGGCAAGCTAAACTGAATCTTCGTTTTCTTCGCTGCCTTCTGTAAAAGGATTTCCGAACACGCAGCTTTACACTCAATGGGTTGAGCGGCCGCAACTCAGCGCCGATGGTCTCATTTGTGAGACCGGCGCCCGATTTCGATCAAATCGCTTCGAATATCGCGATCTGGCACGGCTATGATCCCGCGGTGAAAGCGGAGTTGTACTCCACTAGTCTCAGGACGTCCGAAGGAATGTATCTTATCGATCCAATTCCTCTCGAGAAGGAAGCTCTTGATGAACTTACCGGTTCCGACCCTGTCACGGGAATCATTGTGACAAATGCGAATCACCACCGTGCCTCAGCTCGGTTTGCAGAACAGTTCTTGGTTCCAATCTTTGCGCATCGCGATACATTTCCGGATAGATTGCCCAGCCAACTCAGGAACGTCGCCGATGGCGACGAGATTTGTGACGGGCTCCGTGTCATTGGCATCGAAGGCGCGGTAGCCGGCGAAATCGTTCTGCACTACGCGCCCGATGGCGGGACGCTGATCGTCGGCGACGCGTTGATCAATTTCGAGCCGTACGGCTTCACATTCCTCCCTGCGAAATACTGCTCGAACGAAAAAGAGATGCGGCGATCATTGCGAAAACTTTTGAATTACAAAGCGGAGCGAATCCTTTTCGCGCACGGCACGCCGATTTTGTCAGGCGCAACTGAGCGGTTGCGAGTTTTACCCGATAGCACGACGGCTAACCACGAATGGACACAAATAAACACGAATAAATGACGCGAAGATGTCGCCGCCTTTGAATACTCGCATTTGTGAACTCCAAAGACAGGCAAGGTGAAGTGATCGGACCGGTGTCGAGATTTCTCCGATTGATTCGGTTTTCCCACACAATTTTTGCGCTCCCATTTGCTCTCGGCGCGTTGGTCGTGGCTGCGAATGGCCTCCCATCTTTGCGCACGTTCTTGTTGGTTGTCGTGTGCATGGTATTCGCACGGACGGCGGCGATGCTTTTCAATCGCCTGGTTGATTGGTCGCTTGATCAGCGCAATCCGCGCACGGCTTCGCGTCACCTGCTCGTTTCCAGACCAGCGGCCCTGGTTTGGCTCGCGGTGAGCTCCGCTGGTTTTGTTTTGGCGGCTGCGGCAATCAATCGGCTGACGTTCCTTCTCGCACCGGTCGCTCTGGCGCTGATTTTTTTCTATTCGCTCACCAAACGGTTCACGAGCGCAACGCACTTCTTCCTCGGACTGGCACTCGCCATCGCCCCGGTCGGCGCCTGGATCGCGCAGACGGGGCGCATCGATCTTGCGCCGCTAGTGCTTGGGGCGGGTGTAATTTGTTGGGTCACGGGATTCGATCTGATTTACGCCACGCAGGATTACGATTTCGATCGACGCGAAGGCATTCGATCACTTGTCGTCAAACTTGGGATTACTCGCAGTCTTCGTATCGCGCAGCTATTGCACCTGGGAATGTTTGCAGCGTTGATCGCGTTCGGTCTAAGCGCGACGCTTGGCTTCTTTTACTATTGTGGAATGCCTCTTGTCGCCGCTGCTCTGTTTTACGAACACAAAACGGAGAAACTCGATCTGGCTGGGATCAATCGTGCGTTTTTCCAAAGCAACGCGTTTGTCAGCGCCGTTTTTCTGATTGCGGTGTGTGTTGATCGATTGATTTAACCGATCACATCGCGTTTAATTGGGCTACGCGTCTCTCATGGCGGCCGCCTTCAAAACCGGTTTCGAGCCAGATCCGCACAATCTTGAGCGCCAGATCTTCGGCGATCATGCGTTCACCGATGGAAAGAACGTTGGCGTCATTGTGTTGCCGAGAAAGCCGAGCCGATTCTTCATTCCAGCAAAGCGCGCAGCGTATGCCATGCACTTTGTTCGCCACCATCGCTTCGCCATTGCCCGAGCCGCCGAACACGATCCCGCGCTCGCACTCACCGCGCGCTACCGCTTCCGCCGCGGGCCGGATGAAAAGCGGGTAATCGACGGGTTCCTCATCAAAGGTGCCGAAGTCTTTCACTTCGTGCCCGAGCGTGCCGAGCAATTCTTTCACCTTTTCCTTATACCGAAAACCGGCGTGATCTGTGCCAAGAGCAATCCTCATGCTGATAGTTTGTTAGCCGAGACGCGCGATCGCTGTCGAGGAATCTCTTCTGATCAATGCCGAATGCCGAAGCACGAAGGAATGACGAATGATCAAATCACGAACAATCGTGGCGTCGCTTTGTCATTCGGGCTTTGTGCTTCTTTCGTCATTCGTCATTCGGATTTCGTCATTTGGAGTGATGTCTCTTATCCACCGTGCAACTTGGCCAATTCTCGCCAGATCTCCCGCTCGCGCTCGGTTAGCTTCTTGGGCAGGTTGATCTGAACATCGACATACAGATTGCCGCGCGTCCCCGAACTACTCGGAAGCCCGCGTCCGCGCAGCCGAAATCGCTGTCGGCCCTGGGTGCCTGGAGGAATTTTCAGCCGGACATCGCCTTCGAGAGTTGGGACGAGTAATTCGCTGCCAAGCACCGCGCGCCACGGTTCAATCTTCACTTCATGAATCAGATCGCTGCCGTCGACCGAGAAATCGGGATGCTTTGCCAAACGCACGCGCAAAAAGAGGTCGCCGCTTTTTCCGCCGCGCACGCCCGCTTCGCCTTGACCGGCCAACCGGATTCGCTGCCCCTCGTGAACGCCGCGTGGAATCTTGACCTGATAGTTTTCAACCTTGTTCGAACCGGCGCGGCGCAGGGAAACGGTTCTCGTCGAGCCGTGGAGAGCTTCTTCCAGAGTGACCATGATATCGGCTTCGACGTCGGCCCCACGTTCGGCTGTCGCCTGACGTCCGCCGAATCCGCCGAAGGCAGATCGGCCGCGACCCCCGCCGAAAAACGCTTCGAAGAAGTCGCTGAATCCAGTTCCGTCAAATTCGAACTGCACCCCGCCATCGCCGCCCCCGTATTGATACGACCTACCTCCAGGTTGTTGCGCTCCCCATCCCGGAGGCGGCTGAAATCCACCTGGATGATTCCAATCCGCGCCAAGCTGGTCGTATTTCTTTCGTTTTTCCGGATCACTTAATACCTCGTAGGCTTCATTGATCTCTTTGAATTTCTCTTCCGCCGCCTTTTTGTCCTTAGCGACATCGGGATGATGTTTCCGCGCCAGCTTGCGAAAGGCGGTGCGAATTTCGTCCTCGGTGGCCGTTTTCGGGACACCAAGCGTTTCGTAATAATCTCTAAACTGAACCGCCATCGGCTCTCAACCTTGTGCCTCCGCGCAATTCGCGCAACCTTCTCTCTGCTGTGCGCGAACTGGCGAAATTCGTGGTCGTCATCGGCGTCATCGTAACGCTTGTGGGCTTGGTAATGTGGAGCGGCTTCGCGCCGAAATGGCTGGGACGATTACCAGGCGACATCCGCATGGAACGCGAGCATTCCGCATTTTATTTTCCGATCGTTACCTGCATCATTCTCAGCATCGTGTTGAGCTTGCTCTTATCGATTTTTCGGCGCTGACCATTTCCAATGGTCGTCCGATCACGCATTCGAACTCGACTCGACGACCATGTCGCTGGTCTTCTGCGATGTCGGCGTTGCCCGCGCATGCAATCGACGCCGGTCTCAGGCGGCGCAGTGGTGGGCGACGTAATACTCATAGGGCAAGCACCTGGCCCCCGAGAACCCGTTTTGAAAAGGCCTTTTGCGCACACTGCTGGCAAAACGCTTTTCCGCTGGTTCGAAGAATCTTGCGGAATGAATGAAGCCACCGTTCGCTCGAGGATTTATTTCGCGGCGGTCTGCCGATGTTTTCCCGGAAAAAATTCAAGCGGCGGCGATCGTGTTCCGGCGCCGGACGAGATTCGCAATTGCTCTTCCTGGATGGATGATGAAATCCAAATCCTCAAGCCGCAGCTCACGATTCCCGTCGGACGGTTAGCAATCGCGCAGTTTATCGATTGCAGGAAGTTGGATGAAGTGATCGGTCGCAAATTTCGCCTCGAGCGCGCAGGTCACCGCTTCGATCTAATTCCGCTGCCGCATCCCTCGGGTGCATCGCCCTGGCACAAGATCCCGCCGGGAAAAGAGCTGCTCGAAAGAGCGTTGCGGGAAATCAACCGCCATCCCGCCATTAAAAATCTCGCACAACGGCCCCAAAAGTCACAACGCTAACGAGCGCGTGTTCCTTTGCGTCCGTTGTGGACTTCGTGCGAGTATTGCTGAATTGATGGCTGAACATGTCCCAACACGCTCTGAAATTGCCGAGTCCGACAAGTGGGACCTCACGCATGTGTTTACCGACGCCGACAAATGGCAGGAGGATTTTGCCTGGCTTCAGCAGGCGTATCCGAAACTTGAGGAGTGGAAGGGTAGAGTGGGGGAATCGGCGCAAACGTTGGCCGACGTGCTTGAGTTCGAGAAGGCGCTCGAGCTGAAAATCGAGCGCGTCTATCACTACGCGTCACTGCAACTGGCGGAGGACAGCACGAATAACGAGTATCTCACGCGGATTGGCCAGGTTCAGAACTTGCTCACAAAGATCGGTGAAGCGGCGGCATTCATTGTTCCAGAAATCCAGGCCATCAGCGACGAAGAGTTCGCGAAGTTCGTTGTCGATCCTGTGCTGAAAGATTGGCGGATCAAGTTGCACAAGATTCGCCGGATGAAAGGGCATGTGCTTTCCGAGCCGGAAGAACGTCTTCTCGCGCTGGGGAGCGTCGCGCTCAGCGGTTACGACAACACGTTTTCGCAGTTGACCGATGTGGACATGAAGTTCGGCGTCGTGATCGATGAGACCGGCCGCGAAAAACCGCTTACACAAAGTTCGTTCAGCTCATTCCTGGTGAGGCGCGATCATGAACTGCGCAAACGCGCCTTTCATCAATTCTATGCGGAATTTCAGGACCATCAGTATACGCTTGCCGCATCGCTTGCCTATTCGGTCAAGGCGAATGTCTTTCACGCGCGCGCCCGGCATTATCCATCTGCGCTGGAGGCTGCGCTTTTTCCGGATGATGTTCCGGGTGCGGTCTACGATGGATTGATCAGATCGGTCCGCGCGAATCTGAAGCCGCTCTTTCGCTATTTCGACCTACGCCGCCACGCGCTCGGGTTGCGCGAGCTGCATCACTGCGACACTTACGTTCCGCTAGTTTCGGAAATTGAAACGCGCACCAGCTTCAATCAGGCAGTTGAGACAGTTTTGGCCGCGCTGGCTCCGCTTGGGGAAGAATATGTCGATAGTCTGCGAGAAGGTTTGCGCGGGCGCTGGGTCGATCGTTACGAGAGCAAGGGCAAACGCAGTGGCGCGTTTTCATCCGGAAGCTACGGCGCGCCGCCCTATATCCTGATGAATTACAAGGAGGATGTCTTCGCCGATGTTTACACGTTGGCGCACGAGGCTGGTCACTCGATGCATAGCTGGTTCGCGCAAGAATCCCAACTGTTTCAGGACTACGAGTACCCGATTTTCCTGGCTGAGGTCGCATCGACATTCAATGAAGAGCTGCTCACGCGTCATCTGCTCCAGCAAACGAGCGATCCGAAGATGCGCGCTTACATTATCAATCGGCAGATCGACGATCTGCGCGGCACGCTTTTTCGGCAGACGATGTTCGCTGAATTCGAGAAAATCATTCACTCGACTGACGAAAGCGGCGACGCGCTTACGCTCGATGTTTTCAAATCGGAGTATCACAAGCTGCTCGAAACCTATTTTGCTGAGAATTTCGTGCTCGATGCTGAGCTTGATCTTGAATGCCTGCGCATCCCGCATTTTTATCACGCGTTCTATGTCTATAAATACGCGACTGGAATCTCCGCTGCCGTCGCGCTTTCCGAACGCGTGCTTTCGGGTGAACCGGGAGCCGTGGACGCCTACCTTAATTTCCTACGTTCTGGTGGCTCGAAATTTCCGCTCGAAACTCTCAGAGCCGCAGGCGTTAACATGACGACCCCTGCGCCGATCGAGAGCGCATTACGCTTATTCGAGCGACGTCTCGACGAATTGGAAGCGCTTTTGTTGTAGCAAGGAGCGGCGGCTTTCTTGCCGCCGAGAGTAGAAAAAGTGGCGCTTGGAAAGACGCCGCTGCTGGTTATTCAATGCCTGTGGCGAACTCGCTTTGGTAAAGAATGAACTCACCGTCGCGCGGACGCGATTTCTCGGGATTGCGTCTTATGTAACGAATGCAATTTGCCAGATGGTTATCATCACGCACGAGACGATCGAAATAGTCCCGTTGCCAAAAAGTGCCACTGCGTCCAAGCAACGAGTTGATCTTCCGCGCCGTAAAACCCTTCCAACTCAGGAGAATTTTTTCCAACGGCCACGCTGCGTTCTGCACAAAGACGGCGTGCACGTGATTTGGCATCACGACCCAAGCGAGCTGTGCGACCCGTTCGCCATCAAAATGACGTAGCGCTTCCGCGACGAAGCCTGCGCAATCGTGCCGCCGCAGAAAGCAAGAACCATGGCCAGCATCAAGCCAGCGTTCGACCGCGCCCGAGAACTGTTCATGATATTTGCGCTCGACCTCGGCGCTCCATGGTTGCGAATGAACGCGCAGCCATACTTCACGCTCAGACCTCCCATTGAGTTCGCAAGTGATGAGGCACGGCGTCGGCGAGTCGAAATGTAACGAAATAAACTGCGCCTTTTTGCTGCCAATGTGGCAGCCGGTTCGCAGTGAAGCGAATATCGGCGTATGGATTGAAGAACTGTAATTCGTCCATCAAGGCGGCGGCTTTCTTTCCGCCGAGAATATCAAAAGGCGGCGCTTTGGAAAGACGCCGCTCCTTGTTTATCGTCCGTCGATGCAATTAGACGCCAAGGCATTAAGCCAACGGGTCATGCCGCTATTTCAAGAAAATTTCGAGAAGTTTGGCGAGCTTGGTGCTGCGGTCTCGGTTTGGCAGGATGGCAAACCGATTGTCGATCTTCGCGGTGGCTTTCGCGACGCACGTCGCGAAAAACGCTGGGCGAGGGATACACTCGTTCTGGTATGGTCGGCGACAAAGGGGATCGGCAGCGCCTGTGTTCTGCATGCGTTGCAAGAACACAACATCGACATCAACCAGCGGGTCGCAGAGGTTTGGCCCGAGTTTGCCCAGGCTGGCAAAGAAAAGATCACGCTTGCGCAGTTGCTTTCGCATCAAGCCGGACTTTGCGCCTTGGATCGACGCGTCGACGTAATCGACTACGGCGCAGTTATTCAAGCGCTTGAAGCGCAACAGCCGTTGTGGCCTCCCGGGACCGCGCATGGCTATCATGCCCGCACGTTCGGCTTTCTTCTCGACGAACTCGTGCGTCGCATCGCTCGAAAAACTTTGTCCGATTATTGGCCGGGGGTTTTTGCACGGCCGCTCAATCTCGATCTTTGGATCGGGTTGCCCCAAAAAGAGAATCCTCGCGTGGCAACGATCTACGCGGCAAAAAGCGGCATGCCGCCGGAGCCGAAACAATTCTATATCGATCTTGCTACACCCGGCACTCTAGCGCGCAAAGCGTTCACCTCCCCGCACGGATTGCATGTGGTCAGCGCGATGAACAATCCCGCGATCAGGGCAAAGCCGATTGTTTCTTTCGGTGGGATTGGCAGCGCCTCAGCGCTGGCAAAATTCTATTCCATGCTTGCGGACGGCGGAGAATTCGATGGTCAGACTTTTTTCTCAGAAAAAACAATCGGATGGATGACAAAGACTCTGGCGGACGGCATGGACCGCGTTTTTCAAATACCGACGGCGTTTTCCGCCGGGTTTATGAAAGATCCACGGAAGGCAACGCGAAGAATGTTCGGCACATCCCCTAATGCCTTTGGACATCCCGGCGCGGGCGGCGGCCACGCCTTTGCCGATCCTCAAAACAAAATCGGGTTCGCTTACGTGATGAACCAAATGGAGCAATCGCTCCTGCCTAACAAAAAATCGCTGCGGCTCGTAGACGTGATTTACAGTTAGGGCGCACCGCCGGGCGTCCGTCTCACGCTTCGGCGCGCCCGGCGGTCGCGCCCTACCAAATCATTCACCAATCATTGTAAGGAAAAGTTTTCGCCGGTGTGGCGCGCGGCGATGTTCGAAGAGGAAAATGCCCTGCCAGGTTCCAAGTTGAATTTTCCCATCGGCAATTGGCACGGTCTCACTGGTGCGCGTCAACACCATGCGGATGTGCGACGGCATGTCATCGCTGCCTTCCGAACCGTGCGTAAAGTAATGAGCATCTTCCGGCACCAAACGATTGAAAAATTCCTCTAGATCATGTCGCGCCGTCGGATCGGCGTTCTCCATGATGATGACGCTGCAGCTGGTGTGCTGAACAAACACTGTCACCGTCCCATTGCGGATGCCGCACTTGTCGATCTTACCCTGGATATCACCGGTGATTTCGTACGTGCCCTTGCCGTTGGTACGAACCTCGAGTTGATCATGGTGGATGCGCATTGGATTCAAGGAGCGGCGGTTTCCTAACCGGCGAAAATAAAAACAAAAGTGGCGCTTTGGAAAGCCGCCACTCCTTGATGAAAAAGTAGCGCGTTGATCTTTGTTCCCGGTAGTGGCCTAATAAGGCGGCGATGCGAAGGGATCTCGAGCGCGTGCTGTTTGATGAGCCGGCAATTAACCGCCGTCTGGATGAGCTCGCTGAGCAAATTTCAAATGATTATCGCGATCGAGACTTGACCGTGATCGCGGTCTTAAACGGAGGTCTGATCTTCATGGCGGATTTGCTGCGGCGAATCCCACTGCCATTAAAGTTGGATTGCCTGAGCGTGGCAAGCTATCACGGGAAAACGCAAGCGAGCGGCGAGGTCATTTTTAAGCAGGTAGCGCTTCCCGATATGATCGATCGGGATATTTTGATTCTGGATGACAATCTGGATAGTGGCCACACGCTCGCAGCCATTCGCGAGAAATTGGAAACGGCCAAACCGCGAAGCATTCGCGTATGCGTTTTATTGAGCAAAAAGAAAAAGCGTGCCCAGCAGATCGTTGCAGACTATTTGGGTTTCGAAATTAAGACGAATTCGTGGTGGGTTTCGGGCTCGATTTCATGGAACGTTATCGCAACCTTCCCTGTATCGGTGTGCTACGGAAGGAAGTGATGGCGCGAGCGAGCAGATGAAGGTGCGAGTGCATTTTTACGCGCAACTGCGCGATCTGGTTGGAATTCGTGAGCAAGACGTTGAATTGCTGGAGGGAGCGGCTATTCGCGATTTGTTGGAGGAAATTTACGCGCAACTGCCTACGCTGCGCGCGCATGACAAGAGCATTTTGATTGGCGCAGGCGTGGAATTTGTCGATCGCAATTATAAACTCAGGCCGGGCGAAGAGATTTCGATCATGCCGCCGGTGCAGGGGGGGTGAATTAGAGGTCAGAAGTCAGAGGTCAGCGAATCAGATGGATCTTTGTTTGCTTTTTTCTGCGACTCACCGGCTTATTCGCATCGATTCGTGGTTTTCAATCAGTCTCGGAAATTTTTGAAGTTCGTGGTGACACCGAAGTCGCGGCTGCGCACAAACTGAATCGCAGCTTGCAGGTCGTCTCTCTTTTTTCCGGTGACGCGAATTTGTCGATCCTGTAACTGGCTTTGCACTTTGAAACCTTGCGACTTGATTGCCTGAATGATTTCCTTGGCTTTGTCACCTTCGAGGCCCTGTCGAATTTTCAATTCCTGACGGGCGTGCCCGACCGATGAGACGGCAGGCTCCTCCTGTTCGACATTGCGCAAATCCACACCGCGTTTTGAAAGTTTGCCGACCAGAATTTCGCGCAATCCCCGAAGGTGCGCAGCGTCCTGAGCGGTGAGAGTGATCTTGTCTTTCTCGGCGAGAATCTCAGTCGTTATGCCTTTGAAATCGAAACGGGTCCTCCTTGCGCGCCTGATTGATCGCATTGTCGACTTCCTGTCTGTCAACTTCGGAGACAATGTCGAACGAAGGCATCTGCGATTGCGGATTCTAGATTGTGGATTGCGGATTAATCAAACGAAATTCGCTACGGATAGGTCTTCGAGACTCTGATGTTTCCCTGCGTCGTGCGGACACTGATCTCGGCGGCAGGCGCCGGTGCCGGACCAATCACGGTGTCGACTTTGCGGATTACGCCGCCGTCGGTCCGGCCCTCTGCAGTGAAGTCATTCATGATCTTTCCGTGAGGCGTTTCGGCAATCAGATGGAAGGCAGCAGCGCCCGGGAGAAAGGCCAGCGCATTTCCAGTTGCGACATTTGCCTGAATGGAAAATTTGCCCGGCTCCCACCATTCGTAAGCCAGCGTGAACGTCCCGCGCCCCAGCGAAAAGACCGAATTGCTGAAACAGCTGCGGGCAAGCATCCGTCCTCGCTCCAATTCGGCATGCAAGTTTTGGCCGCGCATTCCCTCTACCAGAACTTCGCCGCTACCTGATTCCAATCGCCATATATTGGCGGTTTCCGGAACAACGATGGTGTATTCGACTGTGCCGGAACGATCAAACAACCCCCAGGTTGGGTTCGGTGGAAAATGGGTTTCGATCGAGCCGGCGGCCGGGCGCACGGAGACATCGACCACAATCTGTTTCAACCGCCTCTGGGTATAGGCTCTCTTTGTTGCCTGCACCCGCATCTCGTTCGCACGCGAGCCGTAAATGCGAACTACGCCGTCCCTATTCTTGATTGAGATATCTGCGGTCGGTTCGATCGCATAGAATTGCTCGAACGTCTCCTCCAACGTGCGGTTTGTCCCGAAGCCGCAGCTGGTAAACGACAATAACGATGCCGCAAGTATCAGACGAAGGTTCTGCCCATTAGTAGTTGGCAATCGCACGAACAAATCCCATCAGCGCATGTGCGTTGCTGATCAAGGGAAGAAATGCCGTGACGACAATGACCGCAAAGAGCGCGGCTTCGCCGAGAAAATCGTGGCGTGCTTCGTTTTTGAGATAGTCGCCGGTAATATTCCAAAACGAGCGCACTGACGTCCGCCCACAATTTGCGCGGAAATTCTCGAATGTGACAGAGTGGTAGTTGTAATTGGCAATCAGCGATGTGTGACGGCTGCGCGTTGCGGGATTAATCGCGTCGCGGCGGCGGCTGGCGTTACAGGCTGTTAATATTGTTGGTTTCATGGTTTCCGATGTTTGTTGTTTCCTGTGAGATGCGCCTCGCGGTCCGATTGGATTCAAAATTTGTTAGAACGCGAAATTTGTTCGCTAATGCGCATCCGGCGATCGTGCAGCGGTCGATGCGGCGCCTCGCGAATTCAAACACGAATCCGAAAGATCAATTGGGCGTGACGATCGCACTGGGCGCGCGGATCATCCAGCCATTTCTTCCACCATGCCGGACCTTCCTCATTGAACGCACGGGCTGCCGGGCGGGGCAGCGCGCCCTCTTGGCAAATTCAGTCTTGCCGGGACCTTATTGGTTCGCCCTCCTGATAATGAGTATCGGGCTAGCGGTGGTCGGAATCGCACTGAGCCTATCACAAGGCACAGGAATACCGGAAGTTGAAATGAGCGCGTAGCACACTTTCTTTGCGGTCTTAAGCGACTGCTGTGTTGTTGCCGCCACCACTACGTTTTTGCTCGGATCAGCAGCAAATGCCGATGCGCAAAACGCGAGTGCGAGCACGACACTTATATATCGAACCGACCAGCCGCATAAGCGACTGAGTTTGCTTCCTCTTTTCACGCCACGATTGTGATCCCATTCCGAATTTAATGCAAGTTTATCCGAAGCGGCTTTAGGACAAAAACACCACACTTTCAGTCATCGCAGGTCAGTCAGATCTCAAGGCCCGGCTGAGATTGCTCGGAGAATGTTGCCCTGAGCGCCACAGGAAACGTATTGGTATTCCGCTGCGTCTAATGTCGTTTACAAGGGAGACGCGCGGACGGTTGCGATGCAGGCCAACCTTAACACCTCGCGCGTCGCGATCTCCTCGTCGATTCGCTGCTTCCGGAAGCCGGAAAAATATTTCCGAAAAGTGAAAAATAGTCTTGCCAGTCTGTGGAATTTTTTTTAGTCCCTTGCCGTAAGGCCAATCTAACTAAAGGAGAAACTATGACCAGAAACGGACTTTCTAAGTTCGGATTCCTGCGCATGACTCTCGCAGCCTGCGTCGGAGTCCCTCTCATTATCGCGTCGAACGCATTTGCACAGAATCCCACGCCACCGCCTCCACCGGGTGCTGCCCCAGCCCCGCCCGCCGCGGAAGCCGAGCGCGTCATCGTGACCGGTTCGAATATTCCGACGGCCGCAGAAGTTGGAGCGAACCCGGTCGATATCTACAACCGCGAAACGATCATCAAATCGGGTGAGCGCACCACTGAAGAATTTCTCCAGAGTCTGCCGATCGTTAACGCGAACCTGGTTCCGATTTCCAACAACGAGAACGGCACCAACACAGCGGTCGGCGCCGCGACCATTGCGCTGCGTGGTTTCGACGCCAGAGCAACCCTGATCCTGATCGATGGGCGCCGCGTCGCTCCTTATCCGACGGGCAACAACCCCGGCCTAGTCAATGTAATGTTCGTCGATCTCAATTCGATCCCGCTGGCCGCAATCGAAAGTATCGAGATTTTGAAAGACGGTGCTTCTACCACCTACGGCGCCGATGCCGTCGCCGGTGTGGTCAACATCAAGATGCGTCATGATTATGCAAACGGCGCGGAAGCGAGTATGGAATACGGCAACACGACGGACAAAGATTCGGGCGAGTACAAGGCTTCATTAATTTTTGGCGTGGGCAATGAAACCACCAACGTCACCGGTGTCTTCAACTACTATCACCGTAATTCCATCGCCCAACGCGACCGCGACTACTCAGCCGTGCCCCCATTTCTTAGCGGAAACACCAGCCCGTACAATCTACAGCTGAGCAGCGACGTGGCGGGTGCCGCTGGCGGGCAAAACTTAAATCCGGGCGGAATTGAATTCGCCAGTGCGCCGGATTTGACCAACGGATTAGCTCCGGCCAGTGCCTACCTCTACAGCCCTAGCCGAGTGAGGGGAGCTGGGGGGATCCGACCGGGGTTTAACTACAATCTGTTCGCCCTTTCCTTCCCAGCAAGCGAGCGTTGGGGCGGCTACCTCAGCGCTGATCACAAAATCTTCGGGGATCAGATGGTGCTCTACGCGGATGGTTATTACCAGAACGTGAAAACGCACAACGAGGCGGCGCCGCCCGCGACCGGCGCTTTCCAGACCAAAGGTCAAACCACACTCGCCATACCGCCGCATATGAACTTAAATGGAGTAGCACCGCCCAACACGCCGACATATGCCGACACGGGTGTTCCAGCGGACGCGTTCAATCCTTTTAACCCATTCAATCAAATCATCTCAGGCAGCAGCCAAGCACGTCTGACTGAATTTGGGAACCGGTTATTCGATAATGAGACTGACGCCGTTCTCGCAACTGTCGGTCTCAAAGGTGACAAACTGTTCGACGGAACTTGGGGCTACAACACCGGGTTCCGCTACAGCCAGCTCAAGAACGTCCAGACCGGTCAGCAGGTATCCGCTTCGCTCTTCAATCGCATTTTGAACGCGGCCGATCCTATCTTTGACCCGAACTCGCCGCAATTTATCGGGACGACCACACCATTCAATCCTTTTGGCGATTTCCACGTTCCGATACCGTCGAATCAGGCTACGGTTGACTTTGCCAGGGTGCATCCCAAAGACGAAGACATTTCCAAGCTTGCCACTGTGGATTTCACAGCTTATACAACTTCGCTCTTCGAGCTGCCGGCCGGTGGCGTCGGTTTCGCATTCGGTGGTCAGTTCCGCCGCGAAACGCTGAAGGAGACTCCAGATCCGCTAAACGTGGCGGGTGATATTATCGGCAATTCGCCGGTCCCGCCCGCCAACGGGGGAAGAAAATCCTACTCTCTCTACGCTGAAACCATCATTCCCATCTTCAGCCCGAACAATGCGATTCGCGGCGTTCACTCGCTCGAATTTACCGCCGGAGCGCGCTTTGAGGAATTCTTGAACAATAACACCAATGTGCTGGTGCCAAAGGTCGGGATGCGCTGGCAACCATTCGACGAGCAGCTGACCCTGCGTGCGACCTGGGGCGAAGGGTACCGCCAGCCGTCGCTCGAGGAATTATTTGCCGCGCCGATATCCACGTTGGAAGGTACTCGCGATCCAATGCGGGGAGGATTCTTCGAGCCGGAAACGAACACTCTTATCCAGAGCAATCCGAATCTGCAACCGGAGGATTCTCGATCGTTCAGTGCCGGCTTCGTTTACACGCCGAAGTATGTCCCTGGCTTGACCGTGTCGGTTGATTTCTGGGATACTGAGCGCATTGGCGTGGTTGCCGCTCCGACTGCCCAGCAAGTGCTGGATCGCGAAGCCAGCGGTAGCCTATTGCCGGGAGAAGTTGTGGAACGCGATCCGAATTCCGGTTCTATTACCCGGATTCTGCTCTCAAACCAGAACCTGGGTTCTCAAGAGGCTCGCGGGTATGACTTTACCCTTCAGTATCAATACCCAACGCCATGGGGGACGTTCACCTCACTTACACAGGGGACTTACCTCGATGAATTCCTTTTCCCGCAGTTCATCATGCCGGAATTCGGACCGGATCCGGGAAACCTCGCCGGGCGAACAACTGACCCGGCTTCGTCCAATGAAGGTTGGTATAAATGGAAAGGCACTTCCAGCCTCGAATGGACATGGAAAGGCTTCGATCTAATTGCCACTGCGCGCTACATTGATGGGTTCCACGAATTCTTGGGGGATGGTGTCACCCAACACTGGGTTAGCCAGACCTGGTTCTTCGACCTCCAAGCTTCTTACGACTTTACTTCCCTTCTTCCAGTCGAGACCAATCCTGTGCCTGGCTATTCCAAGGGCGAAAAAGAGGTCGTGCGCGGCAAGGACGGTGCGCCTCGAGAAACGGCCTCGGCTCAGACCATCAACTACGGCCGTAGCGTCTTGGACCATCTGCTGCGAGGCACGATCATCACAATCGGATGTAGCAACGTTTTTGATCACGATCCGCCGCAGGCTTTCGGCGAAGATGGAAACGGTCAGAATTATCCAGGCTTTACCTACGATTCGACCGGCCGTTTCGTTTATGCGCGCCTTACGAAAAAGTTCTAAACTCCCGCCGGATGGTTGTAGCTGCCGCCGTCCTCGCTAGTAGGCGGCACACTTCGCCACAACGATGGAATTGCGAACGCGACCCGTGAGGTGTATTTTAACCGGGTGAAGGCGCTGATGCCTATCGTCGTTACATCCATAATTGTTTTCTCCAGCAACATCTCACCCGCTGACACGTCGCCAGCGCAACGTTCGGAGCCTGTCGAGAAGACGGTTTTCATCACGGGTTCCCTCATCCCGCAGCGCATTCAGGTTCGACGCGTCGGCACGACCGCGTTCTCGCCTGTCCGCATCATCGGCCGACAGGAAATCGATCAAACCGGCCGTCGCACGACACCGGGCGTTTTCGTCAACGAGCCGTCGGTTCGTGTGATCGGTCATTGACCTTCGATCGCCGATGTCTGCGGTTCCTCATCTACTACTTGCACGACGAAATCCACAGCACCGCAGCGTAGTCCAAAGTATTACGGATTGCAGCGCAGAGCGCTGAGTTGCACGTTTCGTCCCGTGCGCACGGCCATTCTCTCGGTCATTCTTTTTCTCTCCGGCAGCAGCGCGCTTCTTTTTCAAACTCTCTGGCTTCGCTTGTTCGTTTACGCGCGCCCAGAGTCTAGCGCTTCTAGCTGCATATTTTGACTTGGACCTGAAAGAGATGTCGGGGATTGGGGTCATTTGACATTTCGTGTAAGATGAAAACAAAAGCAGCAGCGATTAAGTGGCGCGTTCTTGGAGCTAGGATCTTAGACCCACAGCGTTCGATCGAAGGTGCGATATTGGATCGCTTCGCTGACGTGCTCGGGTGAGATGTCGATTTTACCATCCAGATCGGCAATGGTGCGCGAGACCTTCAGGATCCGATCATACGCGCGGGCGCTGAGATTTAGTTCATTCATCGCCACACGAATCAGGTCCTGCGAATCTTGGCTGAGCTTGCAATGTTGTTTGAGATGTCGCGTGGCCATGCGCGCGTTGCAGGTTACCTTCGTGTCATTGTGAAAACGGTCTTGCTGGCGTTCCCGCGCCCGCATCACCCGGCCGCGAATCGCAGTCGAACTCTCCTCCGCGCGCTCGCTGGCGACGTCGCGATATTCGACTGCCGGCACTTCAATGTGCAGATCAATGCGATCAAGCAATGGCCCTGAGATTCGCTGGCGATAGCGCTGCACTTGCACCGGGCCGCAACGGCATTCTCGTTTTAGATCGCCAAAATATCCACACGGGCAGGGATTCATCGCGGCGACCAGCATGAACTCGGCTGGAAACGTGAGGCTGCCGGCAGCGCGCGAAATTGTCACCATCCCGTCCTCGATCGGCTGGCGCATTACTTCCAGGGCCGATCGTTTAAACTCAGGCAGCTCATCGAGAAAGAGGACACCGTTGTGCGCCAGACTGACTTCGCCGGGATTTGGAAATGTGCCACCGCCGAGCAACCCAATGTCGCTGATGGTATGATGCGGCGACCGGAACGGCCTCGTGGAAACGAACGAACGCTGGCCATTCAGCAGGCCGGCGATGCTATGGATCTTGGTTGTCTCAATTGCTTCTTCCAGCGACATCGGCGGAATGATAGTGGGAATGCGCTTGGCCAGCATCGACTTCCCAGAGCCGGGGATCGGCGCGCGTAGGCAAAAGCGCCGTTTCGCCGCGCAAAAAAGCAAATGTCTGCCGCAAATTTTGCACGCCGTAAATGTCGATCTTATCGACCATGGCCGCTTCGAGCGCATTGGCTTCCGGCACAAAGAGTGCGCGTCTGCCTCGGCGTCGTGCTTCCAGAGCGACTGGCAGCACGCCTTTCACGGCGCGCACCGTACCATCTAAAGCGAGTTCACCCACGAAGCTGAAATTTTCGAACGGCGAACTATCCAATCCCTCGGTCACCGCGATCATGCCGAGCGCGATGGGCAAGTCGAAGCTTGGCCCCTCTTTTTTGATGTCGGCTGGGGCGAGATTGATCGTGGTGCGTCCGCGCGGCCAGTAGTATCCGCTGTTTGCAATCGCTGTGGTAACACGGTCCCGGCTCTCTTTCACTGCGGCGTCTGGCAAGCCAACGATGACAATATTCGGATCGCCGCCCGCGCCATTAACTTCGATCTCGACTTCGTACGCATCCACGCCATAAACGGCAGCGGAGTAGATTTTGGCCAGCATCGCGGTGGCAGAGTCGCAGAAAATCAAAGAGCGGAAAAGCGGCAAATACTCCCGATGGAGCGACAGGACCCGCCTGAGGCGGATTGGTTTAATTATTAGGCGATTTCCCTGGGGCAAAAAACCGGGGAAATGGCGGACCTGCGAGCACCCAAAAAAGATTGAACAAGCTCTTGCCCGGCAGTGTCAAAAATCGGAATATTTAACTTGGTTAAATACTTTTAAGAATGCTACAACACGTGATCGACGAAGCTCCTACGACACCTATTTGGAGCAAATTGTCGATACATACCCCCAAAAAGATTGATGAAGAAGAGCTATATGGCTGCCGAGGATAGTGATAGCGGAATTAAGATTTACCTGCGCGAGATCGGGCAAATCCCGCTTTTGACTCCGGATCAGGAGATCGAACTGGCCGCGAAGATCAAGAAGGGCGATCGCGAGGCGCGAGCTCTGATGATTCGTTCGAATTTGCGCCTAGTCGTTAAAATCGCGCACGATTACGCGAATCTGGGCCTGCCGCTTCTCGACCTGATCTCCGAGGGAAACATCGGCTTGATGAAGGCGGTGGAACGTTTCGATCCTGCGAAAGGCGGGAAGCTCAGCACGTACGCAGCGTGGTGGATCAAGCAGTCCATCAAGCGGGCGCTGGCGAATCAGAGCAAGACGATCCGTCTGCCCGTGCATCTGGTGGACAAGATTTCCAAGATGCGCCGGGTTTCGCTCCAAATGAGCGAGGAACTTGGCCGTGAACCGACAGATGACGAGCTGGGCGACGAGATCGGGATTGCGAGCGGAAAAGTCTCGCAACTCAAGACCGTGTCGATCCGTCCTGCTTCGCTCGATGCTCCGATCAGCGATGACGATTCCACTGAGTTCGGCGAAATTGTCGGCGATGAAGAAGCTCAGACGCCCTTCGAGCTTTTGCGCGACAAGAATCTGCGAAATGAAGTCGGCGGTTTGCTTGACGTGCTGGACGATCGCGAGAAAAAGATCATTTTCCAGCGATTCGGACTGGACGGCGGCAAACCCAAAACGCTCGAGGAAGTGGGCAAGAAATTCGGCGTTACGCGAGAGCGCATTCGGCAGTTGCAGAACATCGCCCTTTCGAAACTGCGCCGCGCGCTGAGCAAGAAGGAACGCCCGGTCGAAGTCGAATTGCCGGTCGAAGCGTAGGTGTAGACGCCGACCTCTTGGGCGACGCGACGCGCGTATGCTTATCACTTCACGCAAATCGCTGATGATCACTAATTGATCGCCCGGCTCTGTCAGCCTGGTTCGACGCAAAAACGCTTCCGCAGCCTCGATGGTCGCGTTCGGGTCACCGTGGAAATCGATTTTCACAGGATGAACGCCCCAGTAAATTGGCAACTGGCGATACACTTCTTCGCTCGACGTAAAAGCAAATATCGGCGCGTTTGCCGGACGAAGTTTTGAAACGTTGCCCGCCATCGCGCCGTGCCGGGTGAACACAATAATCTTTGAATTCGCTAGCGAATTGGCCAGATGCACGGCGGAAGCGACTGTCTTTTGCCGTTTGTCCTTGAGAATTGCGGACTCCGCGTAACCAGCGCCGCCGCTGCGCTCAATGCGCAAGGCCACGCGGTTCAACACCCGGACGCATTCCACTGGGTAATGCCCCACGCTTGTCTCACCGCTGAGCATGATGGCGTCCGCCTGTTCAAAAACCGCATTTGCCACATCGGTAATTTCAGCCCGGGTCGGGAGCGGATTGGTGATCATCGATTCGAGCATTTGGGTGGCGACAATGACCGGCTTACCCTGCCGAAGACACGATTTAACAATCCGCCGCTGGATGATGGGCAGTTCCTCCATTGGGCATTCGATTCCCAGATCGCCCCGGGCGATCATGATGACGTCAGCGCCTTCGATCATGTCGCCGATTGCTCGGACCGCGAGCTGGTCCTCGATCTTGGCGATGGTCAAAGCCTTGCTCCCATTGTCGACAAGAACGCCACGCAGTTTATCCAGGTCGCTTTTCTGACGCACAAAACTCAGCGCGACAAAATCGACGCCCAATTCTGCGCCGAGAGAAATATCGGCGAGATCCTTTTCGGTAAGCGGCGGGAGATTCACATGCACACCGGGTAGATTGATGTGACGCCGGGAGCCGAGAGTCCCGGCCGTCATCACCTTGCATCGGATCCGCTTTCCCCGTTTTTCGAGGACCACCAGCCTGATCATGCCGCTGTCCACCAGAACGGTGTCGCCGATGGAGACGTCATCAACCAATCCTTCGTAGTTCACATCGACTGAATAAGGCTCCTGGCTTTTGGCGCCGGCTACGGTGAGCTCCAGAATGTCGTCCTGCTTTAAATGGAGATCGGTTTCCAAGTCTCCTGTGCGAATCGCTGGGCCCTGGGTATCGAGCAGAATCCCGACGGGTCGCCGCGCTTCTTCCGCGAGTGCGCGTATGCGCGGAACAATCTCGCGCACGGAGCCGTGACGGGCATGGCTCATGTTCAATCGAAAAACATCCGCTCCTTTGTGGATTAATTGCCGCAACACGTCGGCCTGTTGTGTCGCCGGGCCGAGCGTGCAGATGATTTTGGTCTTACGCATCCACGAAGAGGATTGAATCTCGCCCTGGAAAAGCAAGGCGCTTTTAGCCACGGCTCATTCCGATTGAAAAAAGGCGAGAAATGGGCGTGGGCAATCACGGCCACGTTTTCGGAGTGCGGCGGTGTCCTGCCGCTTTCATTGCGGGCGCGGAATCGGAGTAACGAGAACAAAGTCCTGTTCGCCTTTCAGAGATTAAGAGCGCCTTGCAGATTCCAACCGGCTACCACCGCGTCTGAAGCCTGGCGCTAATCAGAAATAAGAAAATGCGACACGCCTTTCGCAGGCGTGCCGCATCATCGCGCAGTCAGTGTTTCTATTGCAGCTTGCCTTGAGTTTCCTTGGCCAGGTCAAGATGCTCCTGGACCACCTTGGCCGTGTCCTCGGCGAATTTCTTCACGTCGGGATCACTGCCCTCCTTTGCCTCCTCCTGAAATTCGGCCAGGTCTTTTTCGTGATCTTTCACCATCATGTCCATGTAAGCTTTATCAGAACTCCATTTCTCGCTCGGCTCTTTGCTCGGGAGTTTAACGCCCTTTTTCGCTGCGATCGATTTCAGGTCGTCATTGGCCTTGCTGTGATCGGTGACCATTCGCTTGCCGAATGATTTTACATCATCGCTTTTACCATTCTGCTCAGCCTGTCTTCCCATTGCGACCTCCATCATTCCGCCCTTGGCGGCTTTGTGCATGAATGTCTTATCCTTAGCGCTAAGCGACGAGCTTTTGCCTGCCGGACTCTCTTGGGCCAGCGCCAGGCCGGCGTAACCGAAAGATGCCACCACGAGAGTGAGAACGCTGAACCGTGAAACAACAGCAAGTTTGCTTTCCATATTTTTTCTCCGTTGGAACACGTCGGAACGATCCGACGCCTAAGAATCGAAAATTCGCGCCCAACTGGACGTGGCAAATTTGGATTTGATCTTAAGCGCTCGCCGCAATCCCTCGACGCAGGATGAACGCAGAATCTCCAGCCGATCAGGCTTGGGAGGTATTCTGTTGGTAGGAGCTTTCCACGCGCTTTGCCACGTCCCTGTAGCCGTAATCAGCTTGGTAAATCTGCTTCATGCAGTTGAGCGATTTTTCCTGCTCGCCCATCCGCTCGTAAACGAGCCCGAGATTGTAGAGAATCTCTTTCTTCATGGCATCCATTGATAAATTTTCTCTCGACGCTTCTTCGAGTTGCTTCATCGCAAGATCAAGCATTCCCAGTTCGCCATAGCAGCGACCGACCAGGTTCATCGCTTTCAACCGCGCGTTTGGATTTTGTCGCGCGCGTTGCAGCTCCGGCACGGCTTCGCGAAAACGCCCCGCATCCACGAGATGCTCCCCAAGTTCAAAGCGAAGCTGCAAATCGGTCGGGTTTCGTTCCACGCGTTTGCGCGCGTCATCGAGAAGAATTTCTGCCCGGTTCTTTTTCGCGGCCTTTAATTCCTCGGATTTTTTCCCATAAAACTCATGCTCCACGCCGTGCGTGGAGAGAAATTCTTCGAGCACTGCAATCTCGCGCTCGAGTCGTTTGATTCTTAAGTCGGAGACTTTTCGGATCAATCCGGCATCGGCGCCCTTGGTCAGATCGGCGGCACATTGATACCAGCGAATCGCTGCCTCGAAATCCTCCTTTTGCTCATTTAACGCGCCCAGGCGTCGTGCAAGATCGATATTGGTCGGCTCCGACTTGTGGCGCACGTATGTTTCCGCAATCTGTTGATCGAGCGATTCGCTGCTCAAGCGCATGCGACTCTGTTGCTCGAGGGAAATCGCCGCCTCCTTGTCCTTAATCAGATCGCGATAACTTCCCGCCTCTGTCCACCCACCGCTCTTCATGGAGGCTCGGGCGGACGCATCCTTACCCAGATGAATCGCTTCGGCGTCGAGCGGATCTATCTCGGTGATTTGATTGTAGATTTCCACTGCCCCGTCGCTTTCTCCAAGTTCGTGATACAAGCGTCCGAGCTCGTGCAGCACTTTGACGTCGCGTGGATTTTCTTCGAGCAACGTTCGCAACGCGAACACCGCAATCTCCGGCCAGCCCGC
>WNFY01001730.1_pt1 | contig 38494 bp, 27 predicted proteins | sample 5400091 | NCBI WGS metagenome assembly WNFY01 (sample SAMN13153364, study PRJNA577476) | soil metagenome | isolation source: 60 cm soil or saprolite under grassland replicate 1 | place: USA:California | collected 2016-06-15 | reverse complement strand
CTCTGCCCATAACTACTCAGAATTAAGCCCGCTACGATCACTGCCAGGATACCGGACATGTGAAAGAAATCGGCCAGCAGATAGACGCCATAAGCAGTGACGAGGGTGATCGTTGTCTCAATCAAGGGCTCGTTAATATAACTCACGAAGCGGCTGACGAGATAGCCGCTGACCAGGCCAACCACGACTCCGCCGCCAGCTTCTAAAGCAAAGGTGCCCAGACCCTGCAATAATGCCTGTCCCCCCGCTAAAGACTGTCCATGTGCCGAGATAAGCGCAAACGCCAGAAAGGTTTGATAGAACGCACCAGCCATACCGTCATTAAAGAGGCTCTCACCCTCAATAATCGTTGAGAGGCGTTGATTAACCTTGAGCTGACGGAATAGTCCGAGCACAGCGACAGGATCAGTAGGTGACAATATGGCTGCCAGCAGAAACGCATCTACCCAGTTGATACTGGTGAAAAAATGCAATGGTAGGGCGATCAGTACCAATGACAGCAATAATCCTGGCACTGCCAGCAGGAAAATGGGTCTCCAACTCTCACGCAATCGTGGCAGCGAGATCGACCAGGAACCCTCAAAGAGCAATGCTGGTAGGAATACAAAGAGCACCAGATCCGGTGTCAGGCGCGCTTCTGGCAACAGACCAAAAAAGCCAATGAACACACCAACCACCACCAGCCCCAATGTATAAGGGACCGCCAGCCGTCTTGTGAGCAGGATAATGGTAAGCGCGATCAGTAAGAGGAGCACTAATTCCCGTATGACGGTGGCAATATCTGGCATGGCTTTCTCTGAATATCAAGATTTAATAGGGGAGATGCGGGCGACGACGGCGGTGATATTATCAGGACCGCCTTTTTCGTTGGCGTGTGCTATTAGTTGCTCTACGCTCTCCTGTGGCTCGTACTGTTGCACAATAGAGCCGATCTCTTCGTCACTGACAACGCCTGAGAGACCATCAGTGCAAAGTACCAGTACATCGCCCTCCTGCACTGTTTCCGTGAACACATCAACTTCAACATCGGAGTGTGCGCCCATGCAGCGCGTGATCACATTCCGCTGCCCATGTACACGTGCCTGCTCTTCTGTCAAGAGGCCTGCACGTACCTGTTCGGCCACCCATGAATGATCCTGTGAGACCTGCCGTACCTGCCCCTGCCGTATCAGATAAGCACGACTATCGCCAACATTTGCAACATAGGCGTTCGCGCCATGTAACACTGCCGCAATGCAGGTCGTTCCCATAGAGCGCTCTGTTGCTCCACTATCCAGGATATCTTTATACAGGGATGCATTTGCCTCCTGAATGGCATGCAACAGGGATGATGCAATGTCATTACTGCTTTCGTCCTCATAATAGAGCTTCTTCACGGCATGCACAATCAGTTCGCTTGCTACTTCACCCTTGTCATGGCCACCCAGGCCATCTGCGACTACAAACAAAGCGCCCTTGCTGTCCATCACCGATCCATCATCTGGAACCACTGAGATCATATTATCTTCATTGTTAGGACGCTTACGACCTGTATCCGTACGCGAGCCGACTTCGAGATGGAAAAGACCGCTCATGACAAAATACCTCCTACCAGGTCCGATCCGAACAACAGCTTTTTGCTGCGTGCAACATTAACGAGTCGAGCCAGGCGTTCGGCCTCTGCACGTACAACCTTTTGTCCAAAATCGGTAAGCCGGTAATACCGTCTTCGTTCATCATCCATTTCTGGATCAGGACGCTCGCCAGATTCCTCGATAAGGCCATCATTCATCATGCGCTTGATCGAACCATAAAGAGTACCTGGTCCCATACGCACCTGTCCGTCTGTATGTAAGGCAACCTCTTGCATAATACCATAGCCATGCCGTTCATTGTCAACGAGGGCTAAAAGAATGTGGAATACAGTGGGTGTGAGTGGGAGCAGTGTTTGAGGATCCCGACCAGCGTTTTTCATAAGTCCTCCTGCTACGGCCAGCCAGCCTGGAAGGACTGACGGCTATATATCCGCAACAGATATATTCTGTTTATATCAGAATATACTGGAACAGCAACGCTGTCAAGAGGTAACCATACGGCACAGGGCACTTCAAAAGTTGCCAATGGGCGTCTCGTAGGGGTTGTGTCTCGCACCCACCCGCGCTCGTTACGAGATGGCATGGGAGAAAGAGGGTTCGCGGGTGGGTGCGAGACACAACCCCTATGGGTCAAATTGGTAATACGCGCGTGCAAATCGTGCTGCCCACATGGCGTTGTTAATCAGCAGGGCTTTATTGGCCTCAATGCTCTTGCCCGTAGTAATCTCAGCCACATGCGATAGTACAAACGGCGTGGTAGCTGCTCCACGTATCCCCTGTGCTTGTGCCAGGCGCAGAGCCTCTTCAGTTGCAGCTTCCAGGGAAGTCGTATCAAGCGCGTACTGTTCCGGGATAGGACAGGTTACGACCAGCCCATGTAAGCCCAGTTCCCACTGCAAACGAGCTGCCGCTGCAATGGTGGCGACATCGTCCGCCTGGTATGATAGCATCCTTCCACTCTGGCGCACATAAAATGCCGGAAGTTCATCGGTCTGCCAGCCAATCACTGGTACGCCCTGCGTCTCCAGGTATTCCAATGTCAGATCGAGATCAAGGATCGATTTCACGCCAGCGCAGGTGACCAGCACAGGCGTGCGACTCAATTCCGTCAGGTCAGCAGAAATATCCATGCTGTTCTCGGCTCCACGGTGCACCCCACCAATGCCACCTGTAGCAAAGAAGCGAATATCCGCCATCTGTGCACACAACATCGTTCCGGCGACCGTTGTAGCTCCCAATCGTCTCGTTGCCAGCGTGATTGCCAGGTCGCGCCGGCTCACTTTCTGTACGTGCGCTGTCGTACCCAGGCGTGTAATCTCGTCCAGGTTCAGGCCAATCGCGATCTTGCCATCGTGGATACCAATCGTGGCAGGTGTGGCGCCCTCAGCACGGATGGTTGCCTCCATTGCCTGTGCTACTTCAACATTGGCGGGATAGGGAAGACCATGTGCAATAACCGTTGACTCAAGCGCTACGACCGCACGTTGTTCGTGTAATGCTGTCTGGACTTCGTCGGAGAGAAGAATGTGAGCTGTTTGATGAGATTGCTGTTGCATTCGGTTACTTCCTGCACCTTATAGAATGGCATTGGTATTGATCAGAAGTATACACCCGCTATGCCCAAAAGGCAAATAGAGGCAGGGCGCACTCTCGTGGTCGCCCTGCCTCTATTTAGAGCTGTGTTGAACGTCCTGCTAGTCTTCGTCATCAATAGAGAAGATGTACCTGCCTTCGACGCAGTAGTATTGCAGATTGCCCTCGCTATCGGTCAAAGGTTCTGACTCGGTCTCAGGGTCTACCAGCAAAATACCTTCCTCATCACCGTCAGGACTGGTATGATACTTGATCTGCTCAACGTTCATGTTCTTCCTTCTTTCTCTTTTATTAACTGTCTCTCGCCATGCATATCTCCGCTCTCCTCGCTTCCAGCCCTCGGAGAGCAGAGGCTTCAACGGTACACGTGCGAAACAGGCGTTCCTCCAAATAATTCTGGTCTTACCGGTGATACCAGGGATCTGAAGAACCCACCAGGCAGTGTTGTAAGAGCGCGCTCATGCTTTTTACTGTCCTCAGTTTTTGTGAGCCTGTTCTGCTTTCCCTGGTGACTCTATATAATCTTTTTTCAACCTTCAACCTCCGTTGCCAGAGTGGACAAGAAGTACTATAAAATTTCACTGTTGAGATTCGCATTTTCCACACTAAACGCCCAATGTTATTACTTTTGTATGATGACTATTTTACATGATGATCTCAATGTTATCTGAGGTTCCCGTAGGGGTGGCGCTGGCCGCCACCCACCCGCGCCCTTCAGGAGATGACACGGAGAAAACAGAATCTGCGGGTGGCGGCCAGCGCCACCCCTACGGTGAATGGTTTGTTGTTTGCACCTTGACACAGCCACATGCTATAGTATCCCTGAACCTTGTAGAAAAATGATGGCTCGCTGTATGAGCGCAATACACGCTGTAGATGCGCGTCTCACGATATAGGCGTGCGATTAATGATGTACGGGCGAGATGAACGCTGTATATGCATAAATCACGTTGTAGAGTCGCGAAGCCCGCTGTAGGGGCGCGAAACCCGCTGTAGGGGCGCGATTTATAAGCCCGTCCATATATCACAGCGAAAATGCGTTCTGTGGCGAAATGTTGTCCTTTGTATAATAGACGTTTGTGATTGACAAAAACAAAAATGTAGGAGTGTGATTCACATGGCATTTACAAAAAAATTGCTTACCACAGGTCTTGTCGTTGGTGGCGCACTGGGAGCAATGGCTATTTACAATAAATTGACGGAATCTCTGGCAGGCGAACTCGATACTGTTTTGACGGGTGAAGAGCGCCGCTATCCGTGGAAATATGGCGACATGTTTTATGAAGTGAAGGGTGCACGTGATGCGAAGCCACTCTTGCTGGTGCACGGCTTTGGCCCCGGCGCTTCATCATACGAGTGGCGTAAAAATATTGATAGCCTCGCAGAGCATTTCCGCGTCTATGCGATTGATCTGCTCGGTTCTGGTCTCTCTGACCGACCAGCCATTGACTATAATGCCGAGACCTATACGGACCTGCTCAATGATTTTATTAAGGAAGTGATTGGTAAGCCAACTGTTGTGGTGGCTCATGGCCTATCCTGCGCTTATGTCATCGCAGGTGCCTATCGTCGTCCCCAGTCCTTTGAGCGCCTGATCCTGGTCTCGCCACCTCTCGCCATTCTGCAAGAGACCTTCCCGGGCGCACGCGATGCGGCCTGGAAGACCATATTACGGCTGCCTGTTGTCGGCCAGTTCATCTACAATCTGCTCACCTCGCGTGGTGCTATCCGTGGCTACTATGACGAGCAGGGTTTCCACAATCCCGGTCTGATTACCGACGAACTGGTTGAATACATCTATACCAGCGCGCACCAGCCCTACGGTCGTTATCCTGCTGCCTCGCTCTTCAGCGACAACCTGGTACTGGATGTCCACGAGCCGTTCGCCCGCCTGCAAGTCCCTGTTGTCGCCGTCTGGGGCCGCGAAGGCGCGCTCACGCCATCCGAGGCCAGCGGAGCCTTCAAGCGCGTCAACCCACGCATCGAAGTCCGTATTCTTGACAAGAGCCGCTCTCATCTGCAAGAAGAGCAAGCTGCTAACTTTAACACTCTCGTACGCGATTTCGCCACTACAACTGTAAAATAATCCGTGAGAGTATAAGGGTACCGCGCGGCACACATTCTGTGGGGACGCACGGCACACGCAAGGCATGCCTCTACGGGATTTATGAGCGAAGCGATTCTTTTAGATCTGCTTGTTCTGAGAATTGGGGAAGAGGGCTGTTTTTCTGCGGGTCTTGTTCTCGTAGTACATGCAAGAATGCATCGACCACCTGGGGATCGTATTGAACTCCTTTGCATTGAATCAGTTCTTCCCGGGCCTGTTCTTCCGAGAGTGCTTTCCGGTAAGGTCGTGATGAAGTCATTGCATCATAGGAGTCGACCACTGCAAGGATACGTGCACCTAATGGGATCTCGTTTCCGAACAGTCCATAAGGATAGCCCCGTCCATCCCAGCGCTCATGATGAGCTACTACGATGTGGGAGACCAGTTCGAAACGTCCTCCCGCCTCGGCTAGAATCTGTTGACTCATCCTTGGATGATGGCGCATCACGGTCCATTCCTGCTCCGAGAGTGGGCCGGGTTTGTGTAGAATAGCGTCGGGAATACCAATCTTGCCAATGTCATGCATCTGAGCTGCCATCCGGATCAGCATGACTTCTTCTTCAGATCTGCCTAAGGCGCGCGTGGTGGCTTCTGCCAGGAACAACATACGTAGCGCATGTGCATGCGTTTCCTGATCATGCAATTGTTCTGCCGTTGAGAGTGCCTGTACAATGCCCTGCTCCACCTGTTGAACTATAATACTGTTCATATCTGTGTCCTGTTGCTCAAGACTCTCTTCACCTGGAAGACAGACCCGGTTGCGCCCACTGTGTTTGGCGTAATACATCGCTGAGTCGGCTATCTCAATCAACTCTTTCTTCGTGATTCCATCAAGGGGATAAACCGCCAGGCCAAAGCTGGCCGTGACTGCAATGGGTACTACAGATTGTGTCTCTTCTATCTCCCATTGGTAAGGTTGTTCAGCGATAGCAAGGCGTAAGCGTTCGGCTAACTCAAAGGCTTCGTATTGCTCGATATTGGTGAGCAAGATCGCAAACTCTTCGCCTCCATAGCGTCCAACATAGTCTTCCTCGCGCACGAAAGCACGCAGTTGTTGTCCGATGAAGCGCAACACTGCATCACCCGCACCATGTCCCCATGTATCATTGATGTGCTTAAAATGGTCGACATCCACAAAGATGATGGCACAATTCTGCTGACTTTTATGACACTCTAAGAGTTCTTCGTCAATCTTATCCATAATAGCGCGATGGTTCGGGAGATTCGTCAAAGGGTCAGTGGTTGCAAGGGAATTCAAATGGTTATTGGTTATGCTTAGCATATCATTCTGCTCTTGAATGCGTGTGTAGAGCCCTTGCAGCTCCTGGCGTGTCAATTCGTAGATATGGCTCATTTGCTGGAGCGTGGTAATAATCCTATGCACGGATTGCGCTATCTGCCCAGGTTCGTCCTGGCTCTCATAGAAGGGCGGAAGCTTCCTTTGAGGTATGGAGACTGACCAATCACCTTGCGCTAAGGCTACTAAACCGCCTGCCAGGTCAACCAGCCACTCGGTGGAAGCCTGGCGGGCAGCCTCCTGTACCTGTCGTAATGGACGCGTAATCACACGTGCAATGACAATGGCGCAAACACATCCTGACAGAATGGTGAGTCCTCCCAGCAAGGAGTTGCAGATCAGGAGTACGTGGGAAATGGTGTTCAAACGGATTATCCCCTGCGCCATTTCTTGCCTGCTGGAAGTATGGGCAATATATGAAATAGTAGTTGTTTGCTGAATACTGAAACTCGCATCAATAACAATCATGACCAGAAGCAAAGGAGAAACTAATCCACCGCAGATCAAAAACTTATATGTAACAGGTAAATTCGTAAACCAGCGTCTCATGATATGCGCCTCCACGATAGAAAGCTAAGGCGTCCTCTCAATATACCATTGAACACTGCCGCGGATTACTGGCGGCTGAGAACGGCTCATATTGTTCCTATCGGCACATCATGTTTCTTCTAAAGGGAGGTTGAAGATAACGGGGTTAGCGTAAATTTCCTAGCAGCGCTCGTGCAATCACGACGCGCTGAATCTGATTTGTACCCTCAAAAATCTGCGCCACTTTGACATCGCGCATATAGCGTTCAACCGGATAATCGCGCACGTAACCAGCTCCACCCAGAACTTGCACGGCGTTGGTGGTGACTTCCATTGCCGTATCCGTGGCGAAACATTTTGCCATTGACGCATACATACTGGCATTCTGCCCTTCGTCGATTTTGTATGCGGCTTGGTAGACTAGCAGCCGTGCAGCTTCGATCTTCATGGCCATATCGGCAAGCATAAACTGGATACCCTGGAAGACGCCAATGGGCCGACCAAACTGCTGCCGCTCGCGAGCATAATTGCTGGCAATCTCAAAGGCTGCCTGCGCTACACCGACTGCAACGGCACCGATATTGATACGCCCACCATCCAGCGAAGATAAAGCAATTTTGAAGCCCTGTCCCTCCGCGCCAATACGGTTGCTGACAGGTATCTCACATTGTTCAAATAGCAACTCACGCGTGGGTGACGAATGCAGGCCCATCTTGCGCTCTTTTTTACCAAAGGAAAAACCGGGCGTTTCCTTATCAATCACGAAGCAGTTGATCCCGACCGAACTTATGCCATCGCTGGTCCGTGCCATCACCAGGTAAATATCGGCCTCACCGCCGTTCGTGACCCACAGTTTAGAACCGTTTAAGACATAACTATCACCACGACATTCAGCCCTGCATTGCAAGCTGGCGGCGTCCGAACCCGCATTTGCCTCGCTCAGCGAAAAGGCTCCTAAGAGCTCGCCTGCCGCCAGCGCAGGCACCCAACGCCGACGTTGCTCCTCATTCCCAAAACGCGCGATTGAACCCGTGACCATATTATGTACCGAAAGACCAACTGCAGTCGCCATTTCGCCCTTTGCCAGTTCTTCGTAGACCAGCGCTCCCGAGAGCCGCGAAAGCATGCTACCTCCATACTCCTCCGGTGTTGTCATGCTCATCAGACCAAGTTCGGCCATCTTCGTATACACTTCACGTGGAAAATAGCTATTCTCATCCCAGTCCTCTGCATGAGGAGTGATCTCCTGAGCTGTGAAACGGCGTACCATGTCACGTATATCTGCCTGCTCTTCGTTGAGATCAAAATTCATTTTATGCTCTCGTCTCTAAAGAGATCTTCCGTAAATAGCATTATTTTGTACAGAGTCTATACTACTCTTATCTAAACATTCTGTGAAACTATAAACAAAATGCGGTTGGTTATTGGTGCCAGTGCCTGTGATTTCTCATCCCTTCGCCTGGCTCTAATCGCCATACAGTCGTCGCGTGATCATCCCCACCAACAACTATTTGCATGCCATCCGGCGACCATGCGATGGAACGTATTGCGGTTCCTGTCCCTTTATAAACTAAGAATGGCTCTTGCGCAAAGGCACGATACATCTGGAGTGAGCCATCGTCGCATCCAATAGCAAAGATATTGTTGATTGGTGACCATACAATAACATTTATTGTTGATGACAGCGAATATGTATGTGTAATCTCTCCAGTTGATGGATTCCACACTTTCACTGTTTTATCGGCTCCGCCAGAAATAATATAATCTTGTCCTTCCGGTGATGCCCATGCTACTGCATTCACGCTGGCTGTGTGACCTCTGAAGGTGTATTCTGTGTTTTGTATACTCTGGTATCCACCATGGTTTACTTGCCACACCTGCACTGTTTTATCCGCACTGGCTGATGCAAGGTAGTTGCCATCAGTGGACCATGCCAGGCTCAATACTGGCCCTTTATGCCCGCTATAGCTGCTTGTATGATTTGCTGCATCCGTTTCTATCACACGGACTACAGCATCGTCTCCACCTATGGCAAGCTGGCCACCGGCAGGCGACCAGGCAATAGCATCCATTGCGCCTGTTATCTGCGCTGGATGGCTACGCGTTTGCTCGCTATCGGAAATCGAACTGTTCCATATAGTTACTGGATTTGTTTTATTAGAACTTGTGGCGGCGATACGTGCATCTAGAGGCGACCAGGCAACTCCATTTACTGCGGTCTGGCCTAGAGTATAAGTAGTATCTAAGTCGTCAAAATATGAACTCCATATCTTGACCGTACCATCTTTAGAGCCGGACGCGATACGATCTCCCTGTGTTGACCATGCCACTGAAGTTACACTGTTCGTGTGGCCGCTAAAGGTCTTCTGTAGATTTAGTTTATAGTTTAAAACTGATGGCGGATATGGCTGGCTTGTATCAGGATCATGCCATGTCCATCTGGCATTCTGCATAAATGCTACTCCTGCTATCCCGAGTAGAATCATCGCGGATGCTGCCCGGCGCGAAAGTCCACGCTTACGCGGCGCTGGTGTGGGTGGCAGCCCGAGTTGCATCTGCGCCTGTTGTACGCTAGGTGCAGAGGTTGCCCATGATGCCGGTGGTGGTTGACCCGGACCAAATGGGGATTGGCGCGGTGGTAAAGAGGACAGCGTGTCGGGCAGTGGATACAAGCGGCGCAAATGCTGCACCGAGATATGCTGTAATTCGTCCCTGACCACTTTTGCACTCGCTGGCCGTTTGCTTGCATCCATCTCGACCATACGCAGAATCAGTGCCTCTAACTCCGCTGGTATCGCCGCTCCAGTTGCCTTTGCAAACGAGAAATGGAACGGCGACTCGCCAGGATCCTTTCCTGTGAGCGCTTCGTGTAGTGTTGCGCCCAGACTGTAGATATCCGAACGCGTGGTTGTCTGCGCTTTACCATACTGTTCCGGTGAGGCATAGCCGGGCGAACCAAAGGCAATGGTGTCTTTTGTGCGTCCCGGTTTGAAATAACGTGCAGCTCCAAAATCTATTAAATAGACCTGCCTGTAGGCCGTAATCATGATATTTGTTGGCTTCAGATCGCGGAAGATAACAGGGATCTGGCGCGTATGCAGATAGTCCAGGACGGTGCAGAGCTGTATTCCGACGGCAAAAACTTCGTCCAGGGAAAGACGCCCGCCTGTCTTGTCCAGGTACGTCTCCAACGTCTGGCCTTCGATAAAATCCATGACCAGGTACCAGTGTTGGGGTGCTGTGAAATGATCGTAGATGCGCGGCAAATTGGGATGCCTTAGCTCTGATAATATGTTTACTTCCCGGTTAAATGTGTCTGTTGCATCGATGACTTCGTTTGGCTTTAGTCCTTGCAGCCTGATCTCCTTAATCGCCACCGCGCGATTGCCAATAAGCGTATCAACTCCCTTGTACACAGATCCAAATCCACCTGTCCCCACTTCTTCCAAAATCTGATAACGCCCATCCCGTAGCGGCATGGCTTGCCTGTGCCGAGTGTCCTCGCTGTGCTCGCTATCCATCCCTATGTCATTGTCACTATTCTTTCCATCCGTACCGACGGGAGATTGCGGGCCTACAGACTCAAATCCATTTATGTTCTTCTCTACGAATGGCTCTCGACAGGCAAAACATTGCCCGGCTGCTGTTTCATTTGCAGCTCCACATGCTTCGCAGTACACCATTTGTTCTGCTCCCCTCGGTAGGATGTCTGACCGTTAGCGACTACTGAGAACACTGTATATCCGTCCCTATTATAACATGCAATGATTGGTTTTACGCGTTCATTCTGATAAGGTGTTCAAATAGTACTCTATCATTAATACCTCATCACGTTACCTTGCCGTGGGAACTCACGGCATCAAAGATAATCGTAACTCTCCATGTCTTCTCTTTCTGACTCCTCAGCGCCTCCGGCGCTTCGCAAGGGGTTGTGTGTAGGAGGTGAAGGTTGGCGGCCCCGGGGCCGCCAACCTTCACCTCCTACACACAACCCAGCGAGCCACCGCAGGTGGCGAGGAATCCTGAACAGTTACTGACAATCTCCGTTGAAAACGTTGTTCCATTACCACTTTATGAGATGCTATAAACAGCAAATGTCCTATGTTGTAAATACCATTAGCAGTGGACGTGAAGACATACAACAACTCTTCCTTGAGTATGCACCTGGTAGAAATCCACTATTGCCCGGGCGTTACCTCAATGGGGTTAGTAAATATGAATGTAGTAATATTTGGCTAATCTAGAGAAATATAAGCTCGAAGGCATTTTAGAGAGATTATACTTAGGAACAGCTTTTCGGAGTATTTTATTAGTATACGATGAAATATTCGGATGTGAAGCCTCCCTATATGGGGCACGTCTCTAAAAAAGTGTCTCAAGAAGAAACCGTATTGCAAGAACTGAGCGAGGGTCAACTTTCTCAAGTCGCTGGTGGTCATGATTGCTACAAACAGAATCAACCCAAGCACCACCATCATCATCACCATCATCACCACCACCACCATCATCATCATCAGAATCAGAATCAGTGGCGTGTCAATGATCATGATGCTGACGATAAAAAACAGACATGGTCAGCGCCAACGGCGATGCACTGGTAAATGAAGGGATTGACACTTCATCATGTTAGAACCAGGGGCGCAGTTTGAACAAAAAGCGCCGCAACGATCGCTCACTCCATGGTCTTATATGCGCTCCCTTCTACACATGCGCACAATCATTTTCCAGATCATCGGAACATCTCTATTACTGCAATTATTGGGGCTGGGGGCTCCCTTGCTAACGGAAATAGTGATTGATCGTATCCTGCCAGAAAAAGATCCCAATATGCTGCTGACGCTGGGTCTGGGAATGCTCATCCTGATTCTCATGCAGGGGATCGCAACGTTCTTACGATCTTCCTTATTGATCTACTTGCAGACCAGAATCGACACAGATATGATGCTCAATTTCTTTGAGCATATGCTTAGTCTGCCTTATCGCTTCTTTCAGTTGCGCTTGAACGGAGATCTCCTGGCTCGCGTGAATAGCAACCTGGCAATTCGTGACCTGCTCACGAATCAGCTTATATCCACCTTGCTCGATGGTGGCACAGTTATTGTTTACTTCATTATCTTGTTATTACTGTCAAAACTTATTGCTGGAGTAACAGTGGCAATAGGAGTTGTCCAGATAGCACTCCTGTTGTTTACCTCTCCCGCCCTTCGCAGGCTGACGCAGCGCGACCTGGAGGCGCAGGGAAAAACGCAAGGTTACATGAACGAGGTCTTATCTGGAATAGCAACGTTAAAGGCCGCTGGAGCCGAGCACCGGGCATTCGCTCGCTGGGAGAATCTCTTCTTCGACGAGATGAATATCTCGCTTCGTCTTAGCTATCTCTCTTCTGTCGTTGGTTCCGTCGTCGGTGTGGTAAGCCTTCTGGCACCACTGGCCTTGCTGTGGGTTGGCGCGATGCAGGTCATCGATGGAAGAATGACAGTAGGTGCCATGCTGGCTTTAAACACCCTGGCAATCCAGTTTCTAGTACCACTCGGTTCTCTTGCCGCTACTGGACAGGATCTGCAGATAGTGCGCGCGCATTTCTCACGTGTCGCTGATGTCATTGGGACTCAGCCTGAGCAAGACCCGACCCAGGTACAAACTCCTCACAAATTGAAGGGCCGTATCGAGTTGAAGCATGTGAGCTTTCGCTATGACCAGAGCGCTCCTCTCATCCTGGATAATATCAGCGGGACGATTTATCCGGGACAAAAGGTAGCACTTGTCGGTAAAACGGGCTCAGGCAAGAGTACTCTGGGGAAGCTGCTGGTTGGCCTGATCACCCCCACAAAGGGATCTATCTCCTTTGATGGCGTACCTCTGGAACAGCTAAATTATCAGGAAGTACGCAGTCAGTTTGGAGTAGTTCTGCAAGAATCTGTCATTTTTAGTGGCTCGGTGAGCGAAAATATTGCTTTGAATAACCCTGAAATGGACATGGAGCGGGTTATCGAAGCTGCTCAGATAGCAGCCATTGCTGATGACATCGAGAAGATGCCAATGGGTTATGATACGCTTGTCTCAGAAGGTGGAAGTGCATTCTCAGGAGGACAACGCCAGCGCCTGGCTCTGGCTCGCGCACTGGCGAACCATCCTGCCCTGCTCCTTTTGGATGAAGCGACCAGCGCCCTGGACGTCGTCACAGAACGTATGGTCGAGCAGAATCTCAACAGGCTCCCTTGCACTCAGATCATTATTGCTCATCGGCTAAGCACCATTCGTAATGCAGATGTGATCCTGGTCCTGGATCATGGACATATTGTGGAGCAGGGAACGCATGAGCAGTTACTACGAAGAAATGGTTTCTATACGCAGTTGATTCAAACACAGTTGCAAAATGGTGAGATTGCAGTTGTGTAGTCTATCTACACAGCTTGCCACACCTGTATTGTACGATCACTACTCGCGGAAGCAATCCTGGACCCATCGGGCGACCACGCCACCGTCGTCACATATCCCGTATGTCCTGAGTACGTAAATGTCAGCTTTTTACTGCCCACATTCCATATCTGCACGGTCTTATCATTACCGCCAATCGCCAGGTGCTCACCCCTGGGCGACCACACCACGACATTCTTGATGCTGGTACTGTTCTCACCCATCGAAAACACAACTTTTTTCGTATGCACATCCCCGACCAGCACTCGACGATCACCGCTCGCTGAAGCGATACGCCGACTATCAGGCGACCATGCGACCGCGAAAATCTGCCCATTATGCAGGTTCATCGTCTCTATTTTGCGCGTGAAAGAAAGGATACTGCTAAAGAAAGAGCGCTTGGGTACTTCCTTCGCCGGGTCCCACACATGTACTTTACGGTCCTTGCCTGCCGAAGCAACATGCCTGCCATCAGGCGACCAGGCAATACTCTGCACCTTATCACTATGGTCGGAGTAGGTATAGATAATCTTCTCAGTTCTCGCTTTCCAGATCTGCACGGTCTTGTCGCTCCCACCCGAAGCGATATAGAAGTCGTCGGGCGACCATGCAACAGCATATACTTCTTCAATATGACCACGGTAGGTAATATGTGTCTTGCCGGTCTTTACTTCCCAGGTCTGGACCGTTCCATCGTCGCTTGCTGAGGCGATATATTTACTGTCATGCGACCATGCCAGTGCGTTGACATGCTGGCGATGTCCCTTGTACGTCAGGATGTTTTTGCCGTTGCTCGCATCCCATACCTGAACTGTCTTATCGTAGCTTGCCGATGCCAGAAATCTGCCATCAGGCGACCATGCAATTGCTGTGACGCGGCTACTATGTCCCATGCACACATATAACATGTTCGCCTGTGGGATCACACGTGGCTGTGCGGGCCGCTTCGGTGCTTTAGGAAGATTGGGCATCCGTGGTATAGCGGACTGCTGTGGTGGCTGATAGGAATTGGGCACGCCTGTCTGTAAAGGATGTGTTGCTTTATATTCAATGGCAATACGCTGCAATTCCTGCCTGAGGGCGGTAACGCTCGCTGGCCTCTTATTAATATCCACGCTGACCATACTCATGACCAGTGTATCCAGTCCCTTGAGTGCGGGTTGATTGGGGAGCTGAACGGGCGTAAACTGAAATGGTGTATCTGTGGGATCATCACCCGTGAGCAACTGATGCAGCAGCGCGCCCAGACTATAGATATCCGCGCGCGGCGTTGTCTGTGACTTGCCATACTGCTCAGGTGGTGCGTAGCCCGATGAACCGAGCGCCGTTGTGTCTTTATGCTGTCCCGGCTTAAAGTGGCGCGCAATCCCAAAATCAATCAGGTATACATGGCCGCCTCTGGTCACCATCACGTTGGCAGGCTTAAGATCGCGGAAAATAATCGGCGGATTGCGTGTATGCAGGTATTCCAGCACAGAACAAAGCTGGAGCGCAATATCAAATACCTTTTCGAACGGCATCTTCTTCCCATTCAGGCTATTCAGATGCTCCTCCAGCGTCTCGCCCTCGATAAAATCCATCACAAGATACGAGCGTCCGGTATCCGTAAACTGCTCGTAGATGCGTGGCAGATTGGGATGCGTCAGCCCTGCCAGCAAGAGCGCTTCGCGTCTGAACGCTTCCGTCGCCTCCACGAGTTCCTGCGCGCCCAGGTTGCTCTGACTCATCTCTTTGACAGCCACCAATCGATTGCCAAATTGTGTATCCGCTGCCTTATAAACTGCACCGAAGCCACCACGCCCCGCCTGCCCTAGAATAAGGTAACGCTGCTTCAACGCATGCTGCCGGGTCAGCATTCCTGTTAGCGTCGAGCTTATAGTAATCGTACTATTTGCATCATGCAGTAATTGACCGCATGCCCGACAAAACTGCGCCTGTACCCGGTTCGCAGCCCCACACGTATCACAAAATTGCGGCGAAGGAAGCATCTTAACAACCCTTATAAAAACATTTGTCCTAATTTCGTTCTTCTCTGTACCTTAGTATAAACACCAGTGGGTTGTCAAGTGTTAGACCCTTTGGAGGGCGGTTCATTTTTTGAGCAAGCACCGACGGCCACCATGACCAGGTCCATTGTCCATGTAGGGGCGCGATTGTCCATTGTCCATGTAGGGGCGCGATTTATAAGCCCGAGGCGCTCTGTGGCCGATGCATGCGGGCTTATAAATCGCGCCCCTACATGGACAGATTCTATCGATGCAAAATTAGGAAACGCGCCCATCCCCTACCGTTGAATATGATATACTTTTTACAGGTGAAAAAAAGAAATTATAGCGCTAAGTATCCCAGAACCAGAATCTCAAGGTGAAACGATGCCGGTACGCATTATTATCGCGGATGACGAGCCTCTTCAGCGTATGGATCTGAAAGATATTTTGACCAGGCGCGGTTATCTTGTAATTGCGGAAGCTACCGATGGACTGAGTGTTGTTAACCTCGCGCGCACGCACCGGCCAGACCTGGTTATCATGGATATTCGCATGCCTGCTATGGATGGCATTACTGCCGCTGAGACGCTAATGAAGGAAAAGATTGCTCCCGTCGTCTTGCTCACCGCTTACACTGACCAGGCGCTTGTAGTACGTGCCAGAGATGCCGGTGTCAGCAATTATCTTATTAAACCACTGCATGAAAGTGAGGTCGTCCCCGCGATTGAAGTGGCGCTGGCCCGTTACAATCAGTTCCGTGCTATGGAGGAGCAGGTGCGTCTCTTGACTGAGCAATTGGAGGCACGCAATGCTGCTGAACGCGCCAGAGGCATGTTTATAGAAATGCAGGAACCGGATGGGCTACCCCAGGACCCTCAGAAGGCCCGGCCCAGATCTATACACGAGGAAGCGGAGGCGGTTCTGGATGAGCTCCAGCATCTGTTGCGTGGTCGCCTGGCAATCGTCATCAGCACATCTATCGGAACGTCTCCTGTTTCCAATCACATCGAACGGTACAAAATGCTCTATCCGCACATCGAACTTGCTGTCACCATTACCACTGAGCAGATTATAGTAGAGAAACTTCAAACCCACGAGGTCGAGTTGGCATTTTTACCAGGGAACTTCTCCCAGGTTGCTCTATTCACACGTACCTTGCAACAGGGAGATGCGCTTATTTCTATCGCCTACTCTACACGCATACCGCTCACCAGAGCCGCCCAGACCTTCCTATCCCTGCTCTTCCCGTAGAGGCACAGCCTCGCGTGTGCCTCACACCGCGTGCCACACATGCACTGTCTCATCGTTGCTCGCCGAAGCGATAAGCGTCCCATCAGGCGACCACGCCAGCGCATTCACACGTCCCATGTGCATAACATACGTAAAAACATTGCCACCATTAAATGCATCCCACACCTGAACCGTCGTATCATATCCGCTGCCAGCCGAAGCAATACGCGTCCCATCGGGCGACCATGCAACCGTACTCACACCCATATCGAGGCCCGAATGCCCATGATAGGTGAAAATCCTTCTCCTCGTTGCTACTTCCCATATCTGGATTGTTTCATCACTGCCTCCCGACGCAATATATCTGCCGTCAGGCGACCATGCCAATGTAATCAGTTCGGCGGCATGGCTACCATACGTCTGGATCGTTTCCCCTGTCGCAATCTGCCACACATGCACACCATCGCCCCGCGTACCTGAAGCTACATACAGGCCATTAGGTGACCATGCAACCGTGTTCACTCTATTCATACGCAAAGATTCACGATGTCCACAATACGTAAAGATACTCTCTCCCCGCTTGATATCTCTGACCTGTACCATACGATCATTATTGCCCAGCGCCAGGTACTGGTTATCAGGTGACCACGCTACCGTGCCAACTTTCTTTCTACGCTCATAATAGATAAAAATGCGCTCTCCACTCTCTTTATCCCACAACAACTCCGGTTTCTCATCATTTTCAGCATACAAAACAATATGTATGCCTGCCCGCGACCACGCTATCGCGTTCCGCCAGCGTAATTGTCCCTTGAAATCGTCATGGATCGCCAGCTTATCCCCGCTCAGGGCATTCCATATATGCACTGTATTATCTCTATCCCCCGCAACAAGGCGTGTCCCATCAGGCGACCATGCCACGCTTGTAACTTCATTCGTATGCCTGGAATAGGCAGACTGAACTTCGCCCATCATCGCAGCAGACTGTACTCTTCCTCCTGGCAACTTCTGGGCATCCTGCAAACCTGTTTGAGCATCGATCCCCTTACTGATCAACTGCAACTGCTCTTTCACATCACGCGCGTGTGCAAGTCTCTTGCGAGCATTGATCTCAACCATCTGCTGCAGCAACTTCTCTAACTCTTCCAGATCATCTATATAGCCATGCTCGTGCAGAGGTTCAAAACAAAAAGGTGTGATCGAAGGATCGATCCCTGTCAACATCTGGTGCAGCAACGCGCCAAGACTATAGATATCGGCGCTGGAGGTCGTCTGGGCCTTCCCATACTGTTCAGGGGCTGCATAGCCTGGCGAACCGAACGCTATAGTATCCTTTGCCTGTCCCGGCTTAAAGTGGCGTGCAATGCCAAAATCAATCAAATAGAGCTGCCCATCGGATGTACGCATCACATTCGACGGTTTAAGATCGCGGAAAATAATCGGCGGCTGTCGCGTATGCAGATAATCCAGCACCTTACACAACTGAAGTCCTATTGCCAGTACCTCCGTCAGCGGCAATCTCCCTCCACTACTATGCCCCAGATAATCCTCCAGCGTCTCCCCCTCAATAAAATCCATCACCAGGTACCAGCGTCCACCCTCCGTGAAAGAATCATAAATGCGCGGCAAATTTGGATGCATCAACCCCGCCAGCAGCATTGCTTCCCGCTTAAACTGCTCCACCTCCTGCCCATCCTCTTCACCCGAGCCGCTCTGACTCATTTCCTTAATCGCCAGCAAGCGATCCCCAAACTGCACATCAGCCGCCTTATACACCGCTCCAAATCCGCCCTGTCCAATCTGCCCCAGAACAAGGTAGCGCTGCTTCAGCATCGTTCTCTGGAAATTTGTTTGTGTAGCTGCCAGTGATTTCCCGCATGCAAAGCACTCGTCAGCCCCGACCACATTAGCGGCACCACAGGCGGCACAAAAAAGCGAAGTGGATACCATATATTATCGTCTCTTATTATCTACTACCAACTCACAAGTAGTATAGCCCACACACACCTCCTCTGTAAATAATCGCTCACGCCGTGGGTGGACGTCAATTTTTTGCATAGAGCAAGCACCGACGGCCACCATGACCGGTTCAATTATCCCAATAGGGGCGCGATTTATAAATCCAGTAGGGCGCGATTTATAAATCCAGTAGGGCGCGATTTATAAATCCAGTAGGGCGCGATTTATAAATCCAGTAGGGCGCGATTTATAAATCCCAGTAGGGGCGCGATTTATAAGCCCGAGTGCATCGGCCAGGGGGGCGCCTCGGGCTTATAAATCGCGCCCCTACTGGGACAGAATTCATACCAGATCACGTTAAAGAAGAGGGCTGCATTGGCTGCAGCCCTCAAACAACGGAAAACCAACATCCTTTACAAGGAAACTATGCTCCTACTTCCAGGTCAGGCACTGGAACTCATCACAAATCAAATCTTCTGTCAAAGCCCCTGCCGTTAGCACAACATGTCCGTCAAAGACCTCTTGCGCCAATGTCATGGCCTTGTTGATGTGTTCTAACGTGCGGCGGGATGCCTCAAAGGCTTCACGCCATGCACCTAAGGAGAGATCGCCACCACTTTTTTGCAAACGGCCTAAAATGCTCTGCAAAAATTCTGTCTGCATCAGACTCGCATTCAAATACTCACTCATTGCTGTCTCTGCGGTAGCGGAATCCACTCCCGGCAGCATCGGTGTTTCCTCCATGATATCGCCCTTCTTTCAAAAACTAGCAAGTTGTGCTTCCATGCGACGCTCTATGAGGAGTTTACAAAGGCGAACGACTTTTCGGAGTGTTACAGCCAGGCGAACTGTTTCCCTTGTCTTCCATACGGTTAACAAAACTCTGGAGTTGTGTAGTGACTCTAGTATATGCTCTTCTTTCAGGAAAAGCAAATACAATCAGGTTCAGGGCAGGGCGATTGTGGACCCGTAGAGGCATGCCTCTACGGGGACGTTTGAAGCGCCCTGGATCAAGTTATCGCGACTTGCAAAATTTGCGTACATACTATAAAATAGTTACTCCGAGCAACCTTTCTCCTCATTAACAACCATGTAAAATCAAAAAATCATTAATACCCGTATAGCCGCTCATCAGGAGACAAATCTATGAAACGCGCCAGACAGTATAAATACGACATCGCCCTATCAGTCGCAGGTGAAGATCGTGCCTATGCAGAGGCATTGGCAGAAGAACTAAAGCGCCGCAGGATAAAATATTTTTATGACGATGAAGAAAAACACATGCTCTGGGGCAAGAATCTGTACCCTTACCTTTCTGATCTCTACCAGAATGAAGCACACTATTGCGTAATATTTATTTCAAAGCACTACGCGACAAAGCGCTGGACAACACACGAGCGTGAAGCGGCCCAGGCACGTGCCTTCCAGGAGAATGAAGAGTACATCCTGCCAATCCGTTTGGATAATACTGAACTTCCTGGTATACTACCTACAGTCTCTTATCTTGAGTGGCCCCCAGAGAGCGCCGAGACGGTTGCTAATAATATTGCTTTGAAATTAGGTAGAGAGCCGTATGTAGCTCCTCGGCTGTCTGTATCTGAAGCTATTGCGCCCATTACCTCTCCAGACTCTGCCTCTGCAACGGCTCCCAGCAAAAGTGGCAAGAAAGGTGAGGTTGCGGAGGATGCTGTATTGCAAAAATATATACGCGAAATTGAGAATACATATGAAGCACGTAATGATAGTGAAATGAGTTATCGTTCTGCTTTAGAAAATCTTTTAAAGGATCTGGTCCCTGGTATTACTGTCACACATGAGCCAAAGCGTAAGGCCTATGGCTCTCCTGATTTTGTTATTTCACAAAAGACAGGTCATGGCCTGCTCACTATCGGTTATATCGAGACAAAGGCAGTCGATATGCATCTGGACGATATTGAACACGATGCAGAGCAGGTGGAACCAAGGACCCGCGATGGAGAACAATTAAAAAAGTATCTTAAAGCATTAGAAAATCTTATTTTGACGAATTACCGCGAGTTTCGCTGGTATTTACATGGTAAGCTTTGTATGACATATCGCCTTGTCGTTCCTAAAATCGATAGTGGAATTGCACTTACCGATAGTAAAAAGAAAGATGCTAGAAAAGGTACTGATCCAGGCCCGACGCAATTATTTTTAGGCACCCATACACAGAGTACCCTGGATGTAGCTCGCCTGCTCGCCAACTTTCTTACCTACAATACCGAGCCAATCAACAATCCGAAAGATCTGGCGGAACGCATGGCACGTATCGCCCATATTATCCGCGATATGACCATCCTGGCTTTCGGACAAAACGAGATACCGGATACCTTGCGCGATCTTTATGATGCTTTTAAGCAGGTTCTCATTCCTGATTTAGGCGTGCCAGAGTTTGCCGATATGTTTGCGCAAACCCTCGCCTATGGTCTGTTTGCTGCACGTTATAATCATACCAGCACTGAACCTTTCCGCCGCAAAGATGCGGCACGCGAGATCCCCAACACCAATCCGTTCCTGGCTGATCTTTTTGAGAAAATCACGGGCAGAGAATTAGATAATGTGCCTTTTGTCGGATTTGTGGATGACCTGGCTCAACTGCTGGCCCAGACCGATATGAATGCAGTGCTTGCTGATTTTGGGAAGCGGAGCCGCCGCGAAGATCCGTTAATACATTTCTATGAGACGTTCCTGACCGAATATGATCCTAAATTGCGAGAGTTGCGCGGTGTTTATTATACTCCTGAGCCGGTTGTGTCCTATATTGTGCGCTCGGTAGATCATATCTTGCGCACCCAATTCGATTGTCAGGGAGGCTTAGCCGATACATCGCAAATTCCCTACCCATCCACTAAAGATGGTCAAAAGCAGCAGAAGCCTTCACCTCGCGTGCTCTTGCTCGATCCGGCGTGCGGTACCGGGACATTTCTCTATGCGGTCATCAATCACATTCGCGAGAGATATAGAGAGAGGGACAATGCCGGCATGTGGTCAAGCTACGTGCGTGAACACCTCCTACCTCGTATCTTCGGCTTTGAACTATTAATGGCTCCTTATGCAATGGCACATCTAAAATTAGGTATGCAACTTGCCGCGTTGGATCTACCGGAAGCGGAACGGCAAACATGGTCTTATGACTTTAAGAGCAAAGAGCGCCTGGGCCTCTATCTGACAAACACATTGGAGGAGGCCATGCAACGCTCAGAGATGTTATTTGCTCGCTCCATCTCCGATGAGGCTAATGCAGCCGCCAGGGTCAAACAAGAATATCCTGTTATGGTCGTGTTAGGTAATCCTCCCTATTCTGGACATTCTGCTAACAAGGGGCAATGGATTATCGACCTTTTACATGGGCTAGATTCTAAGACTGGAAAGAAGGTTGGAAACTACTTCGAGGTGGATGGCGCATCTCTGGGTGAGCGTAATCCCAGGTGGCTGAATGATGATTACGTCAAATTTATCCGTTTTGCTCAATGGCGTATTGAGCAAACAGGATATGGTATCCTTGCATTTATCACTAATCACGGCTATCTGGATAATCCAACTTTCCGAGGAATGCGTCAGAGCCTTATGCAGAGCTTTGATGACATCTACATCCTTGACTTACATGGTAACAGTAAGAAGAAAGAACGTTCTCCTGATGGGACTAAAGACGAGAATGTCTTTGATATTCAACAAGGCGTGGCTATAGGTATTTTTGTAAGACACCCTCAAAATGGCAGTCTTTCACGCCATGCCATTGTTCATCATGCTCATCTTTGGGGACCACGAGAAGTACATCAGACAATGGGACAGGTGCAACTACTTGTAGCTGGCAAATATTGCTGGTTAGGCGAAAATGATATTAGAACGACTGCATGGACAAAACTTGAACCTCAACCTCCGTTTTATCCATTTATACCACAAGATAACATTTTAAAAGAAGAGTACGAACAGGGATGGAAGGTAACAGATATCTTTTTAAAAAATAGTGTTGGCATTGTAACGGCAAGAGATGCCTTGACTATTCATTGGAATAAAGATGAAGCGTGGAAGACTGTTACAGATTTTTCCTCTTTATCAGTTGAGGATGCACGAGCTAAATATAATCTCGGTAAAGATGCTAGAGATTGGAAGGTCGCACTGGCTCAAGATGATCTGAGAAAGTCGGGATTGTCTAAATCCAATCTAGTACCGATCCTTTATCGTCCTTTTGACATACGCTATACTTACTACACGGGTAACTCCAGAGGATTCCATTGCATGCCTAGAAATGATGTGATGCATCATATGTTGGCCGGGAAAAATCTGGCACTTATCACATCCAGACTAACTAAGGGTGAGACTTTCAAACACGTACAAGTCACTCGTAATATTGTAGAAGTGATATGTATGTCGCCAAATACCTCAAATAATGGATTTGTTTTTCCCCTCTATCTTTTTCCTGATTCCAAGAAAAAGGAACTCTTTGATACCGATACATTATTAGATAACTCCAATGGCTTGGTTCACAATCTCTCTTCTAATTTCGTTGCCTTTGTAGCAAGCAAACTTAGTATGGATTTCTTACCTGATAGACAGGGTGACTTACAAAACAATTTCGGACCAGAGGATATTTTCAACTACAGTTATGCCATTGTTCACTCACCAACCTACCGTGAACGCTATGCCGAGTTTCTCAAAGCAGATTTCCCGCGTCTACCACTAACCTCAAACGCAGACCTGTTCCGAGAGTTATGTAGAATTGGCGACAGACTGGTCAAACTCCATTTAATGGAGGCTTCTGGCTCATTGTTTCCCGCCTATCCAGCAAGAGGAGACGATCTGGTGGACACGGTACGTTATACAGAACCCGGTCAGGGTTGGGAGCAGGGTCGCGTCTGGATCAATAAAGCACAGTACTTCGAAGGCGTCTGGCCTGAAATCTGGAACTTCCATATAGGCGGCTACCAGGTCTGTCAAAAATGGCTGAAGGATCGCAAAGGCCGTACTCTCTCCTACGAGGATATCGAGCATTACCAGCAGGTGGTAGCAGTGCTGGACGAAACGATTTCGCTCATGAAGCAGATCGACAGCGTGATTGATGCTCACGGTGGCTGGCCCATCGCGTAAACCTCACATCTATACAAAAATGGTTATGCCACTGTAACCCGCTGACGTATTTGCTGCTGGGAGATCAGTTAGAAGATGCACTAACTATCTGCCTCCATCGTTTTGTTCGCTTGTGTTCATGTCGTATTGTCCTGCAATACATACTATCACTTTTCAGGAGGATGCCTATCATGGTCTTTGTGAAACGATCTTTCTTCATTGCTATCGGTCTTTTACTTGTGTTGGTGGTCAGTGCTTGTGGTAGTTCGACGAGTTCTACAAGCAGCAACTCAGCGCCGACTGCGACGACTGCCAGCAATTCAGCGCCGACTGCGACGACTGCACCAACTGCTCTCGTCAAGACTGCGGCAGCGACGGTAAACGGCAAGTCGGCCACGATTCTGACTGATGCTCAGGGCAAGACACTCTATTACTTTACGCCTGATACAGCTACGACGAGCGCCTGTACAGGTTCGTGTGCGCAGAACTGGCCACCGCTGATGGCGACAGGTTCGACGGCGCCAACCAGCGCGACCACGCTCCCAGGTAAGCTAACGACGCTGACGACGCCTAGCGGGAATCAGGTTCTGTACAATGGGCATATGCTGTATACATTCGCAGGTGATAGCGGCCCGGGCCAGCTCAACGGCGAGGGGAAACTTGGCAAGTGGTTTGTTGCCACTTCTGATCTCACCGCACAGAGCAACACCTCTTCTGGTTCTGCTCCCACTGTTGTCATCAAGACGGCAACCGCAACGGTCAGTGGGAAGTCGGAAACCATTCTTACCAACAGTCAAGGGATGTCTCTCTACTACTTCATCCCTGATACGGCTGCAAAAACGGCCTGTACCGGCTCATGCGCCACAACATGGCCTCCCCTTCTCTTTACGGGGTCCGGTAATCCCGCTGCCTCTACGAAACTGTCTGGAGAATTGGAGGTGTATAAGAATGCGAATGGCAACCAGGTCATTTATAATGATCATCCTTTGTATACCTTCAGTGGAGACACTGCCGCCGGGCAAACGAACGGCCAGGGAGTAGGAGGTAAGTGGTTTCTAGCCACGCCTGATCTGGCGAAGAATAAGTGAGGAGACGTATCCTCTTCACAGCGTCTGTTGACGCAAGTTTGAAAGTAGCCAGAATGCCCACCATTCTGGCTACTTTCAATCGTGCATCTTTTTTGCCTGCACCTTCCTCGTACAATGTCCGCGTTTGCCTATGTCCCGAATGCCCATTGTCCATGTAGGGGCGCGATTTATAAGCCCGAGGTGCTCCCCAGGCCGATGGATGCGGGCTTATAAATCGCGCCCCTACATGGACAATGGACCTGGTCATGGTGGCCGTCGGTGCTTGCTCCATGCCAAAAATGAATCGCACCTGATGGGCCGTGTATCATATACTCTCTTAGTGCATCTTCACTTGACCTCTTAGGGGTTCGTGTGTATACTTTCCTTCTAAGGGAGCACCAGGAGCATCTCTTCTTTTACGACCCGCTTGAGGGTACTGAAATTAGGGCGAGGTGTTATAATACTCATATGTCTGTAACGGGCAGACCAAAGAAAAGCTACTCCTGCGAGTTGTGTTGTTTTTGAGATGAGGGGAATCCCGCTTTATGGCGAAAAAAATACTGGTAATGGATGATGATCCAACTATTGCTGATCTGCTCACAGAGGCCCTGGCCGATGAAGGCTATGAAACATATATGACGACGCAGAGCCTGCGCTTCTATGATGCTGTACGCGAACACCAGCCAGATCTTGTATTGCTTGACCTGATGATGCCTTACCTGGATGGGCGCGATGAACTGAAACTGATGTCCATGGCTGTCGATCGCCAGGTTCCGGTCATTGTCGTGACTGCCTTCCTGGGTGCGGGTAACGAGGAGAAAGAGTTCCGCGAGGCTGGCGTTGTCCATATTGTGTACAAGCCTTTTGATCTCGACAAGCTGGTCGATCTGGTCAAAAAGACTATCGGCGATCCAGAAGGAAAACGTGCATGAGCGCCACATCCCCCACCGTTCGTGTCGCCCTTGACGCCATGGGCGGTGATAATGCCCCTGGCGAGATTGTGTCAGGGGCGGTACAGGCTGCGCGCGAATATAAGATGGGCGTCTACCTCGTGGGCCGTGAAGATGCTATTCGCGCCGAACTCGCGAAGCATGACACTACCGACCTCGACCTGCCCATCATTCATACTAATGAAGTGATCGAGATGGATGAGCATCCGGCCAACGCTGTCCGCCGCAAAAAGAATGCTTCTATGACCCTCGCCCTGCAACAGGTACGCGATGGTGCGGCTCTCGGCGCTGTCTCCGCTGGCAATAGCGGAGCTATGATGGCCGCCTCACTCTTCACCCTGAAGCGCATTCCTGGTATCGATCGTCCGGCCCTCGGCGGCATCTTCCCCACTCGTGATAGCATCTGCCTCGTTATTGATATCGGCGCCAACACTGACTCCAAACCCGAATATCTGCAGCAGTTTGCCCTCATGGGATCTATCTATCTGGAGCGTATCTTCAATGTGCGTTCTCCACGCGTCGCTTTACTGGCAAATGGCGAGGAAGAGTCAAAAGGCAATCAGCTCGTAATTGATACACACAGCTTGCTCAAAGAGAGTGCCTCCACGCTTGGTCTCAACTTTATAGGCAATGTCGAGGGGCGCGATATCCCTGCTGGTGGTGCTGATGTGATCGTTTGTGATGGCTTCGTGGGTAACGTCGTGCTCAAGCTGAGCGAGGGCCTTGCGGAGACATTGCTAGGATTGCTTCGTGCCGAGATGACCAGTTCCCTGGTAAGTAAGCTCGCCGCGGCTGTCCTGCGACCCGGATTCCGTAAAGTCGGTCGTCGCCTGGACTATGCCGAATACGGCGGTGTCCCGCTGCTTGGCATCAATGGTTCTGCTATCGTCTCCCACGGTCGCTCCAATGCTAAAGCAATCAAAAATGCGTTGCGTGTCGCACGCCAGACTGCCGAAACTGGTGTCGCCACTGCTATCGGGGAAGGCCTGGCAAAGCTCTCCTCACAACAGGGTAAATTAGTCGAGGGGTAGGAGCATCAGGCGCGGACTTAAGCGGGGGTCCAGGGGGCGGCAGCCTCCTGGTGGGGTCTGGGGTGTCCCCAGATACCTCTTTTCTTTCCTTTTCTCGCCGCATGCGGCGAGAAAAAGGGAGCGCAGAGGATCACCCTCTGCTAAAGTCCGCGCCTATGCGGATATCATCAAGACTTCTACAGTGTCTTCTTCTGGCGTTTGGCTGCGCCGCCCATCTTACCGATACGACTATAGAAATCTGGATCTTGTCGTTGTTTCGTTGTGTTACCGCCCTTCTTACCCATCTCTGAGAAGTGGTCCGGACCGTACTTGCTTACGTTGGCACGTCCACCTTTCTGAGCGATCTGGCGGTAGTACTCGCTACCTCTCTTTTCCTTAAGTGTGGTTCCTCCCTTTTTTCCAATACGTCGATAATAATCCTCTCCGTACCTGTCCCGGACCGTACTGCCCCCTTTACGGCCCGCTTCCGTTGTGGTCATGGGCGTGGGTTTCTCTTCTTCGTCTTCAGGCAACATGTCTGACCCCTTTTCCCCGGTTTCAAACCCAGGCATAATGTAGGCGCTTGTAAAGTATTCTGGGAGCATCATTATGATTCCCCCAACCTCCTTTATCCCAGTACAGTTAAAATGGAGCATCCTGAGATGCCCCAACAATGCAAAGTTACTGCTCGTACATTATAAGGATCGGCCTGATCCTTTGTCAATAAACCAGCCAATCGAATGACTATTGACTAGTCTCGTAGAGGCATGCCTTGCGTGTGCCGTACGTCCTTGCATGTTGCTTGCCTCTTGTAGACGGACGCCGGCACACGCAAGGCATGCCTCTACGGAGCTACGTAGATCTCTGCTTTCTTGCTTTTGGGGTGGACAAACTCTGAGCGAGAGTCTATACTAAAAGAGAGACGGAATGTATCATCGTGTGTCTCAGGAACGGGTGCCAATATGGGTGACAGAGAAAAAAAATCAGACAAGACAAATTTCCAACCAGCAGGCGAACGCAAACGATTCTTTGGAGGATGGATCGCCCCTGGATCACTCACTCCCATACCAGTGCAAGATCCCGATCATAGTTATCGCCGCTCCCTTACTCCGGCAGGGTCATCCCGCTGGCAACGCTTCAGGGCCTGGCTACACTATTACAGCATTCAGTATCGTTGGGATATCGAGCGCTGCCTGGCGCGTCTCCTTCGCCGTCGTTGGGGTGATCAATTATAACTCAATTGCTACGGCTCATCTTTATAAAGCGTTCCACTTTTGCTTCTCCACTGCGCGCCTGGTTGCGGTTGATCAAAGGCCAGGTCGCCGGTACGTCGAATATGTGGCAAGTGCACATTCTGCAGCTCCTCAGGTATCTTGCCGGGCCTCTTGCGTGCCAACCGTAGTTGTTGTCGACGCTCTTTCGCTTCCTGAAACTCGATCGCCAACCGTCGGTACAAGTTTTCCCATTCTTCCAGTACTTTCAAGCGATCATGGTTCGCAATAATGCGCAGACTCTCCGCTCCCATACGAGCACGCATAGCAGCATCGTTCACAAGCAAATCGATGCAATGTGCCATCTCTTCACTATTGCCTGGCTGGAATAGGAGACCGTTCTCTCCATGATGGACCAGCTCCGGTAACGCCCACGCGTTGGCTGCTATCACAGGAAGACCACACGCCATTGCCTCCATCGTTGCCAGACTCTGTAGCTCTGCTTCGGATGGGATCGCAAAGATGTCTGAAGAACGCCGTAACAGCAGCAGGTCCGCGTCCCGTACAAAACCCAGAAAACTGACGCGCTCTTCCAGGTGCAGGCGCTCTACCTGGGCGCGTAGTTCGGCTTCTGCAGGACCGCTACTGACCAGGGCAAGATGTACATTACTGCTCTTTATTTTTGCCATCGCGTCAATCAATATATCGATGCGCTTCTCCTCGCTCAGGCGGTTCACATGGAGCAGCAGCGGACGGTCTGTCGGCAACTTGAACTGCCGTAGAATCTCGGGATCGCGCTCACCGGGCGAAAACTTTTGTAGATCGATACCATTGGAGATCGGCCTGGCAGGTGCGCGCAGCCCATGCTGATACAATAAGTTGAGCGCCGTCTGTGTTGGTGCCGTCACATACTCGCAGCGATTACAGAAATGAACCAGGTACGAGTAGGTCACATTAGCAAAATACTTGCCGACCAGCGGCTCCGACATCAACGAACGGTTTACGTTGACAGGCATATAGTGATTGGTGGCAACCACCGGCTTACGCAGCCCTCCCGCCAGAATCTGGGCAATATTGCCCAGCACAATCGGAGAATGAATATGGATGATATCAGGATCACTCTTCTTGAGCAGGTTGCGCATAGGCATGAATGGCAGGAAAGGGATGCGCAGCCCTTCATAAGCGGGCCACTCGAAAGAAGAAAATCTGTAGATGCGTACTTTATTTTCCACACGCCTTACATCACGCGTCCCATAGCTTGGCGCTACTACCCATACCTGGTGTCCCCGTCTTGCAAAATCCACCGCCAGCCCCCGCGTGACCGTAGGCACCCCCCCAACCATTGGTGGATATTGGTCAGTCACAATCATGATGCGCATATTTACCGCCCGCTTGTAGACTAAAATGTGAGGAGATTAGGACCCGTAGCGGCATGCCTTGCGTGTGCCGGGTGCGTGCCGAGTGCGTCGGGAGCAACACCCTTGAGCGACTCGGCACACGCAAGGCATGCCGCTACGGGTCCATGTGGCCCATTGGCATTAAAGAACCACAATACCAAAACAAATTTACTCTTCTGGTGCGGCAGGTGCAGGCGTTGTCTCAGCCGCAGCAGCCTCTGTAGTTTCCGCCGCAACCTCAGCACGTGTGGCTGCAACCTTGGCAATAGGTTCCTCTGGATCGGTAACCAGCGTAAAATTCGCAGGCAGCTTTACATCACTGGCATGCAGTGTCGCATCAATCTCTGTCAGAGAGGAGATATCAACCTCAATGTTATCGACGATATCCGACGCGGTACATTCTACTTCTACCGCCTCCATCAGGTGTAGCAGGACGCCGCCTTCATTCTTCACCGCGGGCGACTCGCCAACAAAACGCAACGGCACGCGCATGTTGATACGCTGAGTCATACTCACACGGAAGAAATCTATATGTACAATTTTACCCGTGCGAGGATTATGCTGCACGCGACGAATCAGTACCGTTTGAGTAGCAGCATCTGGCATGCGCAACGTAACCACGCTACGTGCGGCCCCTGAGCGGCGCAAACGATCAAAGTTCACTACATCAACCTGTACGATCTGTGGTGCCTGGTTATGCCCAAAGATATTGCCGGGGATGAAACCTTCTCTTCTTAAACGTTTATTTGCTTTTCCCACGATTGTGCGGGGAGCCACTTCCAACACTGCTTGCTCTGCCATGCTAATAACCTCTTTCTCTCCGTACATGAGTCATCCCAAACTTTTCGAACATCCGTTTGATATCTCTCAACCGGCTCTACAAGCGGGATTGCAAAGGGCAGCCGCCCTTTGCCGGGGTCGGCAGGGGTGTCCCCTGCCACTTTTCTCTTTCCTCTCGCGCCGCCGCAGGCGGCGCAAAAGAAGGAAAAAGAGTTTTGCGGGGACACCCCGCGCCCCGGCAGGAGGCTCTGCCCCTGCACCCCCGTCTTCCCGAACTTTTGTTTCAAAAGTTCGGGAAGACTCATGTACGGGAATATTTTTAATGTTGTTTTCTTCTTGAATGGAAGAATTCTAACAACTCGTTCGTTTCCATTGTATTCAGTACGTCAATGGCACGTAACCAGCCCTTGCGTGCTATCCCTATACCATAACGCATAACGTCTATTCCTGCAAGTGCGTGCGCGTCCGGATTAACCGGAATTTTGATGCCCCTGTCACGCGCTTTGCGTACCAGCCGCCAATCCAGGTCTAACCGCGATGGGTGCGCATTGATCTCGATACAGACGCCATGCTGCGCCGCCGCCTCGATCACAGCGTCCATATCCAGCTCATACCCACCTCTTTCCAGCAGGATGCGCCCGGTCGGATGCCCGATAATGTCAACGTAAGGATTGGCGATAGCGCGAAGCAGACGTTTCGTCTGCTCCTGCGGGGAGAGATTGAAGTTGCTATGGATAGAGGCGACGACAAAGTCCAGACCTGCCAGTACTTCATTGCTATAATCAAGCGAGCCATCGCGCAGAATATCACACTCGGTCCCCTTCAGAATACGCAAGCGACCCGCTAACTCCTCGTTCAGACGGTCGATCTCTTCACCCTGGCGCCGCAGGTCATCCTCGCTTAACCCTCCGGCATAGGCTGCAACCTTGCTATGATCGGTGATGCCGAGATAGGAGAAGCCACGTTCGATACAGGCGTCGGCCATCTCGCGCAATGTGTTCTGCCCGTCGCTCCAGTTTGTATGAGCATGTAGCACGCCGCGTAGATCGCTCTCCTGCACCAGTTTCGGTAGCGTATGTTTCTCTGCCGCCTCGATCTCGCCCATATCCTCGCGCAACTCGGGCTCGATATAGTCCAGCCCAAGCGCTGCGTAGATATCCGTTTCATCCTTACAGGGAATCAGCCCGCCCTCAGCATTCTTTCCTTTAAACAATCCATAGTCGTTGATGGTCATATTCATGCTCAGCGCACGTCGTCGCAGCGGAATGTGATGTTCGCGTGAGCCCGTAAAATGGTGCAGCGTATACGGAAACTGGCTATCGCTCACGACGCGCAGATCCATAGCTATACCGCTACTCAAGATCACGCTCGATTTCGTAGTACCCTTGCCTGTAATTGCCTGCACAGAAGGTTGCTTCGTAAAGAAATCCATAATCCTCTCGCGTACATCCTCGCCTGCATTATCAGCAACGCTGAGCACCATATCGATATCTTTCACTGTCTCGCGCCGCCTGCGTATACTACCGCCTACCTGCAGGCGCACAATTCCTGGCTGTGTTGCCAGGGCCGCTCGGATCAGTTCCGCCTCGGCCTCGCCTACTGGATAGAGAAAGCGGTCAGCATGCTGTGTAAGAAAAGCAATCCCTTGCAGAATCTTATCCTGCGTCTTCTTACCAAAGCCCGGCAGATGTGCTACCCGATCATCTTTGCATGCCTGCACTAATTCATCTATACTGGTAACATGTAGTTGATCGTAGATGGCATTGATCTTCTTCGGACCCATACCCGCGATGCGCAACATCTCAAGCTTCACCGGCGGAGTATTCGACTCGCTTAAGAATAGTCGCACCCAGGCCCGGCATCCCCTTGAGCTTCCCTTCATGAACTAGTTGTGTAATATCCCCGTCCAGGGAACTGATCGTACGTGCTGCATTCTCATAGGCGCGCGCCTCAAAAACACTGCTTCCCTCTTTTAGAGCTAGTAGTTGAGCGGTCGCCTCCAGAAGTTGCGCTACTTGATTTTTATCCATGTTTCTCCGACCTTTATATGACGCGTGCAAACTATGTCGCCAGTGGATTTCCCCTTGACCATTTCGGTTTTCATGAGTATACTGTACCTCAGCGGGAGAGGTTCTGTTCTTTTCCGCCCCGCTTGAGGGGATTGAAACTACATCAACCACAGATCAAAAAATTCGGGCGCTTGCGTAGTCACTTCGAAAGGATTGCGCCCCTTAATATCACGATTCAGATAGCGCTTGCAGTCATAATGGACCAGAAGCCAGCAATAAAGCTGCTCCGTCACAAAGACTGCATCCCACGGTCGTTCTGCCCCCATATCCAGCATCTTATTACATACGAAGCAGCGTGCCATCCCCGCCTCAACCGCCTTCTCAAACCACTCATACACAAACTGGTGCATATCTTCCAGTTGCATCATCTCCAGACACGACTCAAGGTAGCCAAAGAGTACTGGATCGGGACATTCTCTAAAATCACAACTGGCGCGACTCAGAGCCAGCACAGGAGCCTTGATAATTACCTTCACCTCATCATTTTCCCCATCTTCCGATGCCGTCACCACATCGCTCAATAGCAGCCCTTCGCGCTCAAACCAGGAAAGAAGTTCGTTTCGCATACCCTCTATTCTACAACATCTGTTCAATTGGTCAAAGGTAGGGGCCTGCCTTGCGCGCAATACCTTGACCTATTTAATTATCAATATAGGCACTCTTCAAAGAGCGAAATATATTAATAGGAGATTTCTAGCAATGAATCAGTTTCGATCCTCCCTTCTGTATTTGAAACTCTTAATCTTTCAGTATCCGTATACCATATATGCTCTTGTCATTAACACTATTGGAGATCTATTATGCAAAAAATGACTCAATCCAGAGGTACACAGGTCGGTTCGAACGGAGGAGGAACTACACCAGGTGGTGAGAATAAGTCTGACGCTCATGTACGACATATTCTTGAAGCTATGTTGTGGGGGATAGGCTTTATCGTTTTGATGGTGACATCAGTGATGGTACACAATCATCCAGGTCCGTGGCCTTTCGACTTGCAGACAACGATAATGTTACAACATATTCATTATCCGGGCTGGTTGCTTAGTTGTATCGGTGCTATCAGTCGTCTCAATGATCCAATTCCGGCAGGTGTGGCGTTAGCGCTCTGGTTTATTGGCCTGGCGCTCTTTCGCAAATTTCGGCAAGGAATCTTTATTGCTGTTGGCGTAACGCTGGCCGATTGGGTTGAGTTTGTGCTCAATCACTTTGTGGGGCGTCCGCGTCCCAGTTCACCGTTGATCCATGTCTATATGCCTGAGCCAATTTCCAGCTTCCCTTCGGGGCATACCGAGCATGATATGGTCTATTATGGTTTCTTGCTCTATCTCAGTTTCTCCAAACCTGTACGTCAATGGCGTTACTACCGTTTCCTGATCCCATTGCAGGTATTAGCTGTTGTCATTATGCTTGTGATCGGCTATTCGCGCGTCCTGGAAGGATCGCACTGGGTTACTGATGCACTGGCAGGCTATCTTTCGGGCGCACTCCTGTTGTTCGTGCTCATACGGATCTACCGCTGGACTACAGCTAAACTGGCAGAACGGAAGGTTAAATGGAATACAGGGCTGTTCCTCGCCCGTAGGCCGTAGGGGTCGTTTGAATAGCCCTGAATGGAATAAAGCAACGCTTGACAATCGTTGTCATAGTCGTTAGACTAGTGCTAACGCAAATGTACAATGGCGAGGAGCAGGAGGAGTAGGCGCGGGGACCGCAAGAGAGGGAAGATCAAAGGCTGCAAGTCTTCCTCGGGGTGAACGCACTGAAGGTCGCCTGTGAGTCTGGAAACGAAGCACAAGGAGTTTCCACGGACGTGCCCGTTAAAGCACCAATGAGGATCAATCTGTACGGAAAGTACCTTTGATCGAAACAAGGTGGTACCACGAGTAAGTCCTTTCTCGTCCTTGACGGGGAAGGGCTTTTTATATGCCCAAAAAGTAGGAGTAGATATGATTGAGCAGGAGAAAAATAACGAGGCGGTGAATACGCCTTCTGCGACGGCTTTGCCGAAGACGTATGAGCCACAGGCCGTCGAGGGCAAATGGTACCGCTTCTGGGAAGAAGGGGGATACTTCAAGCCACGCCCCAATCCTTCACGCAAGCCTTTTGTTATTAGCATGCCGCCGCCCAATGTGACGGGCGCACTTCACCTGGGTCACGCGATCACTGCCACGGTTGAGGATATCCTGATCCGCTATCATCGTATGAAGGGCGATGAGACACTCTGGGTGCCCGGCGAAGATCATGCAGGTATCGCCACGCAAACGGTGGTTGAGCGTCTGCTAGCTAAAGAGGGAACGGATCGTCATGTAATCGGGCGCGAGGCTTTCCTGGAGCGTGTCTGGGAATGGGTACACCAGTATAAGAGCCGTATCCAGGATCAGCACCGCCGCCTGGGAGCGTCGTGCGACTGGTCGCGCGAGCGCTTTACGTTGGATGAGGGTCTTTCGAAAGCAGTGCGCGAGGTCTTTGTGCGCCTCTATGAAGAGGGACTGGTCTATCGCGGCGAGCGCATTATCAACTGGTGTCCCCGTTGTATGAGCGCTATCTCTGACCTGGAAGTGAATCACGTTAACACGCCGGGAACCTTAACGTATGTGCGTTATCCGCTCAAGCCTCTGCAAGGTCACGAGGCAGACAAGACCGAGTATATCAGCGTAGCCACCACGCGTCCCGAGACGATCCTGGGCGATACCGCTGTGGCCGTCAATCCCAAAGATCCTCGTTATAAAGATATCGTTGGGCGCAAGGCTATCCTGCCTGTGATCGGGCGTGAGATTCCGATTGTGGCGGATGAGGCTGTGGACGCTGCTTTTGGTACAGGAGCCGTCAAAGTGACACCTGCTCATGATCCGACAGACTTTGAGATCGGGCAGCGTCACCGTCTGCCAGCCATCCAGGTGATCGGCTTTGACGCAAAGATGACGCAAGAGGCAGGCCCATACGTGGGACAGGATCGCTATGAGGCGCGTAAGAACCTGGTGGCAGACCTGGAGAAGCTCGGTCTTATCGAGAAGGTCGAGGAGTATGTTGTGCCATTGGGACACTGTCAGCGCTGCGATACGGTGGTTGAGCCGCTCATCTCGTTGCAATGGTTTGTTAAAATGATGCCACTGGCTACACCGGCGCTGGCGGCGGTCAGGTATGGTCTGATCAAGATAGTGCCAGAGCGCTTTGAGAAAGTATACACAGAGTGGTTGGAGAATATCCATGACTGGACGATCTCGCGTCAGCTCTGGTGGGGACATCGTATCCCGGTCTGGTATTGTGATAATTGTGGACAGATGACGGTGAGCCGCGAAGATGTGACGAACTGTGTTCACTGCGATAGTACCTCTATTCACCAGGATGAGGACGTGCTGGATACCTGGTTCAGTTCGTGGCTGTGGCCGTTCAGCACGCTGGGCTGGCCTGAGGAGACTGCCGATCTGTTGCGTTATTATCCAACCTCTGTGATGGAGACGGGTTACGATATCATCTTCTTCTGGGTAGCACGTATGGTCATGGCTGGTATCCATTTCATGGGGACAGCTCCCTTTGAGACCATCTACCTGCACGGACTGGTGCGTGACGCGAAGGGCGAGAAGATGAGCAAGTCCAAAAACAACGTCGTCGATCCCTTAGAGGTGATGGATAAGTATGGTACCGACGCTCTGCGCTTCACGCTGGCAACGAGCAGCACTCCTGGTAACGATATGAAGCTGGTAGAAGATCGTATCGTGGGCAACCGCAACTTTGCCAACAAGATCTGGAATGCTTCGCGCTTCGTGCTCATGACGACGGCGGAGGCGGGTGGTGGCGTGCCTGCGCTCAACGAAGTACAGCCCGATACCCTGGCTGATCGCTGGATTCTGCATCGCCTGGCGCGCCTGACGCAATCGGTGACACGCCTGATCGATGAATTTCAGTTGGGCGAGGCTGGTCGCCAGATCAACGAGTTCTTCTGGTCGGATTACTGTGACTGGTATGTTGAGATCGCCAAAGTGCAGATGCAAGGTGATGAGCGCATACGCCGCTCAACGGCGGGTATTCTGCGTATGGTGCTCGATCAGAGCTTGCGCTTGCTGCATCCTTTCATGCCTTTTGTCACAGAGGAAGTCTGGCAGCATCTCTACCGTACGAGCGAGCCGACTCAGGAACGCTGGCCTGCACCCGCGTTAATCGTGGCATCGTGGCCATACGCCTCCATGCTCTCGATCGATGACGAGGCTGGGCAGCAATTTAGCCTGTTACAGGAAGTGATTACACGCATTCGTGATGCACGCAACCAGATGAATGTCGAACCTTCACGACGCATCCCGGCTATCATGGCTGTGGGAGAGCTGCTCGGTGTGTTTGCCGCCCAGGTACCGCTCATTGAATTCCTGGCACGGACAGAGAAACCACAACTGCACCATATGCTTGAGCAGAAGCCGCAACAGGCAATGAGTCTGCTGGCGGATACAATAGAGATCTACCTGCCACTCGCTAGTATGCTCGATATTGGTAAGGAGTTGGAGCGCCTCGACAAGGAGATCGCTCAGGCTCAACAAGATATCACACGTCTGCAAGGCAAACTGGCGAACGAGAACTTTGTTGCTAAAGCTAAACCGGAAGTGGTCGAAAAGGAACGCGAAAAACTGGCTGCCCAGGAGGATCGTGTAAACAAGCTCAAAGCACGCCGTACCGAACTGGTCGGATCGTAGGGACCTGCCTTGCGTGGGCCCAGAGGCGTCAAGTGAGGGAGACAGGTGGAGGCGAGGAGATGGCTCCCAGGGCGGGGGCAAGCCCCGCCCCTACGAGAGGAAAAGAGGCCACCATTTTCCGTAGGGGCGGGGCTTGCCCCATTGGCCCCAATTAAATTAGGAGTCGAGTGAGGAAACGAGGAAAATGAGCAGGGCGAGGTTTGCGCGAACGGGATTTGCGCCCAGCATAGCGTGGGGGACGCCACAGCGGCACCTGCACCGGTGCAGGTGTCATGAGCCGCAACGGGATATGAGGTGCAACGATGACCAGACGACTATTGGGGCGAATGATGCCCCAGGTTCGTCCGTGCTCAACGATCTGAGGAACCAGCGGCCCGGTGACTCCATTGGCCTGTTGCAAGAGTTTGAGGAGCCGATGCAGGGACACATCAAAGACCCCAACGCCAGCTTGAGCGGCAATTTCCAGTTGCAAGGCATGCAACAGTTGAGCCAGAATGAGGGCTCCAATGAGTTGTTGTTCGAGCAAAACAGGCGTGGCCGTCCACCACAGACGCAATCCCAATTCGGTTTTGAGCAGCTTGAAGGCCAGTTCAATATCGAAGCTTCGAGCATACAGTTCAGCGATCTCATGCAAGGGCAGCATTTGCGGATCAAGGACATTGCTCAAATAGCGAGAGAGCTGACCGCGAGAGCGAAACTGAACCAGGCGCACCAGGTGAGCGGCCCGATCCGAGCGAGAGGCTCCCAGCCAGACCAGCGCATCGAGCAGCTCTCCGTTTTGGTAGAAGGTGTGCACGATCTCATAGGTCGTTCCTTCTCGCCAGCGCGACACCCAGTAGTAGCCTTGCGCGGTCAAATAATCAAACCAGGCAAAGCTGAAATAGCCCAGATCGGCCAGAATGAGACTGCCAGCAGGAAGTCCTTCCAACAGGAGCAGCACCCCCACTTTGCCGTTGGCCCAGCTTTCCTCGCGCCATTGCAGGCGAAGCCACTGCTGGGTTCGCAGGTCAAAGAGCCCGGCAATCTTACCAGCCAGCAGGCGCGGGCTGCCCAAGGGGTCTTGGCGCAGATCCTCACACAAGCGGCGCAAGCTTTCCAGAGTGCATTCATCCAGAGCGACGACTTGCCTGGCAAAGGCGGCCAGTTGTTCTGGCAAGGCACAGCACAACGCGCGACGTTCTCGCAAGCCACGGTTGATGAGCTGCAAGAGGGTCTCGAGTCCCTGCGTTCCCTCTGCCAGCAAGCGTTGACGAACGGCATGGTAGGACAGGTTCACGGGAGCAAAAGGACCCAGATGCTGCCAGAGCAGGATATTCCAGATGTCGGCCACATGCTCCACCTGCATCAGGATGCCTTGCAGAAAGGCCAGCCAGAGATGCTCGCACGACACTTTGCCGGGATTGCCTCATCGAGGTGCCTGCTCTTCATCGTTGTTTGGGATCAGCAACTGACTGAGCAAGGCCAGCAGTGGCGATGTCCAGGTGGAAGGCGACGAGGGGGTCAATTGCATCGATGGGGTATGATTCATCACAGGGAACTCCTTTTGA
>WNFY01000384.1_pt1 | contig 38524 bp, 6 predicted proteins | sample 5400091 | NCBI WGS metagenome assembly WNFY01 (sample SAMN13153364, study PRJNA577476) | soil metagenome | isolation source: 60 cm soil or saprolite under grassland replicate 1 | place: USA:California | collected 2016-06-15 | reverse complement strand
GCAGGCGACGGCGCTGGTGCCGGGCACGCCGGTGAGCGGGCAGCTCAACCCGGCGAACGAGACCGACGCGTACCGCTTCGCGGTCACGGCGGGCGAACGTTTCTACTTCGATTGCCTGGGCCTGAGCGGCGGCAGCGGCAACGCGTCCTGGCGGCTGCTCGATCCGTTCGGGAGCACGGTGTTCGGGCCGGGCTTCTTCAGCGATGTGGAGGTGCTCACGCTGGGCTTTACCGGCGCGTACACGCTGCTCGTCGAAGGGCGTTTCTTCGAGGCCGGCACGCAGAGCTACAGCTTCAACGTGCAGAAGGTGACCGACGAGAGCGCGCCGCTCACGATCGGGGCGACGCAGTCGGGCAGCATCGCGCACGCCGGCCAGCGCGACTTCTTCACCTTCACGCTCGCCGAGACGAAGTCGATCTACTTCGACTCGTTTACGAACAACGGCAACCTGAACTGGACTCTGGCCGGTCCGCGCGGCACCGTGATCGCCAACCGCGCCTTTACCGGCTCCGACTCGATCGACCTGGGAGGACCGGCGGCCTTCGATCTGGTAGCCGGCGACTATAGCCTGATCGTCGATGGAGTCGGCGAGATGGTGGGCGGCTACAGCTTCCGGCTGCTCGATCTGGGGCAGGCGACGACGCTGGTCCCGGGCACCGTGGTGAGCGGGCAGCTCACTCCGGCGAGTGAGACCGATGCGTACCGCTTCAGCGTCACGGCGGGCGAGCGTTTCTACTTCGATCGCCTGAGCCTGAGCAGCGGCAACGCGTCCTGGCGGCTGCTCGATCCCTTCGGCCGGGCGGTGTTCGGGCCGAGCTTCATGAGTGACGTGGAGGTCATCACGCTCGGCTTCACCGGCGCGTATACGTTGCTGGTGGAAGGGCGGTTTTTCGACGCCGGCACGGCGAGCTACAGCTTCAATGTGCAGAACGTCGTCGACGAGAGCGCGCCGCTCACGATCGGCGTGACCCAGTCGGGCAGCATCGCGCATGCGGGCCAGCGCGATTTCTACACCTTCACGCTCGCCGAGGCGAAGTCGCTCTACTTCGACTCCTTCACGAATAACGGCAATCTTAACTGGACCTTGACTGGTCCGCGCGGCACGGTCGCCGACCGCGCCTTCACCAACTCCGATTCGATCGATGGCACCGCGATTTTCGACTTGCCGGCGGGCGACTACACTCTGATCGTCGACGCGCGCACAGACATCCTCGGCAGCTACGCCTTCCGGCTGCTGGATCTGGGAGAAGCGACGCCGCTCGTGCCCGGCACCGCGGTGAGCGGGCAGCTCAATCCGGCGAACGAGACCGACGCGTACCGCTTCAGCGCCGGCGCGGGGGAGCGTTTTTACTTTGATCGGTTGAGCCTGAGCGGGGGCAGCGGCAACGCGTCCTGGCGGCTGCTCGATCCCTTCGGCCAAGTGGTGTTCGGGCCGAGCTTCTTCAATGACGTGGAGGTCATCACGCTCAACTTCACCGGCGCGTATACGTTGCTGGTGGAGGGACGGTTTTTCGAGGCCGGCACGGAGAGCTACAGCTTCAACGTGCAGAAGGTGACCGACGAGAGCGCGCCGCTGGCTCTCGGAGCGATGCAATCGGGCAGCATCGCGCATGCGGGCCAGCGCGATTTCTTCACTTTCTCGCTGGCGGAGATGAAGTCGATCTATTTCGACTCATTCACCAACAACGGCAGCCTCAACTGGACGATCGTTGGTCCGCGCGGCACGGTGGTCGCCAACCGTGCGTTCTCGAACTCCGATTCATTCGAGGGCACCTCGATCTTCGATCTGGTGGCCGGCGACTACAGCCTGATCGTCGATGGCAATGCGGACGCCGTCGGCGGCTACAGCTTCCGGTTGCTGGATCTTGGGGAGGCGACGGCGCTCGTGCCGGGCACGGCGGTGAGCGGCGAGCTTAACCCGGCCAATGAGACCGACGCGTATCGCTTCAGCGTCACGGCGGGTGAGCGCTACTACTTCGACGTGACGAGCCTCACCAACGGCAACGTGTCCTGGCGCCTGCTCAATCCGTTCGGGCAGACCGTATTCGGGCCGAGCTCCATGGCCGACGTGGACGCGCTTGGCCTTGGCCTCACCGGTACCTACACGCTGCTGATAGAGGGACGGGTCTTCAACACCGGCAGCATCAATTACAGCTTCAACCTGCAGAAGGTGACCGACGAGACCCTGTCGCTCGACCTCGGCGTCACGCAAACGGGCAGCATCGCGCACGCCGGCCAGCGGGATTTCTTCACCTTCACGCTGGCGGAGGCAAGATCGGTCTACTTCGACTCCTTCACGAACAACGGCAGCCTCAACTGGACCTTGACCGGCCCGCGCGGCACGGTAGTGGCCAGCCGCCCCTTCTCGAGCTCCGACTCGTTCGAGGGCACCTCGATCTTCGATCTGGTGGCCGGGGACTACACCCTGATCGCCGATGCCGTGGCCGACATCGTCGGTGGCTACAGCTTCCGGCTGCTCGATCTCGGGCAGGCGACGCCCCTCGTGCCGGGCACGCCGGTGAGCGGGACGCTCAACCCGGCGAACGAGACCGACAGCTACCGCTTCAGCGCCAACGCCGGAGACCAGTTCTTTTTCGATCAGCTGAGCCTTAGCAACGGCAACGTCTCCTGGCGGCTGCTCGATCCGTTCGGCCGGGCGGTATTCGGCCCCACGTCAATGGCCGACGTGGCGGTGACCACGCTCAACTTCGCGGGCAGCTATACGCTGCTGATCGAAGGGCGCGTCTTCAACACCGGCACCATCAGCTACAGCTTCAACGTCGATCCGCGCGGCAACGTGCCGGTGGCGCCGCTGCCCGCGGGCACGCCGCTCACGCTGGGCGCCACGACGGCCGGCACGATCGCCGTGGTGGGCGAGCTCGATCGCTACAGCTTCACGCTCGCCGCTGACGCGCGCGTTTATTTCGACGCGCTGAGCAGCAACGGAAACGCGGTGTGGACGCTCACCGGCCCGCGCGGGCTGGTGGTGTCCAACCGCAGCTTCACCAATTCCGACTCGTTCAACGGCACCTCGATCTTCGATCTGGTGGCGGGCGATTACGTGCTCACCGTCTCGGGGAACAACAGCTTTACCGGCGGCTACAGCTTCCGCCTGCTGGATCTCGGGCAGGCGGCGGCGCTCGTGTCGGGCACGCCGGTGAGCGGGGTACTCAACCCGGCGAACGAGAGCGATGCCTACAGCTTCGCGGTCGTCGCCGGGGAGCGCTATTACTTCGATGTTACCGGTTTAAGCAACGGCAACACCACCTGGCTTTTGCTCGATCCCTTCGGCCGCGCGGTGTTCGGGCCGAGCGGCATGGGCGACGTGGACGTGCTGACGCTGGGCTTTACCGGCACGTATACGCTGCTGGTGGAGGGTTACGTCTTCAATACCGGCACGGTCAACTACAGCTTCAACGTGCAGAAGGTGACCGACGAGAGCGCGCCGCTCGCGATCGGCGCCACGCAGTCGGGCAGCATCGCGCACACCGGCCAGCGCGACTTCTTCACCTTCACGCTCGCCGAGGCGAAGTTGCTCTACTTCGACTCGCTGACCACCAGCAATCTCAATTGGACCTTGACCGGCCCGCGCGGCACGGTGGTCGCCAACCGCGCCTTCACCGGCACCGATTCGTTCAACGGCACCTCGATCTTCGAGGCGGTGGCCGGCGACTACACCCTCATCGTGGATGGGTCCCTCGACGCGGTGGGCAGCTACAGCTTCCGGCTGCTCGATCTCAGTCAGGCGGCGGCGTTTGTGCCCGGCACGCCGGTGAGCGGGCAGCTCAACCCGGCGAACGAGAGCGATGCCTACCGCTTCGCGGTTATAGCAGGAGAGCGCTATTACTTCGATGTCACCGCCCTGAGCAATGGCAATACGACCTGGCGCTTGCTCGATCCGTTCGGCAACACGGTGTTCGGGTCAAGCACCATGGGCGATGTGGACGTGCTGACGCTAGGCACGACTGGCACGTATACGCTGCTGGTAGAGGGTTACGTCTTCAATACCGGCACGGTCAACTACAGCTTCAACGTGCAGAAGGTGACCGACGAGACTGTGCCGCTGGTCCTCGGCGCCGCGCAGTCGGGCAGCATCGCGCACGTCGGCCAGCGCGACCTCTACACCTTCACGCTCGCCGAAGCCACGCGGCTCTATTTCGACTCCCTGACCACCGCCGGTCTCAACTGGACCTTGGTCGGCCCGCGCGGCACAGTGGTCGCCAACCGCGCCTTCACCAACACCGACTCGTTCAACGGTACCTCGATCCTGGACGTGGTGGCGGGTGACTACACTTTGATCGTCGACGGCAGCGCGGACGCGGTGGGCAGCTACAGCTTCCGGTTGCTCGATCTCGGGCAGGCGACGGCGATCGTTTCCGGCACGCTGGTGAGCGGACAGCTCAACCCGGCGAACGAGACCGACGCGTACCGCTTCGACGCCGCGGCCGGCGATCGCTACTATTTCGACGTCAGGTCTCTGAGCAACGGCAACACGACCTGGCGCCTGCTCAATCCTTTCGGGCAGACGGTATTCGGCTCGAGCACCATGGCCGACGTGGACGTGATCACGCTGGGCGTCACCGGCACTTATACCCTGCTGATCGAAGGATGGGTCTTCAACACCGGCACGGTGAACTACGCGCTCAACGTCACGCCTTCGCCGCTGAGCGCGAAGATCATCCTGACCGGATTGGGCACCGAGCCGGGTCCGGACCTCGTGGTGCGCAATCTTTCCGTCACGCCGGTCGGAACGGGCTTCACTTCCGGCGGACAGGTACAAGTCAGCTGGGAAGTGTTCAATGCGGGCGACCAGCCGGCCGACGGCGCCTGGCTCGACCGCGTGCTGGTGCGCAACACCGCGCGCAACGAGATCGTCGGCAATTTCCTGGTGAACTACAACGATCTAGGGAACGTCCCGCTACAGCCCGGCGCGAGCCGCTCCCGGCAGATCACCCTGACGCTCCCCGAAGGCAACCGGGGCGCTGGCGATCTGTCGTTCCAGGTGGCGGCCGATGTCACCAACGTCGTGAACGAGCAAGCCGGCAAGGCGGAGAACAACAACAGCGCGACCGTCAGCGTGCAATCCCAGCTTGCGGCGTATCCAGACCTGGTGGTCGGCAACCTGTCCGTGGAGCCGCCGGGGGCGTGGACGCCAGGCCAGTCGGTCACCGTGCACTGGCGCGTCAACAATTTTGGCGACAAGGCGGTCGAGAAGGCCTGGACCGACAACCTCGTGGTCCGCAACCTCACCACCGGGCAGGCTCTGGTCAACGCCAGCCTTCGCTACGACCCCGCCGTGAGCGGCGCGCTCGCCGCCGGGGGATTCAGCGACCGCGCTTTCACTTTCCTGTGGCCCGCCGGCCTGGCGAGCATCGGACAGTTCGAGTTCGTCGTCAACACCGACTTCGCCGCGGAAGTATTCGAAAACAACACCGCGGATACCGGCGAAACCAACAACAGCGAACGCGCCACGGCCGCCTCCGGCCCGGATCTGCGCGTGCGGAACCTGCGCATCGAGCAAACGACGATCCAGGCCGGTGGATTGATCACCGTGTCGTGGGAAGACTGGAACGACGGCGCGGTGCCCACGCCGGCGGGATTCAACGATCGCATCGTCGTCACCAATGCGACTCTCGGGCAGACCTTGCTCGACGCGAGTCTCGCCTACAACCCGAACCAGGCGGGTGCGGGACCGATCGGTCCGGGCGAGTTCCGCAACCGCAGCTTCAACTTCCGGCTACCCGACGGCGTGCGCGGCGCGGGCGAGATCCAGATCCGAGTCACGACCGACCAGAACAGCGCCGGCCAGGGCGCCTTGTTCGAGACCAACGCCACCGGCGACGCGGAGACCAACAACGCCGCGCTGGCGCAGGTCCAGTCCGCCGCGCAGGTCTACGCCGATCTGCGGGTCACGAGCCTCACCGTTCCCGCCACCGGCGTTCCGGGCACCGCGCTCGCTCTGACCTGGAGCGTCGCCAACTTCGGGCAGGCCGCGACCTCGGCGGAGTGGAACGACCAGATCATCCTCTCCAGCGACGCCATCATCGGGAATGCGAACGATATCGTGCTCGGCACGATCCGCCACAGCGGCGTCCTGCAGGTGGGGCAGACCTATAGCCAGGACAGCATCCTTATGCTGCCCGTCGTCGCGAGCGGCAGCTACTTCGTCGCGGTGCGCGCCGACAGCGGCGCCGAGGTGCTCGAGCCCGATACGCGCGCGGACAACCTGAGCGCGCTTCAGCCGATCAGCCTCGTCGTGCCGTTCGCCGACCTCGCGCTGGAGGCGGTGGGCATTCCCGATGCGGCGCAGGGCGGCGACGCGATCGACGTCAGCTGGCGCGTGCGCAACATCGGCAACATCGCCACCAACGTGGCGCTGTGGCACGACCGCATCGTGCTTTCGACGGACGCCGTATTCGATGCATCCGACGCGATACTGGCGTCGGCGGTGCCCCACGCGGGCGCTTTGGCGCCCGGCGAGAACTATGTGGGCCACGCCCTGGTCACCCTCCCCAGGGACGCGCAAGGGGATTTCTTTGTCCTCGCCAAGACCTCCTCGGACGGCGCCGTCGCGGAGGACGGCCGCACCGCCAACAACGTCGCCGCGAGCATCACGCTGCTGCGCATCAGCCTGTTGCCCGTCGCCGACTTGCAGGTTTCCGATGTTCTGGGCCCCGACGTCGTCGCGCCCGGCGAAACGGTGACCGTGACCTACACCGAGACCAATGCCGGCCAGGCCGCGGCGCAGGCGCCATGGGTCGACCAGATATTCCTCGACAACGGCGTCACGCAGACGCTCGTTGCGACAGTCAGCGTCACGACGAGCCTCTCCGTCGGCGCAAACGTGCCGCGCAGCGCGACCTTCACCGTCCCGGGCAGCTTCGCCGAAGGCAGCTTCCGCTGGCTGGTGAGGGCGGATACCGGCAGCGCGGTCTATGAGCGCGCCAACGAGAACAACAATCAGGCACTTTCAGTCGGTACGTTGACGGTGACGCGGCCGGATCTCACGGTAACCCAGGTCACGGGCCCCGCGACGGCGAACTCGGGCGACATCATCCATGTCGCTTGGCGTGTCAGCAACATCGGCGGCCGCGCGGCAGGAAGTTGGACCGACCGCGTCGTCCTGTCGCGCGACGATGTGGTGGACGGCAGCGACACGGTGCTCGCGTCGCTCACGCGAAACGGGCCGCTCAACCCGGGCGAATTCTACGACGCCGCAGCGGATGTCCAATTGCCGCTCGGTGCCTCGGGCGCCTATCGGCTGCTCGTTCAGACCAATGCCACGGCGAGCATCGGCGAGCGCTCCACTGCCAACAACCTTGGCGCGACGAGCACCGAGGTTGCCCTGTCGCCGTTTGCGGACCTGGGGGTGAGCAATGTCACTGCGCCCGCGCTCCTCATCGACGACCCGGCGCGCATCGACGTGGCCTGGACCGTGACCAACCAGGGCACGGGCGCCGGCCGCACCTCGCAATGGACCGACCGCGTCGTGCTCTCCGGCGACACCGTGCTCGGCAACGGCGACGATCTCCTCGTGGGCGAATTCGCCCACACCGGCGCGATGCAGGCGGGCGAGAGCTATACGCGCAGCGAGCGCGTTCTGCTGCCGGCGTCGCTGTCGCGCCATTTCCTGAAGCTCTTCGTGGTGGCGGACGCGAAGGACGAGGTGTTCGAGAACGGAAGCGAAGCGAACAACACTGCCAGCGCGGCGAACGCGGTCGATGTCATGCCGATCCCGTACGCCGATCTCGTCGTGACGAGCTTGACAACGAGCGGCACGCCGATGAGCGGGCGGCCGCTGCGGGTGAGCTGGGTGGTCGAGAACCAGGGCATCGGAGTGACCGATACCGATGTCTGGAACGACAGCGTCTTCCTCGCCACCGACTCAAGCGGCGCGCAGATCGCGCACAACCTGGGGAGCTTCTCGCACATCGGCGAGATCGCGGCCGGCTTGAGCTACGAGCGCTCCGTCGACGTCCTCATCCCGAACGGCATCAGCGGCCCGTTCTTCCTCGTGGTCAAGACCGGCGGGCCGTTCGAGTTCATCTACACCGACAACAATCAACGCGTGCTCGGGCCGATCAACGTGCAGCTCTCGCCGTCGCCCGATCTCGTGGTGACCGACATCGTCGCCCCGGCGAACGCGCTGGAGGGCGACCTCATCGATGTGAGCTGGACGGTCGCGAACAACGGGCAGGCGAACGCAGGCGGTAGCTGGACCGACGTCATCTCCTTGAAGCGCGTGGATATCGTCAATGGGCCGGTGACGACGCTCGGCCAGTTCACTTACGACCGGGGCCTGGAGCCGGGTAAGGTCTACACCCGCACTGAGCGCTTCCAGCTGCCCTCCAAGATCGAGGGCATCTACCAGATCGTGGTTGCCACGAATACGGGCAGGAGCCTGTTCGAATTCGGAGCTGCCGCGAACAACAACAGCTTGGGCGACGATCAGGTGTTCGCGGTCGGCCTGAAGCCGAGGCCCGACCTGCAGATATCGAGCGTGACGCTGCCGGAGCGGGTGTCGGCGGGCGGCACCGCCGCGGTCCGCTTCACCGTGGTCAACCAGGGCACGGTCGCGACCAATGTGGCGCATTGGAAAGACAACGTCTTCCTGTCGCTCGACGCGAAGTTCACCGCCGATGACATCCTGGTGGGCAGCTTCGACAACGGCGCGGCGCTCAACCCGGGCGAGGAGTACAGCACCGAGTCGGCGAGCGTGACGATTCCCATCCGCTTCCGCGGCGATGCCTTCCTGCTCGTGGTGGCCGACGGCTTCGGCGCCATGGATGAGTATCCGAACGACAACAACAACTTGTTCGCGGCCAAGTTCTTCGTCGAGCCGGTGCCGCTCGCCGATATCGTGACGAGCAACGTGGTGGCGCCGGATCAGGCGGTGCACGGCTCGCAGATCGAAGTGCGCTACAAGGTGACCAACAAAGGCTCGGGACCGACCAACGTCACCGGTTGGACCGACACCGTGTGGCTCTCGCGCGACAAGACGCGGCCGAACGGCGGCAGCAACGGTGGCATCCTGCTCGGCTCCTTCCAGCACGACGGGCGGCTCGCGGTGAACGAGAACTACGAGCGCACCGTGAATGTCGTGCTGCCGGACAACCTGGAGACCGGCACCTACTACATCACGGCGTGGTCGGACACCTACGACGTAGTGTTCGAGGACACGCTGGCGATCAACATCAACCCGGACGATCCGAACGAGTTCGACAACAACAACTACAAGGCGCGCCAGATCCAGGTGCTGGGCAAGAGCAAACCCGACTTCGTGCTGACCGCCGTCGAGGCGCCCGATGGCGTGGCCGCGAGCCCGCTGACGGTCAAGTGGACGGTGGAGAACCGCGGCGAGCGTTTCGAGGGCACGTGGTTCGACTCGATCTGGCTCTCCAGCACGCCGGATCTGAACTCGAGCGAGCAGTGGTTTCTCGGGACCGTACAGCGCGACGGCAGCCTCGAGACGGGGCAGAGCTACAGCGCCGAGCAGACGTTCGACCTGGCGCCTTCGGTGCAAGGCAAGTACATCATCGTGCGTACCGATACTTCCGGGCACGTCACCGAGAGCAACGAGACGAACAACGAGCGGACCGACGCCGCCCTTGTGACGCGCGCGCCGAGCGATCTGCGCGTAAGCTCGGTCGCCGCCGTCGATGCGGCCAGCTTCTCGGGCGAGAAGACCAGGGTGCGCTGGACGGTGCAGAACTACGGCGCGGATGTGTGGGCGGGCACGCGCTTCTGGTTCGACGCGGTGTGGCTTTCCAAGGATCCGACCTTTATTCCGAGCCGCGCGACGTTCCTCGGCGCCAAGGCGCACAGCAACGCCACGACGTTGGCATCGGGCGCGAGCTACGCCGAAGAGCTCGAGGTCACGCTGCCGGCGGGCGCCGACGGCGATTACTTCCTGTACGTCATCACCGACGCCACCTCCTTCGGAGACCCGCCTTACATGGCGGCCGAATTCGAAAGCCTTTCCGGCACCAATTCGGGCGCGCTGGATTTCTATGTCCATTCAGCGTTCGAGGAAGCGCGTCGCGACAACAACCTGGGGCAGGGCACGATCCGGATCACTTACCGTGAGCCGGACCTGCAGGTGACTTCGCTCTCAGTCTCTAACCCCGCTCCGAAATCTGGACAAACGATCCAGGTGAGCTATACCGTCGCGAACCTCGGCACGCGCGCGACGCGCGTCGCCGACTGGCGCGATGGCGTCTATCTGTCGCGCGATCCCTCGCTCGACGTCAACGACCGGCCCCTCACGTGGATCAACCACACCTCCGCCGAGGGCGCGCTCGCCATCAATGGCACCTATACGCGCACCGCGAGCGTGCGCCTGCCCGACTCGATCCAGGGCGATTTCTATCTCATCGTCAAGGCCGACGACAATCTGTCAGGCTCGGTCGACCAAGGGCCGGGCGCGGCGACGGGCGTCCTGCAGCTCGCATTCGACGCGGTCAAGGAGTTCAGGGACGAGGGCAACAACCAGCGCGAGCTGGCGCTGCCGATCACGCTCGCCCCGGCGCCGGATCTGCAGGTCACCGCGCTTACGATCCCCGAGCACGGCACGACGGGCCAGTTCATCAGCCTCTCCTACACCGTGTCCAACGCCGGCACCGGCGACACGCCGGGCGATCAGGGCACCTGGAGCGATCTCGTCTATCTCTCACGCGATCAATTGCTCGACCTGAACGCCGACCGGTTCCTTGGCAGCTTCAACCATACGGGCGGCCTGCTGGCGGGTGCGAGCTACACCATCAATACCTCGCTGCGCCTGCCGACCGATACGCCGGGCGCGTACTACGTCTTCGTCGTGACCGATCCGACGCGGCCGTGGGCCACGCGCGGCACCGTATTCGAGCTCGACCGCGAGCAGAACAACGCGACGCCGAGCGTGCAGCCGCTGCTAATCGAGCTGCCGCCGCCGGCCGACCTGGTCGCCACCACCGTCACCGCGTCCTCGACGGCAAGCTCCGGCGAGCCGATCCAGGTGAGCTGGACGGTCGCAAACAACGCCGACTCGGCGGCCAACGGCTCCTGGACTGATGCGGTCTATCTGTCCGACGACAGCGTCTGGGACATCAGCGACCGCCTGCTCGGCAAGGTGACGCATACCGGCACGCTCACGAAGGGCCAGAGCTACACCTCGACGCTGTCTGCGCTCGTGCCGCCCACCAAGGAAGGGCAATACCGCGTCATCGTGCGCCCCGACATCTTCAACGAGGTGTTCGAGGCGCAGTTCGAGGCGAACAACAGGTCCGCTTCCGCCAACGCCGTCAGCGTCACCGTCCCCGAGGTGCACCTCGGCGTGCCGCAAGACCTCACCCTCAGCACCGGCCAGGTGCGCCTGTACAAGGTCGCGGTGGGCGAAGGCGAGACGCTGCGCGTGCGGCTCACCAGCCCCGAGGCGGACGCGGCGAACGAGGTGTTCGTGCGCTTCGAGAACGTGCCGACGAGCTTCCAGTTCGACGCGGTGTACAAGAATCCGCTGCAGGCGAACCAGACGGCGATCGTCCCGGCGACCAAGCCGGGCAACTACTACATCCTGGTGCGCGGCTTCGACGAGCCGCGCGCCGACACGCCGGCGCGCCTGCTGGTCGACGTCGTGCCGCTCGCCATCACCTCGGTGAGCCCCGACCAGGGCGGCGACAACAAGTGGGTGACGCTCAACATCGAGGGCGCCAAGTTCGCGCCCAATGCGCTGGTCAAGCTGGTGCGGCCCGGGGTGGCCGAGATCGAGCCGATCGACTACAAGGTGCTCGATTCGACGCACATCAAGGCGATCTTCGACCTCACCGGCGCCACGCACGGCCTGTACGACATCCGCGTCGTCAATCCCGACGGCGCGGTCGCCACCGAGGGCTACCGCTACCTGGTGGAGCGCGCGCTCGAGCGCGACGTGACGAGCGGCCTGGGCGGCCCGCGCGTGATCGTGCCGGGAGAAATGGGCTCTTACGGCGTTTCGTGGCAGAGCCTCACTAACGTCGACACGCCGTACGTGCGCTTCGAGTACGGCCCGTCGGAGATGAACTACAACGAATACGTCTTCAATCTGCCGTTCCTGACGTTCTCGACGAACCTCTCCGGCACCCCGGATATCGATCCGCGCGGCGATGTCGCCTGGGCTTCTCTCGACTCGGTCGTCAATACGACCGGTCAGATCCTCGCGCCGGGATACGCCTTCGACGTGGAGAACGAGGGCTTTATCGGCGCTTCGTTCAACATCCAGACCTATCCGGGCCTGAAGGAGCTGATCGCCCGCGAGTTCGAGATGTTCCGCGAGCGCGTCTACGCGGCGCGACCGGACTGGAAGGCGCAGGGCATCCTCGACAACGGTCCGCAGGACCTGGACAAGATCGACGGCGGGCTGACGCATCGCTTCCTCTTCCCGAGTCCCGACGATCCGGAGGTCATCACCAACAAGAAAGAGAATCTCGCCATCCCCTTCCGCTTCAACGTGGTGGCGGCGGCGACGCCGATGACGCGCGACGAGTTCATCGCGCAGCAGAAGGCCGAGGCCGAGAAGCTGCGCACGAGCATCCTGGCCGATGCGGACGCGAGGCCCGCGCTGCAGGTCCTCGCGGCGGACGCCGAGACCTGGGCCGCCGCCTACCTTGCCGCGCTCGAGCAGGCGGGGCTGATCCGCCCGGCGGACGCGGCGCCGCCGGTCCGGCAGGACCCTAAGGTCATGAGCCTGATGAGCACGCTCGCCACCGGCATCCTGATCGGGCCGGCGGGCGATCAATACCAGACCCAGGCCGACCTCGCCGCGTTCTTCGCCAAGGTGCACCAGTGGTACGGCGACAAGCCGCGCACCATGACGCCGATCGACCACATCGAGGAGCGCTCGGACGACGAAGGCAACACCGTCGAGATCCCGGTGCCCAAGCTGCCGGAGTTCGCGGACTACGACCAGCACTTGGCGCATTCCACGCACTTCCTCGCTTTCAACGTGTTCGCCGGCGGCAACAGCGGCGGCTCGGTGAACGCCACGAACGAGCTGTCGCCCTTCGAGCTTTCGCGCTTTCTGCAGGAAGTGGCGGCGCAGGGCAAGCTCGCGGCGATCATCGGCCCGCAGGCCTTCGGCACGCAGCAGTACCTGCCCGCTGGCTATGCGCTGCCGTATACGGTGCGCTTCGCCAACGCGAGCGACGCGGGGGCCACCGTGTCGGAGGTGCGCATCGTCACGCCGCTCGACGCCGGCCTCGATGCGCGCAGCTTCCGCCTGGCCGATCTCAAGATCGGCGACATCAACCTGCACGTGCCGGCCGATCGGGCGGGCTTCCAGGGCGACTTCGACTTCACGAACAGCAAGGGCTTCATCCTGCGCGTCTCGGCGGGCGTCGATCCGAAATCGGCGATCGCGACCTGGCTCCTGCAGGCGATCGATCCGGAGACCGGCGAAGTCATCACCGACCCGAGCAAAGGGCTGCTCGCGCCCGGAGCAAGCGGCAGCGTCGGCTACACGGTGGCGCCGAAGATCGATGCAGTTACAGGGGCGAAGATCACCGCCACGGCGCGCGTGCTTTTCAACACGCAGCCCGCGGTGGACGCGGCGGCGATCGAGCAGACGCTCGACGCAACCGCGCCGACAACGACGCTCGAGGTGCGCAAGCTCGATGGCAGCGACGACTACCAGGTGAGCTGGTCGTCCGAGGACGATGCCGGCGGTTCGGGAGTCAGGCATGTCACCGTGTACGTCGCCGAGGACGGCGGCGACTTCAAGATCTGGCTCAAGCAGACCAACGAGACCACCGGCGTGTATCAGGGCACCGCCGGCCACACCTACGAGTTCCTCGCGCTCGCCACCGACAACGCCGGCAACCGCGAGCGCCCGCCCTTGGGCGTCGCCGCGCCGGATGACGGCTCGCAAGTGAACCTCGGCGAGCTCCCGAAGGTGCAGACCACGCAGGATGCGGAGCCGCCGGCGCCGGCGCCTACGCCCTCGACCAATCCGCTCTTTACCGAGGCGCAGCGCGGCATTCCCGCGGTGAGCCCGCTCAGCGCTCCCTCCGAGTTCGACACGGTGCTGAACCCCTTCAGCTTGCAATCCTTCGCCACCGGCTTTGCGGAGAGCCACGCCGGGGTAGGCGCTCTTGCCATATTGGAGCTGCCCGACGGCAGCGTGCTCGTGAGCGGAGGCCAGAACCGCGGCTGGATCTACAAGTTCACCAAGGACGGCGGCAGCGCGAACGTGCCCTGGGCCGAGCTCGACGACCCGATCTTCAACCTCGCGCTCGACAAGCAGGGGAGCCTCTGGGCGACCACCGGCGGCGGCGCGCTGCTGCTCCTCGACAATCTCAACGGCAGCGTGCTCGCTCGTTTTGGCGACAGCATCACCCAGGCGCTGGCGGTCGATGCTGCCGGGAAGCTCTATGTCTCCTCGGGTGACGGCATCGAAACTTTCGATCCGATCACCCGCCAGTTCAAGCACTTCAGCGACGTGCGGGTGGACGACCTGCAGTTCTCGCCGCAAGGCGCGCTCTGGGGCACGAGCTGGCCCGAGCGCGGTACGCTCTTGAAGTTCGACGCGCGCGGGCGCGCCACGCCCATGGCGCGCTTTGACGGCGAAGTGGACTCGATCGCCTTCGGCAAGGACGGCACGCGCCTGGCGGGCCTGCTCTTCGTCTCGACCAACCTGCCCGATGACGAGGTGAAGGGCTCGACCCTGGAGATGCTCGATGTCGCAACCCTCAATCGCGTGACCCTCGCCAAGGGCGGCTCGCGCGGCGAAGTGCTGCGCGCGACCGCCGACGGCCGCGTGCTGATCGCGCAGTCGCACCAGGTCGATCAGCTCAGTCCCTTGATCGCGCCCCTGGTGGCGAGCTCCACGCCCGCCGACGGCGCGCTCGCGCCGCTGCCGGTGCCCTCGATCAGTGTCACTTTCGACCACGACATGTTCGTGGGCCTTGCCACCGACGCTGCCTCGGTGATCAACTCGGCGAACTACTCGCTCGTTGCTGCCCACGGCGCCGCGGTCGAGATCAACAGCGTGCGCTACGACGCCGCGACGCGCACGGCGACGCTCGAGTTCGGGGCGCTCACCGCCGACGACTATACGCTGGGAGTTTCAGCGCAGATCAAGAGCAACCAGGGCTTGGCCCTGGGCGCGTCCTACAGCGCCGTGTTTACCGCGCTGCTCAACTTCTCCGAGCTCGTGAGGATCGACTTTGCCGCGACGCGCTCGGATCGCTTCACCGGCACGGTGTCCTACGACGTTCGCGTCACCAACACCGGTGACTCGGACCTGCTCACGCCGCTGACCCTCGTGATCGACCCGGCGCAGTACTTCGCGGGACAGCCCGACATGGCCTTCACCCAGTCGAACATCGGCCTGTGGCTGATCGACCTGTCGGCGACGGTGCCGCTCGGGCGGCTGCGCCCGGGCGAGAGCACCACGGCGAGCACGGTGACGCTGAGGACCCAGACGGGCCTGCGCGCCGACGCGGCGCACGGGGTCTTTGCGGTGCCCTTCCCGAACACCCCGCCGGTGATCGACTCCGCGCCTGTGACGGCGGCCACGGCGGGCACTCCGTACAGCTACCAGGTCGTCGCGCACGATCCGGACGGCGTCGGCCTGAGCTACCTGCTCTTGAGCGCGCCGGAAGGCATGGCGCTCGATGCGACGACCGGCCTTCTCACCTGGAGTCCGAGCGCGCAGAGCCCGGCGCAGACAAGCGTCGTGCTGCGCGTGTACGACCGACGCGCCGGTTACGCGACCCAGGCGTTTGCGATCGATGTCGCCGGCGGAAATCGCGCGCCCGACATTGTCGAGCTCGACAACGAATACACGCTGCGCGAAGGCGAGCCGTTCGAGATCGGCCTGTTCCCGCTCGACCCCGATGGCGATCCCGTGAAGCAATGGGCGGATCGCCTGCCGCCGGGCGCGAACTTCGATCCCCAGAGCGGTATCCTGAGCTGGACGCCCGGCTACGCCGCGGCCGGCATTTACGAAGGCGTGAGGCTTTACGCGAGCGACGGCGTCAACACGGTAAGCCGGAGCCTTCGGCTCGTAGTCGAGCCGGTGAACGCCGCGCCGGTGCTGCAAGCAGTGGCCGACCGCAGCGTGAGCGAGGGCGATGTTTTGCGCTTCACGCTTCACGCTGCCGATTTCGACGGAGACCCCCTCACGTACTACAGCCCGGTGCTGCCGGCCGGAGCCCTCCTCGACCCGAACACGGGCGAGTTCGAATGGACCCCGGGCTACGCTCAGGCGGGCAGCTACGAGCTGACGTTCTGCGTCGCCGACGGCACGCACGCCGTCCATACCACCGCCACCTTCACCGTGCTCAACGCGAACGGCGCGCCTGTCTTTGACGAGTTTGGAGCCTGGGACATCGTCGAAGGCCAGCCGCTCGTGCTGCAACTTTTCGCGTTCGATCCGGACAATCCGGAGTTCATCCCGCAGATCCGCGGCTCGAACGGCAACCTGACCGAGCTCGAAGGCACACCGTCCACGCTGACCTATTCGGTCACGGGCCTGCCGTTCGGGGCGAGCTTCGATCCGGCCACCCTGATGCTGCAATGGGTGCCGGGCTTCACCCAGGCCGGTATTTATAGCGTGGACGTGACTGCCACCGACGATGGCAACGGCACGGGCCTCCCGCTCGCAACCAGCACCACGATCCCGATCACGGTGCGCAATGCCAACCGCACGCCCGAGATCGCCGAGATCCCGAACCAGTTCGTCGACCGCGGCGCCGTGCTCGAGATTCCCGTCACGGCGACCGATCCCGACGGCAACCCCGTCGTGCTCTCGGCGGCCGGTCTCCCGCGCTTCGGGACCTTTGTCGACAACGGGAACGGCACGGGCCTCTTCCGCTTCGCGCCGGGCGCCGACGACCGCGGCGATTACGCGGTCACCTTGACCGCGACCGACAACGGCGACGGCGAGGGTGCGAATGCCGTCCTGTCCGGTACGCGCAGCTTTGTCGTCACAGCGCGCGCGCCGAGCGAAGCGCCGCATCTCGACTGGATCGGCGATCAGGTCGCAGTGGTGGGACAGAAGCTGAGCTTCGCGATCCAGGCGCGCGACCTCGACCAGGACACGCTCACGTTCACCTCGGTCGGACTGCCGGCCGGCGCGACCCTGACGCCGGACGTGGTCTACGGCAGAGCGATCGTCGAATGGACGCCGACTGCGGCCGCCATCGGCACCTACAACGTCACCTTCACCGTCACCGATAACGGCAATGGCGGGCTGGGCCCGATCGCGAGCGACAGCCGCGCGATGCGCATCGTCGCGCGCGCGGCCAACCAGGCGCCGGTGCTGGTGCCGATCGGCGATAGAATGCTCGCCGAGGGGCAAGCTTTCGAGCTGCCCTTGCGGGCGCTCGATCTCGACGGCGACATGCTGACCTATCAGGCGGCCGATCTGCCGGCCGGGGCGAGCCTCGACGCGCAGACCGGCGTCTTCCGCTGGAAGCCGCATTTATTCCAGGCGGGCGAATACAAGGTCGACTTCACCGTCACCGACGGCAACCTGAGCGCGACCGAGACGATTACGCTCAGCGTCACGAACGTGAACCAGGCGCCGGTCTTCGCCTATCTGCCGATCCAGTCGACGCGCGAAGGCAATACCCTTTCGTTCAACCTGATTGCGAGCGATCCGGACGCCGACACGATCCTCTACAGCCTGGTGACGCCTTTGCCGCAGGGCGCGTTCTTCGACACCAAGGCCGGCGCCTTCGAATGGACGCCGACCTTCGATCAGGCGGGCGTCTATGCCTTGAGCTTCGGCGTGACCGACATCCACGGCGCGACCGATACCATCGATGTCACCGTGCGCGTGTCCAACGTCAATCGCGCTCCGGTGCTGAAAGTGCAGAAGCACGCGGTGCTGCTCGGCGACGAGTTGCGCTTCAGCGTCCAGGGCAGCGATCGTGATCTGAACACCATCCTGACTTACAGCGCGCAGGGTTTGCCGGAAGGCGCCACGCTCGACGCGGCGAGCGGCGCGATTTCCTGGACGCCGGGCCCCGGCCAAGCGGGCGATTATCTCGTGCGCGTCAGCGTGAGCGATGGCATCACGGCGACCATGGAGCCGCTCCTGCTGCGCGCGCTTACCATGCCGCAGGCGCCGAACGTCGTCGTCGAGACCACGCCGAGCTTCCCGGCGCTCCCCGGCCAGGACGTGCTCGTGCACGTGCTCGCGAAGTCCTTCTCCGACATCGCCTCGCTCGCGCTGACTGTCGACGGACAGCCGGTCGTGCTGGACGCCGCCGGCCGCGTCACGGTGCGCGCGACGCAGCCGGGCAAGCTGCAATTGGTGGCGACCGCCACGGATGTCGACGGGTTCACAGGCAGCGTCACGCACACCCTCAAGGTCCGGGACCCGAACGACAAGATCGCGCCGCAGGTGGCCTTCGCGCCGCAGACGACGTTTGCCTTGATCGGCACGCCGACCGATCTGCTCGGCGCAGTCGCGGACACCAACCTCGACAGCTGGCTGCTCGAGCTGGCGCACCAGGGCAGTGACAAGTACATCGAGCTCGCCCGCGGGCAAGGGCCGATCGAAGGCAGCCTCTACCGGCTCGATCCCAACCAGTGGGCGAACGGCGTGTACGTGCTGCGGCTCACCGCGGCCGATATCTCGGGGCGGGCAGGCCAGGCGCAGACCGTCCTCCAGATCGCCTCGACGCAAAAAGCGGCGAGCTACCTGCGCACCGACGTCGACGCCGTCATCACGCTCGCCGGCCACAGTCTCGACCTCGCGCGCCAGTACGACTCGCTGCGCGGCGCCGAGGACGGCGTGTTCGGCTTCGGGTGGCGCATGCCGCTGCGGGACTTCCAGCTCGAGAGCGATCTGCCGATCACCGGCCGTGAAGGGCTGGGCTTCAACCTGCCCTACCGCGAGGGCACGCGCGTCTATGCAACGCTGCCCGACGGCCGGCGCGTGGCGTTCACGTTCATGCCCGAGAAGAAAGAAATTCCGGGATTGACTTATTACCTGCCGCGCTGGCAGGCCGAGCCGGGCGTCGACTGGACGCTGCAATCGAGCCTGGCGCACTTGCAGCGCGCCGGCGATCGTTTCTTCGACCTCGCGACCGGCCAGCCTTACAACCCGCTGTCGTCGACGGGCGACGATGCGCAATTCACCTTGACGGCGCCGGAGGGCACCGCCTACGGCGTCAACTTCGGCACCGGGACGAAGCAGATCCGCTTTGCCGACGGGGTGAAATGGACGCTCGGCGACTCCGGCATCGTTGCGTCGAACGGCGATGCGGTGCGCTTCATCGGCAACGCCGACGGGCGGCTCGAGCGCGTCGTTCTGCCGGACGGCCGGCAATTCGCGTACCTCTACGACGGACTCGGAAACCTCGCCTCGGTGCGCGACCTGGCCGCTGCCAAGTCGAGCCGCTATGGCTACGTGGCCGATGACGCGCATCGCTTGACCCTCGCTACGGGCAGCATCGGCGAGGGCGGAGCGGCCATCCGCTACGCCGGCACGCCGAGCGCGACGGCGCTTACCGCCGACCTGGGCGGCGCGACCAAGTATCTCACGCATACCTTCACCGGCAGTTTGGCCGCGGGCGCAACCGACCGCTACAGCCTCGCCCTGCGGCCGAGCGAGCTGGCGGCGAGCGCCTCGGGCGCGGTGTATCTGGGCGTGGTGGTGGAAGCGCAAGCCGGCGGCGGCATCCAGCTCGCCGCGCCGAAGCTCGACGGCTTCACGCCGATCGCGAGTCGCGCCGACGGCGCGAGCGCCTTTGCGCTCTACCGCGTCGACCGCGCGGCGCTGCAACTGCTCGAAATCTCTGGCGCCGACGCGGCGACGAGCGGTGGCTACACGCTGTCCCTCTTCGTCGCCGGTGACGTGAATCATGATGCCTTGGTCGATGGCCTCGACACCCAGGCACTCACAGCCGCCTTCGGCAGCGTCGCTGGGGACGCGAGCTACGCGCAGAACGCGGACTTCAACCGCGACGGCCTGATCGACAGCGCCGACCGGCAGCTTCTCGCGCAGAACTACGGCTATCGCGCCAACCAGGCGCCGAGCGTGCGCGCGACCAGCGCCAGGACCCACCAGGACCTCGAAATCGACGTGCCGGTGCAGACTTTCCTGTCCGATTTGGAAAGCGACAAGGCGTTCTACCGCATCACCGGCAGCACCCACGGCATCGCGCGGCTCTCCGGCGACGGCCAATCGGTGGTCTTCACGCCGGAGCTCGGCTACACCGGGCCGGCGACGTTCAGCGTCATCGCCGACGACGGCTACGCCCAGTCGCCCGAAGCGACCGTCACCGTCAACATCAGCGACGCGCGGCTCCTCAAGATCCATTTCCCGCGCCTGGCGCAGCTCCAGCAGGGCACGACGCAAAAGCTGCAGCTTACCGGCGACTTCGCCGACGAGAAGAACGCAGTCCTGCCCGCGAGCTACTTCGAGTTCCTCACGAGCGACATGACGGTGGCCGACGTCACGCCGCGCGGTGTCGTGCGCGCGCTCGCCGAAGGCACGACCGTCCTCACCGCCCGCAGCCACGGCATTCAGGCGGTGAACGCGCTCGGCGTGTTCCGAGTGCAGGTTTTTTCGGATCCGGAATCCGGGGACCAGACGGTCATTCCCGAGGTGATCGATCCCGGCGTCTACCCCGGAGCGCTCACCTTGGTGAGCAACGGCGGCCGCCGGCAGATGATCGTCACCAACGAGCTCGGCGACAACATCACCGCTGCCACCGCGGGAACGCGGTATTTCATCGGCAATCCAGAGGTTGCCACCGTCACCCCCGACGGGCTGGTGAGCGCATTCGCCGAAGGGGTGACCACCCTGAGCATCGTCAACGGCACCGGCCAGGCGGACGTCGAAATCAAAGTGCAGGTGCCGAGCGTCGGGCCGACAGCGGTCAACGCCGCGGAAGGCGGCGCCGTGCAGGCGGACGGCATGACCGTTCTCGTCGGCCCGGGCGCATTGCAAAGCGATGCCACTGTGAGCATCGCAGCGGTCGCGCAGGCCGACTTGCCCAAGCCGCCGCCGAGCGGCGTGTTCGACTTCGCGGGCGCGTTCCGGCTCGACCTCGGCGACGACCACATCGATCAGCCCGTGCAGCTGGCGGTGCCGGTCGCGTCCGGCGTCGCGCCTGGGACCACGGTCTACTTCTTCCGCTATCACACGTTCAAGGACGCCCAGGGCGTGGAGCAGTCGGTCTGGCTGCTGGTCGAGAACGGCAGAGTGGGAGACGACGGCGTCGCGCGGACTTCATCGCCGCCTTACAGCGGGATATCGGGCAGCGGAACCTATATTTATTCCTTCACCCGCAATGACGTCGACGGCTCGGTCGAGATCCACGGGTTGAGCGGCGAGCCGACGTTTGTCTGGGTCCCGTTGGAAAGTTATGGCGTGGTGGCCGGCGGCTTCGTGACGATGCCGGTTCCCGACTTCTCGACGCTCACGTTGATCCGCACCGGCTTCGACAGGGTGTATCAACGCGATCTGAACCTGACGCCTATCGGGACCGGGCCGATACAAATCAAGGTGGAAGATCTGCTGCCGATCCAGCCGGCCGAGGTCAACGAGTTTCCGCCCAGGATCACGGGCTTGAGCATCTCGGAGGACGGCGCCACGTACTCGATCACCGGCGAGCATTTCGACGGCACGCTCGTCGCGCGGTTCACCATGGGTAACGCCAAGCCGATCGACGTCGCGTTCGCAGACGGCCCGGTGAGCCTGCCGTCGGGCTATGCACCGGCCATATCGGAGGTGCAGATCGTCCGCAAGTTCACCAAGACCGTTTTCCGACTGGACGGCACCTCGGAAGAAATCGTCTACGAGCTGCCGAGCAATCTCGTCCGGGCGCAGCCGCGCGAAGGGCTGACGCTCATGGCGATGCGCGACTCCGTACGCGTGCTGCGCGGAATGGATGTCGTAACGGACATCCCCATTGCGGACCGCCTGTTCGGCTTCCGCACCACGCCGATCGCGTACGCGGAGGACAATACCCTCGCCTTCGTCGCCGGCCGCAACGGCCAGATCCATGTGATCGACATGGCGTCCTTGAAGCTCTTCCAGACCTTCACGATCCTCGGAGCGAGCAGCGCGACCAACATCAGCTCTCTTGCCGTGTCCGGGAGCTATTTGTATGCCGGCGAGGGTCACCGCTACGGCGGCGGCGAGGGCCGATTGACCCGGGTGGACATCAATCCCGCCTCCCGGACATTCCTGAAGCTGGAAGGGCAGATTCAGCTCAAGCACGGCAGCATTGCGCAAGGGCCGTTCGGTATCGACGGCATGGCCGTCAGCAAGGACGGCCGGTACCTGGTGGTCTCGGTACCCGAGCAGCCGGCGACTATTGTGCGGTACGGCGATCCGTCGAAGATCGGGGACGTGCTCGTGATCGACCTGAATTCCATCGATCAGACGGGCAATATCGGCGCGCTGAGGGCGGTCGAATTCCCGGCGGGCGGCGGCAAGGCGCCTCTGTACGTCGAGGCGACCAACAACCCGGACCAGTTCCTGATATCCGCCGGGCTCGACTACAACAAAGGCTTCTATACCTTGAGCCTGCAGCGAGACCAGGACGATAACCTTACCGGGGCGGAGCTCAAAGGAGACACCGCTTCGCTGACCGCGGCCAACGGGCGCAGCCTGCGCTTGGGCACTTTGTTCCAGAAGCAGCAGCTCAACATCCAGCGGTCCTACGGCGTCGCCGTCACGCCGGACAACCGGTACGCGTTCGTCGCCGACTACAACCTCAGCTTCTTCGATCCCCACTTCCTGTCGGACGATTTCTTCCTGCACCAGATCGGCTCCAAGGTCGGCGTGATCGAGGACCCGTTCGGCACGCCGAAGCTGATCGGGATGACGACGCCGATCATCGAAAGCTCGATCGACCAGCTTGAGATGAGCTCGGACGGCACGACGCTCTACGCCGTCCTGCGCAACTGGCTGGGCACGGGCGGCGCGCAGTCGGCATCCGGCGTACTCGCGTTCGACGTCGATCATCTCATCGCCGCGGCCACGACCAGCTCCACCCTGCAGCGCGAGCGCGTGGGCCTCACCAGCATCGATCAGTCGCTCCTGCCGGCGTTCAAGCCCTTCGGCTGGGTGTACGGAATCGCCTCGCAGAAGAGCTCGAAGGATCCGGACCTGTTCCTCGAGGGCAACTTCGGCGACGTGGTCAAGGTGGACTTGAGGAAACTCAAGGTCACCGATCAGCCGGGGTTCACGGGCACCCTCGAAGCCTTCCTGAAACAGGGCTTCGCCGATCCGGCCGACCCGACGAAGCAGATTCAGGGGGTGACTGATTTCGACGCCAGCGACCCGAAGTTCACGATTACGTGGGTCGACGAGATTCCGAGCGAGCAGGCCGACATACATCCAGGGCTCGCTGCGACACTCGTACGAAACACTGCCGGAAAGATCATCGGCAAGGTGGACGCAGCCTCAGGCGAAACATACGACTACGTCAACGGAGGTTTCGAAAGCAAATCCGGCGTATTCCACTTGCTTCCTTCGCTTAGTCTCCGCGACATGGATCGCTTGCGCAGAGGCCAGCTGCTCGAGGAAAGAGACGCGCGCGGCTCCTACGTGCTCAAGTACGAGGCGGACGTAAAGGATGCGAGAACAGGTGCCACGACGAAGCAAACCGTTACGGTGAATGGCCAGATTGTCGTCAGAATCAAGGATGGTGAAAAGAACCTGAGTGGCGCGACGCCTTCGCCGCTAATTACAGACCACAAGAAGTCGAACCCTGGGTTTACTAAGTTCGAGCTTCCCGTCGCGCTGGATAGGAACTGGAGGACAAAGGCCAGTCCGACCCCCTCCGAGGTCCTGGAGCTGCTTAACGTTGGCCAACGTCTGAAGTATTTTGGCTACACCGCTTGGGCCGGGAGCTTCGGGTCAAACAATGAACCCCTCCTAGGGCAAGCCGGCGCGAACGAGGCGAGACTGCGCGAGTCCTTCACGGATCGAAACGGGAACCTGTTATACCGCGAAATCCGCCTCGAGAATTTCGCACAGGCCGGTGCGTTCAGCAATGCAGTGGACGACGTAACTTCGGCGCTGCGGCAGTTTCAGGCAGTCATCTGGGGTAATGGAGCCGCGGGCGCAACGAGCCCCTTCGTCCACTCTTCGTTAGTTGATGGCCGCGTGGATGTTAACGGTACGGCTTACAAATGGCTCAATTCGTGGAACGCGCCGCGATGGATCAATTATTCCCTGAGAAGCCCGGACTACGCGCTGCTAAAGAGCGCATTGGAGCCCAATGAACCCGGCGTGACGCCGATCGATGCGGACATTTATAGCTACAAATTCGACAACGACGACGAACCTTACGGGGCAAGCTGGCTGTACGACCACTTGATGGCGGCGACGCTGAGCCAGACGGTTGCGTTCGACTGGCCTACTCTATCGGGGCTCGCGGACGGTTACGGCGACCTTTTACCTTTTCTACACGTCACGCACGCCAGCGGCAACGTCGTGGATGTCTCCGCGGCAGCGGCCCAAATCGCTGACACCTCGACAGGCTTCCAATCTGCGCCCGCCGGTTTGACTTTCGAACAGAAGGCGGATTTCTACGGGAGCAATATCACCACCGTGCCGGCAGCTCAGCGTATAGACGCGCGGCAACTGTCGGTGTTCAGGCAAATAGTGTCGCTATACGCGGTAACGCAGCCGAACCTCCAAGCGTATGTAAATTTGCAACTTGAACCGACCAGCAAACAGTTCCTTCTGAGCGGTACCTGGGACATCGCGTTTATTGGCGATCCGCTGGCCTCAGGCAGCAATGTGAAATATCATCGAGTCCACCAGGCATTGGGCGATATGGGTGTGCCTGCAGACCGCGCTGGTGGGCATGCCAATCACATACATTTCAGCTTTGCAGCGCCTGCGGCCGACCCGATAACGATCGCCCAGTACCCGACACCCCTTGAGACGGATACCCAGGGGTCGGATACGATTCACAGCCTCTGGGGAGTCGGCGTTCGAGAGCAAACCATCGTCGACCGAGCTGTTGCCGCATTTACCGAAGCTGGTGTTAATGCAGCCGACCTAACCGGCGTAACGATTGCGTTCGCCGATTTGGCGGCAAGCAATGTCGCGCAAACGGTTGGCAACGTCATCACGCTCGATATCGACGCCGCCGGCCATGGGTGGTTTGTCGATCCGACGCCAGGCATCAATGACGAATTTGACGACACTTCCTCGTCTTGGGAATTCCAGGCAAGAGCGGGTACGGATGCCTACGCGAGGATTGATCTTCTCACCGTGATCGCTCACGAGATGGGCCACGTGTTTGGACTTGGTCACGTCACTGAGTTTGACCACCCGAACCGTCTGATGGCGGAGTCGCTGCAGCCTAGTATTCGCCGTCTACCATCGCCGCTTGACCTCGGCATACTGGTCAACGCAATGCCGCAAGGCATCGTGCTGCCGCCGCTGTCATCCGATGCAGTCTTGGTGACACCGCAGCCGGTGTTCCATATGGAGCCGCAGTTCGCGACCGTCCTGCACACCGGTATCGACAACGGCGACTTCGGCATCGGCGATGCAGCCAATGCGCAGTTCGGCTGGAATACGCGCGGCCAGGTGTCGCTGAACGGCGGCCGGGCGGAGCTGAGCGAAGACGACCGGTTCATGTCGGGCTTGAGCCAGACCTTCGTGACGCCCGAGGGCATCAAGGGATTGCGCTTCACGCTTACCGGCGCCCAGTTCGGCGTTGATGGCAGCGCGCCGCCCGATGCGTTCGAGGTGGCGCTCGTCGATGCCGTCACCGGCCAGGCAGTCGCCGGCACGGCGCCGCTCACGCATACCGATTCGATCCTCAACATCCAGTCCGACGGCAAGGTCTACTCGGCGTCGAACGTGCTGGTGAAAGGCCTGCCGATCAACGGCAACACGCTGTCGTTCCTGAATCCGATCAAGATCACCGTCGACTTGTCCGGCGTCGCGGACGGCACGGCCTTGAAGCTCTACTTCGATCTGTTGGGCTTTGGCGCGAAGAACAGCCACGTCAGCATCGACGACGTGAAGCTGTTGACCCGGCTCAATACCGAGCCGCTGGCGCGGGACGATTTGGTGAGCACCGCGGAGGACACGCCGGTGACGATTGGCGTGCTCGCCAACGACGAGGACGTCGAAGGCGATCCGCTGACGGTGTCGTTGGTAGCCGCTCCGCTGCACGGCGTGGCGGTGCTGAACGCCGACGGCAGCATCAGCTACACACCTGATGCGAACTTCTACGGCGCCGATAGCTTTACGTATCGGGTGAACGACGGCGAGTTCGATTCCAACATCGCCACAACGAGCATCACTGTGACACCGGTGAACGATGCGCCGGTCGCGGCCGACGCGCAGGCCACGACGCCTGAGGATACGACGCTCACACTTGACTTGCGGACTTACGCTACCGATGTGGATAGCGTCGGGCTCACCGCGCTGATCGTCACCGGACCGGCCAACGGTGTGCTCACGCCGAACCTCGACGGCACCTTCACCTATACGCCGAACGTGGACTTCAACGGCACGGACAGCTTCACCTACAAGGTGAATGACGGCGGGCTGGATTCCAACTTCGCGACGGTGACCCTCAGCGTCACTGCGGTGAATGACGCGCCGGTCGCCGCCGATGCGCAGGCGAGCACGTTCGAAGACAACGCACTCGCGCTCGACCTGCGGACCTTTGCCACGGACGTGGACAGCGGCGCGCTCACCGCGGCTATCGTCACCGGCCCGGCGAATGGCGTGCTTACCGCCAACATCGACGGCACGTTCACCTATACGCCGAACGCGAACTTCAACGGCTCGGACAGCTTCACCTACAAGGTCGACGACGGCGAGCTTGCCTCGAACGTCGCCGCCGTCACCCTCATCGTCACCGCGGTGAACGACGCCCCAGTGGCGGTGTCCTCTTCGGTCACAAGCACGGAGGACACGCCCTACGTCTTCGCCTGGGCGGATTTCAACGTGAGCGATGTGGACAACACCGCTCTCGCTATCGTCATCAACTCGCTGCCCCTGGACGGGCTGCTTCAGTACTACAGCCTTATCTGGACTCCGGTCGCGGTGGGGCAGCGGGTGACGCGCTCGGACATCGAGGCGGGGCGCTTGTGCTTCGGGCCCGATGCGAACGAGTCGGGCTTTGACGGCTACGGGGTGGCCGGAACGGGGAACCTGAAGGCCGACTACGCGCGCTTTGCCTACCAGGGGACCGACGGCATGCTCCTGAGCGCCCAGGCGACGATGACGATCGACATCGCCCCGCTCGCCGATCAGCCGATGCTCGCCTTCGCCAACCCGCCCGATGCCTACGGGACGAACGTCGAGCGCTTCCACACGAGCTGGGAGAGCGCCTCCAACCTCAACCCGACCTTCACCATCCTGCCGCAGGCGGCCCTGGAAGGCTGGACGGTGGTGCGCGAGACAGGCGACACCAGGCCGGAGGCCTTCATCCTGTGGAGCTCGGGCGACCAGATGCAGGATGTGACGAATACCAACCGGAGCGTCTTTGCCGCCTCAGGCGACGGGCAGAACTTCCTAGAGATCGGCAACGCCATGGGGCTGGGGCACCAGACCTTTGGGATCGAGCGCGCGGTGCACACCCGGGCCGGGGCGACTTATCACCTGTCGTTGGACTACGCAGGGAGGCTCGGCTATAGCGCGGAGTTCACCCGGATCGACCTCTATGTCGATGGGGTGAGGGTGGGCAGCTACGCCAATACGAGCACGAACACCGCGCTCAATTGGCAGGCGGTCAGCTTCGAATTCACCGGGAACGGGGCGCTTCAGACCCTCAAGCTCGTCACCGAGGCCATCGCCGGCCAGTCGAACGGCCGCGGGGCGATGCTCGATGACCTCACCCTCACCGAGCGGTTGCCGCTCAACACCGGGGTCAAGGGAAGTCCCATCCGGCTCTCGGCGATCGTAAGTAGCCTCGCCGACACCGACGGCTCGGAGAGCCTCACCCTCACCGTTGGGGCGATCCCGGTCGGGGCGACTCTTACCGACGGCGTTCATAGCTTCACCGCCACGGCGGGGACCGCGACGGCGGACGTGACCAGCTGGAATCTCGACAATCTCTCCATTACTGCGCCGCAGGGCTTTACCGGCACGTTCAATCTGGTGGTCAGCGCCCGGGCGACCGAGGCGGTTACTGCGGAGACGGCGAGCCAATCGGTGCCGTTGACGGTGACGGTGCTACCGGCCGAGGTGACGAGCCCCCTGGTGCTCGACCTGAATGGCGATGGCGTCAACACCGTCTCGCTCGAGGGGAGCAGCGGGCGCTTCGACCTGCTGAACACCGGCGCAGCGATCCGCTCCGGATGGATCTCGGCGGAGGACGCGTTCCTCGCGGTCGACATCAATGGCAACGGCGTGATCGACGATCGGAGCGAGCTCTTCGGCGGGGCTATCGGCGAAGGGTTTGCAAAGCTTGCTGCTTTCGACAGCAACTTCGACGGACAGGTGGATGCGAGCGACGAGCGCTTTGCCGAGCTGCTGCTTTGGCAGGACCGGAACGGCAACCACAAGACGGACGCGGGCGAGCTCTCCAGCCTTGCGGGCTCCGGCATCACGGCGTTGTCGACGCGCTATACGCTCATGCCTCAAGTGCAAAACGGCAACTGGCTGCTCGAGCACGGCACGGCGACGTTCGCGAACGGCGCGACGATTGGCTTGGTCGACGCCTATTTCGAGATCGGAAAGAACGAAGCGCAAATTAACCCGGCTGCCCGGCTCGTCCGGCGCGACGAGGAGATGGATCGCGGGGCCGCGATCACGGTCCACTCCGAGCTGCGGAAACCGGAGCTGCCGCTCGGTCCCTCGCCGATCCTGCTCGGCGCGGGTACCGTCAACCGACCGATCGAGCGCATCGACCAAGCGCCGCCGGTGATCGACTGGACGGGCTCGGCGCAAAACGCCTTCGAGCAGGCAGACACGGACGCCAGGAAGAAGTTGCGTCCGACCAAGAGTAGCTGGCTTGCCGACTTCCTTGGCACGAGGCAATCTGTGGAGTACAAGGACCTCGCCCAACGCACGGGGCTCAAAGTAGTACTATAGCCAAGGAGAGAAGCACGATGGCCAAAGCGGCTGAACAGAAAGCGTCGCCCCAACCTGAAGTGCAGCAGGGACGCACTCTCGTCAAGTGGGACACGGCGAGCCTTCGCAGCTCCTACGCGAACTTCTGCAATGCGAACAGCACGCGCGAGGAAGTGGTTCTCAATTTCGGCGTCAACAAGACTTGGGAACGCGGCCCGCAGGAAAGCCTCGGGATCGAGCTCAATCACCGCATCGTGCTGAGTCCGTTTGCCGCAAAGCGGCTGACCGAGCTATTGAACAAGCTCATACAGGAGTACGAGAGCCGGTATGGGGCGTTGCCGGAGAAGTGACCGGGCTTCATGCGTCGCCGGGGCAACGAAGTAGTGCCTCCGGCATTATTTCCTCATTGATCTGGAAGGAGCTGTGCGACGATCGCTAGCACCTATGCGGCCCGCGAAATCCTTCTTCCGACTTTTCGTCCTGTGCACGTTGGGCCTCATGTTGTTGTGGGCACCGAGTCACGCTCAGCAGTTGGTCGGCAAGAGTTTTATGGTGCGTGTGGATTCCAAGGCCGAGCAGGCCACCGTCAAATTCGCGAGCGCAGTCGAACAAATCGAAGTTGCCTATGCTGAAGTGCTCTGGGGAGAAGGACAACCGCCCAAGGCTAAATTTCTGGCGATATTCGAGGGACGAGAAACGAAAGTTCCGAAGTGCCGCGTTACGGAAGGGTTCTTATTTAACGGCTGGAGAGTAGAGAAATTCGAAGTACGCAAAAGCCAGAAGACTGGCTATTTCGTCTTTATTTTTGGAAAAGGAGGAGAAGGGGGTGGGTACGCGGAAGAGCTTTTTGTTGGACATCTTACATCGGCGTGCGATCTCACGAAATTGATTGAGCGCCAGGCAAGCCATAGCTGTAATAGAGATCGCAGCCGTGGAAACCCTCCCTCAGGAGGATGGTATCTGATCTGCAACGGAGCCATGCTGAGTTACGAAATCGACCCTGGTGGCAATTTACTTGTCCACTCCACTTTAGTGGAGCGAGAAGCGTTATCGACAAATATTTGCCGCGATGTAGAGTGCGAACGAAGAAGAGGCGTAAAGCCATCTAAGAAGGTTAAAACCGAAAAGATCGATCTCGAGAGAGTCTTAAGTTCACGCACGCCACCTAAATAGCGCGTGTGCTACATGCTTAGTGCTCGTCCGAACCGACGACCGCTTGCTTACGTGTTATCGTTTCGATCCCGCGAACCCCAGCATCGTCTGAAGCTTGCGATCCTGCTTGAGTGTCTCGAGCCGTATTCCCCGGTTGTAGCGCTCCGCTCTCTGCTGGACGCGCCAGACCAGGAACTTGAGCAGCCACTTCGGGACGATGCCGGAGGTCGCTTTCAGGCACAGGGCGCGCAGCCCTGGGGCGAAACGCCGAAACAGCTCGTCTTCCAGGCTTACCATCGCTTCCACCGTCCCCGGCTCGCCCTGCCGCGCGCAGCGTCCGAAGAGCTGCCGGTCGATGCGCGAGCTTTCGTGGAACTCGGTGAGGATGACGTGGAGGCCGCCGCGTTCCAGCACTTCCGGCTCGGGGCGGATGTCGGTGCCGCGGCCGGCCATGTTGGTGGCCACGGTGATTCTTCCCGCCAGGCCCGCCTGCGCAACGGCTTTGGCCTCGGCCTTGTCCTGGCGCGCGTTGAGCACGGTGTGCTCGACGCCGCGCGCGGCGAGCAGGGCGCCGAGGCGCTCGGAGGCTTCGACTGAGCGCGTTCCTATGAGGAGGGAGCGGCCGGCGCGGCCGAGCTCGATCGCGCGGTCGGCGACGGCCGCCCAGCGCTCCTCCTGTGTGCGCCAGCACGCATCCGCGAGGCGCCGGCGGCGGCTCGGTTTGTTGGTCGGGATCCTGACGACGTCGAGGTCGTAGACCCGGCGCAGCTCAGGCGCCACCTCGGAGGCGGTGCCGGTCATGCCGGCGAGCAGCAGATAGCGCCGGAAGAAGCGCTGGTAGGTGAGGCGCGACAGGGTCTTGCGCTGGCCGGTGATCTCGCAGCCTTCCTTCGCCTCGATCATCTGATGCAGGCCCTGCTCCCAGGAGCGGTCCGGCATGACGCGGCCGGTGAATTCATCGACGATCTGCACCTTGTTCTCGGCGATGATGTAGTGCCGGTCGCGGTGAAAACAATGCACCGCGCTCAGCGCCTTTTGCAGAAGCTCGCGCCGCCACACGGCCGATTTCCACACCCCCGTCAGCCCGGCGGCCCACTCGAGGGCGGCCTGCTCGCCCGCGGGCTTGATCCACACTTCGTGGTTCCGCGAGATCTCGTAATGCTCTCCCGCCGCCATGCGCTTGGCGAGATCGATCGCCTTTTGATAAAGCGCCTCGCCGAGCTCGTCCGGCCGGGTCTCCGAGATGATGAGGGGGGTCCGCGCTTCGTCGATCAGCACGCTGTCGGCCTCGTCGACGATCGCCATGTGCAGGCCGCGCAGCAGCATGCCGGGCTGCGCGCCCGGGCGGTACAGCCGGCGCAGCCGGAGATGCGCCGCCAGGGTGTCCCCGGCGGCGATGCGGTCCTTGAGATAATCGAAGACGAGCTCCTTGTTCGAAACGTAGACGATGTCGCAGGCGTACTGCGTCCTGCGCTCGGGCAAGGGCATGTCCTGCTTGATGACGCCGACGGAGAGGCCCATGAACCTGTAGAGCGGGCCGTTCGTTTCGGCGTCGCGCGCGGCGAGGTAGTCGTTCACGGTGACGACGTGCACCGCCGCGCCCGCCGAGGCGGCGGTGCAGGCGGCGAGGGTGGCGACGAGCGTTTTGCCTTCGCCGGTTTCCATTTCCGCGATCCGGCCCTGCAGCAAAGTCCAGCCTCCCACGAGCTGCACGTCGAAGTGGCGCATGCCGACGGTGCGCGTCGCGGCCTCGCGCACCGCGGCGAACGCCTGCGCCACCAGGGCGTCGTCGAAGCCGCGGCGCCGCATCGGGGCGCACGCCGATCGGAACGCATCCACCAGCGCCGCATCGTCCAGTTTCTTCATCCCGGGCTCGTGCGCATTCGCCACGCTCACCATCTTGCGCCAGCGCCCGGCGAGCGGAACGAGGCGCGGCACGCGCGCGACCCAGGCGCGCAAATGCTCCTCGATGACCACCTCCTTGGCGTCGGGCCGTTCGAGGTAGACGCCGTCGCCCACGGCGTCGGGCCGGCCGAAAAGCAGGGCGGCGACGTTAGACATTGAACCGGCTCAGGAACAATTGGCGCACCCGGCGGTAGCCCTGGCTCGCCAGCGGCTCTCCGCCGTGGTTGAACCGCACGTATACGCGCTCCCCGAACGCTTTCGGCGCTGCGTCGGGCGGGAGTCGCAGGTCGAAAAGAAACACCCTTTCCAGCGTCTTCAAGCCGTTGCCGTCTTTCGGGTCCACCGCGATGGAGCCGCCGCCGTTCGAGCCGAGCGCGGCGCTCGGCAGCTCCTCGACCCCGCCCGGCATCTCGCGGATGACCGAGGCGGAGTGAATCGAAGCGACGGCCTCGGCCAGGCGCAATTCTGCGGATTTGAATTTCGTGCGCACCAGGTCGATGTTGTCCTGGAGAACCACGACGCGGGCGATGAACTGCCTGCGATCGAGCACGTATCCGAGCAGCTCGCCTTTCTTGAAGAACTGGCCCGCCATGTCCTGCGGCTTGGGCGCGACCAGCACGCCGTCCGCCTCGGCGCGGACGACGAGCTTCGCGAAGCGCTCCTCGGTGCGCTCGAGGACCCGCTGCTCGTGCTCGAGCTGCTGCCTGGTGATCTCAGCCTTCACCGGATTGCTGAATTGTTCCTCCCGGTAGCGGGCGGCCGCTTCTTCCACCTTTGCCCTCGCGACGCCCACTTCGGAGACAAGGAGCGGATCGTCGAGCGCCAGCACCGGCGTGCCGCTCGTGACCGAGGTCCCCGGCTGCACCAGCCAGCTCTGGAAGATCCCGTTGGTGCCCGCGCGCAGCAGCGCCTGGTCGGGGAGCCATACGACGCCCGCGGCTTGCGTGCGCATCGGCATGGGAACGAAGCACACGAACGCGAGAACCGCCGCCGCCAGGACGAGCGAAATGCGGATCGCCCGCGTGCGCCGGCGGCTCAGCGCGGGGCTTTGCAGCACGTGCCGCGCGGCCCTCCACACCGGTAGGCCGAGCAGGGCTATCGTGCTCCAAAGCGCGATCAGCACGCCGAAGATGAAAAACTCCCCGGCTATGAAAAGGATGATCGATACGGTGATGAGCACCCGATAGCACCACGAGAGGATGCTGTAACAGACCAGCCAGCGCCGCTCGGCGGCGCTTTCGGCCGGGGCTTCCGCCTCGCGCGCGCCGAACACGTGGCGGTCCCACAGATAGGTGAGATAGCGTTGGCCCCGCTGGGCGAGGTTCGGCATCTCGATCAGATCGGAGAGAATGTAATACGCGTCGTAGCGCAGCAGCGGATTGCCGTTCACGATCAGCGTGGAAATGCCGGCGATCAGCATGACGTTGAACGCCAGGGCGCGCACCAGTCCCGGCTCCACGAGGAGCCAGACATAGAGGGCGAGGGCGGCGAGGAAGACCTCGACCAGCATGCCGGCCGCGCCGACCACGGCGCGCTGGAATTTGGAGGGGAAAGCCGACGCCGAGGAGGCTTCGACGTAGGGCACCGGCGCGAATACGAGGAACATGATCCCCATTTCGTGGACGCCGCCGCCCCAGATCTTCGTGGCGAAGCCGTGGCCCAGCTCGTGCAGCGTCTTGACGACGGGGAACACCAGCGCCATCAGCACGAGGTTCCTCGCGGACAAGACGCGGTCGGACAGGTTTCCGGTCAGCTCGGTCCAGTGCTGCGCCGCCAGAACGAGCGCGGGAACGACCACGGCGAGCCAGATCAAGGCGCCCTTGATCCCGACCATCCACGCGAGCCGGTGCGCCCACTCGCCCAGGAACGCGTCCGGATCGAGCAGCGGCAGTTTCAGGGCCATCGGGTTCATGAGCCACTGTTTCCAGGTCTGGTCGCGGCGCTTCTTGTAGCGCTCGAACAGCGCCGCGGCATCGGGCGTGATGTCGGCTTGCAGGAGATCCGCGGCGTGCAGTTGAATCAGCAGGTCGACCACTTCGTTCTGCGTCGGGATCTCGTCGGTCGCGTTGCGGCAGGCCTCGTCCCACAGGGCCTGGACCGCGGTGTCGCCGTCCATGCGATCGATCAGGGCGTGCGCTGCGGGAGAAAAGCGGTGGTAGCGGCCTCCGGCCTGGTCCTGCACGACGTACCAGAGCTGGCCGCGGTACACGTGCCGATGGATGCGCGCGCCCGGCAGCAGGCGCGGTTTCAACTCGGCGACGCTGTGCCAGGATTGGCTGAAAAGGGGACGGGTCACGGCCGCCTAGAGCGTCCAGGACCAGAGCGTCAGGCGCAGCCAGTCGGTAAAGCCGTGGGTCAGGATCCACCACAGGCGCCGGTCCCCGACGCTGATCTTGCCTATGCCTTCCATGCCGGGGCGCAGGCGCGGGGGCGCCTGCTCCAGACGCGCCTCGACCCGGAAGAAATTGCGGCCGTCCTGCGCCGTGGCGACCGGGGTGACCTTGACGACGCTGAACGGCGTGGGATCGCCTGCGATGCCCGATATCACCAGGGCCCCGGTCTGCCCGACCTCGACGTGGCGGATCTCGCGCTCGTCGACCTGCAGGATGATGCGGTAGCTCGAGAGCGGCGCGATCTCGAAGAGCTTCTTTCCCTGCTCGACGGGAGATCCGATCAGCTGGCTCAGGTCACCGGAGACCACGATGCCGTCGAAGTGCGCGACGATTTTCGCCCGCTTGATGCGCTCGGTAGCGAGCTCGAGCTGCGCCTCGGCCTGCTTCAGCTGGGCGCCGATGATCTGGATCCCCGCGAGCTCGCGGTTCGCCATGGCTTCCCGAAGCTTTTTCTCGTGCTGGTCCTTTTCGCTCGCCCACTTGTTCTGCTCGATTTTCAGGTCCCGGTCGTCGAGCTCGCACAGCACCTGGCCCTCGCGCACGATATCGCCGGCGCGCACGTGGCTCGCCGCTATGAATCCCTCGAAAGGCGCGGCGGCGACGCGCTGCACCTCTCCTTCGATCACGGTCTTGGCGGTCACGCGGTAGTCGATCTCGACCAAGGTCACGAGCGCCACGACGGCGAGCGCGAGCGCGGTCCCGAATTTCCACACCAGGTGCCGTGGTCCGAACAGTTTCCCGAGCAGCCTGCGGAAATCGTCCTTGACGCGCGCCCAATAGCCGCGTTCGGCGCGCCGCTTCTGGTCGATGACGGACGGCAGCAACGCGGCGAAAGCCTCCATCCATGCGTGTTCATCGGCCCCGAAAGCCTCATCGCCGGCCCGCTCCAGCGTTATGACGCCGATGCAGGTCGCACCGAGCAGCAAGGGCACCGACAAAATCGAGGTCGCAGCGGTTTCGCGCGCGAGCAAGTCGTGAGCCGAGAGAGCCGCGTCGGCGGAAGCGGAGGAACCGGAGTCTGGCCGGGAGCAAGCGACCCTCTCGCGCCTGTCGAACGCTTCCTCCATCGCGGCCGCGTAACGCTTGACCACGCTGGTGCCCTTTTCGAACCAGGCGGCGTCGGACAGCGCGGCGACCCGCACAGCGTGACCTTCGGTCAAACCGATCGCGACGCGGGAGCAGCCCAAATGCCGCGCAAGGTGATTGGCCACCTCGAACAGCGTTTGTTGAAGATTGCCTTGCCGCAGCGCCGTAGCGACGCCTTCCATCACCGAACCGATACGCTGGGTTCTTGCTCCGGTCTCCTGCAGCTCGCGCCGATGAAACAGGTCGCTGAGCCATCCGACGCTCCAGTGCAATTGCCGCAAAGCCGCGCCGATTTTCGTTTCGTCGGAAACCGAGATCTCCAGGGCCACGGCGCCGATCGTGCGCTCCAGGACCTGCACCGGATAGCCGATCTGCGTAGGCGCAGGGGCGCGTTCCGGGTCTCTATACACGACCCCCTGGAGCTCGGAGAGCGCGCGTTGGGCTACCTCGCCCAGGCGCGAGAGATCGCCGACGGGCTCCGGCCAGACGGCAATCGGCACGAATGTATTCGTTTCGTTGGATTCCAGGAGGACGGCGCCTGCGGAAACGCCGCCGAGCTGGCGGCACAGGAGCGCGAGCCAGGCGCGGCAAAACTCCTCGGCCGTTTTTGCGGTCGCGAAAAGACGCCATTGGCCGTCCTCGGCGGAAACCTCTCTACCGTCTGCGGACGGCGGAATCGGCGTGACCCCTGGCGTCAATTCTGCAAACTCCCTCACCTTCCGGCCCTTGCTCTCCCATTGATATTATGAGGTAGAAGCAGCTGTCTCCTGCCCCCCGGTCGTTGAAGCCTTCCACGAAGACCGCGTGGAGGCGCCCAATTCCACGTCCGGTCAAGCAGTTTAAGCGCAAGCCCGCACCGCGCAGCGAGGACGGTGCAGTGGTGCCTTGACTTTCTTTATTGTGCAGCGCAATAATCCTGCGCCTTTTCAGATTTTTCAGGGTCTTGAGTGAAAGACCGCGTGGCAGTCGAAACCCCATCCCCGGCCGAGCAATTTTCCGGCGCCGCCCAGGCGTTCCTGAAAAATTTTCTCGGTTCGCTGGGGGTCGCACCCGAGTCCGACTTCGCCCGTTCCCTCCAGTCCGTCGGTGTCGACGCAGCGAAGCTCGCGGCGCTCCAGGCACGGTATTTCCAGCAGCACGCGGCCCTGTGGCAGTCGACGCTCGCGCGCGAGGCGGGGCGCGACGCGGCGCCGGTTGCGCCCTCTGAGCGCGGCGACCGCCGCTTCTTCTCGGCGGAATGGCGGGCGAATCCTTGGTTCGATTACCTGCGCCAGAGCTACCTCATCAACTCCCGGTTTCTCGCCGACTGGGTCGAGGCGCTGAAAGCGGAGCCGCTCGCGAAAGAGCGCCTGCGCTTCATCGCGCGCCAGTTCGCCGACGCGATGAGCCCGGCGAATTTCACCGCGACCAACCCCGAGGCGCTGAAGCTCGCGCTGGAAACCAAGGGCGAGAGCCTCACGCGGGGCGCCCGCCAGCTCATCGAGGACGTGCACAAGGGGCGCATCTCGACCACCGACGAATCGGCGTTCGAGCTGGGGAAGAATCTCGCCGTCACCGAAGGCGCCGTGGTTTTCGAGAACGAGCTGATCCAGCTCATCCAGTACCGGCCGCTCACGCCGACGGTCTTCAAGCGGCCGCTCGTGATGGTCCCGCCCTGCATCAACAAGTACTACATTCTCGACCTCCAGCCGGAAAACTCCTTCGCGCGCTACGCGGTGGAGCAGGGCCACGTGGTGTTCATGGTTTCCTGGCGCAACATCACCGAAGAGCTGGGAAGCCTCACCTGGGACGACTATATCGAGCGCGGCGTGCTCGAGGCGCTCGAAGTCGCGCAGGCGATCGCGGGCGCGGAGAAAGTCAACGCGCTCGGTTTTTGCGTCGGCGGGACGATGCTCGGCGCGGCGCTCGCCGTGATGGCGGCGAAGGGCGAGGAGCGCGTCGAGAGCGCGACTTTCCTCGCCTCGATGCTGGATTTCTCCGACACCGGCGAGATCGGCCTGTTCATCGACGAGGCGGGCGTGGCGCTGCGCGAGGCCGCCATCGGCAGGGGCGGCGTCATGCCCGGGCGCGATCTCGCGCTCGTGTTCTCGGCGCTGCGCGCGAACGAGCTCGTCTGGCCGTACGTGGTGAACAACTACCTCATGGGAAGGTCGCCCGGGTCCTTCGACCTGCTCCACTGGAACGCGGATTCCACGAACCTTCCCGGCCCGATGTACTGCTGGTACGTGCGCAACACCTATCTCGAGAACAAATTGCGCGAGCCGGGCCGGGTCTCGACGGTGGGCGTGCCCCTGGACCTCGGCAAGGTCGTTGTTCCCGCCTACGTTCTCGCCACGCGCGAGGACCATATCGTGCCCTGGCGCACGGCGTACCGCACGACGCAGCTGCTCAAGGGCGACATGCGCTTCGTGCTCGGGGCGAGCGGCCACGTCGCCGGCATCGTCAATCCCGCCTCGAAAGGGAAGCGTAGCTACTGGACGGGCGGGAAGCTGACCGGGGACCCTGAGTCGTGGCTCGCCGCCGCAACGGAAAAGCCGGGTAGCTGGTGGACCGACTGGAGCGCGTGGCTCGAACGCTTCGGCGGTGAGCGCGTGAAGGCGCGCGCGCGCCTGGGCAATGCCCAATACAAACCGATCGAGCCCGCGCCCGGGCGCTACGTCAAGCATCGCGTGGCATAGCCCGCCGGCCGTGACGTCGCGCCCGCGGGGCGCGTGCCGAACTTGATTGAGAGGTAATCGAACCATGACTACCGCGACAGCAGCCACGATTGCCCGCCCGGGCGCGGAAGCCTCGCGGGACGCGGGCGCTCCCGTCGAGCGGCGCATCGCCTTCGTGAGCGGAGGCATGGGCGGAATCGGCACGGCGGTGTGCCGGCGCCTGTCGAGAAACGGAGTGAAGGTGGTGGCGGGCTGCCTTCCCGGCTACGACAGGAAGGACGGCTGGCTCGCAACAATGCGCGGCGAAGGCATGCAGATATACGCGGCCGAGGGCGACGTGGACGACTACGAGTCCT
>WNFY01000755.1_pt1 | contig 38526 bp, 29 predicted proteins | sample 5400091 | NCBI WGS metagenome assembly WNFY01 (sample SAMN13153364, study PRJNA577476) | soil metagenome | isolation source: 60 cm soil or saprolite under grassland replicate 1 | place: USA:California | collected 2016-06-15 | reverse complement strand
CAGAAGAACTCTTCCGTCAAGCCACGGAGAATAGCCCTGAATATACACAGGCGTTTGTTAACCTGGGGCTGATTCTCGCAGGCGAATCGCGCTTTTCTGAAGCGGAGCAGGCAATACGTAACGCCCTCAAGCTAAGTGCGAACAATTCCCAGGCGCTGACTGTGCTCGCGATGGTACTCACGCGCTTGAACCGGACCGAAGAGGGCATTGGCTATTTCAAGAAGGTCGTCGAACTGGACTCTAAATCCTCAGGCGCACATTTGAATCTGGGAATTGCGTACGCAGATGAGTTCAACCTGGAGGGCGCCTTATCTGAGTTTTCTGAAGCCGTGAAACTGGATCCGAATTCCGCACCTGCTCACTACAACAAGGGGCGGGTTCTGCTCGATCTGCGGCGCGACCAGGGCGCAAAGCCTGAGCTTGAAACTGCGGTGCATCTCGATTCGCAGTATGCGGAACCATGGTATTTGCTTGGATTGATCGAAAAATCAGCCGGAAATGCCACGGCCGCTGTTCAGGCTCTACAGAAGTCGGCTCTGCTCGATCCGAAAAATCCGGACACGCTCTTCGTGCTCGGTCAAGAGCTTCTGCACACCGGAGATCGGGCCGGGGCAATTGCGCAATGGCGGAAAGTGACTGAGATGAATCCTGAGCACGGCGAAGCGCTTTACAACCTCTCGCGCCAGCTGGCGGAATCTGACCCTGAAGAGTCCAAGCGCCTGCAATCGCGCTTTGAGGCGCTGCAAGCACAAAAACAAATCATGGATCGGGCTCAGACTTTGGGGAACTTTGCGTTAGCATCCGCCGCCGCGCACGACTGGCCACAAGCTATTTCACAATTAAGAGAAGGGATCCAGGTCTGCAGTGGCTGCAGCGCGCTTGGCCAGTTGCACAAGGATCTTGGGCTCATTTACCTCCATTCAGGCGACACAAAGAATGGACTCCAGGAACTGGGCGAAGCAAAAAAGCTCACGCCCGCGGACCCCGATATCGACAAAGCCATTCGCGTCGCGCAGACTGCTCAGAGGTGAAGTGTTGTAGAGTGTAGAGCCATGTTTCAGCGGCTGCGGGTCATCGCTATTCTGCTCGGGTCGTTGACTTGTCTAGTTGCCCAAGACATCGATTCAGTTCCGTCCCTGCAGAAACGTAACTTGGCTTCAATCGCCGACGAGATAAGTGATTCCGCGGAGCGCTCGGCATTCTTGCAACTCTTCAAACCCGGTTCGCCGGGAGAGATACGTGCGCGTGCGGAAGCTTTCCTCGAACGGTTCCCACAATCGGGGTTTCTAGCACAAGCTTATGAAGTCGCAGCACGCGGCTGCTTCGACCTCGCCGAATATGAGAAGGGGCTCGGTTATGCGCGACAATCGTTAGCGCTACTTCCCGAAAACCCATTGCTGCTGGTTCCGGTTGCAGACGTAGAAGCGCGTCAACACCTGAACTCCTCGGCTATTTCCCATGCGGAGGAGGCACTGGACAACCTTGATGGCTTTGCTTCGCCTGCCTCAGTTCGCGAGGAAGACTGGCCCAGTGTGAAGCAACAGCTTAAAGCAACAGCAAATTTTGTGAAGGGGCGCGCTCTTTTACAAGAGGCGCTGACACAACCGGCTGGCGAAAGCCGGAAACAATTGCTAAAGAAGGCCGAGGCGGCGCTGCTCGTGGCACGGCACTTCAATAATCAGGACCTTGAGATCGCCTATGTGCTGGGGCTGGCGCAATTCAGTTCAGGGAGAACGCCTGAAGCCAGTAGCAACTTTGCCGCGGCATACCGTGGCGGCGGCGCGCTTGCCCCCAAAGCCCTGGAGAGTCTTCAGGCGATATATCGCCTGCTTTATCCCAACTCAACCGTCCCGTTCGATACTTTTACGCAACAAGCAGCGGATCGATGGGCAACGGCACTTCAGAATTCGAACCAATCGATAGAAAAGAAAGTCCCAGCACGGCCCGCAACGATGTCCTACTTTGGTTCCGATTCATGTCGCGCGTGTCATGCCGAAATTTACCAGCACTGGTCGGAGAGCGGCATGTCGAAGATGTTTCGCCCTTATGCTCCACAAAACATCAGAGGAGATTTCGAGGACAACAATCAGTTCTATTTGGGCGATGAACCAGCCTATCAGGGCGGTAAGTTCGAACTGAGACGCGGACCCGATCGCCATCTCTTCGCCAGAATGGCCGTACGCGAAAACCGCCACTACTTTGACATCTTGCAGTCCGACGGCAAGTGGCACACCTATCCTGTCGACTACACCATAGGATCAAAATTTGAGCAAGCTTATGCCACGAAACTTTCCAATGGTGAAATTCATGTTTTCCCGATTCAATACAATTTGCTGCACAAGCAGTGGGTTAATTTCTGGAAGGTGATTGATGGCCCGGGAAGCGAGCGCGCTGATCCGCGGGCCTGGGAGAGGCTCGATGCCTCAACTAGCTACCAGGCAATTTGTGCCGTGTGCCACACCAGCCAGTTGCGGAATACCAAACGCGGCGGTTTCGACGTCAACAATGTGGAATTCAAGGAGCCGGGAATCGATTGCGAGATGTGTCATGGCCCCTCCGGCGGACACGTCTTAGAAATGAGTGAGCATGACTACCATCCGAAGGAGCCGCTGGATCCACCGGTGAATTTCCACAAAATCGACAGCCGAAGACTTGTCGCGATTTGCGCGCAATGTCACATGCAATCGGCGATCCGCAATCCTGGGCCCGATGGTGAATTGAACTACGTTTCTTCTGGAGAGTTCTTCGGGGAGCGCTTGCAGCAGCCCTTCGGCGAGTTCTCACGGAAGGGTTTTTATAAAGACGGACGGTTTCGGCAAACAACCTTCATAGTTGAAGCACTGGAACGCTCGCGATGTTTCAAGAAAGCCGAAGTAAGCTGTGGGAATTGCCACGATCCTCACGGCCACGATTCCGCTTCCAATCCAACATCCCTAAAATTTCGCGATCAACCGGATCTGATGTGCACTAGTTGTCACAGCCAGTTCAGAGATGCGACCGCGATCACCCAGCACTCGCATCATCCAGCCGAATCAGAAGCCAGCCGTTGCGTCTCCTGTCACATGCCTCGCATTATGGACGCCTTGCTGTTCCGGGCGCGCTACCACCAGATTGATGACATTCCCGATGCCGAAATGACGAAGCGATTCGGGCAGCAAGAGAGTCCAAACGCGTGCTTACTGTGCCACACTGGAAAAAGTGCCGAATGGGCGGGGCAGCAACTATCCGCCTGGAAGCGACTGCACGCGAGCGCCACTAAAGACTAGCTTCCAAACAGTTGTACAACACCCAACCGCATCTGAATCACGACGTAGTCAAAGCAATCGTCGTGACGTTGGCATCAGGCCTTCGCGACGGCAATTCTAATTTAAGCTTCTCTTCAGTTTGGGTGAACTTCAGCGATTGCCCAGTGGCCAAGAGACGCGCGAAAATTACTTTTGCTTTGATACCACTGATTTCCAGCGCTGCGATCGGCCAGTCAAGAACGTGAATGAAGACCTTGTTGTCTTTTGCAGTTGTGCGAATGGAAGGCAATCCCTGAACCGGCCCATAGGTAGTGCCGTAAATCGAATCACCATTCACGGAGAGCCAGTCACCGATCGCGCGCAATCGTTCCTGAAACTCCGGCTGGACTGTTCCGTCGGGACGCGGCCCAACATTGAGCAGGAAATTTCCTCCACGACTAGCAACTTCAACCAAGCCTCGAATCAGGAATTGCGCCGATTTAAAGTCCCGATCGTTGGCGTTGTATGCCCATTGATTGTTGATGGTCATACACGTCTCCCAAAGCTGAAATTCCTCGAGCTTTGGAACCACTGACTTGAGTTGATCGTTGATGCTTGTGTCAACGGCATTGAATCGTACGTCCTTAGTAGGAATGCCCTTGGGGATGAATTGCTCTGGGGTCTCATAATCTCCAGGGACACCGATGCGATCATTTACCAGCGTTGCCGACTGCAGGTGTCGTATGAGTTCGATGAAGCGCTGGCCGTCGTATTTCTGTTGGTCATTCAAGCCGTCAAACCAGATCAACACAATCGGCCCGTACTTGGTGAGCAACTCCGTCAACTGCAATTGCATGTAATCGAGGTAGAGAGGCCACTCCGGTCGCATTGGCTCCCCATGCCAGTTCGTTGATGCCGGCTTGGAAGTATCACGAAAGGCGGGGTGGTGCATATCCGGAGGCGAGTAGTAAAAGCCGAGCGGCATGCCCGCCTCTTTGCATGCTGAAGAAAGCTGCTGCACGATGTCTTTTCCGTAAGGAGTATTGGTAATTTTGTAGTTCGTGTAGGAGCTGTCAAACATGCAAAAGCCGTCATGATGTTTGGTGGTGAACACCATATACTGCTGACCCGCAGTGCGCGCCAGATCTACCAATGCACGCGCGTCGAACTTTTCTGGATTAAATCGGTTCGGCAACTCAACATATTCCGCTTCAGTGATGCCGCCCGGCTTTGGTGTCATGATGGGCCACGAGGCTTCGACGCTCGCGAGCGAATATGGGCCCCAGTGTATGAACATGCCAAACTTGGCGTTCCGGTACCAGGCGGTGCGCTCGTCGGAAAAAATTGAAGCCAACGCCGCGCTTGGGAGCAGCGGCAGCGAACCGACGACGGCCGCTAGTTTAAGGAAGTCTCGTCGGCTGCTGTCAAGTTTGTCCGCCCGGTAATTGTCCGAAGGAGGAGTTGTCTTCACGTGGGCTGTCTCCCTTCCCGTTTCCGACTCGAAAGCACGGCGCGAGCGGGCTTATTGAGGCCGGCGACGGCTTTCAAGCGCTTAAACTTTGATTGACGGCGTTAAAGCGGAGTTATAGTATCACTCCTCGCAAATCTGAGCACTTACTTGGCACTTGGCTCAAAATTGACACGCTGCTTCGAGCGCTACCTTTATATATGCGTTGAATTTTTCGAGTTTGATTGGGGAAAATCGCATGCGGCGGGATCTTGAAGGGAAGGTAGTAGTTGTCACGGGTGGAGGGGACGGCATTGGCCGCGAGTGCGCTGTTGCTTATGTGCGCGAAAAGGCGACAGTCGCAATTGTTGACCGGGATTTCACAGCCGCTCAGCGCACGGCGACAGAGCTGAATTCGACAAGTTTCGCCGTGCAAGCGGATGTTTCTGATGGCGAAGCTGTGAAGTCTGCGATTGCTGGCGTAGTGAGAAAATTTGGCCGCATTGACGCCGTGCACAATAACGCCGGCGTCTCCAGTCCATCCAAACCGCTGCACGAAACCACTGAAGAAGAGTGGGACAATTTGCAGCGGATTAATTTGAAGTCGGTTTATTGGACCACGCGCTACGCTTTCGAAGCTCTCCGCGCCAGCAAAGGGACGATCCTTAACACTGCGAGTATGGTTGGATTGATCGGCCAGCAGGACCACGCCGCGTACGTCGCAACCAAGGGTGCGATGATTTCACTTACGAAGGCAATGGCGGCCGACTATGCGCGTTATTCGATTCGCGTGAACGCGGTTTGTCCAGCGGGAGTGTGGACGCCGATGCTGGAACAATGGTGCGCAGAGCAACAAGATCCGGCGAGCATTCGCAAGTATCTCGACGACATTCACCTGCTTGGGGACTGCCCTCGGGGCGACGTGATCGCGGACGCTGCTGTATTCCTGTTATCCGACAAGGCACGCTTCATTACCGGCTGCATTCTTCCAGTGAGCGGCGGAGCCGAACTGGGCTATCGGCGGTAGAGTGTTCACGCCGCTCGTTGCGCCATCGCCAGAACTCCTAGCGCCGCAAGAATAATTAGCATGCCAAAGGCAAGAAAACGTCTGGTTGCGCTCGATACGTCGTTCCATTCACCAGTCAATATTCCGGCTGCGTTGCTGGTGACGATGATCATGCCCATGAGCAAAGGCCAACCGATCACCACTCCCAATTCGCCCATCCGGGTTATGCCGACCGCGTACAGCGACTGACCGCCAAACCACAAGAAACCCATGAGGGCACCGCACAACCATCCGGTGCCTGCGCTATCGCCGCTGAATTTTCCTAGTGTGTGGTTCTTGCGCAGGAGGTAACCGCAATAAGCCAGGTTTGCTATAAAACCTCCGGAAACCGCTAGAGCCGTCACCACTCCCGTGCTCCACAGATGACTTGCACCAAGCGCGCGCGCGCGATCCACCGCATCACCGCCGAATGCGTAAGAGAAATTCAGGGATGATGAGAACAGTCCTGAAAGACAGCAAACAATGAATCCGGCAACAAATGACCGACCGGGGACAGATTCGCCGCCCTTACGGGCGGCATCTCTTAGCATTCCCGCGCGTGCACACAGCGCAATTCCCACAAGCATAATCACAGTGCCCGCGAGATACGTGTGCCCTTGAGGTGTGTGCAACTGCTGAGGCGTGAGGATGAGTAACGGAATCAGCGATCCCACTGACGCGCTTAATCCCAAGATGATCGCCATGCCGAGACCGATTCCGAGAAGGTTCATCCCTAGTCCTGCCAGTGCCGATCCAATTCCCCAGCAAAGTCCAAAGCCTGCGATGCGAACAAGCACCAGCGCTGGAGTGAGTGAATACACTTCGGCCAAGTGCGGGACCGTCACCGTGGTCAAAATCCACGGAAGCACGATCATTCCTACCAGACTGTAAGTCAGCCATATGTGTTCATAGTTCCAGCGCGGCGCATACTTCATCGGAACTGCAAACAGACCTTGCAGCACACCGGCAACTACAACCGCAGCAAGCCCCGTCACGATCGCGATTGCCATGTCACCTCAAGAGCCTACCGCGAGAAATAGCTACTGCGCCCAGACCTCCAACGCCGCCTGGAGGAATGAATTTGTCACGTGAATCAGCGTCTGCTCGGCGAGATAAGGATTGCCCTGTCGCAGGACGTCAATAATCAGGCGATGCAGTCCAAGTTGTCTCTCCCACGGGCCGGTGTCGACCTTCTTGACCAAGGCTCTCATCAACGTAAATGCGTAAAGCGGCACCAGGAGCCGGCGACCGTATTCCCGCAGGACGGAGTTGCGTGGTTTCTCGAGTAAGAGCATATGAAAGTGCTGGACGCTCTCGATGACTCGGCGCAGATCACCTGTGTTAACGGAATGGCGAATGTCGTTGAAGGCAGCTTCCATGTCGTCAACTGGAAGTTTGCCTTCCGCGATTAGCCGCGCCGCGAGTCCTTCCAGAGCTCCCCGCACCTGGTAGATATGGATAATGTCAGCTTTCTCAAGTTTCAGCACACGCGCGCTGCGCCCGTGCCCTTTGGTCACGAAGCCCTGTGTCGCCAGAATATTCAGCGCTTCGCGCACTGAGATCTGAGCGACTCCATACTCGCGTGCCCACTTACCTTCGACGATCTTTTCTCCGGGAGAAATCCTGGCGGCGAGGATCTCTTCCCGCAGACGCTGTGCGACGCTCTCCTTCAGCAGCCCGCGTGCGACGGCGGCATTCTGGTTCAGATCCGAATGCATAGGTCTGGTACTGTACCACGCGTTGCAAATGCAAAAAAAAACAAGGCAAGCAGAATCGGTCGCAACAAAAGTCGAATTCTTTGTTTGCCGGACATAGTCCACACGCTGAGCCGGACTTCCGGCTTGACACGCCGGAGTAGAATCCACCTTTCATGGAATTCAGACCAAGATCCATCCCAATACATTGTTGAGAGGCACGAAGATGAATCGGGGAACATCGAGAAGGGATTACTTGAAGATGATGGCGGCAAGCGCAGGACTTGCGGCAGCTGCGCCCCTGGCCGTCGCACAGGAAGGGAACACGACCAAGCCTGCGCCGCAGCCCGGAACGCCGCCGGACCACGAACGACGCATGAAGTGGTGGCACGAAGCCAAGTTTGGGATGTTCATCCACTGGGGACTGTACAGCGTCATCGGCCGGCATGAGTGGGCGATGGAAGTCGAAGGCATCCCGATCCCGCAGTACGAGCTGCTCGCAAAGCATTTCAATCCGAAGCCAAATGCCGCGCGGGATTGGGCGAGGCTGGCCAGGCAGGCGGGCCAAAGATATATGGTGATGACGACCAAACACCATGAAGGCTTCTGCAATTTCGACACGAGACTTACCGGGTACTGTGCGCCAAAGCAGGGGCCAGGACGTGATCTGGTGCGTGAATTCGTTGAAGCGGCACGAGCAGAAGGACTGCGGGTCGGCTTCTACTACTCGCTAATGGATTGGCACCACCCCGACGGAGCGCGGTGCGCGACGGACGAAGCGGCGCGACAGCGATTCGTCACCTATACCCATGGCCTTATCCGCGAACTGATGACTAACTACGGGAAGATTGATGTCCTCTGGTACGACGTTGATTGGCCGCTGACACCCGAGCAGTGGGAGTCACAGAAGATGAACGACATGGTGTTTCAGCTTCAGCCGGACATCATTGTAAACAACCGCAATGGATTGCCGGGAGATTTCTCGACGCCGGAGCAGGAAATTCGCGCTGCTGACAGAGGGCGCGCGTGGGAAACTTGCATGACACTCAACGAAAGTTGGGGGTTCCACAAAGCCGACGATAGCTGGAAAATGCCGAAGACGATTGTCAACAATCTGATCACCTGCGCTCGCGGCGGAGGGAACTATCTGCTGAATATCGGCCCCAAACCGGACGGTTCGATACCGCAAGAGTCGATAGAAATTCTGCAGGCCGTGGGGAAATGGACTTCGCAAAACGGCGCTGCGATCTACGGGACCGAGCGCAACAATTTCGAGTGGCACGTCTATGCGAACTTCACACAGCGTGGTAACACGGCGTATGCGCACGTTACCAACTGGCCCGGGGATACACCCGCCGAGCAATGGCTTACGTTCTATCAGCCGCCTTCGGTGGTCTCACTTGGTGGCTGGAGGACGAAGGTGAAGTCCGTGCGGCTTCTGGTTGGCGACAAACCGCTGACGTTCACGCAGGACGATTTGTCATTGAGGATTACCGGCCTTCCAGCAACTGCTCCCGATGAGCCCGCCACAGTGATTGCGATCGAGTGTGACGGTGAGCCGGCGATGAGCCACGAGTACGTGAGAAAAACCCGGCCACGCTTCAAAGTGGGGCTCAGCTGATCGCCTAGTGCGGCAGCTGCGGGAGCTAGCGAGCGGGTTCTTTGACCGTAAGTACCTGGTCCACAGCTATTGATTCGAGACGTTGCACAATTCCGCTCGGCCAGGTGATCTCGATCAGCCGACTCTTCTTCGAAGACCCCAGCCCGAAATGTACGCGCTTGTCGCTGGCGGAGATGTAGCTTCCCGCTGTACTGACGAAACGAGTCTGCTGTTGCCCACTGTCTGTAACCAGCCGAATCTTGGAACCGATCGCGTCGCGGTTGCTGGATGTGCCGATTAGATTCAGCATGAGCCAGTGATTTGCGTTGCCAACACGATTATGCAAGATGATCGCGTGTCCATCGTTGCAATTGATCGCGATATCCATGAGTCCGTCATTGTCGAGATCACCGAATGCAGCGCCTCGCGCCGCTAAAGATGTCATGAAAACGGAGTCGCCCTGCTGCGAAACGCCTGAGAAGCGGCCTTGCTCGTTTTTCAGTAGCAGCGGAGGCTCGAGATACCGCAGTGTCGGCTCGGTGAGTTGGATGTTATCCATGACGTGGCCTTGAGCGACAAAGAGGTCGAGCCAACCGTCGTTGTCATAGTCAATCCATTTCGCTCCCCAACCGGAATGGGACATAGTCGAAGCGCCCAGACCGATTGAATCACTAACGTCGTCGAAGGTCCCCTTGTCGTTGCGGAAAAGCTTGTATTTCTGATTGGCAAGAGCGTTCACGAACACCGAAGACCAGCCACTATTCGTGTAATCGCCGAAATCAGCACCCATTCCGGCAAACGCGTGTCCGTTCTGGTCATAGGCTAGTCCTGAGAGCAAAGCCACTTCTGTGAAAGTGCCATCGTGATTATTGCGAAAGAGTTGCTCCGCGACTGAGTCGTTGGCGACGAAAATGTCTGGCCAGCCGTCACGATCGAAATCGTCAATCGCGACCCCCAGTCCCTTGCCCGGGGAACCCTCGACGCCACACTTCTTAGAGACATCAGTGAATGTCCCATCGCCGTTGTTGTGAAAAACTAGGTGTGTGATGGCGTTGAATTGATCGGGGTGGCAGTAAGCCCGGTAGCCGGGCTTGTGTTCGCCGCAATAAATGTTGGAGCTGAAGTCCCACTCCACATACCGTGTAATGATGAGGTCGAGCCGGCCATCGCGGTCGTAATCTACGAAGGCCGCGCCTGTGCACCAACCGCTGCCGCCGACGCCCGCCTTGGCAGTCTCATCGGTGAAAGTCCCGTCGCCATTATTGTGATAAAGAGTGTTTCCGCCAAGGTTCGTCACCAGAAGGTCAGCGTTGCCGTCGTTGTCGTAGTCGCCGGTTGCGACTCCCATGCCGTACAAGCGCCCTTGCAGACCAGCTTTCTCAGTGACGTCGGTAAAGGTGCCATCGCGATTGTTGTGATACAGCCGGTTCCAGAAACGCGGATCGGATTTGTCTGGCGAAATGCCGCGTGGCATCGGATCCAATATCTTTGCTCCATTCGCGAAGAATAGATCGAGCCATCCGTCGTTGTCGTAGTCGAACATTGCGACTCCCGCACCCATAGACTCCGGAAGATACTTCTGGCTGGTGCGACTGGACTCGTGCTTAAAGCGAATGCCGGAGTTTGCGGTCACATCTTCAAAGAGCCGTGAAGTCGCAGATGCCGGCATTGCACCCACCAATTTGACGGCGGGAGCGGCAGCGAGAGCACTCAGCAGAAAAGACCGGCGATTCATCTTTGAGGGCACGCTACCGCGGTTCCCCGCGAACTGGAGGAGGGGTTTCGCGAGTCAGATCCATGTATTTTTTTGCAAGTGCGGTTTCGCCCAGTCGCGCGTACACCTGGCTTAGCAGGCTGTAGATTTGCAGATCAATGATGCCGCCCTGTTGCTTGCACGCAGCGGCTTTTTCTGCGTCCGTGCGTGCCTGTTGATAATCCTGCATCCGCAGATTGAGCCTGGCGCGTTCGTACCACACCGCCCGGATCTCAGGAACTGATTGTACGGCGCGATCCAAATGTTGTTTACTGGCGGCCAGGTCGTTGCGCTTTGCGAGAAATCGGCCGTAGTTGTAATCGAGAAAAGCATCGTTATAGCGCCCAGCTTGATTCACCCGAAGGCCCTTTCGATACGCCTGATCGACCCCGTCTAGATCTCCTGTAGGTTCGAGGTTTAGGGCCAGATAATCCCATGCCCTAGCGTCGTGCGGATTCAGCGTTGCAGCCTTGCGAAAGTGTTCCACAGCTTTGGGGGCAGCCTGGGCCTTGTCATAAATCGTACCCAACTGGAATTGAGCCTCGGGATCATCTGGATCAACCTCAATTGCTTTTTGCAGAAGGGCCTGGCCTTCAGAAGATTGCCCTTTCATGACTAGTATCTGTCCTCGCAATGCCAAGGCGGCCGGATCATCCGGATTCTTGTCCACCGCTGCTGCCGAGAGTGCGTCGGCGCGCATGTAATCATGCTGCTCGAGAAAGAACCGTCCGAAATAAGCAAGGCCCCGCGAGTCATTCGGATCAGTGTCGGTGTAGCGATAGTACAGCTCGGCGGCCTGGTTGGCGCTTCCTTTAGCCTGTGCGAGGCGCGCCTGGTGGAGAACAATTTCAGGACAGTCAGGGTAGGAAGCGCTTAGGGCACGCAGAGTGTTCTCGGCCGTATCAACGGCGTTGAGGGTCAAGGCCTTTGAAACCTGTGCTAATTTCGCCTCCGCGCCAGAGCACGGGCCAGCGAAGGCTGGCCATGTGAAGCACAAGGGAAACAGCAGTGATAAAAATGTAGTTCTCATGCTTTCATTCTTCCGTCACCGTTAGGATCTGGTCGGCCTTCACGTTGTGCAGCACCTGCACTGTCCCACTTGGCCATTTCAATTCAATTTCCTTGATCTGTGTTTCCGAACCCAGCCCGAAGTGAACGCGCGGATCGTTCGAACTCGCGTAACTTCCAGCTGTCGTGACGTGGTTGTACTGAACCAGGCCTGACCCTGCTGTCAATTTGATTCGTGTTCCGATGCCGTCACGGTTGCTTTTCACCCCCACAGTCTTGATCAGAATCCAGTGATTAGCGTTGGTGGACGTGTTGTAAAGTAGTTCCGCCGGGCTACCAATGGCCGAAACCACAACGTCAATCTTCCCGTCGTTGTTCAGATCGCCGAACGCGCACCCGCGGTGGGCAGCATGAATCTGCATGCCAGAGCCAGCATCGCCGCTCACGTCTTGAAAAGTCTCGTCACGCATGTTCCGAAAAACGGCGTTCGTCTGCCGGTAGTGCTGCTGCCCGTCTAAATCAGCGTTCTCACTTACGTGCGAGTTCGCCGTGAACAGGTCCTTGTAACCATCGTTGTCGAAATCCTGAATACCCGCACCCCAGCCGCTCATTTTGAAGCTGCGGAATCCGATGCGCGCCTTGTAACTGTCGTAGCTAAAAAACCCATTGCCTTCGTTTCGGAATAACGGGTAGGTCTCGCCGCCAAGGGCGGTGATGATAAGGCTGGGTTTGCCATCATTGTTCCAATCGCGAAAATCCACGCCCATGCTGGAAACGGGCAGTCCGCTGTCGGTGTACGCGACGAAGGACTCGATACCCACCTCATGGAATGCTTTGCCACCGCGGTTGCTAAAAAGAAAATTTCTGTCATTGTCATTGGCGACGAAGATATCCATCCAGCCGTCATCGTTGTAGTCCGCGATGGCGACGCCCATTCCTTTGCCGATGTGCCGCGAGATGCCCATGACTTCTGAAACGTCGGTAAAGGTGCCATCGCCATTGTTGTGGTAAAGAATATTTGGCTCGCCTTTGTAGAGAGTGGGAGAGCAAGACAGGCGCTTGCCGGGTGAGCCGCACGCGCGGGAAGTTGCAAACGACCAGTCCAGATAGTTGGTGACAAACAAGTCGAGTTTGCCGTCGTTGTCGTAATCCAACCACGCGGCGGAGATGCCCCAAAGCTTTTTCCCCGTGGGCGAGACTCCAGTTACACCCGCTTTGGCCGTCACATCGGTGAAGGTTCCGTCGCCGTTGTTGTGGTAAAGGAAATTGCGGTCAAAACCGGTGACGTAGAGATCAGTAAAGCCGTCATTGTCGTAGTCGGCCGCTGCCGCGCCAATACTATAACCCTCGCCGCGTAGTCCGGCGCGCTCGGTCACGTCCGTGAAGGTGCCGTCGTGATTGTTGTGGTATAGGCGATTCGAAAATTTGTCGCCTTTCTTCGCAAGCCCTGGCAGAGTTGCGCCATTGGTGAAAAAGATATCCAGATAGCCGTCACTGTCGTAATCAAGAAGCGCGACTCCACCGGGTACGCCGTCGATCATTGGCTTGTCGGGAAGCGTGCCGTTGTCGAGGACAAAGCTAACGCCGGAATTCTTTTGCCGATTTTCGAATTGAATTCGTCCGGCATCAGCGCCCCACAACGTCTTGGGAGGAGTCGCCAGTACCACGACCAACGCGATCGTGAAGAACTTTCTCGACATCATTTTGGCTGCCCCATCGATTGCACTCTGGCAAGGAGTTGACGCATGAATGAGTCCGCAGGAAAGAGCTGGACGTAATCGTCCATTTGTGCCCGGGCGTTCGCGTAGTCCTTTACTTGAATGAGTTGAACGATCAGCCGTTTTCGCAGCTCCGCATTGAACGGATCACGTTCCGCCGCTTGCTTCAGAACCTGAACCGCTTCGCTCGCACGATCCAGTTTCACAAGAGCATCAGCGAGATCAGTGAACAAGACGGTTTTTGTGGCTCCTCCCTTGATGGCGTGCTGCAAACGTTCGGCCGCTTCCTGATATTTGCCGGCATGCAGGTCTCGATTGCCGAGTGCGCCCTGCACGAGCGGATCGTCCGGATCAGTGCGCTCGAGTTGATCGAGAACGGCGTGGTAGCGAGTCAGATATTCCGGATGTTTCTCCACCAGTTCGCCGTAAGCTTGCAGTAGCACCAGCGCTGGCGGCGGCGTGCCTTTCTTGCCGGGCGCCGGATTCAGATGAATTAGATCAGGCAAAGCCGGCGTTGTCTGCTGAAACGTGATTTCAGGAAACGGCTCGTCTGGGCGCGTCAGAATCCTGTGGTTGGTTATGCTGGAATGCGAAATTTCGCGCACGTCGCGCTTTTGCATGTGACAGCCCGCACAATCATCGGCCGGCTGTTGGTGTTCTCGGACCTGCAGTGAAAGTGCGCAGCTTTTGTCGGTGTGACACGCGGTGCATTTTTTCTTGAAATATTCCGGTGCCTGGGCTCGTGTTGGTTCCACATGAGGATCATGACAACTGATGCAACTGAGCTTCTCGCCACTCCCGCGATAACACTTGCTCAAAGTCATCGAGTAGTAGTGTTCGAGCAGGTCCTGTTGCGGCGGAGACTCGCGCTTCGGCGGAACCATGAGAATCGAGAGTGTGTCGTCGAGCGGTTTTCCCGGGCGAAAATCCTTGTAGTCTTTTCCCGGCTTCAGCACTCGCACATCTCCGGTCTGGTGACAAGACATGCAGATGTTGTCGGCCAGGGCAGTCGCGAGAGAAGCGGGATTCACGATTGAAGAATCGTGGCCCTGATCATTTTCGAATCCCACCTGATGAGCCAATACGTGCGCGAGGCCGGGACCGTGGCAGTTCTCGCAGCCGATCGTCAGTTCGGAAAATGGCGGATTGGCAAAATGACCGTTGCCCTCAGGCATGGGGTTTGGCCGCCCGCTGTGACAAGAGATGCAGCCGGGAAGTATCGGCCGATTGAAACCGGAGTTGCCCAGCTCATATCCCGGTGACAGCTCCCAGCGCTCCGCCTTGGAGTAAAAAGACAGCGGCGCCTGAAATACATACTCGCCCTGCCGGACGAGTCCCCCGAGCCCGTTCTCCCCAGCTCCAATGATCCAATCCACCTCGCGAATGTCGCGGAAGATTTCCTTCCCGTCCGAGTCGAGCTCGTACTCGGACTGAAAGAGCTTCCCGTCGCGTGCATAAACATCGAAATGCAAACCCGTGTTCTTGTCTGCGATCGAACCGGAAGTCGGCTGCGCTTGCAAAGTCTCAGGCGTCACCCGCGACATGGAGCGTCCCATGCCGGTTTGCGCGTACTTGCTATAAATCTCTTTGTGACACTCGGCGCATGCGGTTGAACTAAGGTAGTCAGAGGCCATTGCTTTGGGTTGAGCTGTCAGTTTTACGTTGAACTGAGATTGTCCAAAGGCTGAAAACCCTCCGAGGAAAAAAATGATGAAAATCGTGAACCGCGCTGCTAGCCCAACTCTACAGGTCCGTCTTCGGATCCGAAATGTATGAAGATCCCACACTTGGGTTGTTGATCGACCTATCGCGCAACTTTGGGTGAAACATGGTTCTACTGTCAAGTGCCAGGCTGGCGGCCTCGCGAACGGCCCTAAATCTATGAATACAAAGTATTTTCTCTAACCGTGTGCTTGCTTAAACGCCTCACCCTATTTAGAAGGCAATTGTCAGCCAAATTTCTAATAATAAGCGCTCAAATATTGGCTGTATAGCTCTCTATGCCACAGCAGCGGTTTACGTTGCTGCTACGAGCGCTTAAATAGTTCTTGACAAGTTCTAGTACTTTGATACTAGAATGGCGCCTCTTTAGAAAAATGGGTTTGCACCTTGGTTGATCCGGAAAGTACTTACGAACAGGCTGGAGGAATCCATGACCGATTCACGCCGCCAAGCATCTTGCTTTCGCATTCTACTGTGCCTCATCACCATTCTAGTTTTCTCAACCGTCACTGCCCTCGCGCAGCTCTCCACGGCGTCACTTAACGGCGTTGTTCGCGACTCTACGGGTGCGGTCGTGGCAAAAGCGTCGGTTACTCTGCATAATTCGGATACCGGCGTCGAGCGCAACACCATCACCAATGACACGGGGACGTACGTCTTTCCCGAAATTAACCCGGGTCGCTACACCTTGAAGGTCAGTGCCCCGAGCTTCAGCACGAAGCAAATCTCCGAATTCGTTCTGGCCGTGAGTCAGACCGCTACGATTGACGTGTCTCTGGCGGCAGGCGCGCAGACAGAAGTGATTAGCGTTGAAGCAACCACCGAGCAACTCCAGGTTTCGACAGCGGAATTGGGCACGGTCATTGCCACAAAACAGGTGAACGATCTGCCCCTGAACGGCAGGAACTTCACCCAATTGCTTTCGCTAACTCCGGGCGTTGCGCCGATCAGCGTGGGCCAGAACGCCATGGGTGGCAGGACAGGCGGATTCGCGGCGCCTATCGCCGAAGGAGCTGCTTTCTCGTTTCCGTCCATCAATGGCGCCACCAACCGTAGTAACTACTTTCTCACTGACGGCATGAACAATTTCGCGGCGTTTCTCAGCACTTACGCCGTGCCTCCCATTGTGGATGCGATTCAGGAATTCAAAGTCGTCTCGCACACCGATTCTTCCGAATTCGGTTCTGTGCTCGGCGGAGTGGTCAACGTCGTGACTAAGTCGGGAACGAACCGGTACCATGGTTCGGCCTGGGAGTACATGCGCAACAGCGCATTTGACTCGCGCCCGCATTTTTTGCCTGCGGACCAGCGCAAGGCATTGTTCCACCAGAATCAGTTTGGCGGTGCTGTCGGTGGGCCAATTCCGATAGGCAGGCTGAAGCAGAACACGTTCTTCTATTTCGCATATCAGGGATTCCGCTATTCACAGCCGATTGGTGCAAACATCCTGGTGCCGACAGCCGCGCAGTTGAGCGGCGACTTCAGCGCACTTTGCACGGCTGGCTTCAACGGCAGCGGCGTTTGCAACAACCCAGCGCAGCAAATCTACAATCCGTTTACAACCACTCCTTCGGGTTCGACATTCACCCGGCAACCGTTCCTTGGGAATATCATTCCTTCGAACCTCATCAATCTGGGTCTGGTCGGATTCGTCCAAGCCGTCTATCCGACGGCGGGGCCCTACAACAGCGCCACTAATAGCAACGCGTTCGATAGCGACCCAAATACACAGCATCAGAATGAGTTCAACGGTAAAATTGACCATACTTTCAGCGATAAGGATTCGACCTGGTTCCGTTGGAGTCAAATCGACAGCACAACCTTGACTCCCAACGGCAACTTGCCAGGGTTCCTGAAGAACGACAATATTCCCGGTGTCAACTGGGGTGGAAACTGGGTTCACATCTTCAGTCCGACCTTACAATTGCAGACCCTCGTCTCGCGTACGAAGGTTTCGGACAACGCCCTCACAAAACAGAAGGGCGTGAACGCAGATTCTGTAGTCCCTAGTGCCGGGTTCGCGTCAGGGTTTGCGTGTAATTTCGCGGGAACGAAGGGATGTCTACTACCTTCTCTTGGTCTCGGTGATGGGTTTACCAATGCCGGCGAAATTCTTCAGAATACACCTCAAGCCACGGATAACTGGCAGGCCTCGGCGACGATTAACAAGCTGAAAGGGACCCACACGTTCGCCTTTGGCGCGAACTATATCACCAGCGTGTTCTCCAGCCCGATCGCGTACGACCAGCTCGGGTTCGCAGACACGGAGACGGGCGATCCTTCGACGGGAAAGGGCGGATATAGCTTGGCATCCTACCTGCTTGGCGTTGTCAACAGCGCCAACCGCCGGGATGTTAATGAGAAAACCCGTCGGGGCGGTTTGTTCAGCGCGTTCTTCCAGGATTCGTGGAAGGCAACTCCGAAACTGACCCTGAATTATGGCGTTCGCTACGACCTCACCCTGATCCCGCCGTACGGCACTAAGGACACGATCGGAGAACAAGGCGGCATCGAAACCGGTGACTTCGACTTCTCGACGGGAACATATGTCTTGCAATTCCCGCCACCACCGTGCACGGTTCGAGGACAGGCTCCCTGCATTCCCAGCATCATGCTGGACGCCAGCGGTAATGCTGTCGCTTGCGATCCCGCAACACAGACCTGCCTGCCTCCGGGAACTCTGCCACCACATGTGGTAGTTGATCCGCGCGGCCGCATTTCCCATAACACCTACACGAATGTTGGCCCCCACCTTGGGTTCGCTTATCGCGTTCGTGAGAGAACGGTTTTGCGCGGCGGTGCCGGGGTCGTTTATGACAACTGGGCTGCTGTCAGCCAGATGTCCCAAAACATCGAAGGCGATTGGCCGGGTATCGGTCAGTTGATCGCCAACAACCTGAATCAGCCGGGAGGATCCACGACCAACTCGCAAGGCCAGCCATTAGTGTCGGCTCTGGATCCATTTGCCGGAAGTGGCAGCGCAGGTCTTCCTGCTCCTACCCCATTCTTCGCAGGCGGTGTGAATTGGCATTATGACCCGCATATCAAGAACGCGTATGCGTACCAGTTTAACTTCGGCATTCAGCACCAGATTAACTCGACCACTACAGTCACAGCCAGCTATGTGAGCGCGCTGACCCATCGCGCGAACATCGGCGGAATGTACAATACGGCTCTGCAGCCGAGTCCCTTGCCAAATCCACAGTCCAGGTCTTTGTACCCTTACATGATCTCGACGTTCTACGATCGCAGTGTGGGTTTTGCCGACTACCACGCATTTCAGTTGTCCCTGGACAAGAGATTATCGAGCGGGCTGTCCTACCAGGTTGCGTATACTTTCTCGAAGGCTCTGGATGAGAACGATGGCTGGTTCGGCGCGGAAGGTAAAAATGTAGCCGATCCTTACAATCCCCGGGCCAGCTTGAGTCCTGCAGGGTTTGACATTCCACACAATCTTGTTGTGAATACCACCTATGAATTGCCTATCGGTCAGAGCAAGCGGTTCTCAAGCGGTAATCACGCGGTAGATTACATCGTAGGGAACTGGCAGGTCAACGGAATCTTAACCGTTCGTTCTGGACAGCGTTACAGCGTGACAGACAACAATGGAGATCCGGCCAACACTGGGAACGTTGGGTGGGCTGGATACGAACAGGCAAATCTCGTTGGCGATGCCAATTCTGGTAGCTGTCCAGGTGGAACAGCGGTGCATACGCCGACTTGCTGGATCAATACTGGCGCATTCCAGGCCCCGACTCTTGGCACGTTCGGCAATATTCGCCCGGATCCATTCCAGGCGCAGCGATACTGGAATCTCGATTTCTCGATCTTCAGAGGTTTCCCGATCATGGGCGAAGGACGAAGACTTGAGTTTCGTGCAGAAGCGTTCAATCTGTTTAACACGGTGATTTGGGCTGCGCCGAACGGTGACGTTAGCAATACCGGTGGCTTTGGCAAGGTCACAGATACGGCCAACGCCGGACGTGTCATGCAGTTCGGACTCAGGTTCATGTTCTGAGCCTCAACGAGAAGCCTCAAAGCATTGCCCGCCTCTGCCTTCGGCAGCAGCGGGCTTTCTTCTGTCGTGTGGTCGTGCTGGAATCAGGCGCCGGGTTTCTGTCCGATTTTTTGGCGTCGGCAAGTCCGCCGGTGCGATGGAGATCTTATGAAAAAAACCACCATCTACTTCTCGCTGCTCCTGTTCTCTGCGGGTCTTCCTCTATTCGCGCAACATTACGAACCGACCTGGGAATCTGTGGACAAGCGTTCCACGCCGGCCTGGTTCAGTGACGCCAAGTTTGGAATCTTTATTCATTGGGGAACTTATTCAGTGCCCGCCTATGCACCGGTAATCCCGGGCAAACTCGCTTACGCCGAGTGGTACTGGAATGCGCTGACCAACGGCCAGAACAATCCAAAAGCTGATGAACTGCAGAAAGGAACATGGACATTTCATCAGAAGGTGTATGGCGCAGATTTTCCGTATCAGAATTTTGCACCTCAGTTTAAAGCGGAATTATTCGATCCGGATCATTGGGCAGACGTTTTCGCACGATCGGGTGCCAAGTATGTCGCGCTAACCTCGAAGCATCACGAGGGGTTCGCGCTTTGGCCCAGTAAGGAGGCGTCAGCAACATGGGGCCGACCCTGGAACGCGGTCGAGATCGGCCCGAAACGCGACGTGCTAGGCGATCTCTCCGAAGCTGTCCGGAGAAAAGGCCTTCGCATGGGCTACTACTATTCGCTTTACGAGTGGTACAACCCGCTCTGGCTCTACGACAAGCCACGCTATGTTCGCGAGCACATGTTCCCGCAGTTCAAGGACCTGGTCACACATTACAAGCCGGCAATCATCTTCAGTGATGGCGAATGGGAGATGACCTCAGAACAGTGGCACAGCGCTGAACTGCTGGCATGGCTGTTCAACGAGTCGCCGGTCAAGGACGAAGTGGTTGTTGACGATCGTTGGGGCAGTGATACCCGCCACAAACATGGTGGCTACTGGACCACGGAATACACCGCAGGAATGAGTGGTGTCGATCATCCATGGGAAGAGAGCCGTGGCATGGGTGTAAGTTACGGCTATAACCGTGCCGAAGATCTCAATATTTACCACACGAGTCGGGAACTGGTATTTATCCTCGTCGATACGGTCAGCCGCGGTGGCAACCTTCTGCTCGACATTGGCCCAAGGGCTGACGGAACGATCCCCGTGATCATGGAAGAACGGCTTACGCAAATGGGCGACTGGCTTAAGATCAACGGGGCGGCGATCTACGGCACGAAATCGTGGAAGAACACGCGCCAGTGGACTGCGGGCGAAGTGCCGAAAATTGAATACAACAAGGAGTATTCGTCAACGTACGATGTAACTAAGCTAATTGAAAAATCGGCTGACGGAAAAGCATCTATCGAAGCATTCTTCACGACAAAGGGCAACGACGTTTACGCGATCCTGCCCCGTTGGTCGAACGGCGGCCTTGTAATCAAAGACGTGAGTGCCGCGAAGTCAGTTCAATTGCTAGGTTCGAGTGCTCCGTTGAAGTTCAAGAACTCGAAAGCGGGATTGTCGATTGACCTTCCAACGCTCCCCGAGGACTTGCGCCGACAACCAGCGTGGGTGCTGAAGATCAGTCAATGAGGTCGTGGGCGCGAAGGTATTTAGCGTCGAAGTACGCCGGCGCAATGTTAGTGTCTTATCCAATGCGGCCCGCAGAAGCGTAAGTTGATGGCGAGGATTACCGAGACGATGGTAGGCCAGTGCCTCGGAGAGTGGTCTCACTGCAATCGGAGAATGCAGATGCGCAGGACTAACCGGGTCAGAACCTGGAACATTCCGGCGACAGCCTCGCCCATTCAACACTGGAAGGCCGCGGTTCACACCAATCCAAACCACTCCCAAGCCCTGTACAACCTGGCGAAAGCCTTGAACAAGATTCATGATCCGATGCGAAGCAGTACCAAGATCGCTTCGATGCTCACTCCGCCCAGAGCAACCGTAAGCGCGTAATGACCCTGTCAGTCGGCAAGTTCCTGCGCCGCTTCCTACTTCATCTATTACCGGGCTTTCATGCGCATCCGCAACTTCGGCTTCCTTGCTAACCGGCGGAGAGCGGACCTTCTTCCACTTTGTTTCCATCTTCTCAAGCAATCAGATCAACACCCAGCACGCCCCGCCCCTGCCGTCCGCGCTCTCCACACACTCACTTTAGAGCTGTGCACTCTGCGACAGAATCATGCATGTTGTCGAGCGGCTCCTCGCCGCGCAACTCCTCGTCACGCGATCTTCAACCTTGGAAGCATCCGCTCAAGAATGTCGCGGCGCGAAACGGCCGTCGCGGAGAGTTCCCCAAAAAAATAGTGTCGCCAGTACTCAACATATCGGCCACCTGGACCGCCGTCCTGCCAAGTTGGATCGTTTCCGGCCGATGCTACGCCAACGAACAGATCGACATCGCGCATGATCTCAGAAAAGACAAGCGCTGGAATCTTTTCTAAAGGCAGCGGTTCATTGGTTCATTTACATTGCCATCTCCAGGACCTGCCGCGCGGGAAGCGTACCTCCGCCGCCAGCGTGCGCGAAATTGGTTGCCGCACTCATCCTGTAGAAGCGCACTTGGTCGGCCACGCAAGGAGAATTATGGTCCGAATTTTTATCGGGGCGCCGCGGCGCAGTGAGCATTTGCTCGTCGAAATCGTAGAATGGAGATCCCGATTGCACCTCCTCAGCAGAGTGCCACCGCTGATTCCCGAGAAACAAGGCCAGCTCAGAGTTTGGTAGCAATCCTGCATAGATGTGTCAAGTGAGTTCCACGTTCAACTAATGCGTGACGGAGAGGAGAAACGACGAGCCGGCTGGCCGGCGAATGCGCTCGCGTAGGGCTCGGGGATGGAGGCGCGGGGGAAGGGGCAGCGCCCCTTTCCTTGCTCCCTGGCAGCCAGTCCCTCGGCGGTTCATTCCCCTCTTGCGGTTCTGAAGCCTTTGGGGGGTCATGAACTCGGTTTGAGCCACTCAGTGAATTTCTTCCCGAATGTCTTTTGCGCCCACTTTGGTATCTGCCGCACAAGCTTGACAAGCTTTCGACCTTGGAAGTGAGCAACCAGCCGCACATCTCGAGCATGGGCGGTGTTGTCGAAGAGCATTAGGTCATCGGTCAGTTTCTTCACTTTTGGAAGCTGACTCAATCCGCGAACATAGTCGTCTGCGATCCGAGAGATCGGCGCGAACCGACCGCCGTTGTTGACGCGTAGCAAAACACGGCCAAAGTTGAGGGTGGGATCCTCGGTGGCCAGGTACACAGCTTTGATTTCATATCCAGCAGCTCGCGCCTCGCGAATGACTTCAAGATCGAAGAGATCGCTTAGGTAAACGAAGGATTCGCCCATCTTCAGCAGTCGCTTTCGTGCTTGGTCTGTTTCCGCTTGTTCGAGTGGAGATGCGTTGGCCCTGAGAAGATTCGGAAAGACGGTCTTCAAGTGGCCTTCGTAAAACGTTGTCCTTCCCGATCCCGAGGCGCCCACTAGAAGCAACAGAATCGGCCGAAGCGAATCATCAGGCAGAGGATCCTGCCCATCCCACCCTTGAATAGCAGACACTCTTTGTAAACCCTCAGCCTCTCTTGACATGTCACTTTTGCTGCGTTGTTTTTCGCCGTCCAGATTGAGCCTTGGTTCGTGGTACCGGCACAGTCGCTCGCGTGACCTCAAGGAAGGGAGATTTTCCGACCTCATGCATTCGAATCAATTCGCCTCCAGCGGTGGACTCAACCAGAAATCGGCGACTGTCCTGAGTGATCTCTACTGTTCCACCCGTTTTTGAATCGTACTCGTAATAGCTGCCCTCCCCTGACCGTAAACTTGGAGTTGTATCGTTTCCCGTAAGGCTTAGAAGTTTCGCGAAGAAAGCCTCGCGCGTGGCAGTCGTCATTTGACCCAACTCTGTTGCACGGTTTGACGGGACGGAGCGCGAATCGTGCTCGGATCGAGTTTTCGGAAGATTCGCAACCAGTGCGCTATTCAGCAATTCGTTCATCGAACAGCGTCGGTTTTCGGACCAATGCTCAAGCAGCTGCCGGATTTCATTCGGCATGACAATTTGCGTCACCTTAGCCACGGTCGGCTGCCGCCTGCCGTGGATCGTGATGAGTGGCACTAACCGCAGGTCAGTCCTGCTCACAGCTTCCATGATCAGCTTCGACAGGTCTCCCTTGCCGCGCTGCTTCTTCCGCAGATAGGCGTCCACCACGTGTAGCAGGCGAATCCCGACAGGCCTGCTTGGACGGTGTTCAGGCTTTGCCTCTTTCGCTTGTGTTTGGGCTTTAGGCATTATTTTTCCCGGCGGCTGGCCAATCCACCCTCCCTCCTTAGGTCTCTGTGCGCAGCGGCCACTACTCGCGCCGTAAATCCGACCGCCGCCGCGGATCGGTTTCACAATCACAACTGATGTACAACGCCTCAGCGTGCGAGCCCGCGGTCTCGCCCCTGACGTTCTCGCGGTCTCGCCCTAGAGAGATGCTTGTCAATTGCACTCTGATATTGTCCCAGCCACCCTCCCCAAGTTCGCTCGACCCGGGTCACGCCTTGATGAATCAGCTGCAGTGCCATCTTCCCGAAATACGTGGTGTCACGTAACAACTCGGATGCGTCTCCCATATCCTCTACATGAAGGAACGGTCTGCCTTCCTCGGAGAACTGCTTCTCAATTCGGGCAAACGAATTCACCCGCAACTGCCCTTGCCGGCGCGCATTCTGGATCTCGTCGGTCTGATAGAGGAAATGCACCCTTCCATCCACACCCTCAATCATGACGTACATCCGGTCGCCATATTCTTCCTGGCCGTGCGCCAGCACACGTCCTTCAATGTGAGTGAAATCCCTGAAGTCCGTCACCACCAAGGGCAAGCGTTCGTCAGATAACAACGCTCCATGCGCGGCCAGCACTCTTTGCCGGTCCTTGGTCCGTTGCATCATCCGAAGCACCTCAGCAAAATCGCCGCGTACCCGCCAGACGGATTCGCCAAGACCTTCTGCAAGGTCCATCCGCTCCAGTTGCGAGAGCCTTGCGGCTAGATGTTGCTGCTGTGTCCGAGAGAAACTTCCGACCCTCGGCTGTGCCGGATCACATTGGACGACGAAGTAGTCGGCCTGGGCTGGATTCTGACGCTGGATCACGCGGTCCAGGCTGGTGAAGCGAAATTGGTTAACCTCTCGGCGTTGGGCTTCGATAGCATCGTCGAGCGTACGATGGCCCAGTTCCTTCGTAATCAGGTCCTCTGCACGCGATCGGATCCCAGACTTCAGGTACTCTCGCGGCAGGCGGAGGGGCTTGCCCAAATGGTCCACACCCCGCAACACGATATGGGCGTGCGGGTGTTCTGTGTTGTAGTGGATGACCGCTACCCATTCGAGCTCGGTCTTAAGGTCCCGCTCCATCCGGGCCATGAGCGCCCGCGTGTGACTCTCCAGGTTGATCCTGTCTCCGAATTCGGGTGAGACGATGATTTTGAACAGCCGTTCATCGCCCGCTCGCTGCCACGTGTCGAGTCGTTGAGCAATATCAACCCTCGTCTCGGAACGGCTGAAACCGGCAGCGTTCTTCTCGGTTTTCTCGGTTGCCCGTTCGCGTACGAGGTAGTGACCGTGCGCTTTCCATTGGCCAGCGTTCTTGTTCCGAGAATAGGTCACCCGCACGGCACACCGCTGGCTCAATGGCTGCGACCGGCGGCTTCGAGAGTAGCCCCCGCTCGAACCAGTCATCCACTTGCGGTAGCCGTGCATCCGGACGATTCGCAAAAGGGTTCCCAGGCCGCTCGCCCATGGACGTCTCTGTTGGTCGGAACAGCCAGATGGGGAGCGAGGTCGCAGTCGAAATGGTCGTTCCGTGTCCTTAGTCTTCACTGGCTACGCTTTCTAAGAGAAGGTTCTCGCTTTCTCCGGTTATGGTCCTCGCAGCTTCGCGCAGGAGCTTCTCGTACCGCAGTTTGCCTCGCACTCTGGCCGAGACCAGTAAATCCCGGGGTGGCTCTACCATGCAGGTGGATACGTACTTGGTCAAAGCATCCAGCAGAGCGTATTGGGCCTGCTGGGTATTGTGGACTGAACGAACTTCTCGGACGATCCGACTGAAGTCTGCGGCGATCCGGGCCTCCCACTCCGAAACGGACTCTACCGCGTTCGTGCGCTGAAGCTTTTCCTCGATCGCTTCCAGGATGAAGGCATTCACCGACTTGTAGCCTCTCGCCTTCTGCACCTGCTGCAAGCGTGTTTTCAGATCTTCCGACAGCCTAAGGCCCCGTAGAGGCATCGCGGAACCTCCTCATAGACGGTGGCAAGCATGTGTCACCATGGTAGAGATATATGCCACACTCCAAGTCAGTTTGCAAGAGGATTTTGTAAGGGCTTCTCCGATCCTCTGTGACACATCCCTTTATGTTCCAATACGCCTGTTTGCTCTGAGGAGAACTCAAAGCTGTTCACGAACGACGGGCGAATCCTGCTGACTTTTGATGATTTTTGATGACTATTGATGATTTTTGATGACTGCACCCCAAAGGCGATGATGATTTGTGATGATTTCTGATGACTATTGATGACTCGGCCCCGTTTTGGTGATTTCTGTTGATCTCTGTTGATCTTTGTTTCCTCAGAACCTTTTTCCGTGCCCCGAGTTGTTGATTTTTGTTGACATCTGTTGCCTTCTGGAGAAGCTCCCTTGCTGCAGACCGATCCGCGCCGCCGATACCTCGATACCCAGGGGCTCCTGCGATTTGAGGGCGCGTCGTCCAGAGAGAATTAGGCGGAGAAAGTCATTCTTTTTTGCTGGACAAATACCTCATGACTGTAATATATAGACTTACCATGATGAGATTCACTCACTGAGTCTCTTGAGGTGAGGCATGAGTTCCGCCCAGCCAAGGCAGTTTCTCCAGCCAGACGATCTGCAGGACGATAGTCAAGACTCCAAGGTCGTGAACCTGCGGCCCAGCGAACGACGGAGCCCCAAAGAGGCAGAGGATCACTTGGGGGTCCCCGAACTTTGGGTGCACGACCAGGCAACTCGTCGAAATTCAATTCCTGCGGTTAAGCCTGGTCTGAAAACCCAATCTGAACCGTCTGGAAATTCGTCAGGATCTTCGCAGGCGGTGGCAGCACTGCGATTGCACAAGGTAGAAAACCGCTTCTTGGGAACCCAGGCAGCAGCAGAATACTCTGGCATTCCCGCCGGCACGCTGAGAGCCTGGAGATGTCTGGGGATTGGGCCGAAGTTTTACAAACCGCGTGGCCGTGCATTGTATGATATTGCCGATCTGGATGATTTCATCCGATCCGGCATCCGTGTTTCCTCTGTGCGCGCAAGCAGGGAGGAACGGAATGTCTATCTACCGACGGGGTGATGTCTGGTACTACCTCTTCTATCTAAATGGAAGACGTTACCGAGGCAGCACCAAAACCAAGAACAGGAAACACGCGGAGCGAATCGAAGCTAAAGCCAGAGTCGCTGCGGAGGCGAGAGAATCATTGCATCCGAAGCGAGCGCCGCTGATTCAGGATTTTGCCAAACAATTCCTGGAGTGGCTTGACAATACTACGCTTGAACAGAAAACCAAGAACGACTACAAGAACGGTCGTCGTCTGATTCTCCAATCTGCGCTTTGCGGGATGCGAATCGATCAGATTACGTCGGATGATGTTGAAATCACCAAGTTTCACGAGTCGCCCCACAGCAGGAATTGCGCCATCCGGACGCTGCGCCGGATGTTGGGCAAGGCCCGCGACTGGAAGCTCGTTCGTGAAGTGCCAAAAATTAGGTCGGTCAAGGTCTTCCCCAGAGACCGTTTGGTGACTGTGGAGGACGAGAGGCAGCTCTTGGCATTGTGTCCACGGCCTTTGAACGACGTTCTGACCGTCATGCTGGACTCCGGTCTGAGAAACGGGGAAGTGATCAGAATGCGCTTTGAGTACATCAACTGGGAAAGTGCGTTCTACTTCAATCCCAAGGGCAAGACACGCAAAGCTCGCCGGCAGGTGCCGTTGAGCGAGCGCGCTATCGCTCTGCTCAGAAACATTCAGCACGAGCAATCGGGACGAAAGGAGGGCTGGGTCTTTCCCTCCAAGAAGTCTGCATCAGGTCACATCGGGCTGAGCGGAATCGAGCACATGTTCCGAAAGATCGCTCGCAAGCTCGGAATTCCGGACGCCTTGAAACTGTACTGCGCCCGTCACACGTTTGGTACGGTGGCCATGGCGGAGACTAGGAATCCGGGACTGGTAAAGGAAGTCATGGGGCATGAGAGCCTGAATACGACAATGGGCTATCTGCACCCCGAGACGGCTCAGATCAAAGCAGTGATTGACCGGGTCAATCAGCAGAAGTCACAGCCACAAAAAGAGCCACAGTGGTCAAGAGGGATGGATGGCGGCCAACCACAAGTTGTTGAAAAGGTTTGGTGAGCGCGGTAGGAATCGAACCTACAACCTACTGATTAAGAGTCAGTTGCTCTGCCAATTGAGCTACGCGCCCGAAACCTTTCTTTTCAGTTAATTACGGCAGGTGCCATTTCGTCAAGAGGGTCATTGTGTCGTAATTGTGTCATAAGACCCGCGGGCGTTAAGGACTAGTTTTTTCAACAACTTCCAAGCCCGCGGTGACTGCCAAGGGCCGCCTAAGTCATTCGACATCGCGCAAGACACGCAATTCTGTGGGGTGGATTGTGGGTTGGAAAATCTCTGAAAAATTGTCTCCGGATAGTTCAGATCGATGGGTGGATTCGAGCTACCGACCTTTGGGTTATGAGGATCGTGGGAAACTGCAAACTCAAATACTTTGCGACGCAGATGACAACCCACGAAGACGCATGAATACTGAGTGTCAAGAGAAGCGTGACCCTTATTTGACCCCAGCTTTTTTCAACGGCAAAAACACTGCGTTGGTCAAAAGCGCCTATCGGCAATAATGCAGAAACGGTCGCAGCTGCCTTTCTGCGGGCCCTTGAGCCAACCGGAATCAGTCAATTTGCCTTCACCAGACGCCGACTTCTGGCTCGGTGCTACGGGCTAGGCGTGGCGATGTCTTAACTTCCGAGTGGCTCGTGATACGTCCGGTGACTCCCCGACTGCCTTGATACCTTCTGGCTTGCACAGGGCACACGTTGACGGGATAGGCTATACGAAGGGGAAAGAGTGATACACTCCCACAAACTAAGCTGAATATCGGCCATCGACCATGAACACCGGCAATAGTTCACGGCGGCAGTTTCTTCTCGGCTCGGTCTCGGGGCTGAGTTCGGCCTGGCTTGCGGGACGGTGGCCTGCCATCCTGGCGGCACAAGAGCATGCCCAACGCGCTGCGGAATCGGGCCAACCTGCGCAATTTCAATTCTTCTCTCCCCAGGAAGCGGTCGAGATTGAAGCCGTCGCCGCTCAGATAATCCCGAGCGACGATGCACCGGGGGCGCGCGAGGCGCAAGTCATCTATTTCATCGATCACGTCCTGGTCACATTCGACCGCGACAAGCAGCCTGCATACACGCAGGGTCTCAAAGATCTGGGACGCAGGACGAAGGAGCTTTTTCCCAGCGCAAACAGATTTTCATCTCTAACTCCCGCGCAACAGATTCAACTGCTGACCGCGATCGAGAAGACCGACTTCTTTGAACTTGTCCGCCTGCATACCATCATGGGATACCTGTCCCGCCCCGAGTACGGCGGCAACCATGACCAGGCCGGATGGAAGCTGATCGGGTTCGAGGATCAGATGACCTACAATCCGCCATTTGGTTACTACGACAGCGAATACAACAAGGGCCGGTAAATCGCGACGCCATGACGAAATTCGAGCACAAAGCGCCGATGAATTTTGTGATCGTGGGCGCAGGCGGCGCTGGGGGTGTGGTGGCCAAGGAGCTTTCCACCGCCGGATTCCAGGTTGTGGTACTAGAGCAGGGACCCTATTTCCATGAAGAGGACTTTACCCACGACGAGTTGAAATTCAAGGACGTTTTCGATCCGCCATTCATCGGACGGGAGGTACTCACCAACGATCATGCGCTTCAGCCCAACACGTTTCGCAAAACGGAGAGCGAGAAAGCAGCGCTAACTGCGTTCGCACGGTCGAAGGCACGGGTTTGGTCGATTGGCCGATCACCTATGCCGACCTCGAACCTTACTACACCAAGGCAGAGTGGGAAATGGGGATCTCCGGCCTGGCGGGAGCTAATCCCTTCGACCCTCCGCGCTCGAAGCCTTACCCGTTGCCGCCGCTGCCTGTTAAGTCTTCTGGAGTCCTGCTGGAACGGGGTGCACGCAAGCTGGGTTGGCATCCCTATCCGGCGCCGCTTGCGATTTTGTCGCAACCTTACCACGGCCGGTCGGCATGTGCACACTGCGGTTTCTGTGAATCCTTCGGGTGTGAGTGGGGTGCCAAATCGAGCACGCTCGCCTCCGTGATTCCCATGGCCGAAAAGACCGGCCGTTGCGAGATCCGGCCGAATTCCTACGTGCGCAAAATCTCGGAATTATGTCTTTGACAAACCCACGACGCCGAGTTTCTAAAGCAACAGCAGAAGGTTTGAGCTACGCCTTTGGAGAATCCTCACGGAGTATTCCGTCGAGAAGCGCAATCCCGCGCTCTAGGGGGATTTTCGCCGAGCGAATATGCTCATCAAGAACGGCGCGCAGTTCTGGGATGATCCGCTCCACATCGGCTTTCGTCTTGGCGGCCAGCACTTCAGTGCAAAGCTGGTAGATGCGGGCCTGTGTATGGTCAGACATTTATATCTGCTACTTCTTAGGACTTTTGCCACTCTTCGGGTGGCTTTCCTTCTCCGGTGGCTTGACCTTGAGCACGTCCGCCATCACTTCCTTGAACGGGAGCGGGATGTGCGGAATCGGCTTCGAGTTGGTTATTCTCTTCGGGCGTTCCTGCTGATTGCTCATTTATTGTCTTCGCCCTCACTTTCATTGAGTCCATCGAACAATGGCCCGCGAGGCATCCCGATCAGTTCTGCTGGTGGAGTCTTGCGTGGATATGGATGAACGATTTTCAAATCATATCCACCGACATCACCATTCAGCGCTAAGAGCTTTCGATGCTTACTCCCCTCCGCCTGCAATCCATCCATAGTTAGAAATTCATCTGCGCGATATAAGACTGCGGTCGCCAAGTGTGTTGCATCCGGAGTCTTGATCTTTCGTCCTCTCGCGTCATGGTACTCCCTAATTGCGGAGACCCGATCCATGATGCGAGGATCAGCATTGATCTCTTGGACATTAGTCCGGCGCATTAATTTGGCATACATGGCCTTCTGGTCGGGCGTCAGTCTCCCAAAGTAGATTTCGCCACGCGTCACGGCAGACGTGAATAGGATGGCCTCGTTCATTTCGACTTCGTACACGGCCTCCTGTATGCCAGCCACCACGGATGCGGGCCATTTCCGCTCATCGTTGAGCCACGCCAGCCACACGGTCGTGTCCCAGTAAATCCTTCTTCTACCAGTCTTCATTTCTTAGGTTGTCCACAAATTCAGCGGAGTTCATCTGGCCCGTACTGCCCGCAAAGGCTCCACGGAGTTCCGTCATGGTTGGCAATTCAGAGTCTGGCTCGTGAACGTCCACCACTTCGGCAATGACGCCGTGAGGATATGGAGACCATGCCTTATAGCGAAGCTTTCCAACGACGGTAACGAACGCCCCTATGGATTGCTTGATCGCTGGCCGCAACTGTGTATGGAAGGTTCCTACCACCTTCTTCGGGCCGAGCATCGGATACAGGGTGAATTTATTAGTGTTGTGAAAGTTAACCGCCTCCAACATGCCGGACACGGACCCTTCCGCGAACTCATCTGGCCCGACGATCTCATCCAGGTTTCTTTGGAATGCTCGATCAATCGTGACTACACTTCGACCGGAACGGATTTTTATGGATTCAATCCGGCTATGAGTGTTCTCTCGTCTTCCGATTTCCTGATACGCCTGTAATCGCGGCAAGTCGGGCGCTATGAGAAGTTTCTTCTCGCGCTTAATTAGTCTCAGTTCGTTCGTAAAGCCGGAAACCACCTGTGGCATCAGTAAAGGGAACGGAGGCTGTCCGTCAAGAGTGACAGGCTCCAGCACAATCGTGGATGGGCTGTTATGGCGAAGATCGACGATCTTGTAATCCAACGTTGGCTCGTCACGCCCGGAGATTGCAAGCTCCGTTTCACGCAGGGCTTTCTTTACGTTTCTCAACTGGTCTAGGAAATCGTTCAAACGTACATCTTCTCTGTCAGACTCAGCGCCAATTAGCTGAATGGTTAGGCGGTTAGACATGGGAGGATCTCCGGGGTATAGTTATCCCTGAGAGTTCGGCATCCCCACAGAAGCCGCCACAACAATTCGAGATGTACCCGCAAAGGTCAGCCTGCCAGCCGACCTTTTGCAGTTTTAGGAATCGTGGAATGAGCTTTCTTCTCTCCTAGTTTGGTTTTGAGTCCCGCAGCATTAGCCGTTTCCCGCCCGTGCTTTTCAGCGCAAGCAGGGTCCGATCGCCATCCCTCTCTTTGCGGGAGTTGTAGCGAAAATCGAACTCGCTGAGATAGCGATGGAGGTGCTGCTTTCCAACATGGTGATACACGCCGTTGATACCACGTTTCAGGGTTGCAAAATAGCCCTCGATTGTGTTCGTGGTAATGCACACGCCATCTTCATAGCGGACGTATTCTTTTGCTCTGTGGTTAACCTGATCGTGTTTGTGCGTTTTCAATGCACCAATTAACACGCTAGAACTGTCGGTCATCACGTGCGCATTCTCCGCTACCATCTGGTGAACGATGGGTTTGAGGTTCTCAGCCGTTACCCGCTGCACGTGACGGGATTGCACACGTCCACCACGTTGTAGCACAGAGACGACCGCCGCCTTATTGGAGGAAACCTGCGGTCGATCTTTCGGCCTAACTCCGGGCGTGACGCTATGAGGGCCAATGCGCAGCTTGCCTCCGACGTAAGTTTCATCAACTTCAATAATCCCATCAAGCTTCGACGACAATGGTTCTTGGCTCATCGTGTAACGAATACGATGCGCCATGAACCATGCACTCCTGTACGTCACCTTGAGCATTCGGTGAAGCTGATGGGCGCTCATGCCCTTCTTGGAAGCGCAGAGCAGGTGATAGGCCAGCAACCACTTGCTCAACGGAATATGGCTGTCAGCAAAGATGGTTCCCACGGTGACGGTAAACTGCTCACGGCATCCGCCACACTTCCAAACGCCTTTGCGAACGTGCTTGTCCTTTTTGGAGGGCTTAGGTTCCAAGCGGTAGGCGTTATTCACTTCGCCACAATGCGGGCAAATCGGGCCATCAGGCCAGCGGAGCTTCTCTAAGAACTCACGCGCCTTGTCCTCGTCGCTAAAATGCTGAGCTAAAGTGACTAAGTTGAGTTCGTTATCCATGCATAAACACTAGACTTTTTGCATGGGTTTGTCAAGTGCATAATTCCGCAAAATCTCCACCGACAAGAACGGGCGGGTGGACGGAGTGCTCTACTTCGACGCGCAGAAGCAGGAACACTTACAAAAGGCAAAAGCGGTAGTTGTCTGCGCCAATGGGGCCGAGACGCCGCGGCTGCTGCTGATGTCAAAGTCAAACCTGTACCCGCAGGGCCTGGCGAATTCCAGCGGACTGGTCGGCAAGTTCTTTATGTTGGATCTCGGCGGACTCGCGTTCGGAACCTTCGAGCACACCCTCAACGAATTTAAGAGCGTGCGCGTGACCCGCGTGGTCCAGGATTTCTATGACTCCGATAGGAAGCGCGGTTTCTACGGTGGCGGTGGGATGGATGCCCGCCTGGAGTTCTATCCTATCGGCTTCGCGCTCAGCGGTTTGCCGCCGGATGTGCCGCGCTGGGGTGCAGGCTTTAAGAAAGCGCTCAAGGAAAATTTCAACCGCACTCTGACCGTTTTCAGCCACACCACGTGTCTGCCACTTGAATCGAATACAATCACCCTCGATCCTGAGGCGAAAGATGCTTGGGGGCTACCCGCATTGCGCGTGACGTACAAGAGCCATCCGGATGATTTCAAGACGCTCAGCTTCTTCCGTGACCGGTCGCTGGAATTGCTCGACGCTGCCGGCGCCGTCAGGAAATGGGCATTGCCCATCGAAGATACCACGGCCGCCTGCCACCTCATGGGAACCTGCCGCATGGGGAATGATCCCAAGAGCTCCGTCGTTGACAAGTATCACCGCGCACACGATGTTCCAAATCTTTTTATCGTGGACGGCAGCAGCTTCGTAACCAGTGGCCGAAACCAGCCGACCTGCACCATCCAGGCATTGGCTTACAGGGCCGCGGATCACATCATCCGCATGGCAAAGGGTGGAAGTATTGCGTCATCAGTTTGAGCTGAGGTTCGCGGTCAACACGCATAAGAGCCGCCACGTTTCAGCGGATGCGACGACTCTGGATGGATTGTCAGCAACCCTCACCTTGGGATTACTTCCTGCTTGCTCGTCATCCGGGCACAAGCCAGCTCGTTAGCAAAGGCGAGATGGTTTGTGGACCATGTGATCAGGAAGCTCGCTTTTGACCTTAATCAATTTGTCTTTAACGCCGCGGTCCAGTTGATGACCACTGTCAGTGGCTGCGAGGCTTGCTCCGCCACTGGCATGTTCACCAAGAATCGCTGATCATCTTCAGCGAGGTCATACGTATGGCCGAGGAAATCGGCAACCGCGTGGAGTTGAAAAAGCTCCTTGGGCGTACCCGGGTCTAACGAAGCGCCGACATGCACGGGCACAGCCATGAGCCTCTGGTCGGCTGCCACATAGAAGAGCTCCCGGCCGTCATGGGACCACTCCGGCTGGTTGCCCCCAATGCTGGAAATCTGCCATTTGCCCCCAGGCGAAAGGAATCGCTGGGCATAGACCTCCCATTTGCCAGACTCGTCGGAGACGTAGGCAAGCCAGCGCCCGTCCGGGGACATGCGCCCGTCCATCTCGTTGAACTGGGTCCGCAGAACCGGTTGCGGTGTCTGATCGCCCGCGAGAGGCATCGCCCAGATGTTCCAATTGGTGCCCAGTTCATTTGCCATGTACACAACGTAGTGCCCGTCATGCGACCAATCGGTAGCAATACTGTCGATACCACTGCGCATCAGCCGCTTCTCTTCCGCACCGCTGATCACGGCTTTCTTGAAGAGGTTTGGTGGCAAACCATCACGTGGAGAAGCAAATATTACGCTGCCGCTGTCAGGAGCCCAAACAGGGCCAACGTCGAAATCTCCGAACGAGAAGCGCCTCGGAACACCCCGAGAATCGATTAACCACACAGAGATATTGTTCGCTGATGCGAGACGGTCCACGGCCACCGTCCTCCCGTCGGAAGAGATACGTGGTAAGCGAAATGGTCCCACCGGTCCAAGCGTAGCCAGCCGCGTCCCGTCGCGCCGATACCATACCAATTGCGTCGGCTGGAATCGCCTTCCCGTCCAATACACGAGCACACCATCACGCGAAACAGAGAAGGAATAACTGCCTCCGCTCGCTGATTCCACAGCGTCCACGATCCGAATCGGCTGTCCTAAAGTTTGTACCAACTTGGCATCGAATGGCTGCGCCATCAGCGCTCCGTTTCGCCCAAATAGCAGATACCCAGGTTCCGCATATTCTGCTACCGAAGTTTCGCGCAAAATCAGGTGGTGCTCTTTAGAGTCGAGCGACCCCAAATGGATACCCTGGTCATCTCTGCCGCTCACGAGGAAGAGGAAATGATGGCCATCGGGGAGAAATTCGGGAAAGATATGGTTGGTTTCATCATGGGCCTTATAAGCTTCAGTGATCGCTACAGGTTGCCCTCCGGAAGCCGGAACACGATATAGGACGCCCTCGAAGTTCGGTGCGAATACGATCACGCCCTCGCGGTTCCAGGTCGCGCCGCCAGGATCGGCACCAGCATCGCAGATAACCTCTGGTTGTCCCCCCTCGGGGTCAACTTTTTTCAACTTGGAATGGGCAAAGAAGCCAAGCAGCTTGCTGTCCGGTGACCAGAAGGGACTGTCCGCGTCGTCGGTTCCAGGGAGCACCTTCGCTTCCAGAGAGCCCAGTGGACGAATCCACAGTTGGCGTTGACCGCCACCGTCAACGGCAGTGAAAGCAACCCGCCGTCCGTCCGGGGAAATCGCTAGTAGCCTTTCAAACACAGAGGAGAAACTCGCGTTCGGCGGGGGCGGAATGGCCAGCCGAAGGAGACTTTGAGTTTGGTTGTTTCGATGCAAGGCAAGGACTAAAGCCAGTGTCAGTGTAGCCGCGGCGAGCAGCGCTACCGCGATCTGCCAGGGAAGAACTTTCTGTGACCGGCTTGAATAACGCTCGCCCGTTAGTAAGATTCCTGCGAGACCAATGCTGATGTCGCGCGCTGATTCCCACCGATCGTCAGGATTCTTGGCCAGTGCTGTCCGGATCAGCCGGTCAAGTTCAGCGGGGGAAGCAGGCTGAAGCGTAGCGACAGGTGTTGGCGCCGATGCGAGAATGGCCGCGACAACGCTGGCCGGTGTCTTCCCACTGAACGCGGACTTGCCGGTTACCATCTCGTATAGCACAGCACCGAAAGCAAAGATGTCCGACCGGACGTCTGCCTCTTTGCCTTCCAACTGCTCGGGAGCCATGTATTGCAAAGTGCCGACGATCGTCCCCTCTGTTGTGAGCTGTCTCGAGAGAGTTGGTGTGCCGACACTTGTACCTGCGATGAACGCTGCTCGCACTGGTTTGGCCAAGCCGAAATCCATAAGCTTGGCACCAGATTTCGTCAGCATGATGTTGCCCGGCTTCAGGTCGCGATGGATAATCCCCTGGCGGTGTGCTCTGGCGAGCGCATCGGCGATCTCAATCCCCGTCTTCAGCGCTTGTTCAATTGGCAGCGCGCCCTTCTGCAACCGGTCGGCTAAAGTCTGACCCTCCAGATACTCCATCACCAGGAAGTCGATGCCTTCCTGCGTGCCAATGTCGTATAAGGCGCAGATGTGTGGGTGATTCAAGGAAGAAATCGCGCGCGCCTCGCGCTCAAGACGCCGGTTCAGGTCGGGGTCGGAGGACAGGCGAGAGGGCAGGACTTTAATCGCGACGATGCGCTCTAACCGCGTGTCGCGGGCACGATAGACCTCGCCCATCCCTCCGGCGCCCAAAGGCGCTTGAATTTCGTAGGGCCCGAGTTTCGTACCCGGGGAGAGGGACATAAATGCCCGCATTATAGCCCGGGTTCGGGTGCTTTCTCTACGCCACCCGACGTGTGAGGGCTATGCGTAGAAAAACGGCACGCTGCTCATTCCGACACACAATGCGATAACTCTAGGATTGTGGGCAAACCTTACCTTACCGGGTTAGGTAAGGGTAGCTCGTCAACCGGGAGCAATCCGGAGATCGAGTCTCTTGAGGGGCGAAAAGAAGACTTAGGCATGATCACATCCACTCAGCTTGGAGTAACCCTTAGCAGGCGTCCGACACCCATTTCGGTCGGTGGTTCTTTCGAGCCCAGCACAGCATCAGCAAGCATTTCACCCATCACTGGTCCGTGTTTGAAACCATGGCCCGAGCCTCCGCCGACAATCCAGACGTTGTCCGCTTCCGGATGGCGATCCAAGATGAAATTGTGGTCTGTGGAGTTTTCATATTGGCAAACTCGGCTTTCCAGCAGCGGTGCATCGGACAGCGTTGGGAAGCGCAACCTCATATATGCTCGGGCAGCCGACAGCTTCTCCTGCGAAATCTCGCGTTCCATTGTGCTGGGATCGATTACTGGCCCGCGCGTGTCATCAGCGATTTTGAAACCGCGCCAATGGTTTCCAGGTACACCAAAAAACGGATGCTTGCCTCCGTCGATCCATGTAGGAAGTTGTTCTTCGGAGTACCGAGTGTCACCAGCAGGAGTACCGAAGAAGAAAACCTCCTGACGCGAAGGTGTGATGCTCAACCTTAAAAACGGAAAGACACTGCCGAGCCACGGACCAGGGGCGAAAACATAGAAATCGGCCTTTAGGAGTTCGCCTGCATCAATGCTGATCCCGTCCATCCGGCGCCCCTTGATTCGTCCCGGCGTCGCCTGAGCTTGGCGGTATTGGCCTCCTTCTTTGAGGAATGCACCCAGAACGGCCTCGCATCCGCGACGCGCGGCGAGGAAGCCAGAATCGGGCTCGAAAACACTCCACGACACTCCGTCAAAGTTGACTTGCGGCCAACGCCTAGCGCATTCTGCCGCCGAGAGTTTCTCAAAACGAATCCCGGCCTCCTTCAATACCGGCAGCGCAGCAGTTTCGTAGGAATCATCGGTGCCTGCCATGCGGAGTGCGCCGCTCCGAAAGAAAAGTTTCAGATTCCATCGTTGCTGGTACTCCTGCCACAACTGGAGCGCGCGGGCTACCATCTTTACGTAAAGAGTGTGTGCCGGACCATAGGTTGCACGGATTGTCCGAGTCTCGCCGCCTGAGCTCGCGCGAGAGTTACCCGGCCCCCAGGCATCAACGAGCGTAACGCGCATGCCCCTCTGCGCGAGCTGGAGCGCTGACCATCCACCGAACGCACCCGCACCGACGACGATCACAGAAGATCCAGCTGAAGATGCAAGCGCTGGTGAACGGAGCATGCAGGCCGCACCTACTAGGGCCGAGCTCTTCAAGAAGCTCCGCCGCGAGCTATTTGCGGACATGGCTACCTCGCATATTGCAGTGCATTCGTACGCGCATTCTAGCTTGTACCCAGCAATTTAGTCGACGGCAGGCGAACGTGAGCTGGAGCGTCCATCCTGTTCTGATATCTGATCTGACGATCGCCGCATGGCGTTCCGCGGCGTTCCTGATGTATGGTCGGCAATCGGGAAGTTGGCTTCTGGGTTGCCCGTCATCCGAGAATAATCGGCGGGCCTGTTCCGATGAAACTTCCAAACTTGTGGAGGCGCCACCGCTCGCAAGGAGAGGACTTGCCAAAACGCGCTGAGACCTGACCCTCCAGTCGAAGCGCGCCGGGGGACGGAACTGGCGAGCCATCCCCCGGACGGAATTACGCGCGTACTGCCCATTGGTGCGGTCTCATTTGGGTATCCCGCCGTACAAGCTTGCCACTCGATACGATCTGTACTCATGAGCCGCACCTTGTAATACGTACTCTTCAGTGCCGTCGGGAAGTACCTCGATGGACTGCCCAGTGAGCGCAGGGGACGTGCCCAGGAATCCAGACGTGAACACAAAGTTGCCATTCGGCAGCCTCTCGGCACTTCCCAGAGCATCAGAGTAGTTTCCCAAATCGATATTGAGTTTTAGTCTCGCGGTCATCGTTTGCTCGTCGATGGTCCAT
>WNFY01002126.1_pt1 | contig 38543 bp, 36 predicted proteins | sample 5400091 | NCBI WGS metagenome assembly WNFY01 (sample SAMN13153364, study PRJNA577476) | soil metagenome | isolation source: 60 cm soil or saprolite under grassland replicate 1 | place: USA:California | collected 2016-06-15 | reverse complement strand
TTTACGGATATCGAAATCTCTACCGCGCAGCAGTTTCCCCATCCAGTAACCAGAGGGAATAGAGCCCCACAAGTAAGCGACGATTGCAGTGAGCAACAGTGAAGCGATGATCCCAGGCATCGTAGCCTCCTTCGTTACATTACACACCTCCGTGATATGGACCAGCCTGTTCTATTACTCACGAAGGGACTCGTGGTATGTGACACTCCGCATCGGAGAAATCCGAGCGGCTTCTTCCACTCCTCCATAGTCGGCATTCTGAGTAGCTGGAGCGTAGCTCCTACTCGGCTTTACAACCGTAGTTGGGTAGGAATAGATGGGGGAGGCGTTCCCATCCGATGCCTTCTCCCCTGGGCGGTGCCATGCCCGTTGCCGTCTCCTTGCCTGGCTTGAGAAAGAGATGGTTTCTCTTCACGTTTGGCGTCTTGGGAGAGAACAACACCTGAGTCTTTCGACTCCCTCCCTGCACGTCACACAGGAGCATGAGGCTTTTCCTTGAGTGGTTCTTGAGAGCGGGCAAGGAGCCGCTGACCGATCACGAGACTGGCATTGCGATCTGAGTTGCCCCGCATGTGGCAATCAGGGCACAGGCAGAGCGGCGTGCCTTTTGTGTAGCCGCTCTGGGGTTGTCCTTGGGCGTACCGCACGATGAGGGCATGACAGCGATGGCATTCTCTGGACGTGTTGCGCGGGTTGACCTTGCTGGTAATAATACCTCGGTTCCACGCCTTATATTTGGCGAAGGTGAAGATCCTGCCCTTCATCCAGAACGCTCGCTTCGTGTTCCCCCTGCGGCTATACTTGCCCTTTTCAGGTTTGAGGTTTCCCAGGTGTTCAAACACCAGAATGGAAGCCCCCTGCTCTGCGGCGAACTGGACAATGCGGGCGCTCACCAGATGCGCAATCTGGGAGTCGGCGTTGCGGATCTTGCGCCAGAGGTCGGCATTGTCCTGTTCACCTTCTGCAAGGATGCCCGTCTTGGATCGATTGCGTGCAATGCGTCCTAACAGTTGCTTCCTAAAGCCCGCTATCTCTCTGCCTCCTCCGATAAATCGAGTGGCTTGGATGGTGCCTTCAACCGTTTGGACAGTGCACACGGCTAACTGTTCATTGAGATTGAGATCGATCGCACAGATCTTCGTCTCCGTTGTGATGATTTGTTCTGCGATCTTTTGAGGGGCCGTGAACGTCTTTTCGATGGGCGTATGCAACCACCACTGCTGACCTTTGCGAACCAGGGTGGGACTCCCCATCTCAAAGCCATCTGGGACATCGCGCCCCAATGTGCGAACCTTGATCCAACTCCAACAGGTTCCGGTCCACACTTTCAGGAGAAGGGAAGAGCTAGTGCGCTCTTTCCATTGCCCCGCATAGAAGGGAACGGACTTGTTCCAGGTGCGAGGAGGAACAGGCGGGCGTTGGGTGAATGTCTTCCTCTTCCCTTTGCTGGCCTGGGCCTTTTCGCGGCGGGTACGCCACTTCTTGAGAGAGGAGGAAAAGGAGCGGGCAGATCCAAGAGCCGCATTGATGGCCGCGCGCCGAAACATCGCCGGGACATCCTGCGCAATCTCGGTGAGCGGCACAACAGGAGCCCGGTTCTTGCTCGTCGCATGGGTGAGCGTTTCCAGGGCGCTGAGGGCTTCTTTGGTGGAAAGGTCGAGCACGTTTGCGTGTGCCTGGATGACTTCAAAGTAGAAGGCCACCACACGGTTGAACAGAGCGTGATTGGCAGCAAAGCAGTCGGTATGCTGCGATGGATAATTCAAGCTCTGTCTGATCGTCGTGGTCGCTTTCGCCATGTGAACCTGCTTTCTTTTCCATTTGCTCGGAGAAATTATACCGCAAAGAGAACCGCCTTTCAAGAGATGAATCAAGGGCTAAGGCCCCAATCGCCTTCCCACGCTCTCAAGAGGCGTGGCTTGCGGCGGGCTAAAGCCCACAATGTCAGCCTGTGCAGATTGAGATTAGCCCCCTTACAAGAGCCATTGTCCATTGGTTTTCCAGGTAATATTATCCATAAGCTGGACTGAACCTACGACTGCTTCGATAGACAAGAGTACGCCGGGGACTGCTTCCTGTTGCTCTCTAAATGTATCAGGGTTGCGGACGGCAACCCGCTCAGAGGTAATGAGAGGATTGGTTCGTAGAAGATCCGTCATCATCTGTTCGATCGTCGCAGAACGGTGTTCACCCTGCTCAATAAGCCCTTTTCCGCTCAGTAGAGCCCGATAGATTAACGTGGCGGCTTGCCGCTCTGGTACTGAAAGACGGCTATTGCGACTACTAATAGCTAAACCATCGCTTTCCCGTACGGTTGGCAGGACACTGATGCGCGCGTCTATATTGAGATCGCGCACGAGTTGGCGAAGAATAGCAACCTGTTGTGCATCCTTCTGTCCATAATAAATTACATCTGGTCGCACAAGATGAAATAACTTTATGGCTATCGTAGCGAAGCGTTGTATTCTTTCTCTGCCAGCCGTATCCATATCCTCTAATACCACTCCGGTAGGAGTTACAGAGGTTGCGAATCTGATAGGATACATATCCTTCTGGCGTGGTGTGAAAACAACATCGACATTGTACCTGTTGAGCGATTGCAGATTATGCGTCAGATTCTGCTTATATTGTATTCTCTCATCGTTCGTATCGAGCGGCCAGGCATTGCCTAAGAGTCCTACAACAGTAATCTCACATGCTCTTTGCGCCGATTGTATAAGCACTCTGTGGCCATCATGAATAGTACTTTTGATAGGCACAAAACCGACGGTCCCACTTGCAAGCCAGCCACGAGCCGTCTCGGTCATCTCTTTCAGGTTTTCAATTATGCGCATAGCCTCTCTCCATGAGAACAACACGTTCTATATCGTTCATATTTCTACGTACATTAAAATTTTTTCATGAAGAAAAATACACGATAACGTAAGCTAATATAACTGCCGTTGGCTGTAGTGTGCACAACGTATAGCACCATATCTGGTAACATGTTATACTACTGTATACGCTTTACCTGGGCGTAAGGAGGTCACATATGCATAGGGTCGGACAGATAGTGAAACTTCTTGGTCTTAGCCTCCTGGGTGGACTGCTCATTCTATTGCGCTACATTTTGAGAACTCCCCAGCCATTAGAAAGTGCTTTGTCCGGAGAAGATCATATATATAAATGGACGCAAGGCCATATCTTTTATAAAGTGCTTGGTGCCCTTGACGCCCCTCCTCTGGTTCTTCTGCATACTCCCGAGATAGGCGCATCAGCGTATGAAATGCGTCATATTATAACGGGTCTGGCGCAGCGCTATCGTGTTTATGCACCGGATCTGTTAGGTTTTGGGCTTTCGGACCATCCAGACATTAATTACTCTGCTGATGTATACGTCGCATTGTACCGGGATTTTCTCAGGGACGTAGTAAAGCAGCCAGCGGTATTGCTTGCCAGTGGGCTAAGTTGTAATTATGCTGTAGCTGTGGCGTCTGGCGCACCGGACCTCTGCCAGCGTTTACTCTTCCTTTCACCTGTATCATTGTTCAAGCAGAGCAGATCGTACCCCTGGCTGGCGCGTCTGGCGCGTACTGCTCTTCTCGGTACTTTTATTTACTCATTACTGACACCACGCTTTATATTGCGTAGAGTGATAGGGTGGCAGCATGCACTTGATGTGAAGCATTTCTCTGACAATGACTTCAATTACTATTTTGCGGCTGCACATCAACTTGGAGCGCAGTATGCTGCCCTGGCCTTTATAGCTGGCAAGTTGAGCCTGGATGTCTCGCTGCAATTTGAGAACTTGCAACAGCCAACCTTGATTATCTGGGGTATCCATGCTCTGCATCATATACAATCTGTCATGAAGCAGTACATTGTTTCGCCACAGATGCAGACAATATTTCTACGTAATGCAGGTCTGCATGTACACGAGGAAGCCTCGCAGCAAGTAATCGCAAATATTCTACAATGGCAGGAAGCGCCAGCACGCGAGAATGCTATTGTAAGTGCGCAACCTATCTTTATAGAACCCACTGAGGCCGTCACTATAGACTCCACATCTATAGCTCCTTCGCCAGGCGTGATCAGGTCAGAACGCACACATGAAACTGTGGGAACAGTCCAGAATTCTCAACCGATTACGAATTCTGAGCCAGGAGTTGGAACTCCTGCAGTGTCTGAAGATGTAAAGGATGGAGAAACGGTTGAGGCATATTGTGTGAAATGCAAGCAAAAGCGCAGAATGCAAGGCGCCAGAAGAATTGTTACCAAAAACGGGCGAAGTGCAATGGAGGGCACATGCCCGGTCTGTAGTACAAAACTGTTTCGTTTTATATCAGGATAGTGCAAGAGTACTCGTGCTATTACGCGATTGAATGGCCTGAGACCTCATACCGATGGACTTTCTCTGGCCCGCTAAATTTGATCATTGGCAACGTTCTATTGAAAAAGATACCCCTGGAAGCAGGGAATATTAGAACATCATGCCATGTTTCTACATAAGAACCAGAAAACATACACAAGATGGAGTGAAAGTGGCGAAAAATCTCTTGACGTTCCGTATTTCACAACGTATAATCACCCTCATGTGTATTGAACACCTGTGTTTCACAAGCGTCTGAACTTGTCAGAAGCGCCAGGGCGCAGGAATATGCGGCCTCAAATCTATGCAGGAGAAACAGCTAACAGGAACGGCTTCCAGGTGTTATCGTCTGTTATGCTGTTAGTAAAGGTGTCCATCCTCTTTTCCAGAAATGCACAGACTTCGCGAGAAGAGGCATTGATGACAGTGGTGAATGTGAAGTTTTCTTCACGGAGAGAACCAGCAAAATAGACGTCAATGGACGCGAGAGATGTAGGACGTAAAAGAGGAATGGATGTAGTGGTAGACATAAATGATGGCATTTATCTGGAAGATGCCAACAATAAGTCGCGAGTCTCACTACCAGGAGGAAATTTACAATGAGTATTGGTGGACAGAGTGATGCAAGGTCTGATCGTAAGGTATATCGCCTGACCCCCGAGGGCTTTGCCAAGAAGAAGGAACGTTTGGAGTACCTGCGTAACGTAAAACGTAAGGAGGTCGCTGACTATATCCACGAGGCCAAGGAGGCCGGGGATATCAGCGAGAGCAGTGCATATGAAGATGCTAAAAACGATCAAGCAAAAGTTGAGGGCGAGATTCTTGAACTTGAGCGCCTGCTGGCTTTAGCAGAGATTATGACGCCCGATATGCATGCTGAGATAGATGGTCCCCCTGCGGTGCGTATTGGTATGCAGGTAGAAGTCGAAAGTGACAGCGGGGCAAAGCGCGTTTTCAAACTCGTTGAAACATTCGAAGCTGATCCTAAAGCTGGTTTGATTTCCGACCAATCACCTGTAGGCAAGGCATTGATGGATCATGTAGTTGGCGACGAGGTAAGTGTAGCCACTCCAGGTGGGGTTACTGCCTATACTATTCTTTCTATCCGTCCCATGCTTTAATACTTTCAGTAGGGGGGCTGACCCCCACCCATAGGCGTCAACTGAGGGAGACAGACACACGCGATGAAACCGCTCGCAGGGCGACCGCAAGGGTCAGCCCCTACAAAGAACGCAGACTCACGCCAGGACGGATCTTTGTAGGGGCGCCTGACCCTTGCGGTCGCCCTGCGAGCCGCTCGATGAAACAAACTCACCCATTCTTAACTTGACGCTTATGGGTGGGGGCCAGCCCCACCTCTACTAAATGACAAATATGCCATCTTTATAGAGCAGGCCGAAAGCGAACTCGCCCAGCCGCCGTACTCCCTCTCCAGGCTTAACATCTTTTCCAGGTAGTCCTATCCCTGTGTCGCCGTAGCCTCGACGACCACACCATTCTCAAAGCGCAGGCGCACATCCTCTACAGAGCGGCCCCCAAGGGATGCCGGGAAACTATACCGAATATAACGCAAATATATTATTGACACTTCCCTTCCATAACGGTAATATAGAGAGGCGCCATAACAGGAAAGCCATCGGGTTTTGCGCTGTACAAAGGCTGTCATGTATCCCCGCATCGAATGCGGGGGCTTGGAGAGAGGGTTCGCCCTGTTTGCAGGCCCGAGACATGAGCAGACTCAGGTTTGAAAGAGAACCTACGTTATCGGCAAGCGTTCAAGAACCTACCTATGGGTGCTTCACCAGCCTGTAGCTCTAGAACCGCTCAGTTAAACAGGCGTAGAGGGAGAAACCAGTGCTGAGCGGAAAGTACCGACCGATAACTGTGTCGCGGTGAGCATCACCTGGGAAACCAGAGGCCCATTTCGGGCAAAAGCAAAGGATCACACGATGTCAAACGTGTTTGTATTGGGCACTGACAAGCAGCCGCTTACCCCGGTGCATCCTGGTCTGGCACGCTACTTGCTCAAAGAGGGCAAGGCCGCCGTGTATCGGCGCTATCCTTTCACCATCATCCTTCGAGCAAACGTTGAGAAGCCTGCTCCTACCCCGCTACGGCTCAAGATCGATCCAGGAGCACGCACCACTGGACTTGCCATCGTGAATGACGCGACTGGAGAAGTCATGTGGGCAGCGGAACTCACCCATCGGGGAGCAGCCATCAAGAAAGCTATGGACAAGCGCCGGGGAGTCCGCCGGGGCCGCAGACAACGCCGGACACGGTACCGCGCCTCGCGTTTTCACAATCGCCGACGATGCACAGGTTGGCTGCCGCCGTCTCTGCTCTCGCGGGTCGAGAACATCCTGACCTGGGTGAGACGCATCGTTGGTCTCTGCCCCATCACGGTGCTTGCTCAAGAACTGGTGCGCTTCGATCTTCAGAAAATGGAGCATCCGGAAATCGCAGGAGTCGCATATCAGCAAGGGACGCTTTTCGGCTATGAAGTGCGTGAGTATATTTTAGCAAAATGGCAGCGTACCTGCGCCTATTGCGGAGCGACAGGCATTCCTCTGCAGGTGGAACATATTGTTCCACGGACAAAGGGTGGAACCGACCGGGTATCGAATTTGGCGCTTGCCTGCGAGCCATGCAACCTTGCGAAGGGAACACAGGATATTGGCGAGTTCCTCGCCCATGATCCATCGCTCTTGGCTCGCATCCTGGCGCAAGCGAAAGCCTCCCTCAAGGATGCCACATCGGTCAACGCGACCCGCTGGGAACTGTTCAGGCGGCTCAAAGAGATCGGGTTTCCCCTAGAGACCGGATCAGGCGGATGCACGAAGTACAATAGGGTAGGGCGGAACCTGCCAAAAACACATTGGTTGGACGCCGCCTGCGTTGGGGCCTCGACGCCTGCGAGACTGCAAACAGCGAATGTATTCCCTCTGTTGATCGGGGCGACAGGACGCGGCCATCGTCGCATGTGCAACACCAATGAGCTTGGGCTCCCAGTGAGCTCTCGGCAGCGGCACAAACGGTACTTTGGCTTTCAGACAGGAGACCTGGTGCGGGCTGTGGTCCCAGAGGAGCTTGCCTCTCGGGGCACGCATGTCGGGCGCGTCGCCGTGCGAGCCAGGGGAACCTTCAACCTCACCACGAAACACGGCAAAATCACCGATGTGCCTCACCGCTTTTGTCAACTCATCGGACGCACGAACGGCTATAGCTACCAGACAGGAGGACGGCATGCAGCCCCACCCACAACCAGCCCGTAAGGAACGGCCATTCCTCCCCGGCTTCAAAAGCGCGGGGCTCCCTGCCCCGTTCTCTGTGGAGAAATAATCGCCGATAACCCACGTCCAGAGGATTGGCTGCCGCAGGTGCTGGTTGAGGTCTGCCAGGACACCCTTCATGTCCTGGCAGCCCTTGATGCCAGCATTTCTTATCATCGGCTGGATAATGCATGAAGATATGCTTTTAATACATACTGCCTGGCCTGCGTCTTCTCTCATCAGGCAAAAGTACATCAATAGCATCATCGATCGTCACAACTCCTTCGAGGATACCTTCTGTGTTCACCACAGGTATCGCTAGCAGGTTGTATTTTGCCATGATCTCGGCTACTTCGTGTCCATCTCTGTCCAGGTTTACCGTGATAACATCAGTCTCCATCAGTTCTTGCAGGTTTTGTGTTGGAGCAGCTATCAGGAGATCCCACAACGAGACAACGCCCAGTACCTGGTACTCATCCTGTGTTTCATCAGCCACACAATAGATATAGGACAGGCGTATATCGTTCTCTCGTATGTTACTACGTACCAATTCCAGGGCTTCCGCGACTGTTCTGCTCTGATTGACCACAACGTAATCAGTGGTCATCAGGCCACCGGCTGTATCAGACTCGTATTCCAATAATTCCTGTACGTCCTCTGACTCTTCAGGGTTCATCAGGCGCAGGAGTTCTTGAGAACGTTCCTCAGGTAGGCGAGCAAGGAGATCCGCGATCTCGTCCGGTTCCATCTCTTGCAAGATCGTGGCGGCCCGCTCAGGTTGCAGATTGGCGAGAATGTCACGCTGTAGATCGGTATCGATCTCTTCCATTGTGTCGGCAGCGGTCTCATCATTCAATCCTTCAAGAAGGTGTGCACCCTGTCCAGGAGTGAGCTGGTGCACAATCTGGGCAATGTCGGCTGGATGGAGGTCTGCCAGGTGTCCACTCAACTGGCGAGACGGTGTGCGCGCAGCCGTTTCAATCGTTCCCATTGTCTCAAGCTGTTCCTGCTGTTGTGAATTAACGAGTTCGACGCGTTCCCAGGGAATCAGGTTTGCAGGCGTGTGGCGCCCCTTACCCAATAACCAGCCGGGCGCAATACGACGTATCAGGCCGAGGTTGCTATTATCGATACCCAGAACCTGCCAGTCATCGGCAAAGCACACATCGTTGACGCGTACAGTCTTTTTGCGTTCAATATCGATGACCTGTTTATCCAGCACTTCTTGTGCCAGACGCACGTCTTGTTCTGCTGGCGTCTGTCGCGTCAATTCAGATGTTGGAACGCGCACACGTAGATGGTCATCCTGCCATTCTACTGCAACGGGAGGAACCCGCCAGGGCGGGTCCTCTTCTCCCTCAACAAGTAGTGCATTGGGATAGGTTGCCGCGCTGCTTCCTACATCTTCTGGCTTTAGCAATACATCAATGATTTTGCCCAGGCGTACGTTCTGTGAATCTTCCACGGACGTGCCGAGCAACTGACTCAAGTACAACATGACTCTCACATCTCAATGCGGAATTCAGGTGACACAGCACTGGGTTCTAGTTCAAAGGATCTGTTTTCCTCGTTCTGCCGACTTTTAACGCTCTCCGCGCATGCCCCTATGAAATCACGGAAGAGGGGATGCGGACGTGTGGGACGGCTCTTAAATTCTGGATGGAACTGTGAGGCCACAAACCAGGGATGGTTTGCAAGCTCTATAACCTCAACCAGGCCGTTATCGGCGGAACGACCGCTTACGACCAGGCCGTGGCTCTCCATACGTTTGCGAAATTCGTTGTTGAACTCGTAGCGGTGGCGATGGCGCTCAAAGACAATAGGTTCGCCGTACGCTTGATAGGCTTTCGTGCCCGCTGTGAGACAGCAGACCCAGTTGCCCAGGCGCATTGTACCACCTTTATCGGCGATCTGCCTCTGTGTGAGCATGAGATCGATCACGGGATAGGGATTCTGTGGATCAAACTCGGTGCTGTTTGCTTCTGTTAGACCTAGGACGTTGCGTGCGAACTCAATGACTGCCACCTGCATGCCCAGACACAGACCCAGGTAAGGGATATCCATACGTCGCGCGAAGTTAGCTGCCTTGATCTTGCCTTCAATGCCGCGATGCCCAAAGCCGCCTGGTACCACGATACCCGCAACATCCTCCAGTACCTCAGTATAGGCCTCGCCCATCTTCTCCAGAGCCTCAGAATTGATCCACTTGATACGTACATCGACATCATGAAACCAGCCAGCGTGATTCAAGGACTCCATAACGGAAAGGTAGGCATCGTGTAACTCAACATACTTTCCCACGAGGCCAATTGTCACTTCAGGGCGTGGCTGCTTAATCTTCGTCACCAGGTCGTGCCACTCTTGCATCTGTGGTTCCTGCTGCTTCAAGCCGAGTTCCTGTACCAGGAATTCGCCCAGGCCAGCCTCTTCCAATACCAGCGGCACCTCGTAGATGGTATCAGCCGTGAGCAGAGGGACGACGGCGCGTGCCTCAATATTGCAGAACAAGGCGATCTTCTCACGCAATTCATCGGACATGGGATAGTCCGAGCGGCACAGGATCACATCAGGTTGGATACCGACGCGCAACAGTTCTTTGACGCTGTGCTGCGTTGGCTTGGTCTTCAATTCTTTAGTCGCGCCGAGGTAGGGCAGGAGAGTAACATGCAGGTAGAGCACATCGTGTCTTCCCACATCCTTACGCATCTGGCGGATAGCCTCCAAAAATGGTTCGCCCTCAATATCGCCTACCGTGCCACCAACTTCTACGATTACAACGTCAGCATCAGAGCGCCTTGCTACTGCATGGATGCGCTCTTTAATCTCATTCGTAATATGCGGAATAACCTGGATTGTGCCTCCAAGGTATTCTCCGCGTCGCTCCTTGCCGATAACCGAGGCATAGACCTGCCCGGTCGTGACATTATTGGCCTGGTACGATGGTTCGTCAGTGAAGCGCTCGTAGTGCCCCAGGTCTAGATCGGTCTCTGCACCATCGTCAGTCACAAAGACCTCACCATGCTGGTAAGGAGACATGGTGCCAGGATCAACATTGATGTATGGATCTAATTTCATGAGCGAGACGGAGACTCCGCGGTTCTTGAGGAGACGTCCTAGCGAGGCGACGCTAATACCTTTGCCCACCGACGAAGCCACCCCACCTGTTACGAAGATAAATTTTGACATAAAAAATCCTCCTTAATCCGGAGCCTGGCCGTTATGAACGCCAAAAACTGATTACTAAGATTACGTATATTATTTGGGTGTAAGTAACACTATCTGCGTTTCCGTTGGTAAATTTGCGCGTGTGACGCTCAACTTAGGTTGCGGATTGATGGTCTCAACGCCCATCTCACGACAAAACTTGTTGAGAGGATCAAGTCCTTCTTCACTGGCGCGGTAATGCATAGGAATAGCAAAACGTGGTTCTACCTGGCTAATGATTTCCGCAGCCTGCGCTGCATTAATTGTATGCTGACCACCTATTGGTAGTAATAACACGTCGGCATCAGCAACTTCTTCCAATTGTTCCTCTTGTAAAGTATGACCCAGATCGCCCAGGTGACAGATAACCAGGTCATCCATATGGATGACATAGATCGTGTTGCGCCCATGTTCCTGTCCACGCTTATTATCATGGTAGGAGGCGATCCCGGTAATCAACACGTCGCTGATTTCGTACTCTCCAGGCCCGCGTACAACCCGTGGCTGTCCACCTACGGCTGCAAAGTTGTTGTGACCTGGATGATTGTGACTGATGGTGACGATGGAGGCGTTAATCTTGCTCAGCAACCGGGGGGTGTCTCCTGATGGAGAACCTTGCTGAGGAGTGAAAGGGTCGGTAACTAAAGTAACATTTTTGCCACGTAATTGAAAACAGGCGTGGCCCAGCCAAGAGATTTCCATAACCGCTTTTCGCTTCTCTCACATAAGTTCGGGCGGGGACCTATGTCCTCGCCCGAATCGTATTGTACCATAAGGATAGGCGTTCTACAAGTGCATAGCCCATTTGACAAACTTCTCCCCGTAGAGGCATGCCTTGCGTGTGCCGGGCCTGCCGGGTACAAAATAACAACAAAGAGATAGGAGGCCAGCAAACCTGCCGACCTCCTATCTCTTCTCTAATCCTTCTAAATTTTTCGGACTACGGAATGGCAGAAACTAGTACCGTCCATCCCGGTAGCCATACTCTGAAGAGCGTTCCCGGCGCTGATAGCCGCCTCTATTTCCTGTCGCCTGGCGCTCGCGTGCCTCATTGACAGTGATAGTTCGGTTGCCCAGGCTGGTGCCATTCAGGCGCTCAATTGCAGTACGTGCATCCTCATCGCTCATCTCAACAAAGCCAAAACCTTTGCTTCGTCCTGTCTCGCGATCAGTGATAACCGTGCTGAAAGTGACCTGTCCAATCTGCTCGAAAAAGCTGATCAGATCTTGTTCGTTTGTCTGGTAGGGAAGTCCCCCAACATAAAGTCTCATTTTGATATGCTCCTGTGACATCTCTCAATGCATTGATGCTCGTAGAAACCGTTTCTCACAGAAGCAATCCAAGTATTATTGATGTCATACACTTATATAAACACACTCTGCGAAACATTTATTCCAGAAACATCCCTCTACGGGGACACTTGCAATGAACAATCGTCCGAGTATAAGATGAAGCACGACAATAAAAATTGGAGGATTATAAACTCATGGCGCCACTTTTACCCGGGATCACCCAGAACAAAATCAAAACCGATCGCCTGGAAACAGCATACCTGGAGGCGGGTGCAGGGAGTACTCCCATTGTACTGGTGCATGGCAACACCTCTTCGTCCCTCTTCTTCCAGGATTTCATGCAGGCGCTGGCAGCCACCAATCGTTACAAAATCTACGCTCCAGATCTGCGTGGCTTCGGTGACACACAGGCGCTACCGATCGACGCAACCCGAGGTCTGCGTGATTTCTCAGACGACCTCTCTGCCCTGATACAGGCACTGAACCTGCCCCCATTCCATCTACTAGGTTGGTCTCTGGGTGGCAATGTTGTTATGCAGTACGCAATAGACTATCCCGGTACATTGCGCACGCTTACACTCCAGGCACCTGGCTCTCCCTTTGGTTTTGGCGGCACTAAGGGAGTAGACGGCACCCCGATCTGGCCCGACTTTGCCGGTAGCGGAGGCGGCAGCGCCAATCCGGATTTTGTGCAACGCATAGGGCGTGGTGATCGTGGTAGCGAGCAATTTTCACCACGCACCGTCATGAACAACTTCTATTTTAAGCCACCATTCCGTGCTGCACCTGATCGTGAAGAGATCTACATCACCTCAATGAACTCGTGTAAAGTGGCGGAGGGTATCTATCCTGGTGACATGACCCCGTCGAATAACTGGCCCAACATTGCTCCAGGGACACAGGGCCCTAACAACGCGCTTTCTCCCAAATACCTGAACCAGGCTGCATTCGCCACCATCAGCCACAAACCGCCTGTGTTATGGATTCGCGGAGCAGACGACCAGATCGTTTCTGATACCTCATTATTCGAATTCGGCTTTCTCGGGCAGTTGGGTGCAGTCCCAGGTTGGCCTGGAATAGAGGTTTATCCTCCGCAGCCTATGGTTGGGCAGCTCCGAGCCGTACTGAATAGGTATCAGGCCAATGGCGGTTACTATCGCGAAGTAATTCTACCCGATTGTGGACATTCGCCTCATATCGAGAAGCAGGAGGATGTGCTGAAGCTCTTCACCGAGTTTGTACAGAGCCATTAGTGGCATGCTAAGACTTAATGCGATTTTCGATCTTACACATTCTCGTGGGCACCTACGATTTGCTCAGTTACATGCGTCGCTCTGGCCCTTGACAATCACTGTCTCTTCGCGCTATAATCGTAACGTAAAGTACGTTACCAGGGATGAGACGGCTGGCAATGGAACACAAACAGAACACACGTACCCAACAGACGCGCGAGCGAATTCGCGGCGCCGCCCATCGGTTGTTTCTTCAGCAGGGGTACCTGGCGACGAGCATCGATGCCATTCTAGCGGAGGCGGGCATTTCCTCGAAGGAGACCCTCTACCGCCACTATGCCAACAAAGAGGCACTCTTTGTCGATGTGTTGGCCCACCTGACGATGGAGCAGCCGGGCTTTTCCGAGAAGCTTACGGCCTTACCCGCGCTCCGTGATCTGCCATCGCTGCGCCAGGCTCTCACGATGCTGGCCCGTGAGATCCTCTCGATGATGAGCCAGCCTGGGTATCTACCCCTGGTGCGTATGATCATCGCCGAAGTGCCGCGCTTCCCGCAGCTCGGCACCCTGTTTTTCTCGACCGTCACGCAGCGCGGTCTCGCCATCATGACCGCGCTGCTGCAAGAGGCCCACGAGCAACAGATCATCGCCGATATCGACTTCGATGCCGTGACGCATACGTTGCTTGGCGGGCTGTTGACCTACGCCATAATGAGCCTCGTGCTTGCGGGGGAGGAAGCGCAACCTCCAGCACTCGACCGCGCTGACGCGGTCGTCGAGGTCATCATGCGCGCATTGACACCGTAGAGAGCGGTGCTTGCCATCGCTCATTGTTTTTACTCTTTCCAAGGATGCTATGATGTTTACCAATCGCATGCGCTACTTCGCTAAACACGTTATAAATCCGCTGATGCGCCGATCTGCGGGTTCTGCTCGCAGCCATTTTGCTCTCGTTTGCCATGTCGGGCGGCGCAGCGGCAAGACCTACGAGACGCCGATCATTGTGTTCCCAAAGGGTGAGGATTTTATCATCGCGTTAACCTACGGACCAAAGGTGGATTGGTATCGCAATCTGCTCGCAGCCGGGCAGGGGACACTACTCTGGCACGGGAAGACGTATAGGATCGGGAAGCCGGAGTCGATGGATCGCACTCTTGCGTTGCTCACCTTTTCGCACTTTCAACGGTTCATGTTGCGGTTGCTTGACAATCAGCATTTCGTGCGCGTAAAGTCATCAAATCCTGAGCCAGTCGGGACCTGATGTTGTGCAAACTAGATAGAGAGGAAACAATGTATGGTTGCTCTGAAAACACTCATTTTCACGATCCTGGTTCCGGGGACGGTAATGGGCATCGTTCCCTGGCTCCTGTTGCAATGGTCGGGAGAGGCGGTGATGCCTTCCCCATCGATCTGGCTGATTGGTTTGCTCCCTCTACTGGTAGGAGTAGTACTCTACTTCTGGTGTGCCGGAGCGTTCACCTTCATCGGCAAAGGGACGCCAGCGCCCATCGACGCGCCGGTCTTCCTGGTCAGAGAGGGGCCCTATCAGTGGGTGCGTAATCCGATGTATCATGCTGGCTTTTATGTAATTATCGGTGAGGCCATCCTCTTTCACTCGCTGCTATTGGTCGGCTATGTGCTGCTGGTAGGGGTGGTGGTGCATCTGTTTGTAGTCTTCTACGAGGAACCACGGCTCGCTCGCCAGTTTGGGGCGAGCTATGAGGCGTATCTACGTACGGTTCCGCGCTGGCTGCCTCGTTTCTCACCGCAGACGGTACCTGACAGATGATGAACAAGAGAGTGGAAATACGGAAGTAGGGCTATGCAGTCCTGCCGACGACACAGAAATATCTTGCAAACAGGATTCCTTCGGTGTTGTTGGCAACTCGAATCTCCTTGAGGTTGGCCTAAGATCCTGATCAAATTGCGCAAAAAGCCGACACTCCGCTCAAACTGTGAACTGAATTATGTTTCAGTTCACAGTTTGAGCACGGAACATTATCCTGCGTGCAACTAGGCATTATCCTGGTTCTGTTCTGCCAGAGCAGTAGCCATCGATGCATCGAGCAGAGGACCGCTGACGGTCATGGTGCCGCTTTCTATCCTGGAGGTAAAAGTCAGTACGCTATGAGCGATCGTTACTTTTACGTCGCGGCCACCGATACGTACGGTGTTTGCTTCCACGATCTGCTTGATGCGACGGGCGACGATCTCTGCGCCTTGCTGCTCGGCCCGGATGACGGCGGTCATAATACCAGGGCCGTTGATAGAGAGTTTGTCGTCTTTGCGAATCTTTGTACGCAGTTCGGGCAGGAGTTTGCGTGCTGCTTCGGTCGCTTCACGATCCTCGCGCTCACGGTGGACATCGTTGCCCACTGCACCATCCAGAATGAGACGAAAAACGATCACGCTCTGAGCATTGCAAAGGCGGCGTACTTTACGCTGATCAGCCTCCAGATCTTTGGTGGAATTGACCATCTGCCAGATGTGATGCTCACGTTTGCGCCAGTAATCGTAATGGCCCTGCACACGAGCGTAGCCTTCGAGTGTTACTGTGCCCAGTGTCCATAGCGCCTGCTTAGGATTGCTCATAGTGAAGTCGCGACAGGCAATGAGTTGACGTGCAATTGGACTGACCTTCATCGTAGATGCTTCATAGTTCTGTTGCCTGCGTACTTTGAGGTGACCAGCATAGATACGACGGCGCTGCTTCAGAAAATCACGGACGGTAATAGGACCTTTATTATAAACGACACTTTCAGGTTTATAGAGAAGTTTGTAGCCAAGCTGTGAGATAAGCGCCTGAATAGAGATTTCATCAACGGCACTGTTTGTGGGTATGCCGGAAATAACATTGCGGAATGCGATTACCTCACCAAGCTTGGGCTGTTCGCGTGCAACACAATCATGGAGACGCCACAACAGGTGAACAGCATGTCCCATAAAGGTGTCAGGATCGTTGACCGGGATTGGACGACCACCAACCATGCCAATCTCGGGATTATGGAACGGTTCGCACAGATTTTCTAGAGCGGCATCGTCCGGTATGACATCGGCACCTATCAATACAGCGACTTCGCTGGTAGCTTCTTTGAGGAAGAGATTAATAGCGGAGGCTTTGCCCTCGCGTTTCTCCTGTACACACAGGTGCACACGTGGTTCCTTGAGCGCAATATCCGCTACAATCGGCACTGTGCGGTCGGTACAGCCACTAGCAACGACGATAATTTCCTCTATACGAAGAGATGGCCCTTGCTGTTCCAGTACTGCCTGCAAGGTACGCCCAATATTTGCCTCTTCATTGTAAGCCATAATTCCTATGCTACATCCTACCCTATGCTCCTCATCTTCCGTCCCTTCTTCAATCTTTTTTGCCAGTATGTTGTTTCCGATCTGCGTTGCCATAAAAGGCCCCCCTTATTTGAATATGAGGTTCATTATCACCGCCTGCCCGTTAGATAGGCAAGCGTCAAAAGTATCATTACTTTATGCCTCTGGTATCTAATGTAAATTCACCACCACATATTTATAGGGATCTACTGATATATAACTGAAAAACGTTGTTGCTCTTAACCCGTAACGTACAATGGTACTCTCTGTCTTAGAAAGAAGTACGGTTAAGATAAGGTTACGAATATACAATCAGGGTTATAGATATACATGATTATTTGCCTCGTGCCGTTGTGAGCTCGTTGACAGGAATGCCTGAGATCGTTATACTCATCGGCGTGTCTATTTTGAAGACGCATCTTTTCTCTGCTGTGAGAACAGTAGCACAACTGTAGGGTGTAAGGGTGGTATTTGGGGACTATAGTACTAGAAGGATGGGGTTATGCGAGTACAAGAACATGTTAAGCTTTCAGCTGCAGCGGCAGTTATTGCGCTGCCCTGGCTCAAAAAAGATATATGGATACCGTTTGCTGCCAGTATTTTGATTGATGTCGATCATTATCTCTGGCATGCTGTTACCTATCGCACACTGAGCCTGCGGGCTGCTGTACGTTATTTTGCACAGGCTGATCCTCCACAACTGCCAGAGGCACGCTTATTACATCACCCATTAATGTTAGGTGCCTTGCTATTTCTTGCTGTACGCTTGCGTTCGCGTTTACTTGCTCTGATACTGGCTGGACTGCTCTTTCACGTGAGCCTCGATGCGATCCATGTCAGCCAGATGAACTATTTGAAACGTACACTCAGCGAACAGGCTAACCATACCTGTCCCGAGTGCGGCCATCATGACGATGCGCTACAACTCCATACTGTGGAGGTTGTTAAGAACCTGCTGGATCGCTACAATCCTGAGCATTTTGTCGTGTTGTGTCCAACATGCCATGAGCTAGCGCATGCATGACGGTAGGGGCGCGCTTTATAAGCCCGCGCTTTATAAGCCCGCGCTTTATAAGCCCGCGCTTTATAAGCCCGCGCTTATTCATAATAACTACCTATGCAACGTACTTACGTATATCCTGATATACAGGCAGGGTTTCACGCCACAGCTTGTTCTTGCGCATCTAGACGAGGAAACCCCTGAACGTTCCCTTCGAAGATCAGAGGCCAAACGTTCTTGACAATCATTGGAGATCCGAGTATTACTTAGACTAGATTGCTATCTCTCTGGAAGGAGGAAAACGTATGGGCTTCACCCTATGCCCAGCGGCAGTTGTCGCGGCCCCAGTTGAAAGCGTATGGGAACTGCTCTGTGAGCCAACACTCTATGATGAATGGTGGGATGCGCGCACGGAGCGCATCGTGCCGGAGGGGAAAGCCTCGCCCGGGCAGATGCTCTATGCGAAAACCTCGGCGTTGGGCAGGAAGTGGGATGTGACTCTCAGGGTAGAGATGGTGAATCCTGAAAAGCATCAGATCCAGTTGCATATCATGCTTCCACTAGGCACCATCAACCATGCAACCATCACCTGCACAGCTATTGACGCCGCCTCCTGTCGTGTGCAACATGGCTGAGACTTCACTCTCCCGCCAGGCTGGTGGGGATGGGTACTCGAAAAATTTGGCGGCAAGGCGTTCGAGGCTGACGTACAGGATTCGTTGCAGAGGCTCAAGCGGAGGGCCGAAGCTCGCTATCGCAGCAGAGTTGTCGAGCAGTCCTGATATCCGCATCCGCGCCGATTTGCCATCACAGCGCCCGGGTGCAGGGAGGCGGAAGCCCGCCTGCAAACATTCTTGACTCTCATGGGAGCAAACAATGCTGCAAGATTCTACATCTAGATGCGCACTACGGGTGCACGCACTCGACGTGTGGACCTGACTATGATATAATTTTCGGGAAATTGACTATATGGGTCTGGCAAAACCAGGAAAGCGAGGAGAATCTCTTGCTCCAACAATGGATTCCGGCTATTCGAGTTATACAGATTATTGTCTCTATAGCCGTGACTGTATTCATTCTGTTACAGGTGCGTGGTGCTGGTCTGGGTAGTGTCTTCGGCGGCAGTAGCGCAGGCTCTGTCTTTAAGACACGTCGTGGCGTAGAGCGCCTGATTTTCAATATCACTATTGTTCTTGTGGTGCTGTTCGCTCTAGTATCCGTCCTTAATGTGGTTATCCATTAGTAACTCTGGCAAGGATACCACTACATGATTTATGGATGGTGCAGACTCTGCATCAAGAATTTCCAACCTTTTTCTAAGCGCATAAGCAAGCTGCTATGCGCAAATTTTGTTCTGAGTTGTTTACTGCTTTGCTCTGTGGCCTGTGCTCCTTTTGCTTTTAATCAAAATACGAGTGGGTCATTGAAGCTGCAGCAGGCTCCAAAGGCGAATCTGACCTACGTGGCTATTGGGGCTTCTGATACTTTTGGTATCGGGGCCGATGATCCGCAGACTGAGAGCTGGCCCTCCGATCTGAGTACTTTACTGGGCAAGAACGTACGTCTTATCAACCTGGGCATTCCTGATATACATGTACATAATGCGCTAAGCGTTGAGGTGCCGGTGGCGCTCGATGCACATCCCGGTCTGGTGACAATCTGGCTGGCTGTAAACGACCTCGCCGATAATGTGCCTCTTACCAGCTACTCACATGATTTGAATCTGCTATTGACCCGCTTGCAGGCGGCGGCTCCGCATGCTCATATTGCCGTCGCCAATGTGCCGGATGTTACGTTGCTGCCACACTTTCAATCCTATGATAAGCAGGCACTACGTACGCAAATTCTGGCCTATAATGATACTATTGCCAGCATTGTGAGTGCTCACCATGTATTACTTGTTGATCTCTACCGGAGCGAACTGGCGCAGCATCCCGAATATATCAGTAGCGATGGTTTTCATCCTAGCACTATTGGCTATACACGTGTTGCGGAGATCTTTTATCAGGTACTAAAGACAGATGCGCCATGACTGAGCTTTTCGGCATTCCAATTGATATCCTGACCATCGTCCTTTTGATCATTACAGGCATCATCGTGGGCGGTGTCCTGCTGCTGGCTATTGGCAACAGGATTTTCTTCAAGATCGGTGTGCGCAACATTCCACGGCGGCGCTCACAGATGATCTTGATTGTTTTTGCTCTGATGCTCTCAACCACGCTCCTCTCCAGCGTGCTGACGACGGGTGATGTGATGAATTCGGCGGTGAAGAGTGTGGCTGTCTATAATCTGGGCAATATCGATGAGCTGATCGAGGGAGGACGCGGCCCGATTGGTCTGTATCCAGACGATGTGTACTACAATGTTGCGAGAAAAGCGCGGCAGGAACCCGACTCCAATATTGCTGCGGTAGGGGCGGCTCTGCGCGAACAGGGCCTGCTGGTGGCGGACGAGACGTCGCGCCAGGTACGTTCGCAGGTGACCGCGCTGGGTGTGGTGCCCGGTAGTGAGAGTGGCTTTGGCGGTATGCAGAATATTGCAAGCAAGAAGCAAATGACGATTGCTGCTCTTCGGCCAGATGAAGCCTATTTGAACCAGACCCTGGCGCAATTGCTTAATGCTAAGGCTGGCGATACGCTCTATCTCTATTCGCAACGCTGGCAGGGGCAACGCTACGTTATGCATGTTGTCGCTATTGTCAATAATGCCGGGTTGGTTGGAGATAATCCATCCCTGCTGGCAAAACCAGACACCTTCCGACGTATCGAGCACGACCCCGATGGCATCTCGCAGATTTTTATTGCCAATCGCGGTGTTGGTACCCTCAATGGGCTGGCTCTATCGGATAGCGTGACCAGCACACTGAACAACTGGCTTTTCAGGGGCGTCCATGTGATCGAGGTCAAGCAGCAGGGAGTACAGGTATCGCAGAATGCAGAGGATATTTTCTCGCGCATCTTTGCTCTCTTTACGCTCTTTGCCCTGGCGATTGGTCTACTGCTGATCTTCCTGATTTTTGTGTTGCTGGTTGCTGAGCGGCGTGCAGAGATGGGGATGGCGCGTGCGATAGGCGTACAGCGCAGGCACCTGATCTTGATGTTCCTCTTTGAAGGCGCGGTCTACGACCTGCTCGCGTCTTTCGTGGGCCTGATTTTTGGTGTGCTGGGAGGTATTGCACTGGTACAATTGCTTGGTCCCATCCTGCAACGCTTCAACTTCCCGCTCAAGTTGACGTTCCAGCCGAGCAGTTTTATCATTGCTTATTGTCTGGGCGTAATCTTCACTTTCTGTTCGGTAGTGGTCTCGTCGTGGCTGGTCAGTCGTATGACGGTGGTGGAGGCTATGCGCGATCTACCAGAACCAGGACGCTCTGCGTTTACGCTGGGAGAACTGATTGTACGCTTCCTCCAGTTGTTGCGCCAGGGAGGTAGTGCGCTGGCGCAGCGGAATCTGCGTCGCTTGCAGCGCGTCTTATTTGAACTTATCCCGGATATTCTTGTCAGGGTCGTTGCAACGCTCACACGCCTGGGATTTCTGCCGTTGCTGGCAGGTATCTGGCTGATGCAGTATGGTTTGGAGGATGCGCAGATCATTCCGTTTTCCCTTGGCATCTCGCTCATTGTGGTCGGCGGGGCGTTGTTAATCAAGGCGGTGCTGGAAAGCCTGGTTGCGTTGGGAGCCTGGATATGGCATCGTGAGCGACCGTGGGATCGACACAGGATACTGTCCGGGCTGTTTGCGGCTGTGGTGGGATTGGCGCTGATGGCATACTGGGCTTTGCCTTTTGATGTGCTATCTTATCTTGGACTGCCACGTTTTCAGGGGGGGATCGAGGTCTTCTTTGTGGCGGGCCTGATGATGGTGCTGGGAACTGCATGGGCGCTTATTGCTAATGCCAGGTTGCTGGTGAGTCCATTGCTGGCGCTGTTTTCGGGCCTGCCGGGATTGTTTGCCATGACCAGGCTCGCTTCGGCTTACCCGCTGCATCGCCGCTTCCGTACCGGGTTGAGCGTGGTTATGTTTAGCCTGGTCGTGTTCGCGATGACGGTGATGGCGGTTATTACTAATGCCATGCAGAATACATACGTGGACATTAATACGCAAACGGGCGGCTATGATATCCAGGCTACAGCCTATTTCAAGCCCCTGCCAGATCTACGCACGTCACTGGTGCAACACGGCATCGATCCTGGTGTATTCTCTGCTATTGGTGTGCGCACTTCGACGGATGTAGGGGTGATTCAGCCTGACGGCAGTGCGCCTCGCTGGTCCCTCTATCCGGCACAACTGGTGAGCGGAGGCTTCTTGCAGGGCTATGGATTACATCTGACGGCGCGCGCGCGTGGATTTGCCAGCGATAGTGCAGTCTGGAAGGCGTTGCAGACGCATCCTGACTACGCGCTGATCGATAGTAGTGCTCTGCCTTTTAATCCCAATAGCGTGGTCAATACGTCCGTCTATGATCCTAATTCGCCGCTGGCAACTGACGCTGGCGCACCTGCTACTCCGCCGGGACTCGATCCGCGCACGACCTTTGCTATGAGTGGGATTTACCAGGGCGATACAAGCTTCCCGGCTGTACCTGTCTGGGTGGTGGGTACGCAGATACAGCAAGCGATGAAGTTGACCATCATCGGTGTTGTTGACAATAGCGATGGTGCGCATTTTGGGCTATATATTCAGCCGGGATCTGCCAGCAAAGCCAGTGTCGGGACGGGAGTCGATCCGGCCCAACCTGAGGGACAGACCTATTACTTCAAGGTTGCTCCCGGACAGGATAAGCATGCTCTTGCCCTGGCACTTGGTTCGGCTTACCTGGACAACGGGTTGGAGACGACGGTGCTGGAGGATGCAATCTGGCAGGCACGTGGACCACGTATCCTGTTGAGCAATGTGCTGCTGGGCGTCGTGGGTATGACATTACTGCTCGGGATTGCAGCACTGGCGATTACGGGAACGCGCGCCGTTATTGAGCGGCGGCAACAGATCGGTATGTTGCGCGCTCTAGGCTGCGGGAGACGTCTGATTCAGGGTGCATTTCTGCTCGAATCGTTCCTGGTTGGAGCCGTGGGTAGCATTCTCGGTATCGTGCTGGGTCTGATCCTGGCTCACAATGTCTTCGCCGCCAACTTCTTTGAGCAATATCAGACGGGCCTGACCTTCAGTATTCCCTGGCAACAACTGGGGATTATCGTTGGTGTCTCGTTCCTCTCCTCACTCCTGGGTGCCCTACTGCCCGCGTGGCAGGCGGGTAGGATTGCGCCTGCCGAAGCGTTACGTTATCAGTAAAATGGCTCTAGCGGGAAAAGGCTGTCAGGAGGGGTTTGTTGGTGCCGTCTATGATCTGTTGGTAGATGCGAACGTAATTTTTAGCCATTGCATGTGCTGAGAAATTGTCTTCGACGTGCTGACGCGTGGCTGCACGATCTATCTCGTCGATGCGCGGCATATATTCAACCATTTCGTCAACATTCTGGACGAGGAAACCTGTTTTGCCGTGGACGACGATCTCTGGAGCGCCTCCGCGGGCAAAGCTAATGACAGGGCAACCGAGTGCCATGGCTTCGAGCATGACTATGCCGAATGGTTCTTCCCATTCGATAGGATTGAGAAGTGCCTTTGCTTTGCTGAATAATGCGATCTTTTGTTTCATGGATACAGGACCCTGGAAGCGAATACGGTCGTTGTCGATATAGGGTTCAACCTGCTCATGGAAGTATGCCATGGCTTCTTTGTCGCGCCTATCTCGCACACCAGCGAGTATAAGTGGAACCTGCGCTTTCCGAGCTGCCTCTATCGCCAGGTGAGTGCCTTTTTCGGGCACAAAGCGGCCCAGCCAGACAAAGTAATCCTTTCGCTGTTTGCTACGAAGGCGGTAGTTCTGCATAGTGATGCCGTTATGCACGACACCGGCAAAGTTGAGCTTGAAAGGCTGCTGAGCACGTGCGCTCTCACTGATGGCTACCAGCGGGATGTTTGCACCCCATTCTTGAATATAGTATTTGTCGGCATCACCAGCCCAACGACCGGGCATAATATCAAATGGGAAATTGTTGTGCAGGGTGGTAACATGCGGTGTTGCCAGGTCGGCTGTGAGTGGGAAGATGTACATGTCGGTAGTTGCAGACAGGTGGCTATGCACAATATCGAATGCTTCCTCTTTGATCCTTTCAATTGCTTCGTGTAAATGATAGTATGCCTTGGGATGCGCTGCCCAGGGAACGCCTTCTGCCGTCAATGTGTGGGGGAGGAAAGAGACCTGATGGGCCGATGTTTTTGAGTCTCCTGTCGTGAATAGGGTAATGTCATGGCCTTGAGTGACCAGTTCTTCGATCAAGTGATAGATGACGATTTCTGTACCACCGTAGTTTTTGGGTGGGATAGCGATCCACGGTGGGGCTATTTGCGCAATTTTCAAGTAGGGCTCCTTAGCAATATAAGCTCTGATATAGTTTACATAGGTTACACGTATATCAACCTCTGCTAGTTTCGATTTTCTAAGGAAGCACCATGGCTCTGCGAGCCAGAGAAGAAGATGAAAATCGGGTAAAACAGGTAATGACGTGCTTCATTTGGCGGTTTTCGGAGGAAAGGGCTGATTATGCGGGGATGAAACAAACGACGGCTGTGCAGTTGTGGAAGCTGCTGAACTGGCCCTTCTTTAATAATAAATACGCGGAATGTTTGCTACCGTGATATCATTTATTCGTATTGCAAGAGGAATGTGTTTTCCTGTATTATTTGCATATGGTCGGTGTGCTATTGTTGTTGCTCAGATCTGGAGCGGATTTATGGAGGAGTTTACACAAACTCAGGCGGCTACAATACGTTCCCACAAGACTGTTCCGTTAAGCGCAGTGGAGAATGCTGGTGCGGCGCCAGTTTATGAGGTGCGCGCTGGTCAGCAACTGGGGAATTATCGTGTTGTGCGCTTTCTGGCGGAGGGAGGCTTTGCGGAGGTCTATCTGGGTGAGCATATTCATCTTGGGACGTATGCGGCGATCAAGGTTTTGAAGACGCGTCTGACAAATGCTGATTTGAAGGCGTTTCGCGAGGAGGCGCGTACAGTTGCTCGCCTGCGTCATACACATATTGTGAGTATTCTGGATTTTGATGTGCAGGGTGAAATGCCGTTCCTGGTCATGGATTACGCTCCACATGGTACGCTGCGTCAACGTCATGCTAAGGGGACTATCCTTCCTCCGACAACTATCCTGCCGTATCTGACACAACTGGCTGATGGGCTCCAATATGCACATAATCAACACCTGGTGCACCGGGATGTGAAGCCCGAAAATATGTTACTAGGCTGGGATGATGAGATTCTATTGAGCGATTTCGGGATCGCAGTGATGCTGCAGACATCACGATCTGAGCGGGAACATGAGGTGATTGGAACGATTACCTATATGTCCCCTGAGCAATTTAAGGGCAGAGTCTTACCTGCCAGCGATCAGTATTCTCTGGGCGTCGTGACGTACGAGTGGCTGTGCGGTCAGACGCCATTCCAGGGTTCTACTACTGAGATTGCGAGGCAGCATGTTCATTCGATTCCGCCGTCACTCACTGCACGGAATCCTCGCATATCTCCTGAGCTGGAACGGGTAGTAATGCGGGCGCTGGCAAAAGATCCTGAGCAGCGTTACCCGAACATACAGGCATTTGTAAAGGCATTTAAGACTGCCAGTCCGCAACAGACAATAGTGTTGAGCGATTCCGCCGTGATAGAGATCGATCGTAATCAGATGCCCATGTTCACTCCTCTGGAGGCGACAGTGTTTGTGCCCCCAACGCTACCCGAATTCTCTCAACAAGCGCCCCGGAGCAAAAAACGTGTTACACGTCGTGGCGTACTGCTTGGTATCTCCAGCGTAGTAGGACTGGGACTGACGGGAGGTGCTATTGCATGGGCTCTGAAAGTCGATCCGCGTCTGCTGGCACAGCTTTTACATACAACTCCTACCCCTACACCACTTCCACGAACGACGCCCACGCAGGGACCACCAACAATGGGCGAAGTGGTGCTGACATACCGTGGGCATACAGACATTGTCAGTGCCGCTGTATGGTCGCCTTCCAATCAGGACTATATCGCATCAGCGAGCTGGGATCGCACGGTGCATATCTGGAATACGACGAACGGGACCAATGCGCATACTTATAGCGGACACACTGATGTTGTGAATGCAGTAGCCTGGTCGCCAGATGGACAATATGTGGTCTCAGCCAGTAATGATAGGACGGCGCAGGTCTGGGTTGCCCTGCAAGATGGTCAACTGCCAGCGATCTACAATTCTCAATATCCGCAGAGACACAGCTCTGATCATCATCGGGTTGCACTGCAAAATAGTCAACTGCCAGTGATCTATGGAAACCATACAGATACGGTCAATGCGGTGGCCTGGTCGCCGGATGGCAAATTTATCGCTTCAGGTAGTAATGATATGACGGTACACGTGTGGACGCCCCAGGATGGTAATGATGTGGTTATCTATAACAGACATACGGCTCCCATACGAACTGTTGCATGGACACCAGCCGTAATGGGAGGGCAAATTATCGCCTCAGCCGGTATCGATAAGACAGTGCAGATCTGGGATATGACGAGTGATCTTATGCAACCTTTTGTGAACTTTCAGTTGCATACGGATACGGTCAATGCGGTGGCCTGGTCGCCGGATGGAAAATATATAGCATCGGCGAGTGCGGATATGACGGTACAGGTCTGGCCAGGCGATAGTGGTAACGATCCGTTGATTTATAAGAAGCATACTGCGGGCGTAAACGCGGTAACCTGGTCACCGGATGGCAGCAAAATTGCGTCAGGTAGCGATGATGGGAACGTTCGTGTATGGGATTCAGCGACAGGCCGTGATGTTTTTGTTTATAAAGGACATTCCTCGATCCCCGTCAACCCTGTGTATAGTGTGAGATGGTCGCCGGATGGAAATTATATTGCCTCAGCTGGGGCAGATGGAATGGTTCACGTGTGGTATTGCGACTAGTTTTCCAGAAGCTCGCGTTTTCTAGCGATTCAGAGCGTTTTCTGACAGTTTTTTCGGGTGGGCGTCACTTTTTTGCACCAGGCATGCAGCAGAGGGTCGGCGGGCTTATAAATCGCGCCCCTACCAAAGATCCGCATCCCCTCAGGCAACCGCCGTTGTCTTTGTAGGGGCGCGATTTATAAGCCCGCTGACCCTTGCGGTCGCCCTGCCGACCTTATGCAGGTTTGTCTCCCAGTGTATGCACAACATTCTCGCCTTCTTCAGTGAAGACGATGCGCTCACAGATATTTGTACAATGATCGGCAACACGCTCCAGCTTATGAGCGATCCAGAGCAGGTAAGTGACGCGTTGCAGGATTAATGAGTCGCTCTGTAATGCAGGAATTGCGCGTGCACCTGCCATCATAGCCATCAGATCGTGGCGGACCAGGTGGTAGCGCACATCGACGACATCATCCTCTTCATGGATAAAGCGAGCTGCTTTGGAGTCCCGATTCTCAAACGCTTTCATGGTCCCTTGCAACACATTGCGAGCCTCATTGCCCAGTTCGAGCAGCTCCTTCATCAATGATGCCTCGGTAATCTCCGAATCTGGTCCATTTGAAGAGTCGCTATCGACATGCAGCGATGGCAAATGCTCGCCCCGTAGTGGAGCCATGCGTAAGATAATTTGCGCGATACCTGCCGCTCCGTCGCCTGTACGCTCAAGATCACCGGCAATCGATAAGGCCGAAGTAAGATAACGCAGGTCGCGTCCACCCAGCGGCTGTTGCAGCGTCAATAAACGAACCGTATGTTCTTCAATGGTCGCTCGTAAGCTGTCGATCAGATTATCATTCTCGATGACCAGCCCTGCCGTTGCAAGGTCGCCCTTCTCCAGAGCTGCCAGTGATACCTGCAGCGCCTCATCGACGAGAGATCCCAGGCGTATAATCTGCTCGTTCAAGTTTCTTAACTCTTTATCTAAGACTGTTCTTGCCATCCAGCGCTCTCCTTTATCTTTCTTATTTGCATTGTTATACATACTACCAGGCTCGTTCACTCATCGAGGTTACTGCGTGCAAAAAGGCGTCCATGCCTGAACCCCGATGATACTGTATCACATTTATAACAGAAAAGATAGAGATATCTATTAATTACTTATTCTATTCTTTAAGGATAAGTAACGCATGTTATCAAATTGACAGTTCTTTCCTGCAATGCTACAGTAACACCAAACCACCGTGTAGGAGCGCTACCGTGTAGGGACTACCGTGTAGGGGCGCAACCATGTAGGGGCGCTACTGTGTAGGGGCGCGATTTATAAGCCCGGTGGTCCTAGAAGGGACTTCATTATGTCTAATAAACGATTACTAGGCGTCTTCGCCCATCCCGATGACGAAGGCTTAATCGGAGGCGCTTTATTACATTATAACTCGCTTGGCGTTGAAACAGGCCTGGTCTATGCGACGCGGGGAGAGGTAGGAGAGATTCCTGATCCTGTGCTGGCGACTCCTGAGAATCTGGGGCAGGTCCGAGAGGGTGAGATGCGGGCGGCGGCTGAGGTACTGGGGGTGCGGCATCTCTGGTTTCTAGATTATCGCGACTCTGGTATGGCAGGCACTCCGGCTAATGCTGATCCTCGTGCGTTAATCAATGCAGGAGCTGCCAATGTAATTGGGGATCTTGTCGCCATTATTCGCGCATTCCGGCCCCAGGTTCTCATCACTTTTGATGAGACAGGCGGTTTTGGGCATCCTGATCATATTGCAGTATATAGAAATGCTGTGGGTGCCTTCCACGCTGCCGCTGATGGAGTGCAATATCCCGAGTCAGGTCCGGCGCATGCTGTCTCCAAACTCTATTATAGTTCGTACACGCGCAGGCAATTTGTGACGCTGGCTGAGTGGATGCAGGGTCAGGACTCAGATCTCTTTAAGGACAAAGATCCCTATGAGATGGGGATTCCTGAAGACAGGATCAGCGTCCTGCTCGATGTTGAGCACTGGCAAGATACCAAAGCACACGCGCGCGCTATGCATCGTACGCAGTTCTACCCCAATAACGCGCTATTGAGCTTACCTGAAGAATTACAGCGCAAGTGGCGTAGTACCGAATGCTATCAGCTAGCCACGTCGCGTGTAGGTTCTGATGTTATAGGCGAAAACGATCTGTTCGCACGTGTGCCATAAAGTTCTGGTGCTCAGGCTTACGCAAGAACGAGATGTGGAAGGGATGCACTTCGGCGGTCATTGAAAAAGGCGATGAAAAACTTTTCTCAAGTGAAGTGCAATCTCGTTCCCACGCTCGTTTGCACATATGCTTCTGGCAGCGTCCTCGCCAGCTCATGGGTCGCTTTCCAGCCTGTACAATGTCCTGGCACCACAATCGTCGGGCCTATTTTCCCCAGTTCGGCGATTGTTGGCGGAATGATCGCTTCGAAGATGCCACCTGTGAGGTGCAATCCTCCGACGAATGCATGTATTTTTTCGACTCCTGTGATGCGTTGCGCGTGTTTGAGGACGTTGATGACGCCTGCGTGGCTGCAACTGGAGACGACGACAAGACCTTTGTCTTTGACGTAGCATATGATGGCCTGATCATCCCAGATCCAGGTGTCGGGTTCCCAGCCGTGGTCGGTGTGCGCTTGCTGCAAAGGGAAGCCTTTTTCGAAGTCGGTGACGCGCTCAACCTGTCCCGTGACAAGGACGGTGTCGTCGAGCAGGAGCGAGGGGCCGCGTTCTTCGATGATGTCAACGCCTTCGCGGTCGAGATCGCTATGGCTGGGTGGTGGCAGGTGGAGGGTGACGCCTGTCGGGAAGACGATACGCCGCTCATGCCAGGCATCGGGATGCAGTACAAGCGGCATCTTGCGGCGACTGATGCGCTTGAAAAGTCCTTCGAGTCCGCCGTGATGATCGGCGTGTCCGTGCGAGAGTACAACGGCACGCAGGTCTCCAGCCTTTACTTCGAGCACATCCATGTTGTGTAGCACCGTATTACGACCCAGCCCTGCATCGTAGAGGATGGATGCACGCCTTCCTTCACGCTCTACGGTCAATAGAGCCGCGTAGCCATGTTCGGCAATGAGTTGTTCGCGTTCGGTCCAATCGTAGGCCAGCGGCGCACGTTGTACCATTTCTGTACTGGGGAGCAACACATCAACCGAGTTGTCTACCAGAATCGTTACATCAGCAACAGTAACGGGCAACAGGTTTACATGTTCACTCATGAGCTGTTTCTCCGTAGCGCGAAAATATATACTACAACGTCTTTTAGTAACACTATACCACAGCCACTTACCAGGATTATCTCCAACAATTCAGGAACTTGATTTCAGAAGTTCGTATCCTAAAAGTTCATATCCTCATCGTTTTAATCATGATTAATGGGGTACAAGCACCCGCATTGCCAAATTACTCTAAACGTCAAATTCTTGAGAACAGCGGTGAGATACCTTTCCCTCTCTCGCTGTACTCTGGCCACGTAAAGGAGTCATTCATCATGCATTGTCAGGCTTGTGGAGTTCAACTTACTCCAGGAGCAAAGGCTTGCCCAAATTGTGGAACTTTTACTCCTGCTTACTATGCCAATTCTGGTGCTTCAGCGAATGATCCTACCACACCGTCAGAATCATCCCCTTACGCTATGAGTGCTCCAGCACCCTCGACTCCGTATAGTTCAAACCCTTATGATATACCCCTGCAAAGCCCCTATAATGTCAACCCTTATGAGGTGCCGCCTCCACCGCCCCGACGCCCCGGCAACCGTATCGGTATCATCGTCGCTGTCGTACTGCTCCTTCTCGGTGGCGCTGTGTTTGCGTTGCTTAAGTATTCACCGGCCAGGAATGCAGCGGCTCCAGCTACCCCCGTCACTCCTACTACCCATGCCACTGCCAGTGTTGTATTGCAGAATTTTACGGCGAAGGGAACCTTTACTATTGTGAGTAAGACCAACATAAGTGTTCGGCAGGATGGGCAAAACAAGATCTATAGCTATACTCAGCATGTGGTAGACTCTGGGGATATCACAGGATCGTATACGGAGGAGGAGACATCTATTGTCCATCCAGACAATACTGCAAACTTCTCTGGGACCAGTACCTGTACCTGTACGGTAGCCGGCAAGTCAGGCACCCTCATTTACACCTATACCGGTACGAGTACAGCGGATGGTAACTTCCAGGGTCAAACTTTCGACGGTCATGGAACAGATGGCCTGGCGAAGCTGCATGGGCAGGGAGTGTTCCAGGGGCAAGGAACTCATGGGACCTATTCCTCGGAGTTGCACTTCGATGTCTAACCTCCTCTCCGTAGGGGCGGGGCTTGCCCCCGCCCGGGGAGCCGATGCACTCCGGTTTCTCATCCTTACTTCACTTGACGCTTATTGCTCCATCAACCTTCATTTGAGGGGCATGTGCTGGATATGAAACCACCTGACCAGCGGAGTTGTCCTCTTTAGCTCTTCTTCAATTGAAGCTTGACGGAGCATTATGCCGTTAACTATTTAGCCACCCCAGTGCCCAATGTCGCTGATAGTTATGACGACCATGAGGGTGAGCAGAGCGGCCATGCCGATGAAGTTGATCAGTCCTTCGCGTTCGGGCTTGAGCCGCTTACCTCCGCGCAAGACTTCGATCAGGACCAGGACGATGCGACCACCGTCGAGAGCCGGGAATGGCAGGATGTTCATGACTGCGAGGCTGAGGCTCAAGATAGCGGTCAGACTCAGGATGGGCCACCAGCCCTGGTCCGGGACGCTCTGGGCGACCTGGCCGGTTATTTTGACGATACCGACTGGACCGGAGACCTGCGCCTTCTCCTTCCCGGTGACGATCATAAAGATGCCCTGTACATATTGTTGGGTGGTGCTCAATGTCTGCTGGATACCTTTGAGGGGAGCCTGCCACAGCGGGACCGTGAGGATGAGCGTTTTATCTGTACGAGTGACGCCGAGTGGTCCCTGGTCTGCTGGCGGGTGCAGGCGAGCATTGACGGTTAGTGGCACCTGGGCCGAGTCACCCACGTGTCGTACAACAAGGTGAATGGGAATTGTGGCATTCGATCCGGTATCATGCGCGGTTGCAAGCGTGCTCTGTACAATAGCATTAACCTGGGAAAAGACCTGTATATCCTGACCGTTGGCCGAAAGGATTGTATCGCCGGGCCGCAGCCCGGCTTTGTCGGCGGGCGTGCCGTGTACTACAGTGGCGATGACCGGCTGGAAGTCGCGCTGACCAACCGCCGGGCTGTATGCGATAGTGAACAGGACCATCGCCAACAAGAAGTTCATGACGACGCCCGCTACGAGCACAATCAGCCGTTTACCCGCCGATTTGGCGGCGAAGGCGCCCTCATCGTAGTTCCCATTTGCATCGTAAACATCGCCAGTCTCACCCGGCATACGCACAAAGCCACCAATAGGCAAGAAATTGAGCGAATATAAGGTATGGTTGGAGACCGCAGGTGCACCTGAAATACTTGCACCCCCGCTCGTCCCACTAAACGGAGTCTGCTTTTCGGCCAGGTAATCTCCCTCGGGCGAACTCCTCCCACTCAGCCAGACAACCTCCCAGCCACCACTATCGCGCTTGCGCACACCCACCAGGCGTGGAGGAAAGCCAAGGCCAAACTCCTCGACGCGAATACCTGCCCATTTTGCCGCAATAAAATGACCAAACTCATGCACCAGCACCAACAATCCAAGCACAGGGATAGCGGCGAGCAAGTACCAGTTATTCATATCTACCTCTTCAAATCGACTTTGGACGGAAACATATTTTTTATTCTACCAGTGGATACGACTAACTGCAAGAATTAGTTGCTATAGGGGTGCGATTCCTAATTTTGCATCGACCTGGGGAACGCCACGGGCTTATAAATCGCGCCCCTACATGGATCCTTGATCTGGTGGTCATGCTGGTCATCGGTGCTTGCTCCATGCAAAAATGAACCGCACCCTTGCTATAGTCCCGTAGAGGCATGCCTTGCGTGTGCCGTGCGTCCGTGGGTTCGATGACCTGGGACCTTTGGTGAGAATGTTGAGGATTTCAAATTGTACCACTATATTCAGCAGTGAGGGGCAGCATCACCACAGGTTCCCGCAGAACGACTGTAGACAGGGACGTTCTGAACCGTTCGTTTTCCCTACCACCAAAAATCCGACTGCCCCTTGTTTTTTCTCCCCCTCAGTATAGATGAATCGCCGGACGCGATCATACAGTTTAACAAAATCATCGCGCTTTTCATCGTAGGGACCCCGTTTACGGCGTCCGGCGATTCATCGCCCTGGGGTGTCTCGATCCCCTTGCTGACTGGGTCCATCCCGATGCAGGCGATGAATCGCCGGACGCCGTAAACGGGGTCCCTACGGTTTTCTCATCCTGGTTATTTCGTGAAAATGCATAATCCGGTCCCTAACCGATCAACAGCTCAGGCCGTTACTAAAGAGGTGGCGCTGAGCTTCTGACGAATGGCCGCCGCTGCCTGGAACTGCTTCACTGAATTTACATCCAGCTTTGCCAATCCATCAATCGAGAGGCCCTTGATTTTCGTGATGGCAGCATTAATATCACCGCTCGATTGATTGAGTACTGTCGTTTGTGTTGTCGTTTGACCGCCTGCTGCGGAAAGCGCTTTGACGGTGTTTGCAAGGTAGTTGAGACTTGCCAGTTCGCGGGCTAGCGACTGTACAACATCCGGCTGGATAGATGGTTGGAATAGCTTACGCTTGTCCTGCGGCAGACCGTTGAGTACCTGTACAACCTCTGGCAATAGATCCCAGGTATAGCAGACGGCGATGACACGATTGCCCTGACTTGTCGCTAGTTGCGAGGCGTAAGTATCGACCTCCGCTATTAGCGCATCAGGATCACTGATATTGGTAGTTACCGGTCGCCCGCTTATTTCAGCCCTGGCTTCCAATTCGTACTGAACGTGCGTGCTTGCCAGGTCTGCTTTGAACTGGCTCGTCGTGCTTGCGCCCGCGTGCCACAGATTTATCGACTTCTGTAGATCAGCCGTGAGATGTGCCCGATCAGCAACGCTATGCGAGCGGAGGTTTATGGCCCCTGTGAAGTATCCGCCATAGATGAAACCTCCGATGAAGTGGGTTCCGTAGCGGTTGATGAAGCCCGCGGGATCTCGCTTAAGCAGATTCAATGCATCTGTATCCAACTGCGGGGTATGTCCAAGATTTATTGCTTCGATGCGAGTCTGGACAGTTGTGTCCGCTTCAATACTGAGGCTCAGGTCGTTGACCGAGGTTGAGAAGAGAAAATCCGCGGAAGCCGAAAGCGATGCTCCCAGGACGAAAGCCTGTGTGTGTGTGAATCTCCCGACTGCATCCTCAATGTCCGAACTGGATGAGAAGATCCGAATATTGCGATCCTCACGGAAATCATTCCAGGTGTTCGTCTGTATACCTTTGACCGCAAATGCACCGAGCGCTCCCGTTGCCACGTTGACACCCCAGCCGAGCTGGAATTCGTCCTGATCTGGCACTTGCTGGATAGAAGGCGGCTTGTTGTACAGTGGAAGAGTATTATGGACAGTAGCGGGAGGCACGGGCGCGTAGAAGTCTACACCATCGTATATCCAGTTAACTCCCCACAGAGGCTCGGTTGTATAACTATAGCGCCATCCCTCTGTACCCACCGCATGGAATGTGTAGACTGGAACAGTACCGGCAGGTTGTGCCTTATTTCTGATCGAAGGATATGCATAGAAAGCTGGCTGTGGATCACGCTGCCAGCCCTGGCCCGGCTGCGCGTCTGCAGTGAATCTGTAACGTGGCGGGCTACCAGCATGATCGCGATAGATGGGAACTGTGCCCGGCTGCTGCGTGGTATAGGCGTAGAAGGTTGGGCCATCAGATTTAAAGTTTTGATACTGCTTCTCAGTCGTGTACACGTAGTGCCATCCCTCGGCGTCTTCGCTGTGGAAGGATCTGTACAAAACAAGAGGTGCTGCCATAAGGTGAAATTCCTTTCAGTGTTCGTTCACGAAAAAACGCTAAAATCGTCAATATCAAAGCAAGCGCTACAAGATTGTAATCCCCCATCTGCTGGAGATCAAAATGGCGCCTCCTAATAGACGTGCCCAGGAGTAAAAATTGGGGGTGCGATCCTTGCGTGTGCCGTGCGTCCGTGAGGGGACGACGACCCGTAGCGGCCTGCCTTGCGTGTGCCGTGCATCCGTGGATGGACGACAACCCGTAGCGGCATGTGTATGGATTACCCACATCGTGACCCGGAGAGTGTCAGCACATCGTCGCCCAGGAGCCATGGCGTCGATGCGCTCCACCAGCGACGTGTGTGCCGCTTTTCTGGGTCACGATGTCCTGGCCTTGACCGGGTGATGATGTGGGGAATCCATACACATGCCTCTACGGGTGGGGGCGATCTCGTTCTCTGGTCACGTGTACCGTAGTGATACATAGTCCGGCAACATTATCTTCCGTATAGTGTTTTCCTGTGAGGATGGAGAGGGCCTGCAGGATTTTGAGGGCGTCAGTGCGCTCTACGATTCCTCCAATCTCCAGAAGATACTCTGTACGGAATTCGACGCCCGCAGCTTCGGCGACTGCTCGGGACGTGATGTTGTGCTCACGCCTTATCTCCTGTATGGTTAATGGTCTCTCTATTGCATCTTTCATTAGTCTCTTCCAATCTGCGCGACTCCCGTAGCGGCCTGCCTTGCGTGTGCCGTGCGACCCCCATAGCGGCCTGCCTTGCGTGTGCCGTGCGAGCGGGCGCAGCCCGCGAGGAGTCTGCTAAATCACCCATGATCTGAAAAATATTGCACGACCCGGCACACGCAAGGCAGTGCCTCTACGGATCAACGGCGTCTCTACAGTAATACTAATTCAGTATACCCCTCACCTATATATCTATAGGCCCCTGTTTTTTGGGATGTAATCGCGTAAATTGGCGCGTATTTTATGGTATGTTAAAGTATGATGACTCCGGTGTTACCTGTTTGGTCTATTGACAAAGCATAAAATGCAATTCCTGGGTATCTGATGTTTAATAGATGTGTGTATGCATTTCTGAGGAATATAACCAATCGATCGATGTAGGGGCGCGGTTTCGTAGGGGCGCGGTTTACAAGCCCGCGACTGTGATGTAGTTCATATTATTATTGTCAATCCAATGGTATTGTTTGATGGGTCCATATATTCACATTTGCCTAGAAAAACGCGATGATTTTGTTAAACTGCATTGCGGCGTCCGCCGATTTTATCGATCACACGTCCAGTATCGTTAACTATCTGATAAGGAGATCTCTGGAATGCCTGATCGCTTGATGCATGAGGGGCAATTGCTGGGGAATTATCGCCTGGTGCGCTTGCTGGGGAAGGGTGGGTTTGCGGAGGTGTACTTGGCGCAGCATGTGCATCTCAATCGGCTGGCGGCTATTAAGTTGCTCTATGCGCGGGTGGATGGGCCGGATGTGAAGCGGTTTAAGCGCGAGGCACAGATTGTGGCGGATCTGCGGCATCCTCATATTGTAAACATTATTGATTTTGGGGTGCAGGATGGGAGTACGCCTTACCTTATTATGGAGTATGCTCCCCGTGGAACGTTGCGCCACCAGTATCCACGCGGTTCTGTACTGCCACCGACTGTGGTGCTGGAGTATATAGAGCAGGTAGCGGCAGCACTGGATTTTGCGCACGCTAAGCGTGTGATTCATCGCGATGTGAAGCCGGAGAATATGCTGCTGGGCGAGCAGGATGAGTTGCTGCTGAGCGATTTTGGGATTGCGACGTTGATCTCTGAGTCGGGTGCGCAGGTGACACCACATGTTGCGGGTACGACGGCCTATATGGCTCCTGAGCAGTTGCGCGGGAAGCCGTGTCCGGCCAGCGATCAGTATGCGCTGGGAGTGGTGGTCTATGAGTGGCTGTGTGGCGAGCGTCCATTCCGTGGCTCATTTGCTGAGATTGCTGCCCAGCATCTCAATGCTACACCTCCTTCCCTGCATGAGCGCAACCCACACATCTCGCCCGCCCTGGAGGATGTGGTAAGCATTGCGCTTGCCAAGAAGCCGACGCAGCGCTATCCCACGGTCGGCGCATTTGTGGCGGACTTCAAGCACGCTCTGCAAACTACAGGCCGTTCCCAGTTCTCGCAAGTATCGGTGCCTGCACGCTCGACACGGCAGAGACCGCGCTCTTCTCTCAGCCAGCTTCCTACCCGTGAGCGGAGCGGCATGGCACAACCGCAACCTGGAGATGCTGCAAAGCGTCCCATCTCACGCCGCACTATCCTGCTCTCGCTGGGCAGTGTAGCTATGCTCGGCGGCATCGGTGGTGGCCTTGCCTGGCTCACTGCTCATCAGCATACGGCTGGTACTGCGAGCGGTGCGACGGCGGCTGCTCCTGTCAGGACTACAGGGAATGGGGAGCACATTGATCAAGTAAATACTGTGGCTTGGTCCCCTGATGGAACGCTAATTGCATCAGGAAGTAATGACAAGCAAGTACGCATATGGAATCCTCTGGCAAACAAGACTATTCGCTTTTATATCAATCATCAAGATGCTGTAAGTTCGGTAGCGTGGTCCCCTCATGGAACATATATTGCTTCTGGTAGCTTTGACAAAACGGTTCAGGTATGGAATGCTTCTACAGGAGAACTAATATACTCTTTTAAAGGTCATCAAGATGTAGTAAATACCGTAGCCTGGTCTCCTGATGGAACATACATCGCTTCAGGCAGCAGTGATAAAACTGTGCGTGTATGGAAAGTTTCTACTCATGAACTTATATATACCTACAATCAACATTCAGATTTTGTCTCCTCTGTCCTGTGGTCTATTGATGGAAAACAAATTGCTTCTGCATCTGATGATATGACGGTGCAAATCTGGTTTGCACTTACTGGCAGTAATAGTTATGCTTATCAAGAGCATAAAGGTGCTGTATTTGCAATTGCATTATCATCTGATGGAACTCGCGTTGCATCTGCTAGTAGTGACAAAACTGTACAGATATGGAACTTCTCCAGTGCTGACAAAATATATACCTATCCGAAGCATACTGATAATGTACTCGCTGTAGCCTGGTCTCCTAATGGCAAAAAAGTAGTCTCGGGGGGTGTCGATAAGATCATACGCATCTGGCAGGCGATGTAATACTATATTCTGAGTTGTTGTATGTCGATATACAAATTTGAAAAAGCTTTTTTGGGAGGTATTATGCAAAAGGTTTCTCTGGTTTTTGGCAAACTTACAGGAATGAACGTAGGCGTATTTTTAATGCTAGCATTCTTTTTGGTTGCATGTGGTAGCACAGGAGTAAGTGTTAATACAGGGGCGGGTGGTAGCAATAATAACACGGCTACATCCTCTACTAATAGTGGTACTACTACTGTGAATGGCGTTGTGCCTGATAGTGCTTCAGTTGGACCTGCTACTGTAAAGTTGGGTACACAACCATGTCCTGCACCTGTCAATGTTCCTTCGTATTGGGATCCTATTGTTGGGACACAAACGAATCTGAATAAAGTTGAGAGTGTAACATGTGCTAATCTGATAGGCAAAGATACACTGCAAGCACTGGTAAATGTACGTATTGATGGCACAGGTCATTTTCTGAATGTCTACGTTTATGATAAAATTACTGATACCCACCCAACACAAATTTTTAAATTGCAGGGTCTCGAACACGGTGCTGCTAAAATCAGCGGCTATAACACCATTACTACGGCTGAGGTAGATCCAAATTCTTCAATCAATATCAATCAACCTAACGCAGGGCTCACGCAGGATCTCTTCCGCGAATTCAAATGGTCCGATGGTGCTGGTAAGTTCGTCCCTGCCGCTTTCCCGGGCATCTTTCCCGACCTGACGCGCTACCAGGCCGAATCCGATCA